>WOR8_10000541_pt1 | contig 40044 bp, 33 predicted proteins | sample DeeMarSeWOR38_10_FD_19890 | JGI IMG/M metagenome (IMG submission 19890) | reverse complement strand
TGCCAAGTGGCATTACATCCTTTTTCGTGGAGATACTGCTTACACTAGAACCAAAAGCAGCTACAACAAATAGAACAACTAGTCCTATCACTGACATTTTGCTTAATTGTTTTTTATTCATTTTTCCAATTTCACCTCCCTTTTAATTATAATATATATATCATAACATGGTTTTAAAATTTTCGGCCATAATAATAATTCATTTCCAATAAATCTAATATAATAATATATTATATCTTATACAGAATTGAATTTATTTAAAAATGATATAGCGATAGAGTTATATAATATAAATTACAATTATATAAATAAGTGAAGAGGTGTTAGAATATGAATAAATTATTACCAATATTAGTAGTATGTTTATTAACCCTGGGGGGTTTTGGAGCTTTTGCTACATCTTTTAATGGAAGAAATAATGTTGTTAAAACAATTATCGATTTTTCAGATCCAATAACTACAACTGATAATATGTATACAACAATAGAATTACCTGAAAAAACAACTTTCACATGGGAAACCGATAATCCAATGTTACCAGTATACACAAAAACATTTACTCTACCTTTTGGAGCTATAATTAATAATGTTGATGTAAAATTCTCAGAATCAATTGAAAAGCAAATTTCAATGCCAATTAAACCAGTACATGAAACACAAATGAAATCAATTTATGCATCTCATTTAGTTGAACAATCTGAAAAATTAATTGATTATTCCAATATCAATATTTATCCAGATATTCAATTTAGCTATCGATCAGGTGTTGGTCTAAAAAAATTAGAGCATGTAACAATATTAACTGTTCATCTTTATCCAATTCAATACAAACCAAATGAGAATAAAATTTTTTATTCAAAAACTGCAGAAATTGAATTCTCATATTCCTCAGCTGAAAAAACAATTGATTTTCAGGACGAATATGATTTTTTAATTATAACATATGATAATTTCAAATCAGCCCTTCAACCACTTGCGGACCTAAAAAATCAAAATGACATAAGTACAAAAATTGTCACACTTGATGAAGTATATGACGGAACGTATTTTGAGGTTGAGGGTATTGATGCACCTGAAAAAATAAAATATTTTATAAAAAATGCTCTTGAAAACTGGAATATACAATATCTTCTTCTTGTAGGTAGTGGTGTTGAAGGTGATGAAAAATTTCCAGTTAGATATGTGTATCTACCAGATCCACCTCATGAAGAACAGTTTGGAAGCGTACTATATTATGCTGATATATACAAAGAAGGAGGAGAATTTGCAGATTGGGATTATGACAATGATAGGCGATATGGTGAATATTCTCAAGATGTAGAGGATGTCGATTTATATCCAGATGTATGTATTGGACTCTTACCATGTAACAATAAAAGAGAAGTTAGAAATATAGTAAATAAAATTATCAATTATAAAGCACATAATAAAATGACGATGAAAATCACTCAAGTTGGAGGAGATACTTTTCCAGGAGATCCCGAAGGTATATATGAAGGAGAATTTGCTAATGAGTGCGTAATGGAAGTATTACCTGGATATAATACAACTCGATATTGGGCATCCGAAGAAAAATTGACAAAATATAACATTGCAAAAGGATTCAAAAGCAGTGTTGATTTTGTTGATTTCTCAGGACATGGTGGCACGATAGTATGGGGAACACATCCTCCTGAAGATGAAGAGACTTGGATACCATCACCCACGCTTAGATCGCCTTTTGTATACTATATAAATTTTGACTTCGATTTGTATTTTGTAAATAATAATAAAAAATTACCAGTTGTTGTTTACAATGCATGCTCAAATAACAAATGGACACAATCAGAACAATGTCTTGGTTACAAAACTCTTAGCAAAAAAAATGGTGGAGGAATAGCATCATTTGCTGCAACAGCTTTAGGTTTTGGATATCACGGTAGCGAAGAATGCGACCGAAGATGGGGTTGGTGTGAAGTTCATACATTTGAAGGATTATATAATAATAAAATTCTAGGAAATGTATGGAATGATGTAATTACTAACTATGTAGATAATTTCTCATCTTTAAGCTGGGATAGAATAGATCAAAAAACAATGCTTGGATATTCAATGTTTGGTGACCCAACTCTAGCAATAGAAGACGGCGATGATCCAGTATATCTGCCAGATAATAGACCAATATATACAATTCTTGAGAAATTATTTGATCTATTTCCAAAAATGGTTGATTTTCTGGAGCAAATATTATAGATTCAATAAAAAAACTCAATATACAAATAGATTTATAACTAAAATATGTAATCTTTTGTCTATTGAGTAAACTTTTTTAATATCATTTAATTACTCAATTAAAAATTTGAACATAAAATTAAAAAGATATTGTATATTTTTTTAATTCAAAACATAAGCCTTTCATTATTGGGCCAGTAGCTTAGCTTGGTTGGAGCACCCGGCTGATAACCGGGAGGTCGAGAGTTCGAATCTCTCCTGGCCCATTTACTCTTTAATAGGAGCATATTTTATTTATGGATAGAACTGATCCAATCTGTGGGATGAAAGGAACTATTCCTGCACATGGCCACTATTTTTGCAGTGAACATTGTATTAAAAAATATGAAGAACAAAATGATATTTCTGAAGAAAATAAATATTGTCCTAGTTGTGCTGTAAAGGTAGGAACACCATGGTATAAAGAGAGAATATTTATTGTAACAATATTAACTTTAATATTGCTAGTTTTAGGATATTTTTTAGATCCTGAAAAAAAGTTTTTTAATGCATTCATTGATTATTTGTTATTAATTTGGTGGGCGATATTAATTGGTTTTATTATTGGGGGCATTATTGATTATTTTATTCCAAGATCTTATATTGAAAAATACTTATCACGCCACATAAAAAGAACTATTGTCTATTCAATTTTATTTGGATTTCTTATGAGTGCTTGTTCTCATGGAATTCTAGCCATAGCAATAGAACTATATAAAAAAGGAGCAAGTACATCTTCAGTTGTTGCATTTTTATTGGCATCTCCTTGGGCAAATCTGCCAATAACTGTATTATTATTCGGATTTTTTGGAATAAAAGCTGGTTTAATTGTTATTTCTGCAATTATTATTGCTTTAATTACAGGTTTGATATTTCAAAAGCTTGAAAATAAAGGCTGGGTTGAATGTGATAAATGCATAAAAGGTGAGGATAAGCAAATATTGTCAGATTTTTCAATTATTAAGGATATCAAAAGAAGGTTAAAAAAATATAAATTCACAACTGAAAATAACATAAATGCAATTAAAGGTACATTTATTGGGTCCTGGTCCCTTACAAAAATGGTAATGTGGTGGCTAATAATCGGAATGTTAATGGCTGCTTTTGCAAGAGCATACATACCTCATGAATTATTCAAGCAGTATATGGGGCCAACAATAATAGGTTTGATTGTAACACTAATATTTGCTACAATTATTGAGGTTTGTTCTGAAGGTAGTTCTCCTCTTGCTTTTGAAATTTATGAAAAGTCACTTGAAGCAGGAGCTCCTGCATTTGGAAATTCTTTTACTTTTTTAATGGCTGGAGTTGCAACAGATTACACTGAAATTGGTCTGATCTGGCATAATATTGGAAGGAGAGCAGCACTATGGATACCACTTATTACAGTTCCACAAATCCTCATTTTAGGTTACTTATATAATACTTTTTTATAAAATGAATCTGAAATTGTTAAATATAAAAAAATTAAAACATTAACAGAAAATTTTATATGACGATATATCTTTAATATATAAATTATATAAAATCGAAGAATCATAAAAAGGGGGCAATTAATGAAGAAAATATTACCAATATTAGTAATAGGAATTTTGGTTTTTAGTGGATTTGGAGCTGTTGCAACAAACAATGAAAATGACAAACTTCAATTAAAAACAAAAATATCAATATCGCCAATTAAAGGGGAACGTGATTTTACTCATAATGTATTTGGAGAATTTGGGACTGCTACTTGGTGTGGATATTGTAAATATGCACATACTGCATTAAAAAATATTTATGCAGAAGGTTTTCTACCTTTTTACTATGTTTCGATGGTTGGAGATAAAAACGCAAATGCATATAACAGAATTAAAAATGATTACAATCTTTATGGCTATCCAACTGTATGGTGGGATGGAGGATATACAGTAAATGTAGGAGCTGGAAGCACTGAAGGTGCTGAATCAACCTATAATTCCAGCATTAACAACTGTGGAGGACGAGCTGTGAATAATGTTGATTTATCTATTGATGTCGAATGGCTTGGACCTGGAAATCCAAATCCTTCAGACGGTTTAACTGATGTACCATTAGAAAAATGTCTTAAATGGACAAATTCAGAAATGAAAATTTCTGCAACAATTGATAATAATGAAGGTACCACATATGGGGGTACTCTTAGAGTTTATGTTACAGAAGTTGAATCATCAATGAACTGGCTTGATACATTTGGTAATCCATATACATTTGCATTTTTAGATTTTGCATTTCAAGAAGATTTATCTATAAATACAGGACAATCTTGGAGTGATTATACTTATTGGGATGGAATAGATTTTAACGATGGTTATGGCAACGATTTTAGAGAAATAACACAAGATAACATTATGGTTCTTGGTGCAGTATTTGATGATGAAGTTCATACAGGATATTCCTATCCTCCAAGCGGATATCCTTTTGATGCATATTATATTGATGATGCAGTTGGCACTCTTGCAGGAATAAATACTGATCCTAAAAAATTTGATATATATTTTGGAGAAAACAATCCTCCACCAAAAGTTGTAAGTAATCAAACAGACTTGAAATATTGCCCTGATAATTTAGAGTTTGATACAACATACTATTGGCAGATTATTGTTTGGGATGACCTGGGAAATCCTCTTACTGGCCCGATATGGAGTTTTACAACAAGAGGAAATAACGCTCCAAATGAACCAAGTGATCCAAATCCTGAGGATGGAGAAACTCAAATTCCAATCAATACATGTGTAGGATGGACCTCAGAAGATCCTGATGGAGATAACGTAACTTATGATGTTTATTTTGGAACTAGTACTTCCCCACCACTAGTTGCATCTAATAAGACTGAAAACACATATTGTCCTGATGAGCTTCTGGATTTTACCACGCAATATTATTGGAAGATTGTTTCCTGGGATCAATACGGAGAAAGAACAGAAGGAAGTGTATGGTCATTTACAACGGAACCTAATTACCCACCAAATAAACCAAGTGATCCCGATCCTCCAGATAAAGCTAATGATGTTTCTATCCATACACTATTAAAATGGACAGGTGGTGATCCAAACGAGGGAGATATCATAGTATATGATGTATATTTTGGAACAGAAAGTCCTCCTCCTTTACTTGTAGAGGATGTGAACCAGGAAGCTTATGATCCTGGTGAATTGGATGTAGATACAATATATTACTGGCAAATAATTTCAGAGGATATGCAAGGAGAAATTTCAGATGGCCCAATATGGTATTTTACAACAGAAGAAGAACACAATTATCCACCGACTGACCCAGAAATAGATGGTCCAGTTAGAGGAACTCCAAATGAAGAGATGTGCTGGACATTTCATTCAGATGACCAAAATGGACACTATATTAGATATAACATTGACTGGGGAGATGGTAGTACAGATTTAACACTTTATTATGAGCCTTGTACTCCAAAACAAGTATGTCATACTTACGAGAAAAGAGGAACTTACATAATAAAAGCCACTGCTGAAGATGAAAAAGGTCTTTTTAGCGGAGAAAGTACTTTTGAAGTAATAGTTCCAAGAACTCGAGCAGTATATAATACATTTCTTTTAAGATTATTTGAGAAGGTCTTTGAAAATAATATTTTAATTAAGTATCTTCTTCAAATTTTCTAATAATTCTCCTCTTTTTCTCTTTTTAATGTTTTATATTATTAATTGCAAATTTTAAAATACTAGCTAAGTGATTAATCAATTGTAAACATACGATTATACAAACTTACGTAGGGGGTAAAAAAATGAAGAAAATTATTCCATTATTAATAGTAGGAATCTTAATTATTAGTGGATTTGGAGCTTTAGCAACAGATAGTGAAAATGAAAAATCTTTTTTTAAGGAAAATGAAAAAAATCGAGATAGGGGAAATCAATTCACCCATACTATTATTGGTGAATTTGGAACTGCTACTTGGTGTGGATATTGTCAATATGCACATGGTGCCCTAAAAAATCTATATGCCGGCGGATGGTATCCAATGTATTATGTTTCTTTAGTGGATGATATGAATACCCATGCTGAAGCAAGAATTGATGAACTTGTGATTAGTGGATATCCAACCGTATGGTGGGATGGTGATTTCGTTAAAAATGTAGGGGCAGGTGATATTGAAGGTGCAATGGCTACATATAATACGAGTATTGCTTCATGTGCTGAAAGAGAAGTTCATGATATTGATTTAGATCTAGATGTCACATGGAATGGAAACGCTGAAATGGATATTTCTGTATCTATTGATAATAATGAAAACAGCAGTTATAGCGGGCATCTTCATGTTTATGTAACTGAGATAACATCTTCTATGGGTTGGATTGATACTGGTGGTTATCCTTACACTTTCCCATTCTTAGATTATGCTTTTAACGAGGATGTAACAATCTCAAGTGGAGGAACATGGGATGACTCTATAAATTGGGATGGACATGATTATAATAATGGGTATGGAGATGATTTTGGAGATATTAACTATGGAAATATTATGGTTATAGCAACAATTTTTGATGAAGATGAAGAATATGTTGATGATACAGCAGGTTATAGAATTGGTGACAATAATCCACCATTTACTCCAAGTAATCCTGATCCAGCAGATGGGGAAACTGATGTAATCTTAGAAACAGAGCTCAGTTGGATATGTACTGATCCAAATTATGATGTATTATCATATGATATTTATCTAGGTGAAAGTACAGACCCACCATTATTTGCAACAGATATTGTAGGAAATATATTTTCACCTGGTTTATTAGAGTTTGAAACTACATATTATTGGAAAGTTGTTGCAAAGGACTCTCAAGGAGCAGAAACATCTGGTCCTGTTTGGGATTTTACGACCCGGGGAAATGATCCTCCTAATCTTCCAAGTAATCCCGATCCTGAAAATGGAGAAACAGACGTACCCATCAATACCTGTATTAAATGGACAGGTGATGATCCTGATGGAGATGATGTAACTTATGATGTCTATTTTGGTAAGCATGGCGAAGACTTGCTGCTAGTTTCAAACAATCAAACTAATAAAAATTATTGTCCAGATGAGGTTCTTGAATTTGAAACTCAATACGATTGGAAGATTATTGTTTGGGATATATATGGATATTCAACTGTTGGCTCTACTTGGTATTTCACAACAGAAGCAAATGCTCCACCATACACACCAAGTGAACCTGATCCAGAAGATGGGGAAACAGATGTCCCAATTGAAAAACTCTTAAGATGGACTGGTGGAGATCCAAATCCTGGGGATGTAACTTATTATGATGTTTATTTTGGAACAAGCAATCCTCCTCCATTAGTTGAAGAAGGTATTCGTCAATCAGCTTATGATCCTGGTATTCTCAATATTGATACAACCTATTATTGGCAGATAATGTCTGAAGATACACAAGGTGAAACAACAACAGGGCCAATTTGGCAGTTCACAACAGAAAAGGAGCCTAACCAAAATCCATCTCCTCCAGACATTGATGGTCCTTCACAAGGTTCAGCAGGAAAAGAGATTTGTTGGACATTTCATTCAGATGACCCTGATAACAATGATGTTAAATACATTATTGATTGGGGAGACAGCAACAACACAGAAACTGATTACTATGGGTCATGTGATCCAATAGAAGTTTGCCATACCTACTTGTTAGAGGGAACTTATATCATAACTGCAATTGCTGAGGACACAAAAGAAGCAAGAAGCGATGAAAGTACATTTGAAGTAATAATTCCAAGGACAAGAGCAACATATCAACAAATTTTCTTTAGAATTTTTGAAAGAGTAATTGAGTTATTTCCAATTTTAAAGAATGTATTTGGACTATAATAGTCCAAATTCATCTAATTTTTAATTATTCAACTAGTTAAAATCTCGTCAAATTTATAGTCTTCCCATTTCTTAAAACCTAATAAGATGTCAAGCTCTATTGGAGTTAGAATCGGGATTTTATATTGCATATAATCATCAATTGCAATTCTGGGACAAGCAGTAGAAACAAAGCAATTAATATTTCTAAAACTTTCTAAAAAAGATGCAGTAAAATGATCAATAGTAAAAATATATGATTTCTTATTTTTTGAATCCAGTTTTTGTTTAATCTCATATGCTAGTTCAATTCGTTGTTGACCTAACTTTGTACCAATTATTATTCCAAATACTTGAGCATCTCTTGACCTAGCAATCGCACCATATCGTTGTCTGAGTATCATATCTTTTAAATCAATCAGTTCTCGGTCTCTTACCACTTTTTTATATGGATCACATAAAATAACTTGTTTTTTTGAAATCAAGGTTAAACCTAAAGGATGAAAATTTCCACTGCCTATATATAAAAAACAATCTACCTTATGTTCAATATTTTTTGCAGCTGAGAAATTGCATCCAAGAATCTGTCCTTTTAATTCAATTCTCTTATCTCCTTTTCCAACTATGGGTTCAAAATTATTATCAATTAATATTTTTTTTATTTTATCAAACAAGTGTATATGTTGACTAGTTGATACTAGCCCGATTTTCTTTCCATTAATTTTTGGTATTGCCTTTTTAATAACATTTGTAATATCTAAATCTGATTCAGCATTAATAAAATAGGTTTTTATTTTTGTATTTTTAACATTAGGAATTGAAGTGTGTCCAATATGAATTATTAAATCTATATCTAATTTTTTTAAATCATAATTTGGAATATCACAAGCACCAAAGCAAGGATCAGCAGAAATTATTATATTTGCATTTGTTCTTTCTTCTATAAAATCAACAATTTTGTAATAATTTGTTTTTAGACCCTCTGGAACTTGTAATAAAATATTTTTATATTCGTTTTCATCAATAATCTTGGTAATTTTTTCAAGATTAATATCAAATTCAGATATTTTCAATATTTATTCCCCATTACATTTTTTAAATATTTCATTAAAAATTCCAATTTGATAATCAAAGGATTTTTTAGAAATATCAATCTCAACCATATTATCTTTACTACTGAAAGGCTCAAAAGAGTCCTTTTGTTTTAAATATATATCCCATCGACCATCAGAAATCGATTTCTTCTTCACTCTGTTTTCTAGATATAATTTTACTTTATCTTCTGGACAAGTGCAATGAATAATTAGAAAAATCGAATTATCTTTAAAAGCAATATTTTTTGCTCTATCTCTAAGATCTTTATTTTTAAAAGTTGCATCTAAAATAACATTTCCACCATTTTTTAGTATCTTATCTGCTTTTTCAAAAATTTTATTATAAGTATAAAGCATTTTTTGAGGAGAATATAGACCTGTATTATAAGCATCATGATGTCTTTCAAATTTATCAATTCCTTCAAGGTCTTTTCTGACTGAATCTGAACTAATTATATGGACATCATAATCAACAGATATCTTATTTGCAACTGTTGTTTTTCCTGTACCAGTCAAGCCACTGGTAATAAAAAGCAAAGGTTTCATTTTCTTTAAACTTCTTGAAAATAATTTAGTATAATAATATGAAAGTTCAAAATATTTTTTTGCTGAATTTTTTATCTTAATTATTTCATTATTATCAATATTTGGTTCATCTAATCTAAAACCAATCACTTTTCCCCTAACATAGGCTCTATAGCATTTATAGAAATTAAGCAAAGATGAATTTATTAAATCATTACTTTCTTCGATATATTTTTTAATAAAATAACTAGATAGATAAGGGTAACCTTGATAATCTAAATCCATAGCAAGAAAAGCAATATCTGAGGTGATATCACTAAATCTAAAACGCTTGTTAAATTCTATGCAGTCAAAAATGTAAACGTTTTTTCCTGATACAACTATATTACCAGAATGAAGATCTCCATGACAATCACAAATGTGACCATTCTCTATACGTTCATTAAATAAATCTTCTTTTTGGTTTAAAAAAATATTTGTATTAGATTTTATGAAATCATATAACTTCCTTTTAATTGTAACATCAATTACAGATTCTGTTTGTTGAAAATTTTCATCTGTATTTATTTTGACAGTTTCAACCAAACCAAATTTATTAATTTCTTCAGAATGTTTGCTTCTTTTATAAAAATCTGTTAAAATATAACAAATTTTGTCAATTATATCTTCATTAATCTTTTCTTGCTTTAGAAGGTTTGTCATAATATTTTTTTGAGAAAATTCCTTCATTTTTAGTGCATATTCAATAACTTTGCCATCACCGTTAATTTGTAAATTTTTACCTATTTCAGTAATTGGAATAACATCAATATAAATATCAGGACATAGTCTCCTATTTAATCTCAATTCTTGATTACAATAATATTTTCGTTTTTCAAGAGTTGAAAAATCAAGAAATCCAAAATTTACAGGTTTTTTAATTTTATATGCATATTTTCCAGTTAAAACTACATAAGAGATATGAGTTTGCAAAATTTTGATATTTTTAATATCTTTACCATACAAATTAGGATTTATTAAATTTTCAAGTAAATTTGATTGTTTCATTTAAATCAGGGAAATAATGGGTTTATAAAAGTTTTATCTATAAAATAAAACAACAATACTCGTTTGAACAATTAATAAAAATACAACTGCAGGAATATACATCTTATACATTCGAGTCGTATCTGTTTTCAAATAATCACTACTTACTACATTACAAAGATGAATTGGAGAAATCAGATATCCAACTAGAGAACTAATAAAAATTAAACTGGCAAATCCAATTATATTTATACCAGTAAATTCAAACAATGGTTCAACCAGAAAATAAGATAAAGCAATCGCACCAAAATTATAACCAGTTATCAGCCCCATAATTAAAGGTACAATTATTACAATGAAAATTGGATGAAAGGGCAGACCTCCAATTATTGATGCAATTATTTCATTTGACTCAGATACTTCAATCATTTGTCTAAAAACCATGATTCCAATAATTGCAAAAGCAAGATTAAATGACAAAGATTGTCTTAATATCCTTAAATATTTTTTCCAATCGATATCTATCAGAAAATACAAAGATAAAATGCTAAAAACTACACCAAGGATAAATATGCTTCTCTGGAAATCTTTAAGATTTTCTATTCCTATTGCTGCAAACATTGAGAAAAAAAGTATATAGACAATAATAGGTAAAACAGGTGGAAGAAGATATACCAATCCAACATGGTCCTTTTTCGGTTTTGATTTTGGTGTTGGTATTTTCTTAATGAAAAATTTCAAAAATATCAAACCAATTATAATAAAAGCGATGAAGGAAGGAAAATTTGCTACTATTAGTTCATATATATCAATATCTGCAAAATCTGCACTTATTATCAGCATCATAGCTGATGAAACAGGATAAATTGGAAACCATATATGTCTAAACCATACATTTAGAAAATTTTTCTGGCTTTGTTTTAATTTATATTTTTCTCCCTCTTTATCTATTAGTGGAGCTGAAAAAAGGGCACCTCCTGGAACAGGCATGAGACCGTATACTGCAGGTATTACTCCAATAGTTCCTCCCTTATAAAAAATCGATCTTAAACTTTTAATCATTTTATCTATTGCACCAGTTTCTTGCATGGTTTTTGCAAGGACATATATAAGGGTAAGAAGAACAGATAACTCGATTGTTTGAAAATCAAAAACATTATTGTCAAAATCATAAATTAAGGCTTTTCCAAAAGCTTGTGGTATATTAATTAATTCAATATTAGGTATTGAAAATAGTATTACAATAAAAGAACCAATTATTAGTGATAAACCAAAATTAAACTTTATTCTAATTAGAAAAATAACTATTATAAATGCAATAATTACTCCAATCAGGTTTAGCATGTGTGCAACGAAATTAAAACTAGGTATAATTAGTTAACCGTTTTATTACATTTTAAGTATCTATTTTTCTTCCTTTTCCATTCGTGTGCCTTCAGCCCACATTTCATTAAATTCCTGATTTAATTTCTGAACAATGTCCTTTTCGACTGTCCAAACACCCAATTCATCCTTTTTTATAGGACCTGCAAGAATTAATGCTCTATCATCACCTAGGATGAAATTTCCCTTGATTCCACCATGCTCTTTAACATCAAGTCCATCAAGCATATCTTTATTTTTATATCTCTTTACAATAACCTTTGAATCTTTTGGAATATCTACATCTGAAAGATATTCTGCCATTATTCTTGGATTAGATAATTCTGAAATACTCCAGCTTTTTGTATGTTTTGAAGCTGGTGGTACTTGAGATGTTTTTTTCATTCCAAACTCAATTGCTAGGCCAATTACAACAACTCCAATAGCAAATCCTATAATTAATGAAACTATATCCATGCTCCATCCACCTAATAAATGGTATAAATTATCATAGATATAATAGTTTGGTTTGTATAAATGGTCTGTATAAATATAATGGTAATCTTTATTTTGAACTTTGTATTACGGGCTGAGCAGTAAGGGTTAGGGTTTTCAGATTATGAATAAAAAAAATATTGAAAAATTAAATAAACTTAGAAAAGAGCATAATGCTATCATCCTTGCTCACAATTATCAGCTTCCAGAAATTCAGGATATTGCTGATTTTTTAGGAGATTCCCTTGATTTAGCAAAAAAAGCTACAAAAACAGATGCAGAAAATATCATTTTTTGTGGTGTTGATTTCATGGCAGAATCTGCAAAGATATTAAATCCAGATAAAAATGTAATTCATCCAGATATTGAAGCCGAGTGCCCGATGGCAAATACTGTAGAAATAGAACAGCTTTTAGAGTTAAAAAAAAGTAATCCTGGAGCAGAAATTGTATCTTATATAAATACTAATGTTGAAACAAAAGCTATATCTGATATTTGTTGTACCTCTGCAAATGGAAGTGAGGTTGTAAAGAGTCTTTCATCAAAAAAAATAATCTTTGTTCCAGATAAAAACTTAGGAGCATACATTCAGAAAAATGTAAAGGATAAAGAACTAATAATTTGGCCAGGTGTATGTCCAACACATCATAGAATTCGAAAAGAAGATATTTTAAAATTAAAAAAAATACATCAAAATGCTGAGATCCTTGTACATCCAGAATGTAGACCAGAAATTATTGATATTTCTGATTATGCGTTATCCACAAATGGAATGATAAATCATGCTAAGGAGTCAAGTTCAAATGAATTCATCATTGGAACTGAGAAAGAACTATGTTATAGATTAAAAAATGAGATTCCTAATAAGATTTTTTATCAAATAAAAACAGCAATTTGCCCCAATATGAAAAAAATCACATTTGAAAAAGTCTTAAATAGTCTAGTAACTTTAGAGCCAAAGATAAAAATACCTGATGAATTAATGAAAAAGGCAAAAATTCCGCTTCAGAGAATGATGGATATAGGCCGGGGAGATTAAATGAAAAAAGTATATATGGATTATGCCTCAACTACACCAGTTGATAAAGAAATAATAAATGAAATGCTACCTTTTTTTGACAAAATATACGGCAATGCCTCTTCAATCCATGCTTATGGAAGAGAGTCATTTGATGCATGTGAAATTGCAAGGGAGCAAGTTGGTAGCCTATTAAATGCTAATCCCGATGAAATAATTTTTACTTCAGGTGGAACTGAATCAGATAATCTTGGAATTAAGGGTGTTGCCTTTAAAAACAAGAAAAAAAGAGACACTAAAGGTTATAATATTATAACATCTGAAGTCGAGCATCCTGCAGTTCTTGAGACATGCAAGCATCTTGAAAAAATGGGTTTTAATGTAAAATATTTACCTGTTGATGAATATGGACTAATAAATCCTAACGATTTAGAGCAATCAATATCTGAGAATACTTTTCTTGTATCAATAATGTTTGGTAACAATGAAATTGGAACTATTGAACCAATTAAAGAAATAGGTAAAATTACAAAAAAACATGACATCTTATTTCATACAGATGCTGTACAAGCAATTGGAAAAACTCCAATTGATGTTAATGATCTAAATATTGATTTACTTTCAATATCCTCTCATAAAATATATGGACCAAAAGGAGTTGGAGCATTATATGTAAGAAAGGGTATTAAACTTCAAACAATTGCTCATGGTGGAGGTCAGGAGAAAGGATGGAGAAGTAGCACACATAACACACCTGGAATCGTTGGTCTTGGTAAAGCATGTGAACTTGGTAAAAAACGTATGAATAAGGATGTTTCACATCTTACTAACTTAAGGGACATGCTAATTAAGGAGATAAAACCAATAGAACAATGCTACTTAAATGGTCATCCAACAAAGAGGCTTGCAAATAACGTACATTTTCGTTTTGTGGCAATTGAAGGAGAATCATTAAACCTTATGCTAGATGATAAAGGGATAGCTGCATCAACTGGTTCTGCTTGTTCATCTAAGAAACTGCAGGCATCACATGTACTTTTAGCAATTGGACTTAGTCCTGAGGAAGCTCATGGATCAATTAGACTAACTTTAGGCCGTACAAGCACAAAGAATGATGTTGAATATGTTGCAAGTGTTCTACCTGATATTGTTAAAAAACTTAGAAATATGTCTCCATTATGGAATAGGTAGGAAGATTGTAAATGACTGATAAATATTCTGAGAAAGTATTGGATCATTTCAAAAATCCTAGAAATATTGGTGAGATAAAAGATGCAGATGGAATAGGTACAGTAGGAAATCCAACCTGTGGAGATGTTATGACAATCTACATAAAGGTAAAAGACAACAAAATTCAGGATATAAAATTTAAAACTTATGGTTGTGCGGCAGCAATTGCAAGTAGCAGTATTGCAACAGAATTGGTTAAGGGAAAAACACTTGACGAAGCATTAAAACTAACTAGAAATGATGTCGCAAGTGAACTTGGTGGTCTTCCTGCTTATAAAATGCATTGTTCAAATCTAGCAGCTGACGCACTTAGAAAAGCAATAGAAGATTACAGAAAGAAAAAAGATGTGTGATTTTAATGAGCACGTATATTGAAATTGATGGATGGAAATCAAATATCAGATTTTCTTCTGCTCATATCATTCCTGAATATGAAAAATGCGGTAGGCTCCATGGTCATACATATGCAGTACATCTAAAAATGAGTGGTGAACCTGATAGTAAAGGTATAATTATTGATTTTTCAATTCTAAAAAATTTACTTAAAAAAATTACTGTTGAGCTTGACCATAAGATTCTGATTCCTGAAAAAAGCAAGTCAATAAAAATTGAAAAAGATAAAAAATCAGTAAAAATAAACTTCCTTGATAATGAATATATATTTCCATTAAAAGACTGTATTTTTTTACCGATTAATTCTACATCAGCTGAAAATCTTGCTAGTCATATTCTTAATATCATTCTTAAAAAATTATCTTTACCAGAGAATGTTGATGGAATTGAGATTGGTGTTGATGAAGGATATGGTCAAGGTGCAAGAATCTCAAAAATTTTTAAAAAATAACTGATACATATGAATAAAAAAGCTGTTTGTCTTATTTCTGGAGGTATTGATTCAAGTGTTTCTGCATATTATGCAAAAAGTAAGAAATTTTCAATTTATGCATTAACAATAAGATATGGGCAGCAGCATAAAAAAGAAATTAATTCTGCAAAAAAAATTGCAAATTCTTTAGGAGTTAAAGATCATATTATTCTAAATATCGATATCAGTAAATTTGGTGGTTCATCATTAACAGATAGCTCAATTGATATTGAAAGTAACCGAGATTTAAATGAAATTGGAAGTAACATTCCATCCACCTATGTTCCTGCAAGAAATACTATTTTTTTATCAATTGCTTTAGCATATGCTGAATCATTAGATGCTGAAGATATCTTTATTGGATTAACATCTTCTGATTATTCAGGATATCCAGATTGCAGATCAGAATACATAAAAGCATTTCAAAAAATGGCCAATCTTGCAACAAAAAAAGGAATTGAAAAAAAATTTATAAAAATCAATACTCCATTAATTAACAAATCAAAACCTGAGATAATTAAATTAGGGATTAATCTGAAAGTTCCATTTGAAAAAACATGGTCATGCTATAAAGGTGGAAAAAAGGGTTGCGGAAGATGTGACTCTTGTCAATTAAGACTTAATGGTTTTAAAAATATAAAAGCAAAAGATCCAATAGAATATGATTACCTACCTGATTGGTATCAGAATTAGGATTCTGTCTTTTTTTTATCTTTATAATAACCATATATATCTAATGAAATTGGTATTGAAATCAAAATTATTATTAATATTATAAGACTTATTATACAATCCTGAGGTACGTTGCCAAGAGTGTTTTTTCCACTAGTAATATCATTAAATAAAAGATTTAATGTCCCAATCCAAGGAAGCTCGCCTCGAGCCTTACCTGATACCCATTCAACCTTTATTGGTTGATCACAGATTCCACCTGGTGATTGATCTGCTCTATCATTTGTTACTGGATTATCACCCTTTGTAATATAACCTGAATGAGGCGGATTTGGTCGATAATTACTAAGACCTAGTTCAGGAATTGTAATTGATGAAACATTGTAAAGGTCATATCCTTCAACTGTAAAACTTCCAGCTTCCTCATTATATTCTATCCAGCACATGGCTCTATGTATTATTTGATCCCTATTTTCATTTCCATAAGGACGATAAACAATTACATCCCCATAGTCACCATAGTAGTAGTTATCTGGATCCTTATCGATTTGAGTTGCAATCTCACTTTTCTTTCCAATCTTTACCAAAAGTACCATATCACCAGCATTAATCGTACCATAGCGGCCAAATGGTTCTTCTTGATGCATCATACTTCCAGATTCAATTGCAACCATTGGAGCCCCAAACCATTGCCCGGTATAGGTCCAAAGTGCAGTTAAAATTATTAAAACAAGTAATAATGCAACAACAACATCCCTAACAAGAGAAATTTTATTGTCATCACTTCGCCAAAATTTTAAAAAATATTTTTTTATTTTTTCGAAAATATCCTTATAGTTCATTCTTTATCACTACGATTTTTGATGTCTTCTTTGTTAGAGATAATATTCCTTGTTTCTGTACCACATATTGGGCATATCTTTATACTATCTTTGAATATTTTTCCGCACCCACGACATCGATAGACCCATTTAAACCTTTTTGTTATTCCTATTTGATTGATAGTTTCAAATTTTAAATTTAAGCCGTCTGCTACGTTTTGAATTGAGTAATCATCTGTAAGAATTATTATATCACAATTTTTTTCCTTTTTAAGGTCCAAAGCCAATGCTAGTATTTCTATATCTGTATCAGATAGTCTATTTATATCTCCAGTTTTTAAGGAAAAATCCTTCACCTTGTTAATTGTCTCTTTATTTGGTGTTAAAATGTTTAAACCTTTTTCTTTTAGATATTGAAAATTTTTATAGTCTTGTCCTCCTGGACTTAGTTCCTTTGACACACTAAAAGTAGTAACAATTTCTGAATCGTTGAGATTTATAGGTTTACCAGATAAAATTGCAGATGTATCTAATACATATTTTTTTTGTTTTTTATTCATTTTTAATATTCCTAACAAATAACAAATATTTTATTTTTACCAAGAATTTTCAAAAAAGATATTATTTGATATTTTCCTCAATATCTTTTATTTTAATCAGTTTTTGGTCACCGGTCTCCATATTTCTTATTGTTACTGAATCCTGCTTAACCTCATTTGAACCAATTATTATTACATTTTTTGCATTAATCGAACTAGCATATTTTAATGATTTACCTAAACCTCTTCTCATTAAATCTAAATCAACAGTTAAACCTTGTTCTCTTAAAGTTTGAGCAATGTTTATAGATTTCTCAATTAAATCTACATCTAGAGATACTATAAAAACATCAATTTTTGTTTTTGGAAAATTAAATTCTTCAGATTCTAAGGTAACGATTGTTCTATCAAAACCAATTGCAAAACCAGCAGTAGGAGAGTCTCTTCCACCAAATAAAGAAATTAGATCGTATGCTCCACCACCACAAAGTTGTTTTTCTGCTCCTAAAATTGGAGCCTCAATTTCAAAAACAACCCCCCTATAATAATCAAGACCTCTGACAATACTCATTTGTATTTGAAAATTTTTAATTCCAAATGCATTTTCTAACAATAATAATATTTTTTCAAGTTTAACAAGTTCTTCTTTTGCTGATTCCTTTTTTATAGATTTTTTAATAATATTAATATCTGATGTTTGAAGAAAATTAATTAAATTTTCTGCGTCTTTTGTATCAATACTAAAATCTTTCAATGCAGCATAAACATCATCAAATAATGATTTATCAATTAAGGGAATTATATATTTTTTTTGATCTTTTGTTAATTTCAATTGATTAAATATTGATGATAAAATATTTAGGTTACCGATATTTAATTTAAGATTCTTTATTCCTGCATTTGTTAAGATATTATAAGCAAGAGAAATGAGTTCTGCAAGTGCTTCGGGTGTGTCGGTTCCAATTATTTCACAACCTGCTTGTGTAAATTCTCTATATCTTCCTTTTTGAGGTCTGTCATATCTATAGCAATTACCAAAATAAAATAATTTAAGGGGTTTTGGTTCCATTTGTAGTTTATCTACATATAAACGAATTACGGGGGCAGTTAATTCTGGTCTTAAAGCTAATTCTCGATTACTTTTGTCATTAAAAAAATATAATTCATCTAGTATCTCTTGTCCAGATTTAGCTTTGAAGAGTTCAAGGGTCTCAAAAGTTGGAGTTTGAATTTCTTTATAACCATATGATAAGAAAGTAGACCTCATAATATTTTCAATATATCTACGTTTTTGCATTTCTTTTGAAGTAAAATCTCTTGTTCCTCTAGGTAACTTAAACACGGTTTGATTGTATAAATATAAGGTTTAATATTGTTTCGACTAAAACAAATATATCCAATTATCTTGATTCACCAAAACCTTTATATTTATATATTGTTTATTTTAATATGATTAATAAAATAATTGGGAGAGTGATTTATATCAAAAAAAAAATAGTAACTCTATTGATTTGTATGTTATTTTTTGCCTCTTTTTCAGGAGCTACATCATTATACATTACTACTTATGAAAAAATAAATGAAATATCTGATAATCAAAACTATAGTCATACAGTATTTGCTGGAGTTGCATTTACACAATCATGTGGCCCTTGCAATAATTGGTCAAAAAATATTTTTGATACATATATGACTGAATTATATGATTTTGAATATGCTTCTATGATCGGTTATGATGAAAACGGCAATGTATTAAATTATGATGCAGTATACTGGTCATTAAATTATACAATTGGAATATTTCCAACAACAATTATCGATGGGGATTTTGAGAGAATATCTGGTGATCATATTGAGGAATTACCAGATAAATTAAACTCATGCGGAAATAGAACAGTGGCAAATATAACATCAAATATAACCGCAATATTAGTTGGAAATGCAACGCTGAATATTACTATTATAATTGAAAATAACGAAGAAACACAATATAATGGATATATTAGAGTATTTATTACTGAAATTATATCAAGATATTTAACATCTTTAGGTAATCCTTTTAAATTTGGTTTTCTTGATTTTGCTTTCAATAAGAATATAACAATAAACCCAGGTGGAATTTATAAAGATTCAATAGTTTGGAATGGTTTTGAGCATGAGGATGCCCATGGTGATAATTTTGGTGATATAAAGGCAAATAATATACAAGTCGCACTTGTTACTTATAATATTAGCAGTGGTTATGTTGATAATACAGCGGTTGCACGTGTTCCAAATAATCCACCATATAGACCAAGAAATCAATATCCTTTAAATGGAGAAATTGATGTTAGACCAGATGCCGATTTGAGATGGAAGTGTACCGATCCAGATGGAGATGAACTTGTTTATGATGTTTATCTAGGCATAACAAATCCTCCACCATTATTTGCATCAGATGTTCCTGAAAATGTTTTTGATCCTGGTCTACTCGAATTTGAAACTAAATACTATTGGTATATTGTTTCCAAAGACAACCGTGGTGGTACAAACAATAGTATGATATGGAATTTTACAACGAAATTTAATTATATACCAGCTGTACCATCAATACCATATGGCCCTTCAGAAGGAAATGTTGGAGAAGAGCTAGTATATGTTACAACAAGTTTTGATCCTGATGAAGATGATTTGTATTATTGGTTTGATTGGGGAAATGGAAATAAAAGTGGATGGGTAGGACCATTTGAATCATACGAAATTGCAAATGCTAGTTATATTTGGCCTGAAGGAGGGGATTTTGACGTGAAAGTTAAGGTAAAAGATGAGTATGGCGCAGAAAGTAAATTTTCAGGTGATTTTCCAGTTCACATAACTGAACCAAATCTTGAAATTGATAATCTTTCAGGTGGTTTATTTAGGATTTCAGCAGATATTAATAATATTGGTGACGGTGAAGCAAATAATATTGATTGGAAAATTAAACTAGTATCAGGTATTGTAATTGTTGGTAGAGAATCATCAGGAGATATTGATGATATCCAATCTGAAGGAGAAGAAAATATTGAGTCTGGATTTATTTTTGGTTTAGGAAAAACAGATATTATTATTGAAGCAAATCTTGAATATGGAAAAGATGAAATATATACAACTGAAGCATTCTTACTAGGTTTTTACATAATTATTAGAGAATAAGAAAAAAAAACCAAATTATAATTTAATTTATTCTTTTTTTCATAAAAGATTCTAAATTATTAAAGGCGTCTTCAAGTGTTTCAAGTGTTGGTAAAATTACAGCTCTAAAATGGTTTTTACCATATGTTTCACAGAATCCCGATCCGTGAACAACAAGAACATGTGCTTCATTTAGCAAATCCAACACAAATTCTTTATCTGTCTTCCATACTCCCCTATCCATAGCATCAATTCTAGGAAATATGTAGAATGCTCCATCCGGTTTTGCAGTTGAAATTCCATCTATTTCGTTTAACCTTTTATAGGAAAAATCACGTCTTTTCTTAAGTTTGTTATTTACTTCCTTAATATGATCTTGAGGACCCTTTAATGCTGCTATACAGGCACGTTGACAGATGGAACTTGCACAAAGCCTAGACCTTGCAATTCTCATAAATGCGTCTTGTATCTCATCGAGCTCCCCAGAATGATGAAACAAAGTATATCCCATACGCCAACCAGGTACTAAATATACCTTTGAAAAGCCATTGAAAGTTATAACAGAGATATCCTTTCCGAGAGTTGAAGTTGCATATTGTTTGTTATCAAAAGTCATATCATCATATATTTCATCAGAAATGATTGGAATTTTGTATTCACCTGCTATATCGGCAATTTCCTTAACCACCCTTTTTGAGTAAAGTGCACCTGTTGGATTATTAGGATTAATTAATACAATTCCTTTTGTCTTATCTGTAATCTGGTTTCTGATGTCATCAACATCTGGCTGCCAGCCCTCTTCTTCAATACATCTATATGGAAGAGGATTTGCATCATTAAATTTTGTGATAAGAGTATATTGAGGATAAGTTGGACCAGGAATTAATAGTTCATCATTTGGGTCAAGGAGTGCATTAATAAGTAATTGAAGGGCTTCTGTAACTCCAGTTGTTATACATACATCATTTAAATCATAATCAATATTGTTTCTATTCTTTTCTCGCTCTATTATTACCTTTCTAAGCTCAACTTCACCTTCAGAGGGTGAATACCCATTATATCCTTGATTTGTTGCTTCAAGCAAGGCATCTTTCATATGTTGTGGAGTGTCAAAATCATATTTATTTGGATCGCCAATATTGAGATGAAGAACATTTATTCCTTTTTCTTCTAATTTTCTAGCAGGTAAAACAACCTCTCTAATTGCATAAGAAATACCTTGTGAACGCTTAGATGCCTTAATCATGATTACTACGACTGCAAGATATCATAAATTAAGATAAAAAGTTGATGGTTGAAAAACGATTTTTTTAGGCTTAATCCTCTTTAACAATACATCTAAAGGCATTTTTATCCTTTAAATATTGAAAATTCTCATAAACTAGGAATTTTGAGCCATCCTTACATTTATGTATTGATTTAAAGCTGAAATGACCATTTTTCTTTGCTTGATCTATTTTATCTTTTATCTCCTGTTGAGTTTCAAGTGCATCAAAATCAGATATATTTAAAGAAAGCATCTCATTTTTACTATATCCTAACTTTTCACCCATAGAGTCTGTACATGCTAAAACATTTGCATTTTCATCAAATATAAAAACATAATCAATTTTTTCTTCTCTCGGTTTTTCATCTTCATTTTCAGTTTTTTCTTCTATAGGCTTCATTTCTTCAACTGATGTTGTATCATTTGAAAGGTTTGATATTTCAGATCTAAGATCTGATATTTTCGTATTTAATTCATTTATTTTGTTCTCAGATTCTTTTTCAGTTGTAATATCAGTAATTATTCCACGGTAGCCTTTTAAATCACCAGATTCATCTGTTAAGGGTACACCATTTGTTCTTACATAGATTTTTTTACCAGTTTTGTCAATAAGCCAATTCTCGAGATTATCAATTGGAGACCTATTTTTTATAGCATCATTAAATACTTGTTTTGTTTGTTTATAGTCATCAGGAGAAACCATTTCATAAAAACTTTTACCAATTATTTCTTCAGGAGAGTAACCTAAATATTTAGAAATGTTTGCTGAACAAAAGGTAAATTTTCCATTTTTGTCAGTTTCCCATATCCAACCAGATATTTTTTCAATTAAATCATCTTGTTTTTTTGTGTTACTTTCAAGTCCTTTTATATTATCTTCAAATATCTCTCCTTTTTTTACTCCCACTTTGTGAATTGCTAATTTCAAACTTGCCATAATTCTATTTAGCGAATCTGTTAGTTTATTAATTTCATGAATCTCACTTGTTGCTAGTTCAACATCTAATTTTCCTTTAGATATCTCAATAATATTATCTGTTAATTTTTCAAGAGGTCTTGTAATTAAATAAGATATCATTATTGAAACTACAAATGTTACAAGAAAAATTAGTCCAATCAACAAATAGGAAGACTGGAAACCTTCAATTCCTCCAATAATTCCAATTGGAATTGTTGATATAGCAAGGCACATTATTATTAATAAAGTTCTTAATTTCGTACTAACACCTCATCCTCAAGTGAATTATAATTTGTATCATCATTCTTATTTATAACTGTTTTTTCTTCACCAAATATCTCCCCGACACTGTTTTTAAAATATTCTCCCTTTTTCTGAGGAATTATATGCAAATCTGTCAAGGAATCGATATAATCAAATAAATCTTCTTTACCAAGGGCATTTTTATTTTTTAGTTCATCAAACTCTGAATTTCCTAGTGGTCCAAGAATAGATTTAAATTCCTCACAGATTTTCTTTTCAATTAATTTTTTTGAAGAAAATAATACCTTTATTGGTTCAATTTTTCTAATTGGTGCTAATGGAACTGTGAAGGAAAATTTACTACCTTTACCCTCTTTACTTTCCACCCAAATCTTACCTTTTTGAGCCTCAACTATTCCACGACAAATGGCAAGTCCAAGACCTGTTCCTCCATGTTTCCTTCTTGATGAACTTTCGACTTGATAGAATGGTTCAAAAATTCTAATTTGATTATCACAGGAAAGCCCACATCCATAGTCTCTTACCGAAAATAGAATGTATTCTCCATTTAATTTTGCATCAATTTCGATCTTTGAATTCTCTTGTGAGAATTTAATTGCATTATTTATAAGGTTTCTAAGTACTTGACTTAATCTATCAGGATCGACATCTATTACTGGTAATTTTTCAATATTTACAACAAGTTTTATGTTTTTTTCCTTTGCAAATCCATCCATAAATTTAATTGTTTCATCAACAATTTCTGAGATATCTGTTTCTTTAAAATTGAATTTCAATCTTGCTGCTTCAATTCTTGATATTTCTAAGAAATCAACGATTATATTATCAAGTCTATCAGAGTTTCTTGTAATTATTTCCAAGCTTTCTTTTTGTTTTTTATTTAGTTTACCAAAATAACCTTCTTGAAGCATCTGGAGCTGTGCTTTCATAGGAGTCATTGGACTTCTCAGTTCATGAGAAGTTATACTTAAAAATTCTGTTTTTGCATTATCTATTTCTTTTCTTTCTTTTTCTAATCTACCTAGTGCTGCCGTGGTCAAGTTAAAAGCATTACCAAGTTCTGATATTTCATCATCAGTTTTTATATCTAATCTGATATCATAATTTCCCTTTTCAAGTTCTATTGTTGCTTTATGTAATTCTTTGATTGGTTTAGATATAGATCTAGTTACAAAAAAACCAATTATTCCTGCATTAACGATGCTTATTATGATTATTATAAAGACAGCTGTTGTTCTAAGAAGTGCAGCTTGTTCTGAAAAAACCCCTGACGGAAATGACATTGACAATACATAATAGAACAGGTAGATTCCAAGGGCAGGTGCCATTAATGCACCAATTACAAGGAAAGATAATTTTCTATTTATCTTTGAAAATATTAGGTTTTTTAAACTGTATTTTTTTGTATCCATCCCATGGCCCCTCGTTTTTTTAAATGTTAATCTTGAATAAATTATCACTTGTTAAGAATAAATTCTACTCTATCTACTAGGTCTGAAACATTGAAAGGTTTTTGAAAAAAATCAACAATATTTGATTGAGAACAAAGACCTCTTTTTCTAGCATCTGATATTCTCACAACACTCATGAAAGCAATTTTTATATCCTGAATCTGTTTTAGTATTTCAACAACAGGTGTTCCAGGCATCATTATATCTAGAAGTATTAAATCAGGTCTTCTTTCTTGCACTTTGTTAAGACAGTCATCTCCGTCAACTGCAGTTTCAACTGTATAGCCATTTGATTGTAGTATTGTTTTAACACTTTCCCTTACATCTTCCTCATCATCAACTATAAGGATTGTTTTTGGCATTTTATACCTACCTTTTTTACTTTTTAGAATAGAGGATAATTTGGTTGAATCCCATCTCTATTAATTTTTGTATCTTCTTTTTATGTATAAAGATTTCGTCATTTATAAGCTAAAATTAAAAAATAACTATGAATTAATATATTACATCATAAAATTTATATAATAAACATCTATAGGTTGGTTACAAACAATATATTTTTTAAGGGAGATAAAAAATTATGAATAGTAAGTCCTATATATTCAGCAAAATTTTGATAATTGGAGTAATTCTTTTATTTATTGGTGCAAGTATTCCACAAAATATAAGTGGATATAGTGTAGTTTCAATAGATAAAATCCTAAATGAAGAAAAAGCAAATTCACCTTTAAAAGGTAATTTTATAAATGGATATTGGAAGTTTGATGAATGTTCTGGAGATATTGTAGAGGATTCCTCAGCTCATGATTATGATGGGATCAGATATGGAGCAACATGGACTACTAATGGTTATTCTGGATGTGCACTAGATTTTGATGGAATAGATGATTATGTTGATTTAAAGCAGTATGCACCTAATCTAGGAGTAAATAAGACAGATGACTTTTCTATTTCATTTTATTTTAAGACCTTAACTAATAAATCAGGTATCATTTTTAATAATATTGGTGAGAATAACAAACCTGAAGTTCTAGTTGAAATGCTACAAAATGGTGCCATTGAATTTAAGATATGGACTAGTTGTAAATGTGGATTTATATTAACATCAGATAAAGGACATAACGATGGTTCATGGCATTATGCTGATCTCTATTTCAATGGAATATCATTATATCCCACTGCAAAAATATTTATTGATGGTTATTTAGAATCAAATCTAACAACGTGGATATGTCCTATTCAAAGTATAAATTTTACATACGCTACAATTGGCAGGAAAGCTACAGATGAAACAGATTTTTTTGAGGGTGTAATCGACGAATTTAAATTTATGAAGTATACAGGCGGAAATGATCAAATACCACCAACTATAGAAGGTCCAAAAATTGGTAAACCTAATAGAGAATATTATTATGATTTTGCCACTAATGACCCTGAAGAAGATGAGATATGGATACAAGTTGATTGGGGAGACGGGGAAATCACTGATTGGTTAGGGCCATACAATTCAGGAGAAAAGGTTACTATGTCATATATATGGGAAGAAGAAAATAACTACTACATTAAAGCAAGGTCTAAGGATTTTTGGGATGATAGTTGCTGGTCTTTAGAAGGATATGAAGTAAATATCGGAAATCAACCACCAGAACCCCCATTAATTTCAGGCCCCTTATATGAGGATCCGGGTAAGGAACTCACTTATTCTTTTATGTCTAATGATCTCGAAGGACAAGATATTTATTATATTGTAAATTGGGATGATGGAACAACAACTGAAACTGATTATGTTCCATCAAATACATCAATAGACATCACTCATATCTATGATTTTAAGAACGATTATAACATAACTGCCAAAGCAATTGATATTAAAGGAAATGAAAGCGATTTATCAGATCCTTTGTGGATAAGAATAGGTGATGAACCACCACGAAAAGTTGACATTGATGGACAAATAAATGGAAAAACAGGTGTGGAAATCGATTTTATTTTCACAGCAATCGATCCAGATAATGATAAAATCTCTTTTAATATCAGATGGGGAGATGACTCAGAAATTCTTGAGACAATCTGGTATTCTTCTGGAGAACCTGTAACAATATCACATATGTGGAATAAATCAGGTTCTTTTACAATTGAGGCTCGTGCAAAAGACAAATTTGGTTATTGGGGTGATTGGACTCCTTTTAATATTAAAATACCGAGAGATAGAGTTTTTTTCTCTTCATTAATGAATCATATCATGCAAAGAAATCGATTTATTTTCCCAATTCTACGAAGTCTAGTTAAGTTATAGATAAAACTCTAAATATATTGTTCTTTATATGGGAAAAATTATAATATAGTTAATTGATAATATAACAGAAAAAAACAGGTGAATCAAAATGAAATTATTTAACATAGCAAACAAAATATTTCCAATTCTAATAATTGCCATTTTAGTTTTGGCATGCTGCTTCCCAATCATTAGTGGAGATGTTAATAGAAAGATTATAAATCAAACAAATTCAGAAAAATATGAATTTGTGACAGGTGAATTTATTGTAAAGTTAAAGTCTGATTTAGACATTGACATTTTAAATTCATTTGATAGTTGTTCCAAAACTGGAATTTCATCTATTGATGAATTGAATGAAAAATATAATGTTGAATCTATAGAACCTTTATTTGAATCGAAAAATGATAATTTTTTAAAAAATATTTTCAAGTTCAAAGTACCAAATAGCTCCGATATTTTATCTATTATTGAAGATTTTAGATTAGACACTAATGTAGTTTATGCTGAGCCTAATTATATTTATAGCATTTGTTTAACACCTAATGATCCAGATTTTTATTTACAATATTCTCTTCATAATACAGGACAGACTAATGGAACAGTAGATGCTGATATTGATGCACCTGAAGCATGGGACATAGAAACAGGGGACGAAAGGATTGTTATTGCAATTCATGACACAGGAGTTGACTGGGACCATCCAGACCTAGCAGATAACATATGGATAAACAGTGGTGAAGACCTGAATGGAAATGGGATGGTAGATCCATCTGACTTCAATGATGTTGATGATGACGGGAATGGATACATTGATGATATCCGCGGATATGACTTTGTAAACACTACAGATAATGTTGCTCCAGGTGAAGATGGAAAAGATCCTGATAACAATCCAATGGATTTCCATGGACATGGAACCCATTGTTCAGGTATTGCCAGTGCTTCAACAGATAATAACATTGGTATTGCAGGAGTTTGTTGGAATTGCAGTATTATGGCAGTAAGGATTGGTTACAAGGCTCCTAGTGGAAATGGATATATGGAGCAAGACGACAGCGCATATGGTATGGTTTATGCAGCTGATAATGGTGCAGATATTATTAGTATGAGCTGGGGAGGATTTAGTGTATCACAATTAATATGGGATGCAGTGAATTATTCCTATTCTAAAGGCGTAATACTTGTTGCAGCAGCAGGCAATTATAATACAGATTTCAGACTTTATCCAGGTGGTTATGATGAGGTTATCGCTGTTGCAGCAACAAATCATGAGGACAATAGAGCAGGTTTTAGTAACTATGGTAGCTGGGTAGATGTGTGTGCTCCTGGTGTTGATGTTTATAGTACTTTATTTAACGATACATATACATCTTGGAGTGGAACCTCAATGTCTACTCCCACAGTTGCAGGTCTAATGGGTCTAATTTTATCAAAAAACCCTGGTTTTAACCAAGAGGAGGTTAGAACTATCATAAGATCAACAACTGATCCTGTAAATCGCACATCACGATATATCGGAACTGGTAGAATAAATGCTTATGATGCGATAAAGAGAGATTCTACACCAATAGCAAATTTTAACTGTGAATTAGATGATGCTTTTGTTTATGATGAATTACAAATATACGGTACTGCAAGTGGTTCTAATTTTGTTGATTACACAATTTCTTATGGTGAAGGAATTTATCCTGGGGATAGAACAGTTATTGAAACTTCCTCAACACCCGTTACAGATGGAATTTTAGCAACTTGGTGTCCACCAACTGATTTTGAACAAGAATTATGTACTCTATTTTTAGATGTTTATGACTCAGAAGAGCAGCTAAGTAAGGATTGTGTTGTGATAAAGGTAAATAGAGCACCTTATGCACCAATAATTGATGGACCAGAAAAGATAGAGGTTAATGTAGAATATGAATTCATTTTTAAAGCAACAGATCTAAACGAAGATGAGGTTTCTTTTTTTGTGGATTGGGGGGACAATACAACTGATGATTGGACTTTATATTATGAACCAGGAAATTTAGTAGGCATTGAACATATGTATACTGAAGAGGGAAGATATACAATTAGAGCAAAAGCTAAAGATATTTATGATGCTGAAGGCGATTGGGGCGAGTTTTATACAAGTACTCCCAGAATTAGGGAATCATTTAATTTCAAAATATTGAATTGGTTTGAAAGATTCCCAATAATATTTTCAATTTTACAAAATTTATTTGAGAACTAAGATATCTTATCTTTTTTCTTTTTTTTATTTTGATTATAACTTATAATTTTAATAAGAAAAATTCTCATTTTGACAATTTTACAGTTAAACTTTAAATAATATCAATGTCAAATGTTAACAAAGTACTTGATATTGTTGAAGAGGTGAAAGATAGTGAAGATAACTCCTAGAAAAACACTTACACTAATTATTTTTACTTTAATCTCCTGTCTTCCATTTATTCATATAAATGATATGATGGGTATTGAATTATTTCTGGATTCATTTGAAAATTCAGACAATTACATATGTTTACAAGATAGACAAAACAATCTTGAATCAAACACATTTGGAGACTACCTAATTATTCAAAAAGCATCACATCCAGAATTTAAAATTGAAAAAAGTGATTTAATAATATATTGTGATAATGAAGGGGATATCACATTTACAAAAGTAAATCATATTAACTCAATTTCAGCAATGAAAAGATATTATGTTGAAAAAGATACCCGGGACCTTGGAAAAAATGTAATATTTGAAAATCAGATATTAGGAAAAATTATTGAAATAGTTGATGAAAACATTATAAACTCAATTTCAGTTAAAATATGGGAAACATCAATTCATAATTTAAACATAAGAGCAATACTAATTGACTAAAAATTAAATCCTACAATTATCGATATTTTCAGATGAACCACTTGACGTAAGAAAATCCCTAAACGCTTTATGGTACTTTTTTGGCTCTGATTCAAGAAGGTCCTTAGCAAAATCTTTTAAAAACTCACCATACTCAATTTCAACCTGTGAATACTGCCATTTTTTGTCTTTTCCCTTGTCAAATGCGAGTAAAAATGCATAAGAAACTGATTTTGCTTTAGGATCATTTGGTCCTTTCTTTATTTCTGCAATAGCTTCTCTTTCTCCGAATGTCTTGTAGGTTCTAACAACATTATCGATAAATCTTGCAAGCTTTGGAAGATTTTTATATTTTGGAAGCTGAGATAATATTTTTTGTCTTTCCTTAAAATTAAAGACAAGCTCTAGAATATCTGAAGGAGTATCATCAAGTGAGAAGAATTTTTTGGACATATCTTCATTATCAATTATAGAATTAATTGCATCAAGACCATAGTCCTTCCAGAACTTTTCAAGAACCTTGTTTGATGTGACATCATCAAGAATTACAGGTTCATCTATCTTTTCAAGAATATGCTCTAAACCTTCTCTTTCATATTTATTTGGTTTTAGAGCTTCAATAAATTTATCAATATTTGTACCATATGAAGTACCATCAAGAATAAAGATTTTTTCACCAGATTCCTTGAGCGATTCTTCTCTATATTTCATGTTTTCTTCAATCAACTGCAAATCTGTTAACTTACCAGATAAATATTCATTTAATTTTTGAATTTGTTCTGTTTCTGTTTCTTTTTGTTTTACTACTTGGCCAATAACCTCAATTGAAAAATCATCTGATATTGATGGTTCAATAATGTATTTAGTTAGATTAAAAATAGTATTCTTACTTGTTTTAGCACAATCCTCACATATTGCAAATGTAATATCAGCAGATTTCCAATAAATTCTGAGGTAATTGTTTTTATGCATCTCTTTATTTTTAACTATATCTGGTTTAATATTCCCACATGTTGCGATTCCATTTTTTAAAGTAAGATTTGTTTTTTTTATTAGAAAATCAATAAACTCTTTTGGAGGATTTGCATCAAGGCCTGTTGAAACAAAACCCTCATCCCATGAGTAAACATGAAGTCTTCTTTTAAGTGCAATATCCTTTATTCCAAGAAGTCTATAGACTGGATTATCAAAATGTTGAAATGCAATCAACTTTTCTTTATCTGCTCTTCCTCTCTGTGCATAAGTGATATCACCTGTTGGAAATTTTGCTACACCGAGATATGGAGCTTTTTCTGAATTTGCAATTGTAAGTGTCCCTGCAAGAGCACCACCTAAATCTCTTTTATTTGAAAGTTTTTCTAGTTTATCGATATCATCCTTAAAACGTATTATCTTGTCTAGACTTTTTTTAATTTTACTAAATACTTTATTAGAGTAATTATCAGAATAATCTGGAAGAATAAGATAGGGATCATTTCTAATTTCCTTTGCATTCTCCACAAGTTTTTTTTCCATTGATTTAGCAGCAGTTCTAGCAAAAGTTCTAACTCGTCTCATCTTTTTTGCCATGAAATCCAATTGCCATAATGAAATTATATTTAAAACTTTATTTACAAAGATTTTTTTATTTTATCATATTATCTTATTATATTTCTTTTTTTTACTATAAATTTAAGGAAATTATCCCTTTTTTCCTATTTATCATGGAGGATTAGAACCTATATTAATAGTTCTTGCAAAACCTAAAAAGTAAAGATATTCTAAATATTCATTATTATATATTGTAATACCTTTGAAGCCAGATGCTCCGAGAAAGTAAATAAAATCATAGACCCACATATTAAGAATTTTTTGACCGTAAAAACTTTCATTCCAATTTTTTTTACCCAATAAACCAAAAGTATGTATCCATCCATTTGAAGGTATATTTTCTTCTATATTACCATTTATTTTACGATGACCTAAAAAAAGATATCCAAAAGACAAAGGTGTAAACCAACAAAGTCCAACTCTTACTAGTAGGTTCATTCCAAAAAATGGATTTTCAATAAAATCATTAAACAATGTAAGAAACCTCCCAAACAATAATGCACCAGGTGGTAAAACAAAGGTATTTGTTGTTTTACCAGCAACCAAACAGAGAAAATTGGAATTATTTGATTTAATTTTATTAAAAAATCCTTTCATATTAAGGTTGTATATTGATTTTTGGTATTCACGATTTATCAGTTTCTGAACTTGTTTAACACTAGACTCACCAAGTAATTCATATTTATTCATTTCTAAAATTGCATTATTGTAGATTTGAATAGCTTCTTCTTTTGTCTGAGTATTATCAAGTTGGTTTTTTATTGATCCAAACACCATTTCAAGTTTTTCTATCTGTTGCTTTGTTAATTGAACAGTATATTTCTTTCCAAGTCCAACTAACTTAATAGTCAAATCATAATATTCAACATTGATATCTTCTTGTTGAACTGTTGCAATACTTGGTTGAACTGCAATTCCTACAAATAAAAAAATAACTCCTACTATCAGAATCTTATAAAACCAAGCAGGGTATCTATCCATTATTATTTGTCCTCCCTCAACAATATTAATCTTATAGAGGATATTTAAATATTTCATTTCAACAGATGAAAACATATTTATTGAAATTTTTGTTAATATTTTTGATATAAATGGATGTTTATGAAGCGATTTTATCAAGAAGAAGCATTAGAAGATTCAAACAAAAGCAAATCCCATTGGAACTCTTAAAAAAATTTGTTAATGGTGCTAGACTTGCACCATCAGCAGCAAACCTTCAACCTCTTGAATTTTTAATTATAAATGAAAAGGATTTATGTAAAAAAATATTTGATACATTGGGATGGGCAGCATACATTAAACCAAAATGGGCTCCCTCAGAAAATGAAAGACCAGTTGCTTATATAATAATGTTAATCAATGATAAAAAAAACAATTATGCTATCAGAGATGTAAGTCTTGCTTCTGAAAATATTGTCCTTGCTGCTGAAGAAGAGAAAATAGGCAGTTGTATCATGTATAAAATTAACAGAGAAAAATTAAGAGAACTATTAAAAATTCCAAATTCAATTATTATAGATACAGTAATTGCTCTGGGTTACAAAGCAGAAGATCCAGTTGTTGTTGACTTTATTGACTCTGTAAAATATTTTAGAGATGAAAATGAAGTATTACATGTACCAAAACGAAAACTTGAGGATATTATTCATATAAATAAATTTTAGAATATCTTTATATCTTTTTTTCAATCATCACCCATTGGAATCATAAACACAAAAAACCCAATTAATATTAAAAATATAGATGATGCACTTATAGCAGATGGAAAGGTTGTTATCAGATAATTTAATCCCAGAATCATTAATATTAATCCTATTATATGAATTAATAATCTTATTATTATATTCTTACAAGCTTTTCTGATATTTACATATATAACTGCATAGAACCAAGAAATAAATCCTCCAGTACCTATAGTTTGGCCTATACCCATAAATATCATTATTACAAACAATTACTTAGATTTTATCAATAAAAATGAGTAAATATTTTAATAATTAAACAATTTTATAGTTATGAGTAAAGACACACTACCAAAAATAATTTTGCATAATTCAATAAGTATTGATGGTTCTCTTACAAATTTTGAACCACATATGGGTTTACATTATCAGATTGCAGCAAATTACAAACCAGATGCTCATTTAATTGGTTCAAATACAATAAAGACAGGTGTTGAACTTTTTGGCGAGGGAATTTCCCCGGAAGAAAATAATGATTTTAAAAAACCAATAAGAAACCTAAATCTTCCATATTGGGTGATTATTGATACTCAAGGTAGTTTGAAAGGATTGCTTCATACTTGTAGGAGATTTGAATTTTGCAGAGATGTTATTGTTCTAGCTTCTAAATCAACACCAAAAATTTATCTCAAATATCTGAAAGAGAGAAATTATGACTATCATATTGTTGGAAGTAATAAAGTAAATTTAAATAAAGCACTTGAGCTTTTATCACAGAAATACAAAATAAAAACTATCTTAACAGATACAGGTAAAATCTTAGGTAATCTTTTATTAAATCAAGGTTTAGTAAGTGAGATTAGTTTATTGATTCATCCAATAATTGTCGGAAAAAAATCCTATAATACATTTTATGATGTTATCAATAATTTAAATTTAATATTGTTAAAAAGGGAAATCTTAGAAAAGCAGTATGTTTGGCTTGTTTATAAAGTTGAAAAGTGAAAAATGCAGGGGAAGGGATTTGAACCCTTGGACCTCTGCAGGACAAGGCCCTGAACCTTGCGCCGTTGGCCAAGCTTGGCTACCCCTGCTTAGATTTGGCAATCAAATTTTTATTATATTAGTTTGCCGAGTTTAAAATACATATACTTTTAAATATTTCTTCAATTATTGCCTCACCTAAAATATATGGCCCGAGTAGTGTAGCCTGGTAACATATGGGACTGTGGATCCTCTGTCCCGGGTTCAAATCCCGGCTCGGGCCTGGCAACCATTAACACGGACAGTTTTATAAGGAGAAAAACGACAAAAAAATCGTAACGATGTTTTGAATTTTGAGACGGGCCTTTAACCTAAACTTTATATACTATTAATTTTCAAAAAATTATGTTCAGCAGTCTTTCCAGCAATGGGAAACGTTCCAATATCTATATATCGTATGGTCTGAATGCTGGATGCCAATCCATATCAATTAAAGGGATTGTTATTAACCTGAGTTCGATTTTTCCAATTATGAGTTTAGGTAGGATACGCGGTCTATTCCAGAAATTCTGATTCCAATCATTATTACTTTCAATGAAAAAAGCATTTCTTTTATTCCTATAGAAGGTATTTTCATAGATAATGTTATTGCTAGAAAAATTAAGAAATATTCCATAATCATTATTCGATATAATTTTATTACCAATGATAGAATTGCTATCGGAAGCGAAGAGATACAATCCTAACAAGTTATTTTTTATGGTATTATGTTTAATTGTATTATTTTTACAGTACCAATCTACGACTATGCCATTCTGACCTGTAACAATGGTATTATCTAAGAGTATATTATTTTTTGATTTTTCAAGTTTTATTCCATCCTTGTTTTCTAAAATAATATTTCCTATTATTGTGTTATTGATAGAATCTAAAATAAAGATCCCTTCCTCATAATGTTTGGTAATATTATTACCTTTTATGTTGTTATGATTTGAATAAATGGATATTATTCCAGCTAATTTGTTGTTTGAAAAGATATTATTTTTAATATTATTCTTACTAGAATGAATAATATATAAACCATTTCCTAAGTTTGAAAATATAATATTTCCTGAAATCACAATATTATTGATATTCTCAAGATATAATCCATTTTCTAGGTTTGACTCAATAATATTTTTAGTTATTTGATTTCCATTACCATCACAACATGCTTTAATACCACAAGAATTTTTTGATATATTGTTACCTGATATAATGCACTCGCTAGTACATCCAAAGAGGATACCAATATTAAAATTTGATATAATTTTATTATTTATTATATCATTAAATGATCCATCAATTCTTGTACCATTTTCATTATTATATAAAATATTGTTATTGATTATCTTATTATAATCACCATGAATAAATAATCCCTCAAATCTATTTGAAAAGATATTATTATCTGCTATTATGTTTCTATTACCCTCGAGAAATATTCCAATTCCATTATTTGAAAGTGTATTACTATCTATTTCATTACCATCTTCATCACTATACAAATTATTTATAAATATACCATTTTTATAATTTGAATTAATTATGTTTTCAAGAATAATATTATTAGATACGCCATAGAAACCTCCTATTACTATACCTGAACCTTTGTTTGAGCTTATATTGCATTCTTTAATAATACAGTATTCAGATCGTACTAAGTTTATACCATCTAAAGTATTGAAAATATCATGGTTTTGAATAGTGATGTTATCACAATCAATAAGATATATTTGACCTGCACTTTCATTTATAATCTTATTTGTTTCATTATATAAAAAAATTAAATTCTTGTGATTAACTGAATTATTTATAAAAATGTTGCTTTCATGATGAAAATCAATTGAAAAACCAGAATTTAAAATAGAATTATTAATAAAAATGTTGTCAATAGGACCTCCATGCCAACCACCGTACATATATATACAACAATTACTGAAATAATTACTATCTATTATGTTTGAATTGGCATGATTAGCTCCTAATTTTAGCCCATATTTTATATTATTAGAAAAAAAGTTTTTTCTTAGAATGGTACCTGGGGTGTTTATATCTATACCTATTATATTCTCAGTAATTTTATTATTTAAAATAATATTGTATTTTGAGCGGATTTCTATTCCATTATCATATTCATTCTCTCCGCAATTTTGAATGGTAAAACCACTTATATTCACAAAATTAGCTAAAATATATATTACATCTCCAAAATTACCTCCATCTATAATTGTAGTATCTCTATTTTCACCAATGAGACTTATTGATTTATTAATAAAAATGTTTTCATAATATATTCCATTGGGAATATATATAGTATCTCCATCTGATGAATTATCGATTAAATTCTGGATGTATCGACTAGATTTAACTGGTGTATATATTGTCTTTTCTTTCTTTAAGCCGACAGTTGATGGGAATATACATGAGCAAAAAAACAATGCAAATATAACTATAACAATTACTTTTAAAAAAAAAGCATTCTGAATGTTACTTCACACTCCTCCAATATTATAAGGTTTAAGTGCAGGTCGCCAGTCAATATTGTACCATTGAAATTCCTTTGTATTATACTCTCTTTGAATCATTCCAGAAATAAATTTCGGTAACAACCTAATTTCATTCCAATAATTTCGTTGCCATCGATTTAAAAACGCATTATAAATATATGCATCCTGTGTATTATTAATGAAGTTATTTTCAAGAATTTTATTATTTCTAGATTTGTAACTGTATTTAAAATGAGCCATCATGATTATACCATATTCCCTATTATCAGTGATATTGTTTCCAACAACTTGGTTATTCTTAAAATGATGATAATTCCAAGGTTCTCCTTGGTAGCACCACATTAAAGAATAAAAGTATATCCCAAAATTACTATTTGAACGAATGATATTGCCACTTATAGTGATGCTACTCGAACCAACTAGACCAATACCGTTCTCGTTTTTGGAGATGATGTTATTTGTAATTAAGTAATAGCTAGAATTATATATTTTTATACCATTTCCATTATTAGAAATGATAGTGTTGTCTGTGATAGTATAATTGTTGCTATTGGTATGATAATCACTATGTAATATACCATCATCATTATGCGATATGATGTTACCCCAGATGATGTTTTGAGATCCATGAGCACCAATACCAGTTCCATTGTTTGACGAGATATTATTACCTGATATCATGTTGCTAGAACTGTAATCTCCTAGGTTTAGACCGCCATAAAAGTTATTCAAGATATTGTTACCTGAGATAATGTTGTTTGACCCATCGATAGATATACTACAAATATTGTTGGAAATCTTGTTTCTCATGATTTCATTAAAGCAGGAATCTCTAAAAGTCAAACTTTTAAAATTGTGAGAAATATTGTTTTCAATAAAGCTGTTATGATTTGAGGAAATAACATTAATACTGCCCTCTTGTTCTTTAATTGTATTATTACTGATTGTATTATTATCACTCAAATGAAAATTGATAGAATTCTTTCCACCTGTGAAATTGTTATTGTCTATGATATTGTCTTGACAATTATATACATAAATACCAAAATCACCAGAATAGATCTGATTTTGCCGAATCATATTCCTGTTGCTTAAAAATAAATAGATTCTTGGTTTAGCTTCCTCTGGTTCAATGAAAATATTATTATTAATAAGATTATCATGAGCGTTATACAGTTCTATACCACACAATCCTAATCCAATTGTATTATTTTTTATAACACACGAAGTAGAGTCTTTCAAATGAATGCAACAAGATTTTTCTTCGGTTTCATAATCAAATCCATTAATTCTGAATCCACAAAACAGCACAGAATATGCTGTTATAGTAACAGGACGATCAATAAAAGTATCTACACTTCCATTTCCAATAATGCTTAATGTTTTGGTAACACATACATTATTACCGGGATTTTCATAACATCCTGCATATACCCTGATTGTATCATCATCTGATGCATTGTCAATTGCATCCTGAATATATCTAAAAGGATACTCAAGGGTACCAAGCCATGGACCTCTGATATTATCATCATCAACATAAAGAACTGATCGTACTTCATTATCTGAAAATGCTGTTGTGAAACTTGTTCCCAATAGCATGAGGATGAAACTTATAGTAAAGAGATTTTTGTTGTTCATTTATCTCACTGTCCTGTCACTAAAAATCACTAGTTCATCGATCATGAATAATCCGTTACATGTATATGGATCAAATGGGATGCTTTCATCTGATTCAACTCTGAATCGCAGGTGTATCATCTTTCCCCATAGGTCTTTTTTGTGATTATACCATTTATTATGAGGAGTTATTTTATATGAATAATAAGAGCTCCAATTATCAGTAGATATATCAAGGAATAAAGAATCATAGGATTCTGTTTCTGATTTTTCATAAAATGTGAAACAGGGATTTACACCTAGATTTATTTCAGGGGATAAAAGACTGTTGTTCATATCGTTATTATAATGCATTGTGTTTTCATTTCCCAGATACCAGCAGTGGGTTGGAGAATTAGTGGTACAATCAATCTCTGAAAGATGCCATAAATCACCACCAATTCCTCCAGTATGATCAATTGTCTTCCATCCATCAACAGATTCACAATCAGATAAGTAATCTAGCTCGTACTTTGAAATTGTGATATCTAACTCACCATTATAACCATCATATATCGTTGGATTTTGATCTTTAAGTCTATACTTGGAATAATTAAAAGCCTCCTCTGCAGATATAAAACCATTATTGTTGAAATCTCCAAATTCTTCCCCAAAGACCTTAACTAAAACTTCAGTAAAGTGAGAACATTTATCTGACATGTAACCCACTTCATCCTCCTCTGTCGCCATTATGATGACACGATTGTCCCCTAGTATTTCTTCTGAAAAACCCTTACAAAAATCAGCAGATGAAAAATATTTTTTATTATCCCTATAAGGTAAAATATTACTTCCAAATGATTTTATTCTAGGTGCATCATTAAATCGTCAATAGTGGGTATTCAAAACTCCAATAAGTAACCAAAGCTTCATCACAATGATCAGCCTCATCAAAAGGAGGTAAATCTAATGGGATACCAAAAAACGATAATTGTACTCCATGTGTCGCAATATATATAACTGAAATATCATCCTTATCTTCCATAGCGTCTAACCAGCGCAGTCCCTTTATTATATTGGTTTTAGTACCATTTTCACAGGTAATCATTTTTATATGATCTTCACGCCAGTTTTTAGAAGATATAAGAGCATCATACATCATCTCGGCGCTATATCTACTAGAATTTTTAAAAGTTGGATTCTCTCCTAGGACCCATGGACCAACTAATAAAGCCCAATATTCTATATTTCCGTTTTCTGTATTTTTATTATTTAATGTATCTATTCTATTATTTTTTACTAATCCATAGGATGATGGAATAATAATAGTTCCAATAAATATAACAATTATTCCGAGAACTAATCCTTTTCGAGATAGTCCTATATTCATGTTTTTTCCTCCCTCTGATTGTAAGATTATAATATTTTAATGTAAAAACTTAATATAAATATTTCCAAAGTTGATTTTATCTTAATTTTAATAAAATGTAATTTAATTTTACAGATAGAACTGCCAATAAATTATATCGGGATTTTAACTTTTGCATGGTAATCCCGGCTCGGGCCTGACAACCATTAACACGGCATACTTTAGCAGGAGAAAAAGAACAAAAAATCGTATCAATATTTTGATTTTTTAGACGGGCCTTTAACCCAAAATTTATATAGTATTACTTTTCAAAAAAATATGTTCA
>WOR8_10000513_pt1 | contig 40198 bp, 31 predicted proteins | sample DeeMarSeWOR38_10_FD_19890 | JGI IMG/M metagenome (IMG submission 19890) | reverse complement strand
AAAATGGATTATATAGTTTTCAATCTTTGTACTTGATTCGTGAACATTCCTGGAGCATCTGAGGGACGTCTCTGGAAGCCATAGTCTTCATAAAATTTCCAAAATCCTTTTGCTGCCATTAATCCAATAAATGCTGTGGAATCAGCATTGTCAGCTAGATATTTTACTATGGAGTTCATAATTTTTTTTCCTAATCCCTTTCTTTGAAAATTTGGTAACACGATTACATCCTGAATATAATAATAGATCCCTGCGTCCCCTATAATTCTTCCCATTCCGATAATCTGATTATTATTATATAAACAAACGGAATATAATGAATTTTTCAAGGACATATTGACTGCTGTATCATTGACCTTTGACCATCCAACTGTATTCCTTAGGCTTTGATATTCTTCTACTGTAGGAATTTTTTCAATTAGTTCATATGCAGATGACAATTTATCATAACCTACTTTGAGTGCGAGACTAACTCAAAATAATCTTATCCACATTAAGGGTATGAGACAATTCATAAACAACTAATTTATCTCTGTTTTTTGCCTTAAAAAATTTGATATAATGGCAATATTAGTAGAATGGATAAATTATATAGTTACAATGATCCAGATTTTTATAACCACCATTAATATAATGAGAATGGATCTTAAGATCAATTCTATCAATCGTAACTGGCTCTATATAGTTACTAGACTTTCTGAATATATCTAAAGCTTAGGTTCCAGCGTTTCCTTCAAGCATGTTGTAAAGGTATTTTTTCCAATATGTAAACAGGGTTGATATTTTTCAGTGTCATAGAGCTCGTTAAAATAACCCTCTAAGGCATAAGCTGTAAGTATTTCTCCTATAATTAAGTCATGATCTTGTAAGGGAATTATTTTTTTTACTTTACATTCTAAGTGAGCAATACATTCATTGATTATCGGCACATTAACTTTTCGAGCATCTTGGGGTGTATATTGTGTACTCTGAAATTTATTATGTTTTTTTCCTGACCTACGTCCGCAAAATAATACATCACGCGCTTGTGTGAAAGTTGGAAGATTAACAATAAACTCCCCTCTTTCTTTGATCATAGGGTATGTATATCTTTCAGGTCGAATGCTCATTGCAAGTAATGGGGGATCAATATTCACTGGAATAATCCAAGCGACAGCCATTACATTTATTTGGTCATTTCTGTCCTTAGCGGTTATTAAGCACGTGTTATATGGATGTAACAGATATAAGGATTGTTTAAGATCGACTGGACGCTTTTTTATTTGATTACGAGGCATGAGTTTTTGATTTAAATACGATATATTAAAATTATTTAATATATCTCATCTATTTCATCAATCCAAATTCTTCTCCCATTTTGATCAAGGATCTTAAAGCACAAATAAATGTTATAAATAAATTTGGAGGTGCAAGTAATTATCTCTATTTTAAAGGCAAATTCAAAGCAAGATGTGAAAGATATTGTATCATTAATTAATATTTGTCGTCAAGAGGGAACGACACTTCTAAATTCTTATACAGAAGATGAAGAACGGATTTTTCTTGGGAATCTTAGACTAAGGGAAGCTGTTTTCGTTGCAAGATCGGATCAAGATAAATTTATGGGGTTTGCCTCAATCATGCAACGTTTTGATAGTAATCGCTTAAGTCATTGTGGGGAAGCTGGGACTTGGGTTATGCCTGATTTTCGTCAACAAAGTGTTGGGAAATCTCTATGGAAAAAAGGAATTTTTCCTTGGTGTCGTAAGAATGGTTTTAAGCATCTTGGGTTTTTTGTGATGGAAAATAACAAGGTAGCTCTGTATTTTTATGAGAACTTGGGATTTCATATCTGTGGATACCATCGAAAGTTAATTTCTAGCAATAAGAGTGGTTATATTGATGCTCTCGAAATGGAATTCTGGGTGGAATAGATAGAAAACCAATAAAGTACAGGTTGTAATCTTATGAAGTAAAAATATAAAGAAATCTAATGCTATTCCTCTCTTATGTTTGTTTTAGATAATGCGATCAATCTAGTTGATCTCGAAAACCTTTATCAACATATTCTTGCTCTTGAAGGTGAAAAACACTCTATTGATTCGTATGATGCATTAATTCAGGGTGCGAGGTATATTAAGGAAGTTTGCATGAATTATGGCCTTGATGTGCTAGAATATCCTATCTCAGTGCCTGGATTCAAGAAGGATTTTTACAATATAGCTGCTTTTCTCGATATTTCTCTTAAATCTGAGCCTGCTATTCTTATTACCAGTCATTTTGATACTGTTGCAGGGACGCCAGGGGCTGATGATAATGCTAGTGCTATTGCGATTATGTTAGAAGTAGCACGGATCTTTAAGACATTGGATTACAAACGCAATTTAATCTTTATTAGTTTTAATTTAGAAGAATGGGCTCCTTACTTCCAACAAAATGTGAGAGCAATTGGTAGAGCAAATGGAGTATATGACACGAAATTTCGATTTACCTCATACCGTGTAAAAAAAGCATATGAGATTTATATGCAACTTTTAAGAAGTAATATCTATACTAAACAACATCTTGATGATGATCATTTCGAGAGATTTTTCAATAAAGTTTCCCCCTTAAAACTAAGTACCTCAGAACTACAATTTTTTGCTGAATTAAACAATTTTTATATAAAACAAGGTGAGTATGACCCTCTCGGGACGTCGTTTGTTCTAGGTAGTAATACTTTTGCTCAAATGGCTTCAACAAGCATGAATGTTAAAGCTGTAATAAATCTTGAAACGATTGGTTATACATCAAAAAATCCCCATTCTCAAACTCTACCTTCAGGAATGACCCTTGAGATATTTGAGGGATACAAAATAAATGAACAGGAAATGATCGGTGATTTTGCATCAATCTTTGCAGATGAAAATTCGGGATTCTTAGCAAAGACTTTCCTAAAAAATGCACAATATGAATTAATTGATCTCCCATGTGCAAGTTTAACAGTCCCGTTAAATTATTCCTCTATTAAGCAGAATTTCCCCGATCTTCTCCGAAGTGATCATGCACCGTTCTGGAAACATGATATCCCAGCATTATTGATTTCTGATTCCGCTAATTTTAGAAATCCATATTATCATACTGGTGGAGATACAATTGCTACATTGGACTTTCCTTTTATGAAGAAAGTTTGTCAAACAACCATTGCTACTATTATTGACCTAACACAAGGATAATAAACAAGAAAAACTTCTCATTTTACTTATTTTATCCGTAAAGAAACAGGAAATAGCTTTTACCTTCAAATACAATATTTCAATTATTACTCTTAGTGAGTCTCCCCTTTAGTAATAGTTTTTTTAAATGTGGTTAATGACAACTATTCTAATTATATACTACTGTTAATTTATTCTATCAAGCTGATTATTGGATAATTATAAAAAAGATAGATCTAACTCATCAGAAGAGATAAGAAGACCCTATTGCTTATAGAGATTGATTCTTTAAATCTCACTTGAAAGGATTTATTGTGGAAGATCAACGAATTAAGGTACAATTACTTTCTTTTATGTCTTTAGCTCATTTCATACATCATGTAGAGCTATATCTATTTCCTGCCATGATTATTCTCATTTCTGAAGATATTCAAATTAGTTATCTAGAAATTGGTTTTCTTGGGACAGTTCCTGTTTTAATTATGGCTCTAACGTCACCAATAATAGGTTTAATCGCCAGTAAACGCGATTATGGATTTTATATAGTTCTTTTTGGAATTTTTATTTTTGCCTGTTCTAATTTTGTATTTGGGTTAGCTAATACAACTTTAGATCTTTTTATTGGAAATTTGTTATTAGGAGTTGGTTGTACAACTTTTCATCCAGTTGGTTTAGGAGTAATTGCAAATATTTTCAATTCTGATTACCGTGGGAAAGCTCTGGCTATAAATCATGCATCAGGTGTAATTGGAACAGCAATAAGTCCAATTATGTCAATAAGCTTAACTGTTTTCATATTTAGAGAATGGTATCTCATGTTTCACATCTTAAGTTTCTTCTGTTTTTTACTTGTATTTTTTATGCTAACTTGGATGTTTAAGCAAGGATTCATGAAATATTACATTGATTTTCGACAAAATGAGATCGTAAATGAAACTAGGTTAATGAACGAAAATCTAAAGAATCCTCGAAAAAAGGTACCATTTGGTTGGTTTATTATTGTAATCACATTTATTTTAACCATTTCTTCTTTAAGAAGTGGAGTGTATAGATCAATCAGTTATTTCACCACTACTTTTATGAAGGACTTTTATAAGGTTACTTCTCTTCAAGCAGGTATTTTAACGAGCGTAATCTTAACTTCGGGCTCAATAACCGATGTTTATGGAGCAGTTATTAGTGATAGATCAGGAATCTTAGCAAGAATAAAAATAGTTATAATTTCGGGAATAACAACCATTTTATCGATATTTATTCTTATATTAGTGACTCTAGAAGAAGCTACTATATTCATTATTCTTTTAGGGTTTATTTTGTTTGCTGCTTCCTTCTATCTCGCTGGGGGAACACTTCAAGCACTTCAGGGTGAAATTATTTCATCAAAACAAAGAACCTTCTTTTATAGTATTGTATTCTCCTTAGGATTGGTTATTTCTTCTATTTCTCCTACAATTATTGGAGGGTTATTAGATTTTTTTAATTCACCCGTTGAACCTCTACTTTTCTTATCGGGTTTGATGGGATTATCCTTAGTATTTGCACTATTACTCTTTCTTCAAATGAAAAAAGGGTCTGGATTGATTATATGATTATTCAAAATAGAAATGCAGATGAATAATTATCGATAGATGAAAGTACTATAACAATTTTTATTCAAGTGTACGAATTTCCTGTAGGAGTTCTAGAACTTCCTGTAACTTTTGATCCAATAATTCAATGGATTCTTCTTTGTCGTTGACCGATAAACTTTCCTTTTCAACTAGGTGTATGGCACTAGCAATTATTTGGATGATATTTGCTAGATCATGACTATATTTATCTTTTAATTGAAAATTGTAAAGGTTTGATCGACTGTTTTCGAGATGGATTAATAAAACAACCGTCAAAACTGTTGTTGCTATAGCAAAGGAATTGATAATAGTTAGTGCAAACAGATCCTCTATTTGTGAGGAGGTAACACTTAGGTTTATTCCTCCTAAAGTAAATAGGGTAAAAGTTACCATTTGAACGGTTCCAACTATAATTAGAGCATAGAACCATTTTACACTCTCTCCAACCGTTTGTTTAAAATTTTGACCTTCAAGAAGACCAAAACCATATAAAAATGCAATTATTAAAAAACCACCTAAAATAGAAAACGTAACAGCAGTAGATAAATCAAAAAAGATGAGAATTATTAAAGGAAAAGCTACTAATAGTAGAGTTATAAGAAATATGTTTAATACTGGTATATGACGGAAATAGACAATTATGCTGACTGATATGAGAAATGCTCCCACCAATGTTGCTGTTCCAAAAAGATAATCCATAATTTTAATAAGATTTGAATCAGTTGTAAATTGCGAAATAAGTTGAAAAATGCTCCCAAGTGTCCATATAGTCCACCCCGCGACTTGAGCTCTAAATCTTTTCTTCTTACTCACAATGAGAAAATCAATACCAACTCCTAATCCTATTATTCGTATAAATACTAGTGAAATTTGACTGAAAACTACAATAAGTTCCATGACAATCCATCAACTAAAAATTGTGATCAGAGAATTTCCTATTTTAATTACCCATAAATGATAATTTAAATAATTCTATTTTAGAATTTGAAAGAATAATTGGAATGAAGCTCTTCCAATCGTATACACTTATTATCTTTTATTCCAAATATTGAGAATCTGATTTAACTGAACCTTAATACAATCGAAATTTATGAGTCAATTTCATTTCCCCTGTTATTATTTAACTAGGTAAGAGATTTTTCTGTTATGGCACGATTTTCCATTTTCTGCAAAACATAAAATACTGATCTGGCTTTTAAGGGATTGTTTTTGACCTCATCTATTTCTTGTTGCTGTTGTTGTAAAATTTTGAGAGCTTGGGGTTTATTCATATATTTTACCCGTAATTCATTGACCCGACCCTCTAAAGGCTTATAATAATCTATCAGCCATGCATCCTCTGGCAAAGCAAAATGATCTATGAGTCTATACTGATATTTTGCGATTAATTTATTACTTGTTGGTAGTGTCTTTATGTCTTCATGGAGAACTAAAAATCCATTAATCTTAAGAAGACGTCTCCATTCTTTCAAACTATTTTCAAATCGAATAAAAGAACCCACTCCTTCGGCCCAGATTACATCAAAGCTCTCATCTTGGAAATTCATCTCATGGAGGGAACATTTCACTGTTTTTATTCTTTCATTTAACCTTTTTTCTTTGATTTTTTCATGAAGCTTATCTAAGGCTAATTGATCGTTATCTAATGCAATTATTGTCCCATTTGTTAACTTTGCTAATTCCATTGTAGGAACTCCCGATCCACAACCAATATCAAGTATAATTGGATTTTTTATTGAGGGAAGAGCCTGAAATGCTTTTCGCGTATATTTAAGAAAGTTTGCTCTAATTTGATCTCGATTCATTTCTTCTAAGATCTTTTCAGACATATCTCCTTCTCTTCTATTCTTTTATCCTCTTTTAAATACAATACTATCTCTACATATCTTTTTTTCGAAAATAATACACAGATTTATAATAAGATTCTGCTTTTAATCCTTTCTTAAGTAAAAATTACAAATAAATTTCTAGGCTAATTCCAAGGTGATTGAATGAAGAAGTATGATCTTATTGTACTAGGAACTGGATCTGCGATGAATCTAGTAGGTCCTATTCTTCAACAGAATCCATCAATGAAAGTTGCAGTGATAGATAAAGATCAACCTGGGGGGATCTGTTTAACTCGTGGATGTATTCCCTCAAAAATCCTACTTTATCCTGCAGAATTAGTTCGTGAGATTGAAAATGCCAAACAACTTGGGATTAATGTAGAAATTAGAAGTGTTGATTTTTCCAAAATTATGGCCCGAATGCAATCATTGATCAATGAAGATATTGAAAATATTAGGAAAGGTCTTCTTCGTGCAGAAGATATAGATTATTACCCCAGTGTAGCCGAATTTATCGCTCCTTATCAACTTAAAGTTGGAAAAGAATTAATCACTTCAAAAATGATATTTCTATGTACAGGATCTAAATCCATCATTCCTCCTATTAAGGGGCTTGAAGAGATCAGCTATCATACTAGTGATAGTATTTTACATCTCGAAATGCTCCCTAAAAGTATGCTAATCATTGGAGGAGGCTATATTGCTGCAGAATATGGCCATTTCTTTTCAACTATGGGGTCTAAAGTGACGATCATTGGTAGAAACCCCCAATTTCTTCCTCAGGAAGAACCTGAAGTTTCAAAGTTAGCCAAAAAAGAGCTCACGAAGCATATGCAAATTTTTACAAATCATGAGGCTCTCGAAATTAAATTCAATGGAGATTTCAAGGAACTGACAGCTAAAAATAGAGATAATGGTAGCTTGGAAAAATTTTCAGCTGAAGAGATTCTTATAGCAACAGGAAGAGGGTCTAATAATGACATCTTACATCCTGAGAAAGCAGGAATAGAAACTGATGAAAATGGATGGATTAAAGTAGATGAATATCTTGAATCCTCTCAACCAAATGTCTGGGCATTTGGAGATGCAAATGGAAAATATCTCTTCAAGCATGTAGGAAATTATGAATCAATGATAGTCTATTACAATGCGATACTGAAGAGGAAGGTTAAAGTAGATTATCATGCGATTCCCAGTGCAGTATTCACGTATCCCGAAATTGCTAGAGTAGGACTAGGTGAAAAAGAAGCCATTAGAAAATATGGTGAGAATAATGTCCTCATTGGGTTTCAGAAATATGAGGATACAGCTAAAGGGATGGCTATGGATGTTAAGGATTTTTTTGTGAAAGTTATCCTAGATATGAATCAAAAAATTTTAGGAGCACATATTATTGGTCCACAGGCAAGTGTTTTAATCCAAGAGATCATCACTCTTATGTATACACCAGAAAGAAGTAGCTATCCAATCAATCGAGGTATGCATATTCATCCTGCCCTGAGTGAAGTTGTCGAAAGAGCTTTTGGTAGATTAATGCGACCAAGAGATTATCACGCGTTGTTAGAAGGAGTGGCTCACCACCAGCATTGATTCAAAGGGGAAATCAGGAATGGGATTTATCGATGAATTATACCATTTCAATGAATTTCCCAGATTTGAGCAGGCCAACTGGTTTAAGGTACGGTTTCTGGAGTTTTTCGGCATATTCTTCCAAAAGTTCAGCCATATGCTTATAATTTGTTGTAGCAGCTTTCATTGGACCAGAAAAATTCATTCCTGCAAGGATTGCTTCATCAATTACTTTCCAGCTTTGACATACTCCTTCTTCTAACACACGGCAGCCTTCATTAGCCTGAATGGCGGTAAACACCATCGGATTTACAATTCCAGCTTTTTTCGATAAATTTGGTGTAGGTCGACCTTTTGACCAATCATAGAACCCTCGCCCAGTTTTCTTGCCTAAATTTCCTTCTGCAACTTGTTTTCGTACAAATTCTCCAGGGGCGAAATCAGGTGAGAGTGTTTTTGCATAATATTCTGCTGTATTAAGAGATACATCGCGGCCCACAAAATCTGCCAGAACAAGGGTACTCATTGGGGCTTCAGGATTCGAAATATCAGCATCAATTTGATCCCAAGGAATCCCTTGCTTGTATGCAAGATCATAGATATAATCTGAATAAATCCTTCCAGGAGCCAAGACACGATTAACGATAAATCCTGGTCTATCTTTCAAAACTCGGGGGACATAACGCTCTCCTCTCAAACAGGGTAAGCTTTCGCCGACTTTCACGCCAATATCCATGGCTTCCATTGAACTTCTTTCTCCTGCTATGATTTCAATTAGCCGCATTAAGGGAGCAGGATTGAAAAAGTGCATACCTATGACATTCGCTGGATTTCTACAGGTCTTAGCGATGTCAGTAATCCGAATACTCGATGTATTTGATGCAAAAATGCAACGAGCTGGAGCATTATCTAGTGCTTCTTTGCATACCTTTTGTTTAATATCTAATTTTTCAACAATAGCTTCTATAATATAATCTGCATTAGCTACTGCGTCAGCTAAATTAGTTGTTGTATTCAACTTTGCTAAAATGGTCAATGCAGGTACTCCTTCCTGTAGCTGTCCTTTCTCTTCCAACTTATTTAGCCCATTCACGATATAAGAGACTGCATGCTCAAGAATCGTTGCTTGAACATCCGTTATGGTGACATCATATCCAGCCATTAGACAAACTTGGGCAATTCCTTTGCCCATTTGTCCCACACCGACTACACTAATATTTTTCACCTTTCTCATTCGCATCACATTGAGATTTACACCTTGAATAATTTTCATATTTAAGATCTTCAGCTATTATTAAATGGAATTATTCAATTTTTGTCTTCGTATTTGAAGATACTCAATAATATCTTCCTTTTTGAAAATCCTGCCTGTTTCATAACAAATCCATAGTTCTTGCAGTTTTTCAGGATCTTCGGGTAAGTAATGCTGCCCAATATTGTAAATATAACCTGAACATAATTTTTTATACATTTCTTTGGGTAACCGTTTAGATTTAGGTATATTCTTTTTTAACCACCGTTTTCCAATTATCTGAGTATCACCAGGTTTTCCTAGAATTATTTTCCAAGACATTGGGTATCAATCTTACCTCAATATTTTAAAAAAGTAATGTATTAATTAGTCTAGAACTATTTAAACCTTTAGACCCTGAAGTACTGTATCTGGATTCAAGATTGATGGGGAATTTCTATTTCTCTTTGATCATCTATTCACTCAATATTAATCGACTTAGATCATTCGAGCTTTTTAGGAAATATTACTATGAGATCCTTAATCTCAGACCCTTTTGATGGACCTAGCTGGTTTGAGAGAGGAAAATATCTTTATAGACAAAGTAAATTTCGCGAAGCGCTTAAAGCATTCAAACAATCCTTACGCTTTAATCCAGCATATTTAGAATCCTGGTACTATATTGGAATATGTAATTTTAAAGAAAATCGATTGGTAGACGCCGAAGAAGCCTATCTTAATGCCTTAAAACTGGATAAATCACATGTTGATTCATTATTTCACTTAGGCGTTCTTTTTTACAGGCAAAATCGCATTAATGAGGCAGAAAAGGTTTTTCAAGAAGTTATACGCATACAGTCAAATCATATAGAAGCCTATAACAATTTAGGGAAAATCTTGTATAAACAAGGAAGAATTAAAGAGGCAGAAAAAATATTTTGGTCTGCTTTATCCCATCATCCTAATCATCCAATGATTTTATCAAATTTAGGGGTCATTTTTGCCAAGGATAAACATTTAACAGAAGCTGAAGAAGCGTTTCGCATTTCATTAGAATCAAAACCTAATAATGCTCGCACTTGGACTAATCTTGGATCGGTCTTAGAGCAAGAGGGACGTATTACCGAAGCTGAACATGCTTATAATAGGGCTTTGAAACACAAACCTGAGTATAAAAACGCTTTACGTAAGCTGAGAGATCTATTAATGAACTCAGGCCGGCCAAGTGAATCTTTCAAATTTGCTCTCCAGCTGGATGATAATAATGTTAATGTTTGGACAAATCTAGGCACAATGTTGAAACATGAAGCCCAGCTTTTAGAAGCTAAAACTGCTTTTAAAAAAGCATTAAAGATAGAGTCTTCCTTAGATGATATCTGGATAAGTTTAGGTGAAATTCTAGTCGAAGAAAAGCGCTTTGAAGATGCAGAACTTGCGATTAAAGCTGCATTGCATTTTAGGCCCTATAATTCTTATGCTTGGAATTTATTAGGAGAAGTATTAGAAAAACAGAAAAAATATATTACGGCTCGAAATGCATACAGAAGATGTCTAATACATGATCCAGAATTTGTTTCTGCATGGAATAACCTAGGTCATGTGTTAAGTCATTTACAAGATACTAAACAAGCAAAAGAAGCATTTAAAGCACTAATTAACATTCAACCAAACATGAAGGAAGGATGGTTTAATTTAGCCAATCTATTTAGCATGGAAGGAGACATTCAGGCAGCAATACCTATGTACGAACAAGCTCTCAAATGTTCTCCAGATGATCCAGACATTTGGTATAATTTTGGATTATTATTTGAAAAATCTGAAAGGTTATCTGAAGCAGAAGGAGCATTTCATAAAGTACTTAATATCTTACAAAATCACGCTTTGGCTTGGTATCACCTTGGATTTGTACTATTTCGACAAGATAAGCTTAGTGATGCAAAAAAAGCCTTTTTAAAATCCGTTCAATTTAAGGAAAGTATATCACCTTGTTGGTATTACTTAGGGTGTATATTTTTTACTGAAAGGAAATTTGAAAAAACAGAAGAGTCGTTTAGAAAAGCCTTGAAGTATGACCCCTCAAGTGCGATTTCTTGGGCAAACTTAGGTGCTATCTTATTTCTTAAGAAAAGTTATGAAGAAGCTATTTACACTTTCAGAATGGCTCTAGTAGCTGCACCTACGAATTGGCACTACAAACAATCAGTGAAAAAGCTTTTAGAAAAAACTCTGCAAAATTCTTCTTTAATAAAATAAATCTCTATCAATTAGAATCTATCGAATTATTTCTTACTATTCTAAATTGATGATAAAACTGAGGAAATCAGAAGTTGAATGGAAACCAGTATTCGTTAACAATTAAGCCAAGTTTCCCACGCATTCTTCAGTTTCAACTTCCAAGCCTTCTTCTTTTAATCATTAGTTTTTTCCTCTTTATCATTGGAATGGAAAAACTTACTGAAGAGGCTTCAAGGAATGACTTATTAATGATAAGTTTACCCTTTATTATGGGATCAATAGTTTTAATCCTCGCTATTAAGTTTATATTAGGACCTTTACTTTCAAAAGTGACTATTTCTGAAATAGGAATTACTTGGACACAAATTATGGTATCTAAAATAATCAGATGGTCTGAAATCACGAATATTACAATGGTTTATTACTATTGGTTACTTGACGGAAAAAATAACTCATGGCTGAAAGAACTTCGAATTCTTTTGAAGAATCAAACCTCAATTGAATTAGATTTGATTTATTACTCAAAAAATCAACGAATCTACATTAAAGATTCCGTCAAATCGTTTGTCCGCAGATTTTCAAATATTGATTTGAAAGTTGAATATAAAAAACGAGCTAAATATACTTTTAACTGAACCGAGGAACACAGGAGAGTATTATAGAAAGAATTATACAGAAGTGTAACTTCTGAAGCAAGAAATGTTTTTTATACAGAGTTATTATTTTAAAAGCATTGGAGATCTATCCTATATTGGCTTTCAATATGCGACTCCCTTCAAGATTAACTATTGCCAGTTATCCAGGTGCTAAAAATAATACAAAAAAACATTGGCCTTTATTCGGTTTAGTTCCACCTAGAATCCCCTTTTTAATTGAACCCTTCACTGGATTGGCTAATTTTTTTATCAGGATTTCATCTCAAGTGGAACAAGCTTGGTTGAATGATAAGGATCCAGAAATTTATGCATTACTCAAATGTATTCAAGATTCCGACCTTTTAAAGGATTTAAATGAATATATCAGTGTACTCCCTTTTATTGAACGTGAAGATTATTACCAGTGGAAAAAAAAAGTATCAACTTCTTTATTAGAACAAGCAATAAAACGATTAATTATTCTGAATTGTTCTCCAAATGGGGCTGGAGGAGGATATAGCTTTGAAAAAGCTCATTCTAATTGGTATAATACTAAACCCGATAAATTGAGGTTAATTAACAAGATATTTAATCGTAAAAAGGTTGAAATTACCAATTTGGACTATTCTGATGTTTTTAAAAGACAAGCTACCAGTATTATCGATCTAGAATCAGTTTGGTATCTCGATCCTCCTTACTATGATTCCACAAAAAAAGGCAATTTGTATGGGAAAGGGATGAATAATATTGACTGGACCACGTTAAAAACATATCTTGGGGAGCTGTCCGATTTATGGATTCTATCTAACCGGGATTCCATTTTTATACAAGATTTATTCTCTGAATTTTTTATGTATAGTTATATCACTTATAGTGGTCCGAATAGTACCTCTCAACGTAATATTGAGATAATAATCAGTAATTACCCAATTAAAATCCTCTGAATTATTTCATAAAAATATTAAAATGGTCTTTCATTATGGAGAAGGATTTAAAGCACCTGATTACTTTTGTGAATCAATTTGTTAAAGATAAATAATTTGAACTTAAAAATACTTCTTTTATAATCATTATATTCATTTTATTATTAAAAACCTCATACCTTTTCTCTTATTATCTTAATTTCAAGAATATAGATGTTTATTTCCAAAAAAAAGGTATTTTTCAACTCTAAAATTCTTCAGAAATTGAAGAATTAGTAGATTTTTTTATCATGAAGAGGCTTACCATTAAACAAAAGTTAATATAAATGACTTACTTCTTTAAAACTGAAGTAGTGATAAGGAGGACAGTCAAATCCCTTGACACAAATTAATTTTTATGGATATAATGCTTTTAAAATCCTAGAAGAGGGATTAAGTATAATCATCGATCCAGGGAGAAGTTTGAAATGGAATAAACTGAATAGCTTGATTCCAAGAAAAGAATGGGATACTGACTATATTTTTATTACACATGAGCATGAAGACCATGCAGATTTTGTAATTAAAATAGCTAAATGTACAGGAGCGAATATTATCTGTCATAAAAACTTACAAATAAAATATTCTAAGAATTTATCTAATAACAGAGTTATTGGTCTAAATCCAAATGAGAAAATAGAATTAAACAACATTACCATTAAAACTTTTTCAGTAATTCATGGAAAAGTAACTATACGGATTTTTAAAAAATCCTTTAGTATTTCTCCACCAAAATGCTCATCAATTGGTTTTATTATCAATATTCAAAAGAAAATCTTTGCAAATTTAGGAGACACAATCTTTTTACCAGAATGGAATTATAATCCCCCATTTATGCACCCTGACATATTGATGATCCCTGCTGGAGGTCAGATGACAATGGGTTCGCAAGAAGCAGCAGACTTTATCGAATTAGTTCAACCAAAAATGGTTATTCCATGTCATCATAAATGGGATATTTTGTTTTATAAAAGGAAGACAGATGTTTCAAATCTTAGAGAGCTTTGTGAAGAAAAGAATATAATCTTTAAAGAGATGTTTCCAGGTGAACGCTGGGTATTTTAATTCAATGAACATTAGAGAAAGCATCATTAATATTTTCACAAGATAAAACCTATTTTAGCGTGAAAGCATGGATTAAGGTTTATATTTTTAAACTTTTTATTCATAATAATACTCTTTTTGCCTTTAACAATTCGTTCAAAAAGAAATTTTCTATTAGAAGAGGAGGAATAGGAGTGAACATCATGAATGAGGAAACTGTTTATCTCCAACAACTAGCTGATAAAATTTTGTATTTTCCAGGACATGCAAATATTACTGTGTTAAATCTAGGAAAAACTAGTTTAATGATTGAGTGTGGGAGGAATATTATAGAAACTGCTAAGATTCGAAAACAGGCTGAAAAAATTTTTGGAAATAAGATCAAATATGTTGCCATTACACATTTTCATTCTGATCATACTCATAGTATGCCATTAGTAGAAGACTGCCAACTTATTTCATCAAAAAAGTCACTTGAGTTTTTAAAAGCAGCGAAGCGTACACCAATGAAAAATTTTCAATTGGTCTTTCCAAATACTATTTTTGAGACCGAATTTATCCTTAAAGAAGGAGATTTTGATGTCGTTATTAAAAAAACAGGTGGTCATACAGCTGATTCTAGTTATATTTATTCTTCTAAACATAAATTACTTGCTGCAGGTGATAATCTACGTTCTGATTTTCTCTGGGGAGGGCGACAAGGGAATCCAGAGGATTGGATTTCTGCTTTGAAAGAATATGTATCTCTTGATTCTAAATACATCATCATTGGTCATGGTGAGATTATGACAAAAGATGAAGTTAGTGCTATTCTTTCGTATGTTCTTGATGTTAAACATCTTATTATTACTCTTTTAAAAGAATCTCTTGAAGAATCTGAGATTCTCCTTAGGGTAAAAAATATCAAACCACGTGGGAAATTTAATGTTTTTATTCATGAAAGTACAGTCATTCAGTGGTATAAATACTATCTTAAAAGTACTCAAAAAAGTTAATTATAATATCTACCACTTTTTAGATTATGGTTCGATGAAAATGGGATTAACATTTATCTTAAGACCATTCAGAGGAAATTTTGACTAATACATCCTCAAATTTTTTTACAAAGAATTTTGCATTTCCAAGTGTAATACATATTGGAGGTTTGATTTTTAATACATTTTTATCATTTCCAATCAGTATTCCATGATTTTTCATTTTTTCGACTATTTTTTCAGCTTCTTTTTCAGCTGGTTCAAGTGTTTTAACATCTTTAATAAGATCAACGCCTAAAAATAGTCCAGAACCCCTTACATCCCCTATTATTGAATATTTTTCTTTTATCTGTTCTAATTCTTCAATTATATAATTCCCCACTTTTAACGCATTTTCTTGTAATTTTTCTGCTTCAATAATATCTAATACAGCCATTCCAACTACACACGAGACCGTATTACCTCCTGTTGTACTAAAGAACTCCATTCCATTATTAAATGATTCAGCTAATTCCCTTGTTGTCACTACTGCGCCTATAGGATGCCCATTTCCAATTGGTTTTCCTAATGTTATAATATCTGGAATTATATTGTATAACTCAAATGCCCAAAAGTGTTTACCCACTCGTCCAAATCCAACTTGAACCTCATCAGCTATACACACTCCTCCATTTTCATGTATAGATTTGAAAACACGATGAAGATAGTCTTTTGGATATATTATTTGCCCAGTGGATCCCATAATTGACTCAAAAATAAATGCAGCGACTTGTTTCCCTCGTATTACATTTTTCACATCTTCTGCATATTTTTTCCCTGCCTCGGGGTCAGATACTTGATATGCACCTCTATAAATATCTGGGATTTTAATTGTATGGACATACTGAGGTGCTCCTTTTCCCCCCTTTCCACTGAATTTATAATGACTGATATTTATTAATTCCCCAGTGTTACCATGATAAGCTCCTTCCATCGCTACAATATCCTTTCGATTTGTATGAGTTCTTGCCAGTCTCAGTGCTAATTCATTTGCTTCACTACCACTGTTTACAAAGTAGCATACTTGGAACTTATCAGGTAAAGTAGAACATAATCGTTCTGCGTAGTTCACAAGTTCTTCTTGTAAATATCTAGTATTTGTATTTAATATCGCAGCTTGTTTCTGTAAAGCCCATACGATTTTTGGATGAGAATGTCCTACATGTGGAACATTATTTCTCATATCTAGGTAGGTTTTTCCTTCTTCGTCATATAAGTACTGCATAAACCCTTTAACAATTTTTAATGGTTCTTTATAAGAAATACTAAGGTTTTTTCCAATAAGTTTTTCCCTTTTCTTTAATATTTCTAGTTTGGTTAGTTTAGAAGGTGTTGTTTCATTTTTAATTGGTGATATTCCACAAGCATGTTTAAAAACATAAGATGCATAGTTTGGATTTATTTTGCGAAAGTTAAACAATGTTTCCCAAGCTAGTTGTTCACTTATTGTCAAATATTTATTATTTGGTTCCAGATTCTTTTGATAACCACTAATAGCTACACTTAAGGTCAATCGCATGCAAATTAGAATGAATAGAATATCAAGCTCGTCCTCCCTGAGAGGAATAACAGTATTATACCCTTTGACTATAATTGAGGCAAGGTATAATAAATCCTCCTTACCAAGAATTGCATAAGCAATTGTTATGGCCAGTTCAAAGATTGTATATGAATAAACCAGATCTCCAAAATCAATTATACCTATTTTATCCAAGCCTAGTTGTGATTGATTGACTACTAGATTGTAGTCATTTGCGTCATTATGAATTACACTCTTCTTTAATTTAGATAAGTTTGGTACAACTTGCGTATTATATTGATTTAGAAAATAATTGATAATAGTTATTTTATTTTTATCTTGCTGATATTCTAAGAATTTTCCTATTACTGATGGGCTATTCTTTAAATCCCAGTGGAAATCTCTTTTAGCTGATGGATGGAAAAACTCCTCTAGTGAGTGTGTTAACTTGGCTATGAATCGTCCCAAATCGTAATAAAGATCAATGCTTGGAGTTTTTATATCACCCCACATTTGACCAGGAATATAAGTTAATAATCTAATAAAGTGTTCAATTCCATTTTTATCTTTTATTACTGTTATTGGTTCTTTCTCTTTTGATAATAATACTTCTGGACAATTAATCTTGTTTTTCAAATAGTTCATAACGCTATTTTGAAAGAGTAAATTTTCTTTATTTTCAGAAGAAGCAGCAATTTTCAGAACGAATGATTCCTTATTCGGAGCTTTTAGTAGATAATTTAAATCTCTCTCACTTGGCAGAGGTTTTATGTCCCCAATTACGGCAAAATATTCTTTCGCTATTTGTAATGCTCTATTTTCAGAAAATTTTGGTCGATGTTCGTTAATCTTAGACAAATGTTATTCCTCGGTCAAATCTAAGGATTTTCCTTAAAAAGTTTGAGTTTAAGAAATAAGATTTTTAGAAAATCAAAGAAAAATAAAGCGCATAAACTCCCCTGTAAAAGATTCTATAATTTTTCCTGGTTATATTCCACTAATAACCCAAGTTCAATTGCTCTATCAAAGAATTTAATTGCTTGACTCCGTTTGTATTTCTTAGCTAAATGTGAGATAATTTGCTCTGAAAATAGAATTTGTATAGCCTGATTATCAGAATAAAGATGCTTTATGTAAGAAAACATCTTTTTCTCTTTGCGGTTAAGCTTAATCCCATTTAATGATAGTACACCTTCATTAATTGCAAAAGCAGAAAAATAATGGAGTGGAATATGTTTTCGTATCATCTTTTTTATTACAGATTCAGGAAACTGTTCTGAGGAAAAGATTTCTTTCAAGTTTTCACTAAAAGCTAATTCAAATTCAAATCCTATTGCTCCGAGTCGGTCTCTGAAATGATTTGGAAGAGGCTCTTCTGAAATAATAATGATACTCGAATTTTCTCCATTCCAGATTAGCATATAAAATCCCTCTTTACTTATGGTTTCGAATCGTTCCGCTGGGGTACCATTTTCACTTCGACGTGCTCTCATACCTTCTGAAATATCTTCTATAAATGTAGAAATTGCTGTAGACACTCCTGATAAGGCATCAGTATCAGTTTGTGTTTCTATTAACGTCTTTTCCGAATATAATGCCAAACCAGATGCATGTCTGAAGAGTATCAATTGAATAGATTTAATCTCCTCAAAACTCTGTTCAACGTCCCATTCGTACTTTTTTACCTTTATTGAATGGCTTTTACGTATTTTTCTCAGTTGATATACTCCTGTTATGGCTAAAATTGCGATAACCAATCCTATAATTAAGGGAAGAAGTGTTTCCAACAAATTAAAGGGAGCTTGAATTAACGGGAGGTCTTCTGATGGCATAATATAGATTAAAGGTAAACTAGAGGGGGAAGAGTCCACATTTATTCTTACTGCTTGGATATGCTTTGCAGAAAAGGTATCTTGACCATCTATGGTAAACATTGCCTTGTAAGTAGCATCAGTAATAGCTGTACCTCCAAATGATCTCAAAGTTCCATTCCTATATACAATTATGATATCAAATTCAACATTTATTCCTTCTAAAGAGGCTAATCTAAAAGCTGCTCCCCATCCTCCATCTAGGGATTCGTTGTAATAACTCAAAGTGACGATAAAATCAATATCCTCACCCCAGTCAATCCTTGGTCCTTGAGGAATTTGAATAGAGACAGATATTTGTCGTCCAATTAAGTCTAAAGATAGGTTTATTACTTGCGATTCGTATCCATAGGATATGATCATTAATGTAAGATTATATGATCCCCAATGGAATCCAGAGGTTGAAAAATCAAGATAGAAAGGATATTGATCGACATCAATTATGTAATTACTTGATGAAACTTCACTTCCATTCATCCATAGCCTAATTGAATCGATTGGGATTAATTCGTCCTTTTCATTCTTATATTCCTCTCCAATAATATGAACTGTATCTTCAACTAGAATGGAGTCATTATAGGCGAAATTTTCAATATCTAAAGGTTGAGTAGGCATGATACTAACGATAAAAGAGATTGAATATATGGTTTCTTCATAGAAAGTAGTTGAAAATCGAATTGTAACAATAAAGTAGCCTAATTCAATGGCATTTATATTAAAGATATGGGTACCATTTGTATAGTTTTCTACAAAGGTGAGATATGTTGAACCATTCCCTTCAATGATTGGATTTAGATCCATAATTCCGCTGTTATTAAAAATATCTTTCCAATTAATTTGAACTGAATAAATTTCTGAGAAATGGAATGTATTATCCTCTCCAATAATACTTGCATTAACTGGAGAGGTTTCAATTCCAAAGTATGTTGGTACAGGCAAAATATTAATTTGTAAGATTAAATTTTGAGATTTAAAACCGTATAACTCAAAATTAATAGTAATAGAATAACTTCCTATCAGATCAGCAAGAATTTTGAATGTATAATTGCCATTACTCTCATTCTGAAGAACAATCCAATCATGTGAGACATTTATTGTACTGTCATTTATTAAGATGATAGAACTACTTGGAATTAGCGGATTAGGAATTGATTGCCAAACAGCTGAGAAATATGTATCCTGTGTCCAATAGGTGGAAATTAATGAAAAATCTGAAATTATTTCTGATTCAGCTTCTTTGACAATGAATGTAATACGATAATCAGCATACTGATAATTAGGTTGATCAAATCTAATAATAAGAGTACCAGTAGAACCAATTATCCATGCATGATAAGAAAAGGTATGGAGTCCACTAGAAACGTTCCAAAACGTCACATTCGCAGGAAGGTTACCATCAAAATTAGTAATATCAACAGGAAGTTCATTGTCATCTTTTACGTATACTTGGAAGAAATATTCATCTCCATATTGGAGAAAACCTACATCACTTACCCATAGGTTCTCATGGGTTGATTGGTCATTATCAATTATCAACGCTCTTTCAGTTATTTCAAATCGTAATATAAGGTTAAGAGCGGTATATTCTACCGTCTCAAAGGTGAGATAGATTGTTGTTATTCCAATATCTCCTGCAGTAAATTGAAAGTAATGTGTACCATTCATCTTGATCGAACTTAGGAATATTACAGAAGAATCATTACTTAATACTCCATTTGAGTCATTAATAAACTCCCCATACTCATTCTGCCATACCACCCAGAATTCAAGTGACAAACTAGATTGGATTTTAGCGTTATTCGGGGTATTCATAATATTTGGAGATAACATACCAATGGAAGAATCTCCTGGTTCAATCGTATAATAGAATTCAAGTAATACAGATGTATAATTTTCGTGGCTGAATATCACTTGAATGAAGAATGTACCAATCTCGGCACCATCAAAAACAAGAGTCCAGTTCAAATTTCCTTGTTGAAGAGCTGTAAGGATAATGGATGAATCTTTATTGACCATAATCTCTGTTAAAGTAAGATTTAGACTTGTCCCTCCTTTTTGTTCATAATATCTAAATGAAATTGACAGGTTATCATAATTTGTTTGAGAAAAATGCCTCGTGAAATTACTTGTACTATTAACCAGATTCTCTTCATTTAATGTATCAATACCAACCAAATCTACGAATGGATTCTTAACAACATCAAAAATAACTATAATCGAAACAGAGTCAAAATTCTCTAATGTAAACGAAATAGTAATGGAATGGATCCCCAAAGGTACTACATTAGAATTATAGGCAAATTCAAACCAGTAAAGATCCCCTGTTCGATTTAAATATTGTATTTTTGCTTCATTACTAATTAATATTGGATCCTGTCCTGTAAAAGTAATGTTTTCATTCCAATCTAGATTCACATAGAATAATGCAAATTCAAATGATTCATCATAAAAGACTTGCGTATTGTTTACATAGCCTGTTTGAAGAGATGTTGAAGCATTCTGAATATTTAAAACAATAATAAATTGAGCATCATAATAATTAATAAGGGTGAATGTTACATTTATCAAAAATACCCCGGTTTGATTGGGATCAAAGGTTATTGTCCATGAGCTATCAGCTTCTTCAACAGAACTAACAATTGGAATTAATGATTCAATTAAAGGTATACCTGTTGAAAGGTTCCTTAATGTGAGATAATGATAATATTGGAAATTAATAGAAACGCTATCTAAAGAACTATTTGAAAATGGAAGAATTATTTCTGTCTGATTGGTATAAGGATTATCCATATACGTACTATTAATATCTGTATAACCGGGTGTTATAGTGAGAGAGAGATTTATTTGACGGGATACATAATTAACATGTGATGCTGTTATTGGAATATTTGGAAATGTACCTACACCTGCAAAATCAGATGAATTTAAACGGTAAAGGTAAGCTTCCAACATTTCATTATATTGTGCAGTAAATCCATTTACTGTGACATTTGCATCTTGAACAGGGCTCCCTGTTGAATTTAGAAAATCAATTTGAATAGAAGTATTTTCATACCATTCCAAAACCAAATTAGTAGAATTAACATTCAGTGAAGTATTATCAACAAATTTCATATAAATAACTTGAGTCCAATTAACAAAATATGAAACCTGAGTTGTTACTGTTACACTACCCCATTCTCCAGGGAGTTGACCAGTAGTTAAGAATGATGCATTATATGAGTTATCAAGCGGTATTTGGTTCATAAATCTATCTTCAGCTGAAGTCCAATTTGCTTCACACCAGATTTGAGCATTTTTAACGTCAGAATTATTGTGAATAGATTTATAATAAGCAGTAAGGTTGAAAATCTCTCCAATGATCACTTTTGAATCTGCATATAGATCAAATGAGGTATTGACATATAATTCTAAACTTCGTGTAAAGGTTCCAACTTTATTTTTATCTCCATTAATCCAGAAAGTTTGCATGTTATATGTTCCATTAATGTTTGTAATTTGATCTAATGTACTATTAATTGACCATAAATCCGAAACAAGGGTATCATTGTATAATACATCACTTTTGGAAATAATACTGGTTCCTGATCCTGCATTTTCAATCCAATAGGATGCATTTCCTCCTGTCTCACCGACATTAAATTTCAAGTCTAGATCATCCATACTATAGGCTTTAAGAGGAAGTGACAAGGGAATACTATTTCGTAAAAAGTAAAAATTTGAGATATAATTTGTACTATTAAAACAGACTGTCCAATCCATTGCTTCACTTAATTGACTGGCATTCACCACCATGGTAGTATTACCATATGTATAGCGATGAAGTGGGTTGCCATCCCAAGTGATATTCTCATTATTGATGAGATCGGTGTACACTGGCTCGTTGGAGTTATTCCAATAGATTTTTGATCCGTTCCAATCAGGAGGAACCCCAATAATAGCAAATGTCCTATTCTTAATTATATCAGGAGTATTAATTTGGACTGATATAAAAGAAAGATTCCAGCAAGCAACTGACCCATTTTGAATTAAATAAGTTGATGAGGCAGTTAGGGGGTTTAGGTTGTAAGAAAAATTAGCATAATTCTTTAATGTAAATGAAACAGAAGTATTGGTATAAAAATTGTGAATTAAGGTATCATTCGCCTGAAAAGTAAACTCTGATAATTCATAATTCCCTTCTGTTGTATTATAGGTCATAGAAATTGCTTCAGGAGTGGTATAGGTTAAATTATTACCTAAAGCATCTGTTGGTACTATTCTAATTGCTGAAAGCAAGTCTCCTTCTGGAAAGGGATTTAAAACCCAACTACCTGAGTGAGTCGCTTTTGCTGCCCAGTCACCTGCGTCTCCGTTCGTTAAGTCATCTTGTGTATACCAAGTCCAATAACCGTCTGCTTGGTTTCCTGTATCGTTTAATACAATCCAATAATACCCTTTAGTCACATTTATAGGATCTAAGAAAATATATTTAACCCAAGCTGGTCCTATAGGTGTACCTAGATCTAAGGACGCAAAGCCTTCCTCTAAAGTTACGGTACCCAATTGGATTCCTGGTTCTCCGTTATCATCAGAAAAGATCGATACATTTCCATGTGGAATCTGTCCATCCTTTTCCAGATCAATATATCTAATATAAACACTTGTTTCAGTAATATTTGCATAATCTTCCTTAATTTCTATTTTTTGAGCAGCTTCAAGATAAGTAACTGAGTTTCTAATATCAGGATCAGTAGTTTCATTCTCTATCGATCGCCAATCTTCTTGTGCAGTGACATCTAGAATCTCGAAATCAAGACTATTTTGTTCGAAGTTCATCAGAGTGCTGGTACTAAAAGAGTCCTCATGAATAGTAGGATTTCCAAGAAAGATATCATTTACTGTATTTAGAGACGTGAAATTCAACTTAATTAGTGAATCATTGATCGAAAAGTCACCTGTTCCTACCCCAGATTGACTATCAATCGAATATGGGATTGATTCAACTCTTATAATTTCTTCTCTCATTTTTTTGTCAGAAAAAGATAAATTAGACTCTTTCATAAATCTTTTAATTAAAATTCCTTCTTTATTTCGCAAACTCGGTTGAAAACTGTCTTCAGGAGAAATCTTGTTTATTGAGAAAACTAAATTTGTTGGAAGTCCGCTGAGGCCAAAGAGAAATATTATGATTAGAGCTACTAAATAGTTCTTATTGATATTACTACTCGCTTGGTATCTCATAGCTTTAATCCCCTTTGATTCAGGGGTTAATTTTAATGCTCCATAGGAGAGTCTTTGGTAAATTAATATGCGTAGTCATTGTTAAAGATGGAAGGTGAGGTAACTGTGAACTGATTTTGATGACAATTGATCATTTAGTTGATATCTAAGTTCCATTGATCCCAAGTAAGAGTGATGATGGTATTATGGGATATAGTCTTTGCAGGTGTATGATGTACGAGTTTTAGGACGATAGTAAGAGAAATGAAAGTAGATGTGGATGATTCAATCCGAAGAAGGAAATCAGTAACAAATGATTTAATATTACACCTGATCATTCCATAAATAATTTTATCAGAAGAATCTGAGGTGTAACCACTTGTTTTGTCGGGCAAATGTATAACAACGAAAGTTGCTGTTTCAAATGTGAATTTACTTAATTTTGACTTACATTGTTTATTAGACTTTAGTATTATAGCGGAAGAATCTTCGATTGTTATTGTTAAATTATAACTCCATTTTCCATTACCTGGATGAGTGAAGATGTAAAAATAAGTATCTTCTTCTTCCTCTGGGGGAATCTCAGGAGGAGCACTTGTTGGAACAATTTTTACCTTTGAAAGCATGTCACCTGGTGGAAAAGGATTTAGAACCCAATTACCAGTGTGAGTTGCTTTAGCTGCCCAATCACCAGAATCTCCATTGGTCAGGTCATCTTGAGTAAACCATTCCCATGAACCAAAAGCTTGTTCCCCTGTATCATTTAGTACGATCCAATATAATCCCTGGGTTATCATTATGGGATTAGCAAAAAGACAATCAATCCATGTAGGACCTATTGAGACACCTAAGTCAAGTGATCCAAACTTTTCTTCGAGGGTAATCGTACTTAATGGAACCCCAGGTAAACCATTATCATCAGTAAAGATTGATACAGTTCCATGTGGGGTCTTTCCGTCATTTGCTAGATCAATATAAGTAAGATAAACACTTATCTCTGTAATATTTGCATATTTTTCTGTGATTTCAAATTTCTGAGCTGCAGTGATATAAGTGAGAGATAATCGTCCATCTAAATCCACAACTTCATCCTCAATTGTCAGCCAATATTCAGAATCGGTAGTTTCACCGAAGATATTTTGGAGTGAAGAGTTTAGAGTGAGGAGACCTATCATAGTTACTATGAGTAGTTTAAAACAAACTCTAGTAAGTTTATGCGTTTTCATCACAGGTAAACTTGATACCAAGTTAGATATATTTAATTAACTAGATACTCCTTCCGCAGGCTTTTTTCCAACCTCTGTGCTTATATGTGTATCTAGAGAATACGTCCGAGTAAAGTGAATCAGTTCTAAAAAAAAGCAATAAGATTGACTAGGTGATTTTGCGAAAAGAATCCGACATTATTCAAAATATTGACTTGATTAACTACTTCAATAGTATTAGACCCTTTAAGAAGTTTTACTCTTGCTAAAATTAAAAAAATTCATCTATCTAAGATTAGATAGTAGACTTACGAATACTGGGTCTTTTAAATTTAAGATTTATTTACAAGATTGCTTTTAGACAGATCTGTTTACTAATTTCTTCTGATTCTTTCTTTTATTTAACTTCGTTAAACTTTCTGGTGGTAAGAAGGCCTTGATAAACTCAAATAATAAATAGTATAATTTTAGTTGCTAAAAAAAAGAATTAATTGATTGATCTCCATCTTCAGAAATGAAAGCCTTTATTTTTATTTTTTATTCTATTAAATGTCTTTAAATTTTTTGATTTCAAGTAAAAAATTATAAAAACCTGGTTCTTGCTCAAAAGCGTATTAAAAAATTTAACTATAATTTTTCACTTTGAACTTGGTCAAATCTAATCCCTAAGGTTGGTTGAATTTATATTTTTAAAGATATAGAGAATTAAGAGTAATCCCAGAAATGTTATTCCAAACTCAAAACTTGGTATATTATTACTAGTCTTAATACTTCCTATATCACGTTCTATTTCGATAATACTCTCATTTGTCTTAATCTCTATAGAAACAGAGTATTTTCCTATTGGAAGATCCATTATTCGTGCAGTATATATATTATCTTTATCTAGGGAAAAACTATACGTTTTAATCTCTGCCCCTTGATCCCTAGTTACTATTGCTCTTACTCTATAAAACTCAACAGAACCCTCTGTCAAATCATTCTGATTATGTAAGGAGACTGTTAATGTATAGTTCGATGACTGTCGAGTTATAGTTAAATTGGAGAGGTATGAATAACCTAATATTTCTCTCAATACAGTCTCACAAAGTTCACGATGAGGTGCAACTAAATAACTGCCTCCACTCAGTCCTCCTCCAGATCCTCCAGATATTATTCTTTTATCTCGTAAAACTTTAGAGTAATATTCTATGATTGCTCCGTTATTTTCTAAATAATATGTTGCCACATCATGTGCAACCATGTGAACTCCATTTATAATTTCCAATTCAGATAAGATAGCCATTCCAATGCAGATTGATCCAATTACTAATCCTTTATTATAAGCCATCGTTATAAGATCAAGAAGATTGTTTTGAACTAACATAGAAGACCAATATCCTCCTGAAGGTAGAAGCAAGGCATCAAAGTTAGTGAGTAGATCCTCAGTTATTTGGTTAACAGTAACATTTGTATCAATAAAGATAGGATTCTCCCCACGATTTGTACACGCAAAATGTTGAGATGTTAAGCCAACAGTCGTAATCGTAACACCCATTTCTTGTAAAATATCTCGTAATTCAAAATAGGAATACCCAACATAGTCAGCAACAAAAATCAGGATATTAATTTCTGATAAATCAGTCTTTATAGCTTTGGTTCCAGAGATCTGTATCTCTGCAATGCTCGGAGTATGATTAAACGGCTCTACTAATCCTGTTATGACAATAACAAAAAAAACAAGACCATAATATTTCAAAAAAATTCACCATTTCCTGTAAAATAATCAAGAAAATTGATAGAATTTTTTATTAAACTGATTATGTTAAAGGCAATTATAAGTAATTTCAGATTGTCTTTGTTAATAATCTGTTACTTTAACTTAATACCTCATTTGAAGAATTCTTTTATTTTCTAATGCTTTACCAGAATCTCAAGTCTTTAAAATTAAAATTTATTGTTTTATCCTGCCTAAAAAATCTGAATAGGAGTAAATAAAATGAAAAAATCGCAAATAACAGGTATTTATTCACTAATCATCGGAATATCAATGATAGGCATGTGGATCATGTTTCTTGTGACGAATAATGTCCCAGAGCTAAGCACAACTCCTTGGGAAATTGGATTTCATATCCTTGCAGAACTCATTACTGCATCATTACTAATCTTTGCTAGTATTGGATTATTACGTGATTATAATTGGCGATTTTCTGCTTATTTTGTTGGAACAGGGATGCTTCTTTATTCGATTATCAGTGAAGGATTAGGATACTATGTTCAACGAAGTAATCTACTTTTTATAGGCATGTTTATCAGCTTATTGATTTTTACGTTGGGATTCTTCGGATTGACCATTTTAGAATATTATAACAAGGAAACATTAAAGTTTTGAATTTCAATCTACTATCTAAACAATTTAATTAAAAATAATTCTACTTAAATAAAGATCTCGACAAGAAAATCACCAAGCTGCTATTTGGAAACAGTGAATCCCTTCTAAAAAAGATTAAAAGTTCTATTTCAATTCAGCTGATACAAACACTTTCTAACTAGTTCTATAAAGACCTTAGGAATTATTTTGCCCCCAATTTTTGCAGAGCATTCATAAAAGGGAGACCCTTGTGAACGAGCATATTGTTTTCCTTCTTCTTCTGTAACCTTTCTTTTATTAGCTAGATCAATTTTATTTCCAATAATTGCTATAATAGCCTTGTCCCCTGCTACTTTTCGGTATTCACCAATCCAATAATCAAGATCACTAAATGTATTGGAATTCGAAATGTCATATACAGCAATACACCCTAGAGATCCTTCAAAGTATGTTTTTCGAAGACTTCCGAACTTTTCCTCCCCTGCTGTGTCCATCAATACTATTCTTACAGGAGGAGTCTTCCCATTGATAATAACTCCTCGTTTAACTGTAATATCCACCCCAAGTGTTGGTAAATAGTCTTCAGAGAATTTATTTTCTGTATATCGTCTGATTAGAGATGTCTTGCCTACACAAAAAGATCCAATTGAGTTTAGCTTAACTATGACTTCGTTTGGCATGGGTTACACATCCCCACATGCCATTAGAAAATCGTACATTAAAAGCAATTCGGAATTATTTTTGATTCTTTATTCATGTATTTACGATTTTTTGCCTGATTCATATGGTTTATAATAAACTATCTAGCAGTAATTACTATCTCTCCCAATAATAATATATTTATTGAGAGGAATTTAAGATGACATCCACTCATGAATTTCCAGCTCTTACAGAAGATGAAAAAACCGTTTTATGGATTATATGGGAACTTTCCAGACGAGAAAAAGGCCCAAAAAGTCAAGAAATCGTTATTTCTGAAAAATTAAAAATTACTTTGACAGGTGAGGGAATCAAAAAACTCAAAATGATCTCAGAGAAGAATATTGATACTGATTCAACAATCAAATCATTGACAACTAAAAATCTTATTCTCTTTGATGGAAGTGAACTCAAGCTTACTCAAAACGGAAGTGAACTTGGAAAAATAATTCAGATAGAGCAACAAAGTAATTGGTATAATGATCATCTGTTAAAGTGTGCAAACAGCAAAGCATATGCATTATTTTGCGAAAAAGTATTTGGAAAAAACCTTTTACAATTTAATGTTCTTGATATGAACCAATTAGAGACTCTTATCTCCTCATTGAATTTAAGTCCCAGTGATTATGTTTTAGATTTAGGGTGTGGTTTAGGTAAGGTAACAGAGTATATTCAGAGGGAAACAGGAGCTAAAATCTTAGGTATCGATTTTGCAAAAGATCTTATTCAATGGGCAAAAGACAATACCCGCCAAACAAAGGAAAATGCTTTACAATTTCAGGTTGGTGATATGAATACACTTAATTTTCCTCCAAAATCATTTAATGCGATCTATGCTATAGATACTCTTTATCCATCAAATATTGACGATTTAGACGCAACTATCGGAAAATTAAAGAGTAGATTAAAACCAAAGGGACAAATAGGTATTTTTTTTGCCCAAATCATCGAAAGTGCAGAACAACAAAATATCTTAACTCCAAATAACACGAAAATGGCTCAGGCGCTAAAAAACAACCACCTCCATTTTACTGTCGTTGATTTTACAGAAAATGCACGAGATATTTGGGAACGAGAGATAAAAGTAGCAAAAGAGTTACAAGAAATGTTTGAACAAGAGGATAATCTTGACATTTGCAAAGAACGAATAGCTGATGGTGAAAGATGTCTCTTTAGGATTGATAACCAACTACAGAAAAGGTATTATTACCATATATCTATTGATTAAACGTTTTAACTAATTATTTCCACAAAAATAAGTTAGATACCTATAAAGAATTTTTATTTTTCTTTTTACAAGAATCAATTGGGAGAAAATACATTTCTTGTTAATTCCAAACCCGAGTATTCCTTTTTCTCCATACGATTCTGCCTAGGGAATCACAAATTTATGTAATTTAAAGGATGGGATTTTTTCCCTACTCTCTTTTATTCTGTAAAATTTTTTTGACAGCATGTAAATTTCTTTTTACAGTAAGTAAAAATCTTTTTACAAGACACTGAGACTTTTTATCCATTACCGATGTCAATAGATTTATAAAACATGATTATTATATTGTTTAGTGGATATATATCCGATAAATAGAAAATAGTGGTAAATGATATGATCGCAGACTTTATACAGGACTTTGGTAATTTAATATGGATAATAATACCCCTTCTCATAATCCAATTGTCATTAATACTAATTGGTGTTTGGGATTGGAATAAGAAAAAGGAGTTCTTAGGTGGAAAAAAGATATTATGGTTATTTATAATATTTATATTTAATTTTGCTGGACCAATCTTCTTTCTTCTTTATAGTCAAAGATTTGATGTCCCTATAAAGGGAGAAGAATCAATTGAAGACGATTGGGAGAAATAAAATATGGAAAATGTAATTAAAATTCAAAATCTATCAAAATATTATGGAAAATTTCAAGCACTCAATAATATAAATCTAAATGTACCAGAGGGATCTATTTTTGGTTATTTAGGTCCTAATGGAGCAGGAAAAACAACTACGTTGAAAATATTGACGGGATTATTGCATTATTCTCAAGGATCAGTAAAAATTTTTGACCAGGAAGTTAAGAATCATTCTTTAACAATAAATAAGCGAACTGGATTTCTTCCTGATGCTGAAATGCCAAAATACGAAACAATTTTCAGATTTCTCTCTTTAACTGGGAAATTAAATAATATTTCACAACGGAAGGAGAGGATTTCCACTTCACTCCATCAAGTTGGATTAAAGAAATTACAGAATCGAAAGATCGGTAATCTTTCTAAAGGCCAGAAACAACGGGTAGGAATTGCCAATGCGCTGTTACACGATCCTCAGCTATTAATCTTAGACGAACCGAATAGTGGACTTGATCCAATAGCAAGGAAAAATATTCTTTCACTCTTAAAGGACTTAGCTAAAGAAGGAAAGTCGATTATACTGTCTTCCCATATTATCGGAGAAGTTGACAAAATTGCTACAAATATTGCCATCATTCATCGGGGTAAGATCGTTGAAGCAGGTAAGCGGCATGATCTAACTAAATATTTAGCTCATCGCAAATTTATAGTCTCGGGTAAAATTGATCAAGAAAAAGTGCTTTCTTTAGATTATGTTACCGCTTACACTCATGATTTATTAGACCGAGTCAATATTACAGTGTCAAATAATATCTCGGAAGAGAAACTACTACTTGATTTGATTCAAAAATGTGATTCTAAGATAAAATTCTTTTCTTTGATGGAATTTTCACTTGAAGATCTATTTTTTGCTAAAATTACTGATAAGATAGAAGGAGAAGATTATCCATGAGATTCTATTCATTTTTTGTCCAATTTAAACATGATTTATGGGGAGATAGACTGAAACTTATGTTATTAAGTTTATTATTTTTCTTTCAAATTATTATGAGTATTATTGGTACTTTCTATATGCAGGATTTGTTGAAATTATTTGATTTTGAACTAATGAATCCAATAACTCCATCAGGGGAAGTAGCATTTGCTGATTTCTTTAGTGATGTATTTCTTTTTGGAATTTTAATTGCCTCGCTTGGTACCATGAACCTCTTTGCTGGAGATATAGAAACTGGATCAATTAGTTATTCTTTATCCAGACCCATTAAATGCGAGGATTATTCTATAGCAAAGATCTCTTCACGTTTAATTACTCTTATAGTCCCTTTCATCATAGCGTCATTCGCTGGGTGGTTTTATTTACTTTTCTTTTTTACAGAAATTCCATTAATTAACTTAATCTGGACTTTAATTCCTATTGCACTTTTCTATAGTTATATTGGCATCGTTACAAGTCTTCTTAGCACAAGATTTTCGTCTTTAACAGCTGGATTTAGTGCTATTGTCATTTTTGTTATTCAATTTGCTATTTCAGCATTTAAACCCTTGGAACTACTTTCCCCATTCACCTGTGTAGCTTTTTGGCCAAAATTACTCTATAATAACTCAAGTCTTAATTCCTGGGAAGTTATTTTTAATTTGGGAATGATCAGCATATGGATTTTAATACCCTTAATCTTAACAATCTTATCAATGCGAAGAAGAGATTTTTAGATTCTTCTTCTCTCTTCTTTTTTTAAAAAAAAAGGAATTATTTTATCATTTGATATATAATAATAAAGAAATGACAAGAAAATACTTGATAATAGCAATATTATCCCTATTAATTGGTTTAAAACGATATTATCAAATATAGCTGATCCAGAAAATAAGAAAATTATTGCAGCAGCATTGGTAAGAGCAATAGAAATGAGAACCTCCCTATTATTAGGGGCGAAGAAGATCCAGATGAAATTATTAATCAACAGAAGAGTCCAGAGGGTTTTAGTTCGGTAAATGAAAAGTAAAATAGATGATAGAGAAAGTAAAAGAAAGAAGATACTTAATAAAATATGCCATTGAATGAGAGTTAATCCTAGGATAAAGAAAAAAATCCACCATGCACCAAGTATTAGTTCAAGAGGATTTAGTCTGGAAAAACCAAGATAAATATCCGAAAATGGTGATCCCTTTGATTCAACAACTAAATCTAACATTAATGCCGCTCTCCTTCCCAATTTAGTTAAAGAATATCTCCCTTCAAGATCCTTGCCAATAAGGTGAGCTTTACCTAGTAATGATAGATGATATGCAACATTAGAGGATGCTGGGAGATTTAGACTATTTAAGAATTCAGAATATGATACTAATTTATTATTTTCATGTAGCATTCGAATTATTTCACGTCTAATATCATGATTCAACGCTTTAAGAACTTCTGTTATGTCTCCTTCTGGTACTGATGTCATAATTCTCCTCCTAGGTTTTGGCTAGATGGGTTATTAAGCTCTTATAACATCTTTCGATGTGAAGTAATAAATTAAGGTTGCTCCCATTGGTATAAAACTAGGAAATATAACATATAATGGAAAATTATACCCTAAAATAGTAAGAAATGTTAAAAACGGGACTAACCCCCAAAATATAACGACAAAATATTCCTTGTTAGCGCTATAATGTATTGAAAAGAATTTGTCCAGATTTATCGATAATAAAACAAACCCAATACCAAAGAGACCCAATCCTAGAAGAAGCGAGGAGAGTTGGGTTAAAAATCCTAATTGAATCAATTGGGAAATGTCTCCAAATGGACTTAATCCGCCAATTATCAGGTATCCAGTACTATTCAATAGAGACCAGAAGGTTAACCAGATTAAAAAGATTGTTAGAAAGATTCTTTTTTCAAACTGAATAAAGTGGAGAACAGCAAGAGAAGAAAAATAAGTTATGATACAGGCGAAAATTCCTCCAGCAATTACACAACCTCGTATCAAAGGTGTTATATCACTGGGAAGATGCCAAGAAATCGAAGAGAGTTCTAAAGGCCACAACCATGAGATAGTAAAAGAATTAATTTTTCCCCCTGCGAGTAAAACTACCAATCCATGTCCAAAAATTTCATGTATTATTTCTACAAGTATTTTTACGATAAAACTCATAAAAATAAAGACTAAAATAAAACGAGTGAGCGAGAGAGAGATAAATGCTGAGTCTTCACCAGTTTTATTTTCCATATTTTCCACGACGTCGACTTATAATTTCAAGTCCAAGAGCTAATCCTAGAAAAATTATTGCTAAGAGAGAACAAATAATTGAATAATCCCTAAAGGGATAAGTAATTACTGGAAGCATTCCTGTTGACCTTTCTTCAAAATTATACGTAAGAATCGTCAAAACGATCATCAAACCAGCTAATGCATAAGCACCTATTCTAAGTTTTTTCATTACTATCCCCGTGGAGAATTCTAACAATTTATATGGTCATTATTCCGAAATTATTTAATATATGACTTCAAAGTTTAAAAATGGTAAGATTTAGGCAAACTAGAAGAGATCAATGGTATTTAAGTGATTTTTTTGAATTATATTATTTTTTTAAAAAAAAATAGATAACACCAATAATCTATTTATTTGTTGGAAAAGATACATCAGATCGTTACTAATTCTTAATACCGAGTAAGATTGATCATGGGTTAAGGTTAGATAATGAGTTCAGATGTAAAAAAATACCAGAGTTACAAACGATGGCTTTTATTCCATCTACTTAATCAAAAATTATTAGTTTTTGGTGTAATTGCTGGAATTAGCATTGTAACTCTTTCACGAGTTCTTGTACCCGTTATAATTGGATATATTGTTGATACAACTCTATTAACCCGTGACCTTGCCAATTTACTTGTTTTACTCATCATTGTTTTTATTATTTATCTCGTACGGAATGGTGGGGATTATATTACAATGATGATTGGCCATTATTTAGGATTAAAGACAGAACAGTTTATGAGGCAGGAATTTTTTGATACAATTCAACATAAATCTTTACGATATCATGATATTGCTAAGACTGGTGATTTAGAAGCCTTAGCTACTAATGATTTACGAATTATCAACACAATGCTTTCTCATGGTGCTTTCTATATTTACCCCTTTTTTCAAGTAATATTAGCTTTTATTTTATTTTTTACCCTAGATGTTCGATTGGCGTTATTCTGTATTCCATTTTTCGCCATCTACTTTTATTTTGTTCTTGACTATCGAAAAAAAATCGCTCCTTGGGCTGCAGCGAGAATGGTAAGACATTCTGATCTTGCAGTGGTACTACAAGAAAGTATTAGTGGAACAGCTGTAGTTAAAGCATTCACAGCAGAAAAATGGGAGCGTAAAAAGTTTGAAACTGCAGTAATTGGATTCCGAGATAATCGAATTGGAGAAACACGAGTCCAAGCGAGATTTTACCCTTTATTGACTTTGAACATCGCCATTGGTGCAACTTTTCTTATTTGTACGATTTTAGTCTTTCAAAATTCTCTTTCACTTGGATCATTAACTGCAATTAATTTACTTTTAATCACTTTATTGGACCCAACAGGTATGATTTTTTGGGCCACTAATGATATGATGAGTGGATTTGCAGCATGTTCAAGATTATTTAATTCCCTCTTAATTGAAGAAAATGAGATTAGTGATACAACACTTAAAGAATTGCCTAAAACGTTCACAGGAAAGATTGAGTTTCAAAACGTTACCTTTTCATATGGAGAAGGAAAAAAACCTGTCCTTCAAAATATATCATTTACTGTCGAAAAGAATCAAAGAGTGGCTCTTGTTGGACCAACGGGTTGTGGAAAAACCACATTAATAAAATTATTATTACGTCTTTACGAACCTCAAGAAGGTACTATTTGCATAGATGGAAGAAATATTCAAGATTTTCCTCTTAACGAGCTGCGTAGACATATTGGTTACATCGAGCAAGATATTTACCTTTTTTCCCGTACAATTAAGGAAAATATTGCTTTTGGTAAACCAAATGCTTCTGATGAAGAAATCTTAGCAGTAGCTGAACTTGCTCAAGTCCATGATTTTGTCAAGGAATTCCCTGATCAATACAATACTGTTGTTGGTGAAAGAGGAGCTCGACTTTCAGGTGGAGAAAAACAACGTGTGGCAATTGCTCGTGCATTTTTAACAGACCCTGACATTTTGATACTTGATGATGCAGTTTCATCGGTAGATAGTGAAACAGAAGAGAAAATTACTCGTTCATTAGAAAACATTGCGAAAAACAGAACTACATTAATTATTACGCATCGTTTGCATACAATACGTTCTTCGGATAAAATACTAGTCCTTAAAGACAGTCAAATTATGGCAGAGGGGGATCATGACGAATTGTTGCAGTACTCGAGTGATTATCGACGTATTTTCGGAAAATATCAACTTTTACCACCATTAAGAATCAAAAACTAATGGGATGACTTTGAAATGGGTCTCTACAGAGCAATATCAGATGAAAAATATGAGAGGGAATATTCAGATCGCGAACTTCTTACTCGTTATATTCGTAGAGTAAATCCTTTTAAAAGAAGTATCTTTTTGATTTCTCTTTTCATTCTTATAACAACAATAGCAGATATCACCATTCCTCTAATAGTTGGAGTAGCTGTTGATAATCTTGAAAGTATTAATCCTGATCTAGTTTTTGTTATTTGCTTGGGTATTATTTACTTAATTTTGCAGTCCATTATTTGGATTACCTTTGCATTACGACGAATAGAGATAGGGAACTTTATTCCCTACTTCCTTGAAAAAATCAGGATGGATATCTTTGATAAGTTACAAGAACAGGATATGAGTTTTTTTGACCGACATTTAAGTGGTAGTTTAAATTCCAGGATATCTAACGATACGATGGATTTTGGTGATTCAACAATTTTGCTTGCAGACACGTTAGGAAATTTACTTATTACTGTTCTAACTTTTGGGGTACTATTAGTCTTAAATCCGGTTTTAGCTCTTATTACTCTTTCAGCAGTTCCAGTCCTTTTTCTCTTAATGTTTTCATTACGAAAGTTAGCACGAATAGTCTCTCGTGCCTATAGAAAATCAATAGGCAAAATAAATTCGGCAATGGTAGAATCTATAGAAGGCATTCAAGTCTGTAAGAGCTATGGACAGGAATTTACTGTCTCTGAACAATTTAATAAGACGAATATTGAATATTTTAGGTCAGCATTCCGTTTGACAGCTGTAACTCATGTTTGGAGGTCAATTCTCGAAACTATAACAGCAATAATTCTGATAATAATTGTCTATTTGGGTGGACAGTTAGTAACTCAAGGAACAGCCAATATTGCAATGATTTTAATGTACATCCTTTATATTCAAAGATTTTTTGGTCCAATTATGGTACTGGCGACATTTTACCCTCAATTAAGCACAGCTATGGCAGCTTATGAACGTATTCTTGAAATTCTTGATTCTGAACCTGATGTGAAACAGAGCTTGGTTAATTATAAGGCTGATCGAATAGAAGGAGAAATTCTATTTGACAATATTGCCTTTTATTATCGAGAAGGAGAATATGTCTTTAAAAACTTTAATTTAAAGATTAAAAAAGGTGAAAAACTGGCCATTGTAGGCCATACAGGTGCAGGGAAATCAAGTCTCGTTAATCTTCTAATGCGTTATTATGACTTTCAAGGGGGTTCTATTAAAATTGACGGGACGACCGATATCAGAGATTTTGATCTCTATTCTTTTAGAAAAAACATAGGAATGGTCCAACAAGATGTATTTTTATTCTCTGGCACCATTGAAGAAAATATCCGCTATGGAAATCCAGAGGCTTCTACAACGGATCTTTGGAAAGTAATTCATGCAGTCCATGCAGATGAATTTCTTGATTATTTGCCTGAAGGAATAAAGACTCAGGTAGGGGAAAGGGGAAAAGGCCTATCAGTGGGTCAAAAACAGCTCATTAGTTTTGCAAGAGCCTTATTAGCTGATCCCAAAATACTTATCCTTGATGAAGCTACCTCCTCAGTGGATGCATATACGGAAGCCATTATTCAAGAAGCCTTGGAAGTTCTTTTAACTAATCGAACTTCAATTATCATTGCTCATCGACTTTCGACTATCCAAAAAGCAGATCGAATCATTGTTTTAGAAAAAGGACGGATTATAGAAGAAGGAACTCATGATACTTTACTTGCTAAGGGGGGAAAATATGGTCAATTATATAAGCAATATTATGAACATCAGAATGTCGACTGGAAACCATCAACATGATTTAACTAAAAAATCAAAGAGTAAAAGTAGATCAAACACCAACTGTACGTTGTGAACTATCACCTGTCGATTTTCTGGCAAGGTCTTATAAATTATCATCTGATGGATCCATATAAAGGTTAAATTGAACTGGTTGGAATCAACATGGAGTACAAGTTCGACCGTGACGTGCATGTGGAGCGAGAAAGAAATAATTGCTTCGTGACAGATATATCCAGTGACTGGAACATTGTAGCTCCTCATGGGGGTTACCTGATGGCAATTGCGGCTAATGCCTTATTAGAAAGTACTGGTTTTAAATTTCCACTATCAATGACTGCCTATTATCATAGGCCAACACTTCCTGGTAAAGCAGTATTACTCGTTGACAAAGTTATAGAAAATAAAAGATTAGTTACAGCAAAGATAGCTTTACTACAAAATAATATTGAAGTTATTTCGTTCATAGGAACCTTCACAGGGGAGAACGCGTTTAAGGGATTGACTATTATACAAAAACAACCGGTACTTCCTGATCCTAACACGTGTATTGAATATCCTCGTCCACAGTATCCGTTTTTCAACCAAATCAAGCTGTGTGTCCCATCAGCTCAATTCAGCTGGGTAGATGGAGATCGGGGAAGAGAAACATGTTTTTCTGGGTATTTCAGCTTTCAAGATAAGCGCCCCTTAGATGGACTAGCAGTGCTTTTATTAGCTGATGCTTCCCCGCCACCAGTTCTGCGGCATACGGGCCCCGTACAATGGGTACCTACCATCGAAATGTCCGTTCAAGTGAGATCCATTCCATCAGGAACCCGCCTTGGTTTCTTGTCAAACACAAACTTCGTGACTAATGGTCTCACTGAAACAGATGTAGAACTCTGGAGTGAAAAGGGAGAAATAGTGGCCATTGGTAGACAACTAGCGGTTATTAGGAAAAGTATTCGTAGTAGTGAGTAATGAGCTATATTATTCAAATTTTTGAATTTATTCTTCCTCAAAAGTATAATTTATTTCCTCTAGTTCAATCGTATCTTCAGGTAGCACGATAGAGGGAGATGGTTTGACTACAATAGAAGGTGGTTCTTTTATTTTTCGAAATTTCCATATATAAAGAACGACTAATAGTCCTAAGGAAAAACCAACAATTTCCAAGATTTCGGAGATCATCGCGATAATCAGGAGAATGGAAAATGGGTCACTAAGAATAATACTAAATGGAAAGCTAGGAACACCTATCGGAATCAATAACAAAAGATGCATAGTTCGCAGAAAAATTACAAACATCCCAAGGAGGAAAATGCCAATCCGAATAAGACTTTTTGAATAATCCTCTCCAGCCATTAATCGTGAAATGAAGGGAGGTAAACTTGTATAAATAACCCAAGCAAAGAATATTCCTAGTAATTCGAAATATAAACCATAGAGAAAGGGTGTGCTAATTAATGTTTCTTGACTTATCCAGGTGACAACTTGATGCCACCAAGGAATCTCTGAAATCTGAATGAAAAAGAATGTGGAATTTTCCGTAAACAATATAGAAATTAAATAATTGATTAGATTCGAGAAAATACGATATAATTCAACTATCAGACTAAGACCCAAAATAATTGTTTTATAATTCCAACGGCTTTTTTTCTTCTCCATTGGTTGAAATATGGTTCGAATTGAGGTTCCTCCCGAGAAATTTAAAAAGAACATATAGAGAGCGAGTGGAATTGCAAAAAAGATAAATATCAACTCTAATATACCTAAATTAGTTAATAACTGAATTTGATCAGAAGAGGGGGGATTTAATAGATCCTTTGTAAAGAAAGCTGTAAATAATTCTTGAAGATCAGCTAATGTTGCTAGAGAAGAAATTTGTGGACGAAGAAAGACGATAAATTGAAGAAAAACTGTCCAAAATATGAAATAAAGAACTAGAATTATACTTGCTTTTGCTAGTAAATTAATCATGCTCTTAGTCCATGAACATTTTTGTAGGTGAGTGGGTTGAGAGTGAATTTTTTTCAGCCCCCATTTACCAATAGAAACTATTATACCGACAAGAAGAAGGGTAATTGCTAGAAAGAATATTCGGTAACCTAAATCGACAAAGCTTTTTGCAGTTAAGACGGTTACTTCATTAAGAAACTTTTCGCGACTTAATTCACTGAATAAAAGAACCATGACTAATAGAATTAAACTAGAAAAAATCCACTCATAAAACCGAACTTTTATTATAACTTCCTCTGTTTTCAACGGAAGAAAAGGTGATTCTTCTGGTTTTATTTTTTCTTGTTTTTTTATTACACGTCGATTTTCCCACCGTAAAATCATGAAAAAAAAGAATGGTAATCCTAGAAACAACAATAAATTTAGTAATAGAATTACTACAGGTAAATAGGGGTTAGCAGGATCTTCCACCATCCAAATACTATACAAAGTTTTCCCTGCCATTCCACCATCTATTTGAACTACTAATAGTTCTATAGCTAAGGGGATAGGTATTTCTACAATATAAGGAAGAGCATTAGGTGCATAATCTGATATTGTTGATAAACGAAAACGAATTGTTTGAGATATAGAAAGATCTGTATTTTGTACTTGGTGGGAAAGATTCACTCGATCTTCTAAATCAAAGATGGTTAGCTTGACTGTAGGAAGATTTGTTTGAAGAAATATCGTTCCTTTGGTTCGATATTGTGTGGTAAAGATAAAAAAATCGGATTGATCTTCTAAAACCATTTCATCAACTGTCCCTATTACCCAAGTAGTTGCTGGAATGTGCGTACGATTGATTAAAGCTGTTTGAAGTGAATTCGGAGCATCATTAACTAAATCGGTTATATCGATTGGAGCATCATTTATACGATTTGTAGATAAGGAAGGATTAGTTCCTAATAAAATCTCAATATAGTCTGATAAACCATCATTATCTGAATCAGGAGATAGATCTGGCCGAGTTGTGAAGAG
>WOR8_10002859_pt1 | contig 40243 bp, 31 predicted proteins | sample DeeMarSeWOR38_10_FD_19890 | JGI IMG/M metagenome (IMG submission 19890) | reverse complement strand
GCAGGTCTAACAACTTTTTTAACAATGGCTTACATTATAATTGTAAATCCTAAAATCCTCGAAGCCGCCGGGATTCCCTTCGGTCCCTCTATGGTGGCGACTATTCTTACTGCGTTCTTTGGTACTTTAATTATGGGAGTTTATGCTAATCGTCCCTTTGCAATAGCACCATACATGGGTGAAAACGCATTTATAGCATACACCGTAGTTCAGGTTTTAGGATACAGCTGGCAGACTGCTCTCGGTGCGATTTTTATCAGCGGAATTATTTTCGCATTTCTTACCCTATCAAAAATCAGAGCCTGGCTTGCCAATGCAATCCCAGAAAGCTTAAAGATAGGATTTGCAGTCGGTATAGGCTTGTTCATTACATTTATAGGCCTTAATCATACAGGTATAGTAAAATTGGGAGTAGAAGGAGCCCCGGTTCACATAGGAGATATTTATGAGTTAACGGTTCTTCTGGCAATAGCAAATTTCTTATTGATCGGAATATTGATGATACGAAAAGTTAATGGTGCAATGATAATCGGTATCCTGACAGTTACATTTATTTCAATTTTGAGCGGCAGCTCGGCACCACCTGAAGCTATTGTAAGCCTCCCGCCCGATATATCACCGATTTTTCTTGAGCTCGATATTATCGGTGCAATAAGCTGGGGTTTCTTTGCTGTAATTTTGACCGTTTTTATTCTTGCTTTTGTGGATACAATTGGTACTCTTTTAGGTCTTTCCTACAAAGCAAATCTTTTAGATGAAAAAGGAGAACTTCCGGATATTGAAAAGCCTATGTTGGCGGATGCATTGGCCACAATTGCAGCAGCACTTTTCGGTACTACAACTGCAGGTGCTTATTTAGAATCTGCAACAGGAATTGAAGCAGGTGGTAAAACGGGATTCACAGCAATTGTTATAGCTGTTCTGTTCCTTTCTGCACTCTTCTTTGCTCCTCTTTTCTCTGCTGTACCTCCCGCAGCATATGGTCCTGCCTTAATAATCGTCGGAATGTTGATGATCTCTCCTATTAAGAATTTGAATTTCGGTGACATGACAGATGTAATTCCCGTGTTCTTTATGATCGCTCTTATGTGTTTTTCATTTAATCTTGGAATCGGATTGACAGCAGGTTTCCTCACATATGTGATTGTAAAAACCTTTGCAGGAAGATTTAATGAAATAAGCGCAGGAATGTGGGTTTTGGGTTTCTTGTCTACCCTGTTTTTTATTTTTTATCCCTATTAAAAAGTTTGGACTGCCGGGTTTTCAAAATCTGGCATATCTTCAGGCTATATTACTGCTGATGCCATTTATTCTCTGTTAATGATTTAATTATTTCTTTCCCCCTGTGTCCAAAAATCGGATGATTCTCTTGTGAAAGTTTATTCGCCATTTTTAATGCAATATCCACAGTTGGTCTTTTCATTTTTTTTGATTCACTTAGTACCTGTATTGTTCTGTTATATATAGAATGTTCCCAATCCTTACTGAAATGAAGCTCAATTAACGGATCACGATTAATGTAACCGTATTGCTCATTCGCACAGGTTACAATTCCCATTCTGTTCGTGAGGAAATCCGGTACGTAACTGATCCCTTTCTCGAAAAGTAATTTACCATCCCTCTGGGTATCCTCAAGCTGATTGTTAGCGGCACCACAGATAATCTTTGATTTTAACATAGGTATTGTCGTATCATTCAAAACTGCACCAGTAGCATTGGGTGAAAAAATATCACACTCTTCAGAAAAAGCAGATAGATCATTTCTCTCCACTAACCTGAAGTCTAAATTATTTCCGCCAAATTTATTTTTTACGTTTTCAATATTACTCACGTTAATATCAAACCCTATTATTTTTTTTACCCCTTTTTCAAGCATGAATTCTATCAGCGGTTCACCTACATGACCTAAACCCTGGACTGCTATTGTTTTATCTTCTAAAGTTCCCATTTTCAAAAAATCGATAGCAGCTTCCATTCCACAAATTACTCCTCTTGCAGTAGGCACAGAAGGATTACCACTTCCTCCAAACTTGCTGGGGATACACGTTGTGAAGCGGGTTTTCGAAAAAACATTAGCCATATCATCAACACTCGTCCCGACATCTTCAGCCGTAACATAACAACCATTTAAAGAAGACATAAAGGTTCCGTATTCCTGATATATTTTTGTCCTGACCTGTATATCGTTTTTATTGAATTGTGAATTATGAGAAACAACACCTTTTCCACCGCCCCACCATAAACCAGCAAGTGCATTTTTAAATGTCATTCCAGTCGCCAGGCGTAAACCGTCTCTAAAATAATCTTCGGTAGTATCGTAGCTCCAGTATCTTACTCCTCCGGCTGCTTGTCCTCTGTTTGTCCGATGAATAAAAGCACCCATAAGCATATCGAAATCATCAGATACTCTACAGAACCAGCCTTCGTGACTCATGAAATCTCTTCTATCGATCGTAAAATAATCTGCAATTGGCTGAAGAAACTGGTGAGAAGCAATTAATTTCTGCTTATCATCATCAAAAACGAAAAAGAATTTATTAATATTCTTTTCTTTTAAATACTTAATAAATTTTACAGGTGGAAGCAAAAGAAGATTTTTAATTTCAATCATTGTAAGAATTCCAAGATAAAATTCAGCTTAAATAATATCCTTAGGATCGGTTGGCACCGAGATTTTATCCACAATGTTGCTTTCATTTACAATTACAGCACTAAGTTTGTTCCCAGAACAAGCAGCTGTATCAACGTAAACGGCATTACTTGATTTATCATAATATATATCTTCAAACCGGGTATGCCCAACAATCTGCAGCTTATTTAAATTCAGCAGCTTATCACGGGTCCATAAAACACCATGCTCATTATTTAGGTCAGATTCAACAATATTTATCATTTTTTCCCTATTCTCAAGCGGATACTTACCAAGCTTACGCGAATAATAATTTGATATTCCAGCGTGAGAAATGAAACAGTCAAATAAATCTAAGGTTAGAGGAGCTTTAATTATAAAATTTAAATGCCTCTGCATTTCTGCGAACCTGTTACTATATGAATCAAGAGTCGTTTCAGACCCGTTGTAAATCCATGATCGGCCGAGTGGGCTGGAAGGGTGTTTAATAAAGTAGTAGAACATGTAGTCATGGTTGCCAGCAACAAAAGTTATTTTATTCTTTTTAATAAAATCAACGACTTCAAAACTGTAATTACCGCGGTCAACCAAATCACCAACTGAATAGACAGGTATATCAGGGTATTTATTTAGAATGGAAGCGTATAACTTCCTTAAAGTGTAAAAACATCCATGTATATCCCCAATAACAGCAATCATAAAAACTTAAATATGGCGAGTTTCTTTAGCGTATTTTGTTAATTCATCTCGAAAGCTAGGATGAGCAATTTTAATTAATTCACGCGCTCTTTCTTTTAAGGATTTTCCAAACAAGTGAGCTACACCATGCTCAGTAACAATGTAATGCACATCGCCGCGTGAGGTAACTACACCCGCACCAGGGCGAAGCTGAGGTACTATCCTGGAAACCAGTCCGTCTTTTGTAGTTGATGGAAGTGCGATAATTGGTTTGCCACCCTCCGAATGAGCGGCGCCTCTTATAAAATCGATTTGTCCGCCTATTCCACTGAATATTTTTATACCGATTGAGTCAGCACAAACCTGTCCGGTTAAATCAATTTCTATAGCAGAATTAATAGCAACCATTTTTTTATTTTTAGCAATGATAAATGGATCATTTACATATTCCTGCGGGTGAAATTCAATAACTGGATTATTATCTATAAAATCAAAAACTTTCCTTGTGCCTAAAACAAATCCGGCAATAATTTTTCCCGGGTGGAGAGATTTTTGCTCTCCGTTTATTATTCCCTCTTCAACCAGAGGTATTATTCCATCTGAAAACATCTCAGTATGAATGCCAAGATTTTTTTTATCTCTTACATACCTCATTACAGAATCAGGAATAGCACCAATGCCCATTTGCAAAGTGGCACCGTCCTCTATTAAATCCGCAACCCTTCTGCCAATTGTATCATAAACCATCAACACTTCTTTGGATGCATTAGGGTCTACCTGAGGTAATTCCTGAATTGGTTCGTTATGCTCAACAATGTGGTGAATTTTATTTATATGAATAAAACTATCGCCCAACGAACGCGGCATTTCAGTATTCACTTGTCCAATAATAATTTTAGCGCGCTCAGCTGCAGTTTTAATTGTTCCAACATCGACACCATAACTGCAAAAACCATGTTCATCGGGTGGGGAAAGATTTAGTAAGGCAACGTTAACGGGAATAATATTTCTTTTAAATAAAAGCGGAAGCTCAGAAAGAAAAATGGGAATAAATTCAGCACGACCTTCATGCACTGCTTTTCTTGTATTTGCGCCAATAAAAAACGCTTTGTGCCGAAAATGAGGTTCCATCCCTGGTTCAACATATGGTAATTCACCAACAATTAAAATATGATATAATGTCACATTCTCAATTTCATTTTTTCTCTTAACCATTGCACGTACAAGTTCCAAAGGAACTGCACATCCTGGCTGAACAACAATATTATCCCCCGATTTTATCTGTTTAACAGCATCATCTGCCGTTGTTAATTTTTTGTTGTATATGTTTAAAATATTTGCCGGAATATTTCTTTGTTTTAAATCTTCCACTATTGTCATTGGAATGTTTTACTTATCCTGTACTGAATAAATTGATTAATATTAAGATAAAAAATTAATTAGTTGAAAAAACATGGATCTTTTTGTACTCTAAATCGAACGAATTGGCGATGAACTCGTTCGTACAAATTCCTTTGTAAGTACAAACACCTTTTGCCAAACCTTCATCTGCCATTAAAGCATTTGTTAAGCCGTTCTCGGCAATGTTAAGAATATAATCGAGTGAAGCATTAGTTAAGCCATAACTCGCTGTCCGGGAAACCAAAGCCGGCATATTTGGTACGCAGTAATGAATAACATTGTGTAAAGTATAAACAGGATCGGAAATAGTAGTAATTCTGCTCGTTTCGATACAGCCACCCTGATCAATAGAAACATCGACAATTACTGCACCCTTTTTCATCAGTCTTACCATATCTTCGCTAACCAGGTGTGGTGTTTTTTCACCTTTTATTAAAACTGCTCCAATAAGAACATCGGCAAATTGAACTCCCCTTTGAATTGTATATGGATTAGCCATTACGGTAGTAATTCCCCTGTGAAATTCGTTCTCTAATAGTCTCAGGCGATCCAGATCTCTATCAATTACGATAACCTGTGCTCCCCTGCCTAAAGCAGCTCGTGCAGCAGTTATACCTACAACTCCGGCACCTAAAATTACAATAGCCGCAGGTGCAACACCTGTTATTCCACCCAACAAAATTCCCCTGCCGTCTTTTGTATAACTTTCCAGGTATCTTTCCGCAACCTGGATTGCAAGTGGACCAGCTATTTCACTCATGGACTGTAGAATGGGTAAACGGGAATCACGTTCAATTAATTCTAAACCTATAGATGTTACTTTTCTTTTAAGCAGTATATCAACGGTGTTTTTTCTGGCTACTGCAAGATGCAAAAATGATAATAATATTTGTCCTTCAACCAGCAAATTTGCCTCTTCTTCGGTAACCGGGGCTACTTTTATAAGTAATTCTGATCTTCCAAAAACCTCTTCAGCATTATAAACAATAGTTGCACCAACGCTACGATAATCTTCATCACTAAAATGACTTGATTCACCTGCGCCGCTTTGAAAGTAAATTGTGTGTCCTGCTCTTACCAGGGAATCAGCTCCGGCTGGAGCAAGAGCAACTCGCCTTTCCTCCCAGCGAGTCTCGGTAGGTATTCCGATTCTCATTTAATTTTTCACTTTTTTTAATTTTAAAGTTACCCAATCACCTTTATAGATGCAATAAGATTAGTCATTTAATAAGTTATTTAAATCGGTGTGAGTGCTTTTTTTCCTTTTAAAACGTTTATTACATTTTTCACGGCGAGCTCAGCCATTGCTCCGCGAGCCTCGGTTGTAGCGCTTCCAAGATGTGGCAAAATTATAACATTTTTATATTTAAGAAGTTCTTTATTTACAAATGGTTCATTTTCAAAGACATCTAATCCAACTGCCTTAACTCTACCACTTTTTATAATTTTTATCAACTCTTTTTCATCAATTACCTCACCTCGGGAAGTATTTATTAATATCGCTTCCGTTTTGAGAAGCGCTAATCTTTCTCCATTTAAATATTTATTTGTGATTCTGTTTAAGGGAAGATGAATAGAGACAAAATCTGATTTTTTAAGAAGTGTTTCTGTAGATACCTTCTTGGCACCTGATTGTTTTTCTAATTCTTTATTATTTAATTTATCCGAATACAAAATTTTTACACCAAATCCCGCCGCTCTTCCTGCAACTGCAGTCCCTATCCTGCCTGCACCAATAATCCCAAATATCTTTCCTTTAAGCTCGGTACCAAGAAGGAGATTCGGTTTCCAGCCTTTATATTTTTTTTCACGAATCATTTTCTCCCCTTCACTTATTCTCCTTGCACAAGCAAGAGCCAACGCCATTGTTAAATCGGCTGTTGAATCGGTCAAAACATCCGGAGTATTGGTTACAACTATATTTTTCGATATAGCATATTTTAAATCAATATTATTGTAGCCGACTGCATAGTTAGCAATAATTTTACATTTTGGCATATTATCAATTAATTCTTTATCCACTTTTTCAGTTAAAAGAGGAATTAACGCTGTACAGTCTTTAACGCTTCTAAGTAAAACTGATCTTGGAATGGGTTTATCATCTTTGTAGTAATCAAAGGGAATTTTATTTCTCTTTAGAAGCTCAAATGCTAATTGGGGAAGCTCACATGTGAGAAAGACTTTCATATAAAATGTTTTTTAGTTAGCCGGAAAAAAGTAATCGCACAATAAACAACGCCCCAAGTATACCTGCAATATCGGCAATTAATCCTACCGGCAACGCGTGTCTTGTATTTTTAATATTAATTGAACCAAAGTACACAGCAAGAACATAAAAAGTTGTTTCAGTACTGCCGTAAAAAGTTGAAACTAATACTCCAAGAAAAGAATCGGGACCATAGACAGATAAATTTTCCGACATAATACCCAGTGAACCACTGCCAGACAAGGGTCTCATTAATGCCATTGGAAGGGCATCTGCTGGTAGGCCGATTAAATTTGTAACGGGATTAAGAATATAAATCAGCCATTCCATTGCCCCACCTGCCCTGAAAATTCCAATTGCTACCAGCATGGCGACCAGATAAGGAATTATTTTAACTGCGATTGTAAATCCATCTTTTGCACCTTCAACAAAATTTTCATAGACTTTTACTCCTTTAATTACACCGTATCCGATAAAGACTACTATTAATAGCGGAATAGCAAGTGCAGAGACAATTTCAATAAAAGTTCTGAATCCCGATGGTGAAATAAAAGAAAATAAAGTCGCGATTTGATCGAAAAAACCAGTGATGAATATCAAAAATACAGCCGAGATCAGCAAAATTGCAGACAGGAAGATTTTAAAATTCTTTTTAAACCAATGGACAAAACTCCACGATTTCAAATATAACTTTTCAATTATCTTTGCTGCTGAAATTCCCGCTACAGTTGCGCATAGTGCACCGAATATTGAAGTTCCGATAATAATTGCCGGATTTGAACTGCCGGAAGCTGCCCGAACGGCAATTGCAGTTGCGGGGATAAGCGTGAGTCCTGCGGTATTAATTGCTAAAAAAGTAACCATCGAATTTGATGCAGTACCTTTATTTGGATTTATTTTTTCCATTTCTTCCATTGCTTTGAGTCCAAATGGTGTTGCGGCGTTACCAAGTCCCAGCATGTTTGCGGAGATATTCATTATCATAGCGCTCATTGCCGGATGGTCTGATGGAATTTCGGGAAATAACTTTTTTGTGAATGGTTTTAAAGTGCTTGCAATGATTCTGATTAAACCAGCCTCCTCGGCTACTTTCATTACGCCAAGCCATAAGGCCATAATACCTATTAATCCGAGCGCAATAGTAACTGCAGTACCAGCATAACCTAATGCGGCATCAGTAACACCTTTCATTTTAATAAATGAGACTTCCTCAAATACTATTTTTGCTCTGAAGGATTTATCAGTAACCTTTTTTATTAATTCAAATCCTGCAATTAAGTCATTCTCATTACCCGATGCTTGAGCCATTTCTTTCCACAATAAAGGGCTGCTTTCACTAATTTTAATCGTTAGTGAACCTGTTTGCTTTTCATTTTTCAGGATTAAATTGGCTGGAAGTATAAAATTTGTTTTTACACTATCCCCGTAAAATCTATTATAATCATCAGCATCAACCGAAATAACTACATTATTTTTTCCATCCTCAAGCTCACCAGCATTATCATCAAATGTAATAATTATTTCAAATGGTCTGTTATTTTGGTATTTATTATTGGCTTTATCTACTATGTCAGTTGTTAATGCAGCACCGACTCCAAGAATTAATAAGAAAAACCAGATATAATTTAAAGCCACAATTTTCCCCTGATGCTATTTTGTATGCTAAATATCAGCAGAAACATTTTACGACTTGGGCCACTAATAACCAACCTCATCAAAAGCTAGAAGTTCTTCGGAATCGACAAAATACAATTTACCAGGTAGTGCTGTTTCTTTCTTATCCAATATGAGTTTGCCTGAATATTTTTGAATATAACTTTGAATAACATCGTTTAATACTTTTTTTTCCTCCACTTCTCTAAAGAGTCCGCTAATTACAATATAAAATAATCTGTAGTATGGATTATTTTCGTTCAATAATTCTTTGGTAGTATTTTTTTCCTTAATAATTGTAAACTTGGCCGGGGAATCAAATTTAATTGTCCGAAGAAGTTCTTCATTATCAATAAACACAAAAATGTTTTTATTTTGATAAACAAAATTTGTGGCAAATTGTGTAAATGCGTCTTTTTGCAAGGTAACGGCCAGGACGCCCGATTGAATTGAAGAGAGCTCTTTTTCAACCAGAGATAGATCACGTAGTATTTTTATTTTTTTATTCACTTTTAATTTCAATCATTGTTAATTAAAGTATTTGGATCGTGCTTTGATACAATACACTGATTATTATTTATACTAAAAATACACCGAGAACAGTGTTCTAAATTTACTGAATAATTATTATTTCTTGTGGATATTATCAGGTCCTTAATCTCAGATATTGTTTTATTTTCATCACGTTTTGTAAATATTTTAACAAAAGGCAGCTCAGGTAATTTTATGAAGATTATTCTTAATTCAATCTCTGAAAAAAAAGGGAATAATCTTTTTAAAATTACTGCATAGAAATTTAATTGGGATAGATATTTCTCGCCTCTTTTGCTTATTTCCGATTCGAGAATTGTGTCAGTTTTATAATCAACTATTATTATTTTCTTTTCTATAAATAGTACCTTATCAATAATTCCGAATAAATAATAATTTTCTTCTTTACAATAGACTTCGAATTCATTCTTAAATTTATTAAAGGAATTCAGGAACCTGTTCTCCTTTGATTCCAAAAATTTGGTCACGGTTTCTTCTATTTCTTCCTTTAATTTCTGTTTCATTTGAAGAAGTTCTTTATAAAAATAATTCTCATGCTCAAATATATTGTTAATCAAATTTTTAACATCTTTCTTTCGACTTGAGGATTGCAATATTTTATGTATAATCCTCCCCTTTACATTTGAATGGATGAAAGTTTCGGAATTCGATTCTTCATAAATAATCTTCCTTTGTTCATCAGGATTAAATTCATAATCCTCACTGAGGGTATAACTCTTAAGCCATTGAGCGTAGTCATTGTTGATTGCATTTAAATTTAAGTTATAGATCAAATTATATTTAAGCGGGCAGTCCCTGAAAACAGAAAATTTTGTTGCTGAAATTATTTCTCCTTTCGAATGATCCTTTACTGCATCAATTAAATGACCGGAATATAAATTTTTGCTTACTTTTTCCTCTTTCCTTATTTCCCTCATCTTAATATCCTTAATTATCGGTATTTGAATCTTGATTTTGCGGTTAACCATTTTAAACGTAGTGTCATATTTAATCAGATGATTTAATTCCCCTTCAATACTGAAATTACTTTTGTGAAAATCAATTTCTAAAACATGCATCAAAAGATCTATAAATGAATTTAATTTGTTGGTTTTTTCAATAATCTCCCTGGTTGAAATGAACAGAAAATTCCTTGCTCTTGTAACCCCAACATAAAGAAGTCTTTTTAATTCAGCCCTCGATTTTCTATTCTCAATAAAGTTATACAATTGAACAACAGGAGCAGAATGATATTCTCCAAAATAATTATCATTGCGTGGCACCTTTGTTAGAAGCCCATAACTTTTATCGACTTTAAAACTTCTTGCATCTACATTCTCAGATTGATTTATATCATGGCAACGATAAAGAAAAACAGCAGAATATTGTAATCCCTTAGCCTGATGAATTGTCATGATGTTAATACAATTCGCTTTATCTTCAATAGCTGCCTGAGATTCTTCCACAAAACTGCTAATCGAACTCTTTAAGAAGGTTAAGTAATCGTAAAGTGAATTAAACTCCTGGTCAAAAAACTTTATGGTAATAGAAATCAACTTATTTATATTATTTATTTCCTGCTCACCGTTATTTCTCGATGCAATCGTGGGAAGAAAGTCGGATTCATTTAAAATCTTTTGCAGAAGAGAGGGGATACTTATCCTTTTTGTAAGATGCAGATTTTCGTTAATAGTCAAATAACATAATTTCCAGCGATCATCAGTATTTGCAGCATCTATTAGTTTTTCCCAATAGCTATCGCCATCATATTGTGAAAGCTGGAAGATATCCGGATCCGAAACTGAAAAGAAAGGTGAACGCAGTATACCGATTAAGGCAGCATCATCACTTCTGTTAAATAAGAAGGCAAAATAATTATAAATATCGCTTATACTCTGTTGCTGATAAAAGCCCGTTCCGCCAATTACTGTATACGGTATATTATATTTAACAAACATTTTTTCTAACTCACTAAAAGCAGATCTTTTTCTGACAAGAACAGCTATACTGCTCCAATCAGGCACTTCTTCTTTACACTCGCTTTTCAATTTTATAATTCTTCGGGCTACCAAATCTGCTTCCGCCAAATCATCTTTATCATTAGAAATCAAAAATTCAATTTTACCCTGAATTGAATCGTCCCTTGCACATACTAAATCTTTATGTGCAACTTCGCCATACAACTTTTGCGAATTATCAAATAATCCTCTAAAAAGCTGATTTGTGAACAAACAAATACCTGGAGCCATTCTAAAGCTATCGGGAAGAGTTAAAATAAGGTTTGCACCGTTCGCATATTTGATATCATCTCTGGTTTTACCAAAAACTTCTAACTCCGCATCTCTGAATCGGTAAATACTCTGCTTTTCGTCCCCTACTATAAACAGATTTCCAGTTTTTAAATAATCAACTATTGGCAAAAATATTTCGTATTGAATTTCGTTTGTATCCTGGTACTCATCGATGAGGAGGTATTTATATTTTTTATTGACCGCTTTCCGTATATTTTCTCTGCCAAGTATTTCTTTAGTTTTAAGAAGAATATCTTCAAAATCTAAATAGCCCATTAGCTTTTTTTTATTTTCATACTCTTCAATAACATCCAAGGAAATATTTAGCATTGCTTTTGAGTACTTTGCAAGTTCTTTTTCCATACTAAAAGTATTGTCAATCAGAAACAACTTTTCAAATTCCTTAAATAATCTTTCCACAATAGCTACCGATAGACCTGATTTACCGCGTAAATCCCTATCTAAATATCCCCTGGATTTTAAACTGCCATTTTTTGTAAAAGACTCTTCTCTCAGGCAAGATAATAATTGCAAAACCTCAGCATTGTTTTTAATTTTACTTGCTTTTTCCAGCAATTTTTTAACCGTATTAGCAATTTTGTTCTTATTATCAGCTGAGAGTACTATTTCATTAATACTTTTAAAATGAGTAATAATGTTCTCTAATTCTATATCTAATATTTCTTTCAATCCTTTATAAAACTTCTCTGAAATAACAATTGCTGTTTCTTCGGGAGTTTTATCAGCATAGAGATCTTTTACCCTGAACAAATTTTTCCTGTTATGAACCATTTCACCGAGTTCCCGAGCCAATGCTCTTTTGGAACCAAGCAGTCTGATTAAAAGCTTTACATCCTTACTATCTTGTCCAAGAAAAATTTTATTTGTAATTATCTTTTCAGTACTGAGTTCAATTAAATCATTTGTCTTCCGCTGATCAATTGGAATAAAGTTTGCATCCAGCGAAGCTTCAACAGGAAACTCTCTCAATAAATCCACACAAAAGGAATGAATGGTAGAAATGTGAGCCGATACAAGCTGCTTGCGTAGTTTTACTATTTTTTTTTGAATTTTAAGGGAATTATTCTCCCCGCTTAAAATATTTAATTCATCTGCTATTCGCTTGTAAAGTTCTCCGGCTGCTTTTTCGGTAAAAGTTATGGCGGCAATTTCGTGAATAGAAGTATTGCTTTCGAGAATTATTTTAAGATATCGTGTAGCAAGGACATATGTCTTTCCCGATCCGGCATTTGCAGTTAAGGAAATGGACCCTTGAGTATTTAATGCATTAATTTGATGGGGTGTTAGTCTGTACATTCTACAAACCAACTAATCTTTTATTGGAATACGTATTTTAAATGTTGTTGCTGACGCAGTAGATTGAACTAAAGCAATTTCTCCTTTAATGCTTTCAAGAAATCTTTTTATAAGCTTTAGACCTAATCCTAATCCTTTATCCTTAGTAGTAAAATTAGAGTCGAATATCTTTTGTTGAAACTCCAATGGTATTCCGGAGCCATTGTCACTTATTTCCAAAATGGCATTTGCATCTTGTTTTTTTATGATAATTTCTATAAAAGATGCATCTGCTTGAATAGAATTCCTTACTAAATTTATTATCATCCTGCGAATCTGCGATTTATCCCCTTCAATAATAATCGGTTCCTTTGGTTCAGAAAATTTAATCTTAGCTTTTTCATCAGAAAATAAATTCAAAGTATCCATAACAACCGGATTAATATTAAATCTTTCAATGTTCAGGCTTGGCATTTTTGCTAAAGATGAAAACTCTGAAGCAATCAGGTTTAAATTATCTATTTGATTAAGAACGGCCTGTGAAAGTTTTTTCAATATTTCACCAAAATTTTCTTTTTTATCATTATACGCTGCAATTAATTGCTGTACGGAGAGTTTCATCGGAGTTAAAGGATTTTTTATTTCATGTGCAACCTGTTTTGCCATTTCCTTCCATGCATTCTCTCTTTCAAGTTCGGCGATTTCAACCTGGTTTGTCTGTAATTCTGCAGTCATCTGGTTAAAACCGTCGAATAAATCTTTCAGTTCACCTCTTTCCTTGTTTTCAATTTTCACACTTAAGTCCCCTTGAGCAACGGCTTCAGTAGCTTTAGTCAATCGTCTAATCGGCGATGATATTTGATTTGCAAATAATGTGCTCACAAAAATTATAACCAATAGCGCGAAAGCATAAATTCCAAACAAAAATATGTCGGCTTCAAGCGGAGAATAGCTAAGTTCAACTTTATTTAGTGCATCATTTACACCAAGAATTAAAACAATACCGCTAAAATCTATTTTTCTATAATAAGCATCATAATAGTAACTGTTAATTTTTTCCTTAAGAAGGAAATCACGATAACTCAAATAATTTAAATTAAAATGCGCATCAGGATTAAGCTTTTGTTCCATTAATCCACTTTCATAATATTCCTTCTTTGAGCTGTATATCTGATTGGAATTTTCATAAACTGAAAATGCAATCCCCAATTCTTTGCCGGCATTTTCAAAAGCAATCTGTAAATCTCTTTCGGGATGCTTATTATTTTGCGATCTAACATGATTTTCCAAATAATCAGATCTTTTACTAAGTTCGTTAACAATTGCATCAGACGAGCGTTCACGAACATTCTCCCTGTTGTAGACTGCTAATGCAACTATCGGGATTATAGATATTACCAGAAATGCAATCAACAATTTCGTCTTAAATGAATACTCAATTTTAATAAATCTAGATAAAATTAAAATGAAGGTTGCAAATAATATATAGAGTGAATGGATGATAAAAATTTTAAAGAAATTAAATAAACTCCAGGCTATTTCCTTCTCTTTAATCGATACAACGGTGTACTTCTTTAATCCATCCTCAGTTGTTTTAAGTATATATGTAAGATAACTTTCACCGTAAATTGATAGGGTGATCCATCCATCGTTAAATTCAGTTAAAGATGCTGAAAATATTTGATCTTTTTGTTCTTTCGAGGGAAATAAATTTCCGTGTACTCTCGAAACAGTGCCATTTTTAAATTCAAAAACCTTAACTAGATTCAAATTTACTACCGATCCCAGAGCTGCTTTATTAGATTCCAGAAAATCCGGGAACCTTGCAGCACCAAGATTTTCAATATTAAATTCTGCCGCAACCGCTATATAACCTGTTACTACATTGTTTTTTGAAACAGGCACAATTCCGATAAATCCGCTACCGGAAGCTGATTTCTGCTCAACAAGTTCTATAGTCTGCATGTTGGAGATTTTGTCCTTGAATAATTCACGAAAATCATGTTTGTAATCGTATCCGACTGAAAATTCCCCAAGTGTTTTAAAGTTCCTGTCTAGGAGAATAACCTCTGAGTTCAAAGATTCCCGCTGTAAAGCACTGTTGCTCCAAACGATAAAAGCTTCTGCATCATAATTTGAATCAAGCTTGTAAAATGATCCTACAAGCCTTTCATTATTTATTGAGTTTCGTAACGTCTCATCGACAAGAAAGTTTAACAGGTCTTTATTAGATCTGTTGACTTCATTAGCAATTGTTTTTAGTGACCTTTGCTCTAATTCAAGATTAAAATAGTTTAGCATACTGATAGTTATTACTGCAGCTATAAGTGAAGAATAAACTAAACTTGCAGAAATAGTTGGCTGTTTATATAGTTGAAAATATAGGATTAAGAATACAAGTGAGAAAAAGACGAAACACATAAAGGGAGTTATTAATGGCTCATTTTGAAATTGAAAGAAAAGAAAACAAGCTGCCTGAATAATCAGAAAATAAAACACAAAATAACTTAGCTTTGGTTTTGAATTAAGTAATCCAAGAAATTTTCCTATAATAAGAACCAGAGCAAACATTAAAGCGACACACGATAATCCAATTAGTAGGATATTAAGATTCATTAAAAGTGATGGAAGATTCGGAATTAAATCCGGTTCTTTAAAATATCTTATTGTAGAATCGAAAATTATGCTTTTAATTGAAGCACTGAGTCCTCTCAGAGTGTAAAATATTAAAAGGGCAAGGAATGGAGTGATGATTAATTTAAATAATCTAAACCTGTTTTTTGATAAAGTGAAATAGTATCTGATCACGTATCTGTAAATTGTAATCCCGATTACAATTAAAAAAATATTAGTGATAAAGGCTTCAATAGGTGTTTTTACCAATCCCCAGGCGAAAGTGGATGAGAAATAAGAAGGATCAACAAGCTCGCCTTCCAGAAATCTGGAAGGAAAACCGATCCAAAAGAGAATTATACGGAAGATTGAACAGTAGATTATTACAACTATTAGTCTGACCGAAAGAAGCTTTATATTCAAAAATTCCTTTCGCAATCCTAAAGAAAGGAAAAAAAGTCCTACCAATAAAAATAAAATTTGAATTTTATTTGATTCATCTTTTATTCCCGATATTTCAACATTCAAAAGGGGCTTGAAAAAACTAATAGTACCAATTTTGTTTTTTTTGTTATTTAGCAAGTTAAACGAGTAAACTCTGCCGTCTTTCGAGGGCTGAGTATATGGGTCATAAATTAATTCAAAACGAGTTCTGAATTTTTCTGAAAGTTCTTCCTTTAAACTAAGTTGGTTATAAAACTTATTTTGAAGCGAATAATGTTTTTCTACCGGTTTACTAACAATTAAATAAAAAACATCATTTAATATTTTAACCGTATCAATTACCGTGAGATGAGTAAACAATCCTTTACTGTAGAAATGTGTTTCATCGATGGGGTAAACAAAAGGGAAAATGTCTTCCTGCTTAATAGCAATTTTTTTATTCCAGGCAATAATTTTTCCGTTCGGTGCAATAACTTCAAGTGAATATTCCTCGAATGTATCATCATTTAATAAAGAAATCAGCTCGCCATAATTATATGCGGCTCCGTATAAAGTTCTGCGTAGTTTTTCTTTAATATAATCTTTGTTCTTAAGCAGTATTGCTTCTTTTTGAATAAAAAGGGAATTGGTTGATCTTTCAATATCTTCTACTTCAATTTTTAGATTTTCCTCCCAGCTGGATTTCATATTCTCAATGATGACTGGTGTTATTAATCCAACCAAGAAAACTGCAACTAAAACAAAAAAGACGATAGTAAAAAATTTCCTATCGCCTTTGAAAATTTTGGATATATTAACTTTCATTAATTAATTGAAATTTGAGATATATTCCATTTATTGCCGATTTTATTGATTGTAATGTACAAATAAGCAGATTCGCGTTTCCCTTTTCTTTCATAATAATATTCACCTGTTCCGTATACAACGTTCTCTTCAAATTTTTTATTTACAAATTTAAATGAAACTACTTTGTAATTCTGAAAAAACTCTTCTAAAATATAATACGCCTGGTTCGAACTATAATATCCATTAACACCACTTAATAAACTAATGTAAGGTTGAGATGCAAAATAACCGGTTAACTTACTTACATTTCCTTCCTCATTCAATGCAATAATTTCAACTTTAACCGAGTTGCCGGAATTTAATTTGTTTTGCAAATTGATATCCTGAGAATAAAGAGAAGGAACACAAGAGAATAAAAAAATTATAGCGACCGGATAAAAATAGATTCTAAACATCGTAATTTCTAATTTAATTAATTCTGGATCATAAATCTATTAACTCTTTGAAATATCCTAATTTGTTATCTATTCCAATTTTTTGAAAGTGGATTTCTAACAGTTGTGCTTCCTGAACGTTTCAGCATTGTTTCACCTTCAACAAGCTGATATGCCCAATCAAAAACCATTCTTTCATTAGTAATAGATGAAATTCTGATCTTTGCAAAATGATTATCCCATGTCCAGAACACATAAGTATGTCCCGGAAATGCAAGAGCATCTTTTGTAGTTGACCAACCAGATGTCGGGGCAAATGGAATATCGTAAATATCAGCTGTCGGACCCATATCTTGAATATCAGTATCATCCCAAACATTCAGATAGAAATCACCTTCAAAATTTTCAAAGAAGAAATCTACGTCAATACTGTCATAAGCTACAACTGAATAAAGAGAAAACGCATAACCTGAATTATTTGGAAAATTCCGATAGTCAAAAACAGCCTGGTTATAACCTTCAGGTCTTGGTGTCGAGTAAATTACATCCCTGCTTAAATCGCTTTCGTTTCCGTTAAAATCATAAGCAGTTACTGCATAATAATATGTCTCTCCATTTACCGCATCATAGTCTATAAATTCAGCATACGCCGATGAACCGATCAGATAATATTTACCATCGTAAGAATCGCTATAGAATATATTATAACCTGCTAAATCGGGTTCTTTATTTTCGTTCCAGTAAAGATCTACTCTGTTGTCACCGTTAAATACGGTTATTCCTGTTGGGGGATTAGGTGGTGTCACATCCACTTCATAGTAGTAAGATTCGTGGACATCACAGTTTTGTAAGGATAATAAAATAAATGCGGATAATGTTATTTTGATTAACTTTTTCATTGCGGGTTCCTCTAAAATTAAATTAATTTCATTTAGAGTAAACCAAAGTAAATGCCATCAAAAAGCTTTAAAAATGATTAAAAAACAGAAGAAATATTTATGAACCGTATAGTTTTAGATACAGAAAGGCTACTATTTTTTATTCATTTGACTATAAATTGTACCAATGATCATCATAGAAAATTCTCTTATTGTTCACAGTTGCTATGGATGTTCCAGTAAGTAATCTTCTATCGAAGGGAGAGTTTTTCGATTTGCTTTTAAATTTGCTGATATCAACAGTCCATACTTTATTCAGATCCAAAATGGTAAAGTTTGCTAATTCACCGACGGAAAATTTTGGAACCGGAAGGTTTAATATTTTTCGTGGATTAATTGAAAGTTTTAAAATTAACTCCTCTATGCTTAATTTCTTTTTATGATAAAGCTCAGATAGACTCAATCCAACAGCAGTTTCGAGACCGATAATCCCGTTTGGCGCGAATTGAAACTCAGAATCTTTCTCTTCAATAGAATGAGGAGCATGATCGCTGGCAATACAATCAATCGTACCATCCATCAATCCTTCAATGACTGCATCTAAATCTTCCTGCCTTCTTAACGGGGGGCTCATTTTTGTATTTGTATCATATGTTTTAACAGCATCATCGGTTAACGTGAAATGATGGGGTGTTACTTCGGCAGTAACATTAATTCCCCTTTCCTTTGCTTCACGTACGAGTCCGACAGCATTTTTTGTACTTATATGCGCTATGTGAATTCTGCCTCCAGTATATTCAGCCATTAGTATATCACGAACTACAATAATATCTTCTGAAACTGATGGCAAAGGGGGTAAACCCAAGAATGTAGAATTTAAACCTTCATTCATTGCACCCTTTGACAATGAATCATCTTCGCAATGTTCAATAATTGGCAAACCATACATATTTGCATACTCAAATGCTCTTTTCAAAACAGATGAAGTTTTAACCGCAACACCGTCATCCGAAAATGCAACCGCACCAGCTTCTGCCAGCTCTGCCATAGGGGAAATTGACTCACCCTTTCGTCCAAGAGTTGCTGCTGCTATTGAATGTACATCTACCAGATGACCCTTAGATTGCTTTTTAATAAAGTGAATAACCTCGGCATTATCAATAGCAGGTTCTGTGTTAGGCATACAAGCAACACCCGTAAATCCTCCATTTGCTGCACTATTACAGCCAGATAATATAGTCTCTTCATCTTCTCTACCGGGTTCACGTAAGTGAACATGCATATCAAAAAACCCGGGAACAACAAGACTTCCGGAAAAATCAAATTCCTGTGTATTTGAGATCTCATCGGAATTAAATTTCCCTATTTTTTCAACTAAACCCTCATTTAAAAGAATATCTGTTTCCTGCAGATTAATTTTTTCTTCCGGATGAATTAGCTTAACATTTTTTATAAGTGTTTTCATAATAAATCTATTAGTTAATTGTTCCTAAGAGATAAAGAACTGCCATTCTTATAGCAACTCCATTTGTAACCTGGTACAGAATTATCTGATTTGAACCATCAGCGACTTCAGATGATAGTTCAACACCCCTGTTTATAGGTCCAGGATGAAGAATCAAAATATCTTTACCATTTTTGTCCAATCTTTCATTTGTAATTCCAAAATATTTTGCATACTCACGAATAGAGGGGAAATATTCACCGGCATTCCGCTCAAGTTGAATTCTTAAAACATTTAGTACTTGATTCTCTTGTATTGCCTCATCAACATTGTGGATCACATCAACTCCTAATTCTTTAATGTTTTTAGGAATCATCGTAGAAGGGCCACATACTGAGACTTTGGCACCCATTGTTTGCAATCCAAAAATATTTGAAAGGGCAACACGGCTGTGTGCAATATCTCCAAGGATGCAGACTTTTAATCCCTCAATTTTTCCAATTCTTTGTCTGATTGAATACATATCAAGTAGTGCTTGAGTTGGATGTTCATGGATTCCATCACCCGCATTAATAATATTTGCATCACAGATTTTTGTAAGATATGCGGGTGCACCTGCAGCAGAATGCCTTACTACAACCATGTCAATCTTCATGGCTTCTATATTTTTTACCGTATCTTTAAATGTTTCGCCTTTGCTTACACTGCTACCGGATATTGAAAAATTAATTGCATCGGCTGATAATCTTTTTTCGGCAAGTTCAAAGGATATACGTGTTCTCGTGGAGCTTTCGTAAAAAAGATTTACTATTGTTTTTCCTTGAAGGGTAGGTACCTTTTTGATAGGTCTGTCTAAAATCTCCCTAAAGGTGTGAGCAGTATCTAAAATTAATTGTATATCTTCTTTCGGAACACCGTGTAAACCAAGTAAATGCTTGCTGGAAAGAGGCATAATTATTCCTTCCCCTCTGTTTCAACAAGATATATGGCGTCTTCATCATCCACTTCGATCAATCGTACCTTTATTTCTTCATTTTGAGATGTGGGGATATTTTTCCCGACATAATCTGCTCTAATGGGGAGCTCACGATGTCCCCGGTCAACCAAAATAAATAATTGAATCGAACCTGGCCTACCTAAATCCATAAGTGCGTTTAAGGCAGACCGGACCGTTCTACCTGTATATAAAACATCATCAATTAGAATAACGTCTCTCTCATTTAAATCAAAGGTAATGTCAGATACCGAGACTTCAGGTTGTTTTATACGAGTCCGAAAATCATCCCGGTAAAGAGTTACATCTAAAATTCCTAATGGTATTTCAGCATTATCAATTGATTTTATTTTATGCTGAATTCGTTTAGCAAGAAATTCTCCGCGAGTGCGCATTCCAATGAGCACCAAGTTTTTTGAGCCTTTATTTTTTTCAAGTATCTCGTGAGAAATTCTTGTAAGGATTCTATCCAATCCTTCTTTGTCTGCAACTTTGGATTTAATCTTCATAAAAAAAATCCTCCTTGGAGCAAATCCTTGGAGGTTACCTTATTAAATATTTGTATTTCCTTTTCCATCTCTCCGGATAGATTTAAAGGTTAAAAAATCTTACTTAATTTGAAGCAAAATTACAAAAATTATGAAAATCAGCAAATGCTTTTCAAAAATAAATGCACATGGAAGACATTCAAAGCTGTTACAGGTAATAATAAAAAAAGGGATCCTGTTACAGATCCCTTTATAATAAAAATATTCACACTAAATTATTTAACGTGGAATTCGACTCTTCTGTTGTAGAATCTGCTGACCGGATCCATATCTTTGAATAATAGCTCTCTCTTACCTTTACCAACTGTGGTAAGTCTGCCGGCATCAACGCCTTTAGCAATGAGATACTTTTTAACCGTTTCAGCTCTTCGTTGTGAGAGTCCGTCATTATACTTATCAGAACCGATCTGATCAGTATGACCCTGAATTTCAACATTAACATCAGAATGCGATAGGAGAATTGCAGCCGCATTGTCAAGAATTGGATAGGATTCAGATCTAAGTGTAGCTTTGTTGAAATCAAAATTAACGCCAACAAGTACCCACTTGTCTTCAACCTTGGTTGGGCCCATACATTTCTTAACAATTTCACAAATTCTGTCATAATCAACTTCTGTAGGCATCGTCTGATATCTTCTGACTATGTCCTCAATTCTACCATAGTCAACTTCGGCAAGACCTGTGTAAAGCTGACAATATTTTGAAGGAGCACCTTTCCCAAAGTAATATAGAAGACCGATATCGGCATTAACCCAGGTATCATTGGCAGTTCCGCCGAAGAAACTATTTGAAGTTCCGAGTCTTCCATCAATTTTGCTGTTACCGGTTGTACGATAAACACCTTCACCGTGAAGTCTCCAATCCTCACTAAGTCTTATTTCAACACCAGCACCAATATTAAATTGAGCAACTGTGTTGCTTTCATTATCTAATGTAGGATCGGATGCATTTTCGGGTTTGTTGAAATTCACACCGGCACCTGCCAACAGAAACATTGCAATTGGTTCACAAGGATTGAAATAATAAATGAAATCCAGATCACCCGTAATCATATTATTCTCAACTCTTGCACCACCATTTGGTACACCTGCATCATATTTTGCAGTAACATGATTATACGCACCTCTTAATCTCCAGGCGATGTGTTCTGAGAAATTTCTCTGGATTGAGAGATGACCACCATAGAATGTACTTGATTTTAATTGTGCATCATTAATGGAAACGTACATAGGATAAGTAAAACCAAAACCGAAAGCCCAGGCATCTTGGGCAACAAAACGGTCTTGTGCAAAAGTATTGCTGGACAAAAGTAATGCTGTTAGCAAAGCAAACAAAGTAAGTGATTTTTTCATAAGGTTTCCCTCACTATATTGTTATAGAATGTATTTTTAATTCTCTTTTTAAGAATCATGAGAACTTGAGTAATTTAACTTTATATAATTTACTGAATTAAGATATTATTAATATTATACAAAAACAATATTTTTTAATATAAATAAGCAAATAAATAGCTTAATCGAACTTCATAAACACAACAAATTTCTTTCCAATCATAATTATAAGTATAGTTGTTAGTAATTTTTCCTTAAATGTAAAAAAAGGTTACGGGGTGTAGCGCAGCCCGGTTAGCGCGCTTCGTTCGGGACGAAGAGGTCGGGGGTTCGAATCCCCCCACCCCGACAAGTTTTTATTTTCTCAATGGGGGAAAATCTTCTAAGATTTTACTAACGGTAAAATCAATTTCTTCCTGGAGTGTGTTAGGATCCGAAAATCTTTTTACTATTCCGGTACCTAACCCTCTCCATGAAAGCTCTTTTTCCGAATTATCTACAATATCAATAACTAAGGTCCCCTGTTCGTAGTAACTAACTGAAGTATATCCGCCGTACGGCCCCCACCATGGATGATACCAGTATGGACCATGATGATAAATGTTCATTCTTGGTTGAATACCGGCATGAATGAAAACTACAAAATCAGGATCTCCCTTTTCTATCTTTTCAAAATCCTTTTCTTTAAGCACACTATCGATAGTGGATTGAATTCTTTTTCTCAAAAAAGAATTTTTATTAAGAATGTCTTTTTCATTTACTTCCTTAAGTTTCGCCCATCGATACGTCTTATACTTTGTAAAGTCCCGTGTCTGATCATAATCAGTAACGACATTAATTGATGAGCAGTCAGCAAGAATAATGGGAATAAGTAATACTAGTAGTTTTTTCATGTGTTTTACTAAATAAATTAAAATAATTTTTAAGAGCTTATTAATTATTTGCATACATTAAACCAGCCCACTTAGCAATTATCTGAAAACAACCTTAAGCGCTTTTAAGATTTGCTTAATTCGTTTTAAATTCGGTCTGCCGAAATGTTCTCCTTTAAATAGCTCTCTGACAATTCGTTTTGGTTGTGTATAAAAGCTGCGATAGGCTTTAAAACATAACTTCTCCACTTCTTCCGGTTCTAAATGATCACCCCGGAAAACCGCATGCATTGCATCGAATTTATCCCAGTCTTTTGTAATGAGGCGTGATTGCAATTCATTCCAGGTTTCAGTTCCGGGATAAGGTGTTAAAACTGAAAATTGCCCTATCCCCGGATTAAGGTATTTTGCATAATCTATTGTAGCCTGAATATCTTCCTTGGTTTCAGATGGCTCTCCAATTATAAACGCACCCCAGGTTTCAATCCCGTTATTCCGCAATAATTCAACCGCACTCTCGGTTATTTCGGATGAAGCTTTTCCCCCTTTTTTGTAAAGTTTTAAAATCCGTTTATCCGGGCTTTCGATTCCTAAGAACATCGTCCGTACACCTGCTCTACTCATCTTTTCGGCAGACTCAGGGTGCTCCATTAAGTGATCGGCTCTCCCCATAACCCATCTTATTATTGGTAAATCACGTTCAACCAATTTATCGCATAATTCATTTAGTCTATCAGAATCAAAATTTACTATATCATCGATCAATAAAATTTTTCTTGGTCCGTAATTTTTAACAATCTCAGCAATTTCTTCTAAGACATTTTCAATTGTTCGTGTTCTGAACTTTCTGCCGGCAAGAACTCGTACATCACAAAACTTGCAGCCGTAGGGACAACCTCGAGTTGTTATTAACGGATAATCAATTTCCTCATCAAGTTCTATTCGACCGTTGTGCCGCCAATTTGCATCCCTTACTGGAAACGGAATTTGATTTAAATCAGGAATAAACGCTCTTGGCGGATTATGTACAATCTTCCCTGATTCTTTGTCAACATAAGATAATCCATTAATTTTTAATGGATTAAATCCTCCGTTAAACTTTAATCCTTCCAATAATTCAGTTGCAGTAACTTCGCCTTCAGCGCGTACGACATAATCTACAAATCCGGATTGCAATGTTTCTTCTGCGCTGCTTGTGGGATGCGGTCCTCCCATAATGACTATTTTTCCTGAATTTTTTGCAGCCCTGGCAACTTTTAAACCTGGATTAAATTGTACGGTAGTACATGAAATTCCAACTACATCGGCATCTGTAAAATCAGGCAAGGTTTCCGGATCTTCCAACAGCTCAATTTGAACGTCATGACCAGCTTGTTTAAGTGCAGCGCCTACGTAAGAAATTCCTAAAGGCTGCATTCTTACACCAGCACTTTCAAATATTGCACCCCTGTAAGGTGAAACCAGTAGTACATTCATTTTAGACCTTCAACTCCTCTAATAATATTTATTGTTAAGCCGCCACTTTATCCGATTTTACTTTTGATTGTTTAATTACCTTCTGAGCCAACCAGCCTAGGTAAACAATTGCACTAATAGAAACAAATAACAAAATGATTCTTATATAGTCCTCAACTATGAGAAACAAACAGCTTATCAAAAATTTTGATGGTTTAATAGTACTCACTGCAAACAATGAATTAATAAATGTGGCATGTACAGGTAAGAACCTTATAAAAAAAATGAATCGTAAACCTTCTTTTTCCGCAAGTGATTGAATATCCGTAAGTTGTTTCTTTTTAAGGATAAATCGCTGCGTTTTATCTTTAAATAAATATCTGATCAATAAAAAAATTAATAAAGATGCTGTAAAACAAGATGTTGCGTAAAATAATACACCTGCCCAAAATCCAAACACTACTCCGGATGCAGCGCCCAGAACAGTAGATGGAACAAGAAGAACATACAAAACAATATTACCTGAAAAGAAAAGAGGAATCCCCCAAATACTATCAGCTTCCATTAATACAACAGCCTTTTCATTAAGTGCCGTCAGATCAATTAAATTTATAAGTATGACACTAAAAAAAATAACCAAAGCAATTGATACAATCTGCGGAAAAACCTGATTTTGCTTTAACTTTTTAAACATATAATTTCAAAATTGAATAGAATTTTTACAGCAACAATTTCGATTACGCATCATTACTTATATATTCCAGGTCTATTCAAGATTTGATTTGATTTTAGGATGAGATTCAATTTCAATGGGATTTTCATATTTATCATCACTTCCTTTACTTCCGTTTCCCCCTGATCCTGTATCTACTTTTGAAATAATATTGATGGTTGCAGATTGCTCGTTAATTTGAATCGGTTTATCTCCTGAATAAATTTTATGTCTTCCCTTTTCTTTAAACCATTCAGTTGTTGTTGCATTTTGATGTTTAGATTCAATTATTTGTCGCCAACCGATACCAGTATTATAAGCACAGAAAGATATTTCCCCCTCTTGAGTTCCATAGGGAACGTTGCACATTTCAGTTCGTCGAAAATCATATGTCCATAGATCCTGAAACCACATTCCACCAACCCAGAGTAATGTCCAATCTTTTAATGGCGGTCTTTCACCATCCGTTAAACTGCCGGCAAATTGGTGTTCAATTAATCTTGTCATCTCTGCAAAATCAAAACCTTGGGGAGCCTTGCTTTCATCAAAATTGCGGGCTAATGCCATCGCGAGCTGCAAGATGGTTAATTTTTTCCCGCGAGCTGTATCGGTAATTGTGATTACATCATGAATAAATTGTTCCAGATTAAAGAAACGGGTAACTGGAGCCCAGGCTTTTGTTTTTTTATTTGCAACAAGATAAATGCATGAACCACAATCGGGATGACAGGATACACACATTCCGCCAAATTTATCCCCAGGATTACTTAGGTGATCAGCAAGCACGGTTAATGGCGAACCCGCGCCCAACGGAAACCAATCTCTGTAAGGATCAATTTCACCATTTGACCATCGCTGCAGTTCCCAGGCAAGATGAGAGATTGTATATCGCTGCTTATATCTCAGTTCATCAGATATCTCCTCGTCTCTTCCCGTAAAAGACACCGGCTGAAAAGAGATAGCATCACTTATGTTGCAATTGTCAATAAGAAATTGCAGCAGTGGTCCGACTTGGTTTTCATTCAAGCCATTAACAACAGTTGTAACCGGTACCACCCAAACATTTGCCTTGGCTAGGTTTTCAATTGCCTTAAGTTTGACATCAAATAAATTTGTAATATGCCTGTGTTTGTTCGATTCATTGGAGACCCCGTCAAGTTGAAAATAGACAACATTCAGACCGGCTTCCGCGGCTTTGAAAGCAAACTCAGGTTCAAGGGCAAACCTTACTCCATTTGTAGCAGCCTGAATACCTGTATATCCCATTTTTTTAGCATATCTGCAAGCATCTAAGAAATGTGGTGAAATAGTCGGTTCGCCACCGGAAAACTGAACCTGCATTTGCCTTCTTGGTTTAAATGAAATAGAATCATCCAGTATTTTTTTGATATCATCAAGTGAAAGCTCGTGCACATATCCGACCTGGTTTGCGTCTGTAAAACATGGATTGCACATCATGTTACAGCGATTAGTCAGATCAATTGTTAGAACGGCGCCTCTTCCGTATTTAACACTTGAAGTCCCATGGTTGTGTATATGATCATCTTCTGCTGTTTTAAAATCTCTTCCATAATATCGCTCTTCCTGTAGTTTGCTGAACTTAGAATCAATGGAAAGAATATCATCAAATGTTCCATGTTTCGTACATGTTTTTCTAATAATTATCTGTCCGTTCTCTTCTAGAATGTTAGCTTTAATTTCTGCATAGTTACCATTGATTAATTCTTGAAGTGTAATTTTTCCATTAATAACTTCATTTTTTACCTCTAAAATACATTTGGGACAAAGTGAATCTGTTTCTCTCGGGAAACCAAGTTTTGGAAATTCTCTTTGATAGCTTTTCATTATCGGGCCAGGCGCCCAATTAGGATGGTCGGTTTTCCCTTCAGGTAATATTTTATTTACGGATTGAAATAATTTCCATCCGGTGTTTGCAGCAGCTCTGATCGTTTTACTTTTAATATCATTGAATTGTAACATTAGTGCACTCCTATAAAGCTTAATTAATTTCTATAATACCAACTATAATTATTGCTTTTACAAATAATACTGAAAGAATTTAGCGATATATTTTAATTAGTGCAACAACTCAACCTTAAACATTCTGATAAACATAATTGAAAATTACATTAATAATAAAACCAATTCATAATAAATGAAAAAAGGTGAATTTATAGGATTTTAGAATGAAAAATTAAAATTTTAATTTTCGCTATTAAAAAAAGTTTTGATTAACAACAATCCGGAGATATATAATGGCGAATAAGTTAAATGGCAAAAGCTTTTTAAAACTTCTCGATTTTACACCAAAAGAAATTCGTTATTTGCTGGATCTATCTAAAAAATTAAAAGCCGATAAAAAGAAAGGTAAAGAGAAGAAAAAATTAAGAGGAAAAAATATTGCACTGATATTTGAAAAAAGTTCGACAAGAACTAGATGTGCATTTGAAGTTGCTGCTTTCGATCAGGGGGCGAAGGTAACATATTTAGGACCCAGCGGATCGCAGATCGGACATAAAGAATCGATGAAAGACACTGCAAGAGTCCTGGGCAGAATGTATGATGGAATTGAATACAGAGGCTTCGGACAAATCAGAGTTGAGGAACTTGCCGAATTTTCCGGGGTGCCAGTCTGGAATGGTCTAACGGATGAATATCATCCCACACAAGTACTGGCTGATCTATTAACAATGGAAGAATACTCAAATAAAAAATTGAATAAGATTTCTTTCTGCTATTTGGGCGATGCAAGAAATAATATGGGCAACTCATTAATGGTTGGTGCTGCAAAGATGGGTATGGATATCCGATTATGTGCACCAGGAAATAACTGGCCTGAGGAAAAGCTTGTAAGCGAATGCAGAACAATTGCAAAAAAAACCAAAGGAAGGATAACATTAACAGAAAAAGTAGAAGATGCTGTAAAGGGAGTCGATTTTCTATACACTGACGTGTGGCTGTCACTCGGGGAATCTGCTGACAAGTGGGAAGAAAGAATTTATTTGATGAAACCTTATCAGGTTAATAAAGATGTGATTAAACTTACAAAAAATTCCAAAGTTAAATTTTTACATTGCCTGCCCGCATTTCATAACAGGGAGACAACTATTGGCGAGGAAATTTTTCAGAAATACGGATTGAACGGAATGGAAGTAACGGAAGACATATTTGAATCAAAGTACTCTATTGTATTCGATCAGGCAGAAAACAGACTGCATACAATTAAAGCCGTAATGGTTGCAACTTTAGGATAAAAAAATATTTCTCCCGACTTTATGACAAGATGAAATTACTTTTATATTTACTTGTAGCTTTTTCACTAATAACTTACGCACAAGATACTGATCTCGAATTTCAGAACTGGTTTGATTTTAACGGCAGCTTCGCACTAAATGAAAGTTGGAAGGCTTACGGTGATGCCGGTTACCGAATAATATTTATCTCTGAAAAAGTCCACAGGTTTTACATACGTCCCTCAGCATCCCTTCAAATAAATAAAATTTTAATTCTTCACGGGGGAATAGGATTATTTTCAACATTTCAAAATCAAAGTACTCTTTGGGAATTCCGTCCTTTCCAGGGTATACTGATAAAATGGCCGGTTATTTTTTCCATTCCATTAAATCATTACTTCAGGTTTGAAGAAAGATTCTTCAGCGGTAATTCAATTAATACTTTTATATTCAGGAGCAGGTACCGGCTTTCAACAGCAATTCAATTTCAAAAATCTGTTGATGGTAAGTATTTATATATCCCAATTCAGCTGGAGTGGTTTACCAGCTATGGTAAAGATATTGATTTTCAATTAAACGAATTTCGGGGAGTAATTGGTCTGGGGTATGTAATTGATAATTCCTGGAAGGTTGAACTCAATACAATTTTTCAAAATCTAAGCGCTTCTACAGATTTGTTTTCTTTTAATGACATTATTTTCAGATTCAGAGTATATAAAGAATTTAGCACATATTGACCAGTACATTATTTTTCAGCCAGCGTAAGCTACTTTCAGTTTCTTATGATCCAGCGCTTTTGCCAGTGCAAAATCCTCTTCAGTTATTTTGTCCTCATCACCGTAGTAATTTTGCTCAACGCTGTCTTTTTGCAAACCGGCTTGTATGTCAATTGATGAAAGCACCTCCAGATTTTCCACAATTAAATTTGTGTGATCGTTTGCATCTATTCTGCCGCTGACAAAATAAGGACCCATAGAAAGCGTAATTTCTGCAACCCGGTAATACACTCTGGGAAAGATAACTGCCTCAAAAGTTCCGGTTAAATCTTCGAGAGAAAGAAATTTCATTATTTCACCCCCCTTCGTTTTTATTCTTTTTGAAGTCATATACCAGCCAATCATTTTTACTCGTCTGCCGCGGTTGCCGAACATATCCTTTGCAAGCACAATTCCCGGCCGCTCAATCCACTCTTTAAAGAAGTGAAGCGGATGACGCGTGACCATATAATTAAAAGCTTCATATTCCTCTTTGCATATTCCCGCAAGGGAATAATTCTGATTTGTCTGCACTTCATTTTCAAGCTTGAAAGTTTCATTCATAAAAAGATCGTTGTAGCTTTCTTCAATTAGTTTTCTGCGGTGAATGTAAATATCCAGAAGCCGAAGCAGTGTCGGTCGTGTTTTGCAGAAGCATCCCATTGCGCCGCACTTAATAAGCATTGCAGTTTCTTCGTAAGCAAGTTTTGTTCGAACGAGAAAATCAGCGAGCGAAACATATTTACCGTTGCGTTTCCGTTCCTTAATTATTTTCTCTATTGCACTGTAAGAAAGATTTTTTATCGCCTTCAAACCGATGCGGATTGCTGTCCCTTTTCCCACATATTCTTTTTCACTCTCATTTATTGATGGCAGCTCAATCTTCAACCCAAAACGTTTTGATTCCTGAATATAAACAGCCGCAGAGTAAAACCCGCCGCCGTTGTTAAGCACGCTGGCCATAAATTCTGCGGGATAATGTGCTTTAAGGAATGCGACCTGGTAAGAAAGCAAAGCAAACGATGCGCTGTGTGCTTTGCAAAAAGAGTATCCCGCAAACGATTCGATCTGCCGCCAAAGTTCTTTTGTCTGATAATCAGTTAAACCTTTCGCTTTTGCCGAGGTGAAAAAATTATCCACTATTCTCTGCATTGCGTGATGCGAGCGCATCTTCCCGCTCATTGCCCTTCGCAGAAGATCTGCTTCCTCCAAACTTAAACCGGCAATGTGATGCGCAACTTTAATTACATCTTCCTGGTAAATCATTACTCCATATGTCTCACCGAGATAGATTTCCATTTCGGGCACGAGATATTTTCTTCGTGAAGGATCTCTGTGGCGTGCAATAAACTCCTGCATCATTCCGCTTTCAGCAACACCGGGACGAATAACCGAACTTGCCGCCGTGAGCATCTCAAAAGTTTCAACATCGAGTCTCCGCAGCAGTGAGCGCATTCCCGGCGACTCAATATAAAAGCAACCTATTGTCTGCCCTGTGCGTATTAATTCCTTCGTCGCCGCATCGTTAAAGAGCATATCAAAATCGAAAACGTCAAAATCAATGCTGCCTGTATTTTTAGGAATGGGCGGATAGAGTGTGTGCACCTTTGGGGCATCACGCCACTCGGGCGGAACCTGATAAATCAGCAGATCTTGTGTTTTTTGACTCTTTTCAAACATATTATAGTGAACATTTGTACACTATAATTTAAACTTTTAAAGTTCAAATGCAAGTGAGAAAGAGTAAAACATTGCTTTTGGATCCAAAATTTATTTCATTGTCTCCAGATTTATCAAATTTTTCCCGGAGGGAATATGCAAACTGATGACGTGCTGAGCTGGGTTTGCCAGTACTGCGGGGAGGAAAACCAGTTGTGGGTAGATCTTACAATATTTGGGGATCAGGACTTCATTGAAGATTGTGAGACTTGCTGCAGACCAAACAGAATTATCATTTCGCACGATAAGGAAAATGAAGAATATATTTTTGTTGATGCACGCTTAACAGATGAGTAAAACCTAAGCTTAATCAAGAAAGGATAAGCAGGAATAAGGGAGTAGAATGCAATACTATTGCAGGTCAATAATTATTAGCATCCCGCCGTTTAATGAGAGGAGGAGGGCAGTCCTTTCATTGAGGTACGGCTTATAGATGAATAATACATTCGTGTAAGCTCCTGCTTATCCTAAACTTTGATTTCAAAGAATTAGGTCTCCAATAAATATTTATTAAGTCAACATACCTTCTTATATAGAAAATTCTTCATTTTAAATGATCAGTTTAAATTCAATCCATAATCATTCTTAAAAACGAAGAGCTTTCGTCATCATCATCTTCTTTATTAGTCTGTTCTTTTTTTTCCATTTTTTCTTTTGCCCAGCTGTAGCGAGAAGCATTTTCCGTGAATGTTTTCTCTGTCTCTTCCTGTTCCGAATCATCCATTTGGGTGGAGGGACTTTTAACCCTAAGGATTGTCGGTACCTCGAGATCTTCCTTATCAATACTATCAGCATCCATGAAATTAAATCCGCCTCTAAAACTCAGCTGTTCTCCGGTTTTCTTTTCCTGTGGTTTAAAAGAACTTGCTGCAAATGATTTTCTTGCACTATCAAATCCTGTGGCAATAACGGTGTAAGAAATGTAATCGTTCATCTCCTCTTTTCTAACACATCCAAAAATTACATTTGCTTCTTCGCCGGCTGCTTCAAAAATCACGCTATTACCTTCGTTAATTTCCTGTATACTAAGATTACTAGATCCTGTAATATTCAGCAGAACACTTTTTGCTCCGCGAATGTTTACACCTTCGAGCAAAGGACTGGCAATAGCCTTTTGAGCTGCTTCAATTGCACGGTTTTCACCGCTTGCGATGCCACAGCCCATCAAAGCTTCACCGCTCTGGTTCATCACAGCACGCACATCGGCAAAATCAACATTAATTAAACCTTCTACTGTAATTATATCTGCAATGCCCCTGGTGGCTTCATATAAAACTTCGTTCGGTTTGTCGAAAGCCGCAAAAGCATTTACTGTTCCGTCGAGTATACTCAGAATTCTTTCATTCGGAATTACAATTAAGCTGTCAACGTGCTTTCGTAATTCCATAATACCTGCTTCTGCATTCATCATTCGAAGTTTACCTTCCCACCTAAATGGTTTTGTAACGATGCCAACAACAAGTGCACCTATGCTTTGCGCAACAGAAGCAATTATCGGTGCACCGCCGGTACCCGTGCCTCCGCCCATTCCTGCGGTAATGAAGACCATATCACTACCGGCGAGAACTTCGGAAATCTTATCCCGATCTTCCTCTACTGCTTTTTTTCCAATGTTAGGATCTGCACCTGCGCCAAGACCGCGGGTAATATTGTTGCCTACCTGAATTTTGTGTACAGCTTTGCTGCCTTCTAATACTTGTGCATCGGTATTAACAGCTACGTATTCAACGCCCTGTAGTCCCCGTGCAATCATGCTGCCAATAGCGTTGCAGCCGCCGCCGCCAACTCCAACTACTTTTAGAACAGCGGACAATGGATTCTCGCGATCCAATGTGGCGAATTTATTCATATACCCTCCTGTTGATTAGGTTATTATAATTCATCAAAAAACTCTTGTACTCTTTTAACAAATAGTCTGAATTTATTTTTTACATCCTTTTTCCTTTTTATAAACTGGTATTCACTTGATTTCCCACCCGGCACACCTCTTATTAAACCAGCTACTGTAGCAAATTCAGGACTTTCAATTTCTGTCGCCAATCCTTCACTAAGTTCCTGCGGAACACCAATTCTTGCAGGCAAACCAAATACTTCTTCTGCTAATTCAGCACAACCACGCAGTAAACATCCACCTCCGGTTAATACTATCCCCGCTTTAACTTTATTTTTATAACCGGCACTTCTTAATTCGTTATCAATTATGGTAAAAAGTTCCCTCATTCTTAAACTGATGATTTGGGTTAAAAGACTTATAGGAATTTTAGTGTTTCCTCTGGCGCCAACTCCTTTTATTAAAATATCTTCATCTTTTATTATGGCAGTCTCAGTTGAATAACCGTATTCTTTTTTAAGTTTTTCAGCTTCTTCGGTTACAACGCCCAGTGATTCTCTTATATCATTTGTCACCTGGTTACCGGCGATACCAATAACCTTTGTATGCTTTATAGCCTTTTTATGATAGATTGCAATGTCGGTTGTTCCTCCCCCGATATCCAGAAGTACAACTCCCAGATCCATTTCACTTTCCTCAAGTACAGATGTACTGGAAGCGATAGGCTGAAGAATGTAGTCTTTCACTTTTAGACCGGAACGCTCGACCGATTTTTTTATATTTTGAATTGCAGGAATAGATGCCAGCACAACATGGTTACTTGCCTCTAGTCTCGAACCGGACATTCCAACCGGATTTTCAATTCCAGGTTGATGATCGACAGAAAATTCTTCGGGAATTATGTGAAGTATTTGCCTGTCCGACGGAATTCGAATTGTCCTGACATCCGCTTCAAGTCTATCCAGATCCTTTTTAGTAATTTCTTTTTCCGCACTACTTATTGTAACATAATTTCTATGACGGATACTTGTAATATGCTCACCCGCTACTCCAACGTTTACAATATTTACATTAACACCTGCCCGGTTAGACGCAATTGCCATTGCTTCTTTAATAGCTTCGGCGGTTTTACCAATGTTTGCCACCAGCCCTTTATGCAACCCTTCCGACGGCGCTATTCCAAAACCAAGTACAGTAAATGTAGATTTTGATTCATCTTTTTCTGCAATCACTGCACAGACTTTGGTTGTACCCAAATCCAATCCGGCAATTATTTCTTTTTTCATCCTGTTTGTTGTATCAGTTTTCTTTTTCCAATAAATATTTTGTTTTTATATCTCAGGTCTATGTATTCAATTATGAAAGCTGAACTTTTTTCGATTAGCATACTGTCCCAAATATTTTTAAGCGCTAAAATTTTCTTGACTTCGTAATTCTTCCCGAAAACTATCGGGAATGTAAAACCGGTAAACATTATTAAAATATCTCCACCATTACGGAGATTTATTTCAGCCAAGCTACCGTACATATTTTCATCGATTATTTTTACTGCATCTATAATTCTGAACGCTGCTTTCAACTGGGCTTTACTCAAAGTTTCATTTTTGGGGGTCTTTAAATTTGAAATAATCGGAAGACGTGCCACTAAATTTTCATTTATTACGGGGAGGAATTCACAATCTTCGGTTATGAGCTCAAATTTATTTTTATTAAGTATAAATGCTTTGGGATTTTTCTCAATTATCTCGGCAAAAATTTTATTTATCCCGTCGAATCTGACATCAGCTTTAATTACATAGGGATGATTTTCCAGTTTAGCTTTTACATCGATGAGAGATAATGAGTCATATAATGTGGGATCTTTCAATCCGGTATATTTCAGATATTCGATTTCACTAAGTAAGCTATTTCCACTTAACTCAATAGTCTCGTAGTTATTTTCTTCATTCGAACCTGAAACTGCAAGTATCAAGAACACCAGTCCGGCACAGAGTAATAAAAAGAAAATCAAACCAGATATTTTACTTGCCCGGTCTTTCAATTTGCATTCCTTTTAAGCAATTCGACAAACTTTTCACCGTATTTCCAAATATCACCGGCGCCCATTGTAATAATTATGTCGCCGTCTTTTTTAATTTCCATTAATTTTTTCGGCACATCATTTTTGTTTTTTATATAATGAACATTTTTATGGCCGAACTTTTTAGTTATGTTCGCAATCAATTCACCGGATACCCCTTCAATGGGTTCTTCGCGTGCAGGATAAATATCAGTGCAGATAAAGACATCTGTATTTAGAAATGATTTTCCGAATTCCTGGTAAAAATCCCGTGTACGCGAATATAAATGGGGCTGAAAAACTACTATTAATCTTTTATCCCATCCTGCTCTAATACCTTCTAATGTAACAGTTGTTTCAGTCGGGTGATGAGCATAATCATCAATCACTATCACTTTATTTTTGTATTTCGTTTCAAATCTTCTATAAACCCCCGTAAATTTTTCAAGAGCTTTTTTAATTGTTTCAAAATCAATTCCTAACTCCATACCAATTGTTACGGCGACAAGCGAATTTTTCACATATTGCTCACCAGGAATATTCAGCTTTACACGTCCTAATTTTTCACCTTTGTATATCACAGTGTAATCACTGTTGAAACCATGGTGCTCAATATCAACCGCTCTTATATCTGCTTGTGCAGTCGTTCCGTATGTGAAAATTGTCTTATTGATATTTGGAATTATATCCTGAAGAGCTGTCTCATCGAGACAGATTACCACAAACCCATAAAACGGGACTTTATTTGCAAACTCAACAAAAGCAGTTTTTATATCATCAAGATCTTTATAAGTATCAAGATGTTCACTTTCAAGAGTAGTAATAGCTGCTATAGTGGGAGTAAGCTTTAAAAATGTTCTATCGAATTCATCAGCTTCTACAACAATAAATTCTCCGTTGCCAAGCCGGGCATTTGTACCGCCCAAACCGCTTAGCTTTCCACCAACAATTATGGTAGGATCAACACCGCCTTCAGTTAGTGTTAATCCCACCATTGATGTTGTAGTGGTTTTTCCATGCGTTCCAGCAATTCCAATTCCATATTTCATCCGCATAGTTTCTGCAAGCATTTCAGCACGTTTTATTATTGCATCCTTAACATTATCTTCTGAATGCCCTTCATAAATTTTAGCACCTAAGTCGCTCAATCTTTTTGTTACCTCAGTTAGAATTAAATCTGACCCGGAAACCTCAAAACCGCGGTTCAGTAGAATTTCTGCAATACCGCTCATCCCAATACCGCCAATACCAACGAAGTGAATTTTCTTTATACTTTTAAACACTAATTTCTTTCAATCATTTTTTTTAGCTCTTCAATTCTATTAAGCAGTTCATCCTGATTTTCGTAATCTGCAAATCGAATAATTAATGGTCTTATTTTTGAGTTGACCTTTAATCTTGCGGTTCGAAATGATTTTGAATTCACAGCCCTTCTTTGTTTGGAAAACCTGATGCGCGTTATCTGGTCAATCATAATTTTTTTTGTTCCAAATCGATCGGCAAATGAAATACCATCATCTGTAATTTCTATGTACATATTTCTGAACAAGTTGTACAACAAAGCAGCAACCGAAATAATTACGATGATTGCAAGAAAATAGAGCACCGGATCTTTTGTAATTAGCTTAAACGAATCTTCAACAAATTCGCCGCGGATAACACCATAAAGAATGAATACAACGAAATAAATAATTGTTGATTTATAGTAAAAGGACATATTATACTTAAATATATTTCGCTGCTGGTCGCCGTTATTCATCCCGCCTCCGCATATTTTACTGCATTTTTCGCTATCTCTTTTGCTGCATTTGGTTTTGCGATCGAAAGAGCATTGTTTCTTAATTTATTCAATTGGTTATTTGATGACAGAGTATTAAAAACGATATTCGGCAGCTCATCTGCAACTTTTGCATCCTCTATTAAAATTGCAGCACCTTTATCAGCTAATGATTTTGCATTGTAGTACTGATGATTCTCTGCAACATTTGGTGAAGGGACTAATACGCAGGGAATTCCCAGCACTAAAATTTCTGCAATGGTCGTTGCTCCTGCGCGTGCCAGCATTAAATCACAAGCGGAATAGGCTGCATTCATATCTTCTATAAAATCATGAACTTTAACCATATCGCTATTTAGATTTTTATAATCATTATAATAGTTTTTGCCTGTCTGCCAAATAATCTGAATTTCATTTTCACTTATTGATTTAACATTCTTTTTGACTGCAGTGTTAAGTGATCGAGCTCCCAGACTGCCACCAAGCACTAACAAAGTTTTTTTTTCACTTGATAAACCAAATAGTCTTAATGCATCTTGCTTGCTGCTTGAGCCTAAGTTCTTTCTTACAGGATTTCCTGTCAAATGATGTACATTCTTTCTTTTTAAATATTTTTTTGAATCTTCAAAACTCAAATGAACTTCATTCGCATACCTTTCAAGCAATCGAGTGGTGACTCCTGGATAACTATTTTGCTCCAGTAAGATTATTTTTGCACCTAATACCCAGGCAGCCCAAATTGCAGGTCCTGCTGCATACCCTCCCGTTCCAATTGCAACTTTAGGCTTATACACAATGTTTATAATTAATGATTGGGCCACTGATACTATTAATCTTAAAGGAAACAATAGATTTCGTAAATCAAACTTTCTATAAAAACCTTCTATCCAAATAGATTTTAAAGGGAAACCAAGTTTGGGAAGAACTCTTCCTTCAATCTTATTTTTAGTCCCCACAAATAAAATTTCGGCTTTTGGTTTCATTTCTTTAATTTCCTGGGCAACAGCAACAGCGGGGAACAGATGACCGCCTGTGCCGCCTCCTGCAAAAAGGAATTTATATTTTGAAGCCGTGTCTATCATACGTGTCCATTATTCATATCGTTAGTTAAGTTTGTATCGATATTACTTTTTTGTCTCATATGATTTGTTAAAGCAATATTAATTAGTATTCCGGTGCTTATGCACATAAAAATCAGAAAAGTACCACCATAGCTTATAAATGGTAATGGTAACCCGGTAGTTGGCAACATTCCGGTTGTTACAGCGACATTCACAAAAGCATAAAGTGTAACAGTAAGAGTTATTCCAAATGCCAGCAGCTGTCCGAATTTATCCGTGGCTTTTTTTGCTATTAGAATTCCAGTTACAAATAAGATCAAGTAAGAAAGTAAAACCAACATAGCACCAATCAAGCCTGTTTCCTCTCCAAGAATGGCAAAAATAAAATCGCCATAAGCTTCTGGGAGAAAGAGATTACTTTGCATGCTGTTTCCAATTCCAACGCCAAAAATTCCTCCACTACCCAGGCTGTAAAGTGCCTGCTTAACCTGAAAATTCAAGTCGCCACCGTTGAAAAAAGATTCAACAAATGAAAGGATCCTCGACCTTGAGTGCGAAAAGATCATTGCAGCAGGTCCAATTACCACAGCACTTGCTAGTATAGATACAAGAATATGTTTTAATCTGGCTCCGCCTACATATACTATTATCAAAGAAATGGCAATCAGCATTATTCCGCTACTTATGTTTGGCTGCAGCATAATCAGTCCGGCAAAAAGCATTATCCAGATAAATAAATACAAAAATCCATGTCTGTAATTATCTATCAGGTTTGTTTTATCCTCCAGCAATGCAGCAAGATGAATTATAAGTGTAAACATTGCAATGTTAGCCGGCTGAATAGAAATAAAACCTAAATCCAACCATCTACCTGCACCTTTTATACTGGGGGCAAAAAACAAAGTGACAAATAATAAAATGAGAGTAAAAATTGCAGCAGGTTTGCTAATGCTTCTATAGATTTCATATGGTATAAATGAAAAAGTTATAATCAGCAGTATACCAAAGCCGACCTTAAATAGGTGCGAGTTGAACATATAGAAAACACTATCAAATTTAAATACACTGTATGTACTGCTTGCGCTCATAACAATAATTAAACCGAGCAGCATCAGCGCAAACGAATCAAAAAATATTGTGAGTGCTAATTTCTTCATTATAATTTGTACACTGCTTCTTTAAAAACCCTGCCCCGATGTTCGTAGTTATCGTACATATCGAAACTTGCGCAAGCGGGTGAAAGTAAAACGACTTCTCCACTTCTCCCTTCCTTTATGGCTGAATTAACAGCATCTTCCATTGTCTCTTTTATTTCAACTTTTACTACCGAATGAAAAAAATTGAATATTTTTTCAGCCGAAGACCCGATAGCATAGATTTTTTTGACTTTATCAATCACAAGTTGTTTAATTTGATCATAGCTATTTCCTTTATCCTGTCCGCCAAGAATTAAAAAAAGCGGTTCTTCAAAACTTTTAAGTGCGTACCAAACAGAATCTACGTTTGTTGCCTTAGAATCATTAACAAACTTTATCCCATCAATTTCACGTACTAGTTCCAACCTATGCTCAACGTTTTCAAAAGTTTGTAGAGCTTTTATTATCCCATCATTATTAAGATTAAAAATTTTTGCAGCTGTAATAACAGCCATTGCATTTGCTAGGTTGTGTTCTCCTCTTATATTAATATCAGATCTACTACATCTAAAATTCTCTTCACCATTATTTTTGAATATCACCTTATCCTCAGAGAGGAAGCAGCCATTATCCTGCTCATTATTCAAAGAGAAATAAAACGATTTACTCTTATGTTGCTTTAGAAATTTTATTGTTGTCTCATTATCATAGTTAAGGATTAAAAAATCATTTTCATTTTGATTATTGTATATCCTGTTCTTTGATTCCGCATACTTTTCGAGACTATTTTCATATCTGTTTAGATGATCGGAGGTAATATTTAATATAACTGCCGCACTTGGTTTAAATTTATCAATCGAATCCAACTGAAAACTTGATACTTCAAGTGCCACAAAATCATTTTCTTTTACGTCAAGTACAATTTCAGAAAAGGCCAGTCCAATATTTCCTGCAACATGAGTTTTGATTCCGCAGGTATTAAAAACATGACCGCATAAACTGGTAGTGGTTGTTTTACCATTTGTACCGGTAATAGCTATTATTCTTCCGGAGCAATAATGATAAGCTAATTCAACTTCACTTATAATCGGTTTATTTTGACGACGAGCATTTACAACCACTTCAGAATCTGAAGGGACACCCGGACTGAGGATCATCATCGAGCAATTATAGACTTTTTCTGTGTGTTTGTTCATTTCAAATTTTATTTTTTCACCGGTTAAAACTGATTTTGCCTCCGAAAGTTTTTCTTCCGCTCCGGAGTCACTTACAAACGGGATCCCTCCAAGTTTTTTTATCAGCTTTGCTGCTCCTAATCCGCTTCTCGCAGCACCTATTATGCTGATATTTTTTCCTTTGACTTCGATCATCTTATCTTAAACGATACAAGACTTACTATTGCAAGAATTATTGCAACAATGTAAAAACGTACGACAATTTTTGGTTCCGCCCACCCTTTCATTTCAAAGTGATGAT
>WOR8_10000508_pt1 | contig 40346 bp, 39 predicted proteins | sample DeeMarSeWOR38_10_FD_19890 | JGI IMG/M metagenome (IMG submission 19890) | reverse complement strand
AACCGGCCAAATCGGCTTTTCAGGCGCTTAAAGACGCGCTCGAGACCCATGCCTGGAATGTATTTGAGAAATTTTGCACCTATGACGATCAGACTGAAGCGCTTGAGTTTCTGGCAAGCAAGGGCATTTTTTTTAATGTGTCATCAGCGGTAGATGGTCTGGAGATGTATCAGGATGAGGTTAAATTTCGCCAGATTGTCGGCAATCTCACCAAGAATGCACTTCATCACCGGCATCAGCGGGTGAATGTCCAACTGGAAACGGATGGAGACGAACTGGTGATCGCCGTAAGCGATGATGGGCCCGGCATCGAGCCGGAACATCATGAAATGGTATTTCAACGTTACGTCCAGGTAAAAGAGTGCTCGATTGTGTCGCGCAAAGGCCACGGCCTCGGCCTGGCCGGCGCCAATATTATTTCACGCTGCCTGGGCGGCCGCCTCGAGCTGGAAAGAGAGAAAGGGAAGGGCGCTACTTTTCGATTAACGATCCCTTTAAGACTTGCAGACGATTAAAGAAGCGTAATCTTTTTTCTGATCAGGAGGCGCAACACCCTATACCCGCGGATCGCCCTGCTCCAAAACTGCGGTGGCTATGTGGAGGACAGCCCCGCGGCTTTGACCGTTGCCATCCTCAATAGATGAATGGTTTGAATATGTGGGACAAAAAAGAAGTGGCACGCCTTGAAAGGCTCATGAAAGATTGGGAGATAAACCATCGAGCCCCCGCCTTAAAGAAAAAACCGGAACGCAAACAGAAGTTTCGAACCGACACCGGTCTTGAGATAAAGCAAATCTACAGTCCGGTCGATTTATACGCAGCCGATTTCGACTATGAGAAAGATCTGGGTTTTTCCGGCCAGTATCCGTTTGTGCGCGGCATTACGCCGCTGATGTATCGAAATGAGGCTTTCATCATCAGGGCTTATTCCGGTTTTGGAGACCCGCAGGCCTGCAATGAGCGATACAAAAAACTGCTGACATGGGGTGCCGATGAGATCGTCATGGCGGCGGATCTCCCGACCCAGCTGGGATACGACTCCGACCATATGATGGTGCGCGGTGAGGTCGGCAAGGTCGGAGTGGCCATCGATACACTTCGCGATATGGAGATCCTTTTTGATGGGATTCCGCTCAACCGGCTGAAGCGTGTCAGTATGCTCGGGAACTCGTTTGGTCCGATCGCCCTGGCCCTTTTTATGGCCTTGGGCGAAAAACAGGGATTGAACCCGGGTGATTTTGTAGTTGATCTGCAAAACGATATTTTGAAGGAATATGTGGCACGCGGCACCTATATCTATCCCATCCTCCCGGGTGTCAGGGTTACGGCTGATGTGATTGGCTACTGCGCAGAACATGCTCGGCACTGGTATCCCTGCACGGTTTGCGTCAACCATCTGAATGCGGCCGGGGCCGGTTCCACTAAAGGGACGGCATTTGCCATCGCAAACGGGGTCTGCTACATCAAACACCTTCTGGAGCGGGGATACAAGGTTGACGAAGTTGCGCCGCTGTTCACCATGTTTGGCGACGAACGATCCGATTTTTTCGAGGCAATCTGCAACTTCCGAGCTGCCCGCAAGGTCTGGGCAAGAGTAATGAAGGATCATTTTCAGGCGGAAGACCCCGGTTCAATGGCACTGAAGATTACCGCCTATGCCCATGGAGGGGAGACCTTGCTCGAGCCGACCAACAACATCGTGCGGATCACCTTGGCTGCGTTGGCTTACACACTTGGTGGCGTCCAATCCCTTTACAATGCTTCCTATGATGAAGTGCTGGGAACACCCACGGAGGGCACAGCCAAGATTGCGGTGCGGACCCAGCAGATTCTTGCCCATGAATTGGGTATCACCAACACGGTTGATCCTCTTGGTGGATCATATTTCATCGAAACGCTTACCAAGGTGATTGAAGAGCGGATCTATTCGGAATTTCTGAAGATAGAGGAGATGGGGGGGGCCATCGCAGCCATAGAGAAGGGATACTACAGCGCTTGTATCAACGACGGAGCCATTCGAAGGCAGCGTGAGCTCGAGCAGGGAGAACGGGTGATGATCGGCGTTAATAAGTACCGGACCGAACAGGAAATACCGGTTGGGTCTTTCAGAATAGACCCGAAATTTGAAACAAGGCAGGTTCAGCAGTTGAAGGCCATAAAAAAGGAAAGAGACAATCGCGCCGTCAGCAACGCTCTGGATTGCATAAAGGAGGCGGCCGGTGGGGATGTGAATCTTGTCCTGCCCGTGCTCGAAGCGGTTCGGGCATATGCGACCATTGGCGAGATCTGTAATGTGTTGCGGGAGGTTTTCGGAGAATATCAGGAGCGCGAATATTTTTAGCTGGATCCGTAACCAGCGGGATCATTCGCCACACGCAGCGATTACGAAAAAGGCCCTTGCTGTGTGGCAACCAGTTAATATTTCAAGTCTGAAAGGGGGGTGTGCGATATGGCCAAACAGATCATTCTTTATAACCTCAATGCTGCTCAACAAAAACGCTTTAAATGAGATCCGCTAAACTACATCCTGATACACCGCTTAAAATTTATCCGATCAATCGCGTCCCGGTATCTGCTAAAGGAAGGGTAGCGGCTTGCCGCTGCGATATGCCAGTGCGGAACAGGTGGCGATCAAGCTGCCATTTTCGTCGCTGAGTTTGATCGTATAGCAGGCGGTTTTTTGGGTCTGACTGATCCTTTCGGCTTCTGCCCGCAGCTTTATTCCCGGCTGCGGGGTGGAGATGTAAGTTACATTCACATTCAAGGCCAGGGCGAGGGTGCCTTCGGTCTGGCCGGCGATTTCGAAGGCTTCGTCGATTAGCGCAAACAGGGCACCGCCATGGGCGGTACCAAAGAGATTGTTCATTTTGGCCGGCTCATAAATCATTTCTACAATGGCAAACCCCGGCTCTAATTCCACCAGCCTCATATTCATTGCTTTTGCAAAGGGTTCCTTTTCCACCGCGTCGTAAATCGCATTTCTTACGTTTTGATCCATTATTCGTCTCCATTCCTATCCTGCGTTTAGTGATTGCGTTTTTGTTTTGAGTCCAAATAAGAACCGCATCAAATTGACTTTTCTGATAAATACTTCATAGAGCACCAGTATGATCACCATTGAAGTTGAAGCTATAATAAAATATTTGATGCCCGCGGGCATATAGAAATCAATGAGATAGAAAGCAATTGTTACAATAATGGTTTTGATAAAGGATATAAAATGGCAAAACAGCTTCAAACGATTCTTTGAACTGGGAATGACTAATGCGTTCAAAATAAACCTGCAGTGGAATTAAAACAAAGATTCCAAAGATCAGCGGAATCATCAATCGTTTAAATCGGCCGCGAACATACGCGCCGGCCCTGCGAAATCCCAGAGAATAGTAGGAACTGATGCCGGACAGGATAAAAAAAAGCGGCATGATCCATTGGACCAAGATCAGTACGACAAATGTCAGGATCGTATCGCTCTGCGGATTTTTTACATGCCGATCATCCCTGTCAAAAAAACGCGCGCAGTGAAACAAAAACACCGTAAACATCGCAAATATGCGCAACCAATCGATCGCGTAATTGCGCTCTGGCGAGACTGCATTCATATATCACTAATTACCGGGATCGGCTTTTTGATTCAAGTTCTTTTAACCTGTATTAACAAAATATCCTGTTTGTTCACCTAAAATTTAAACTGTCGCTATACGCAACTGTGCCCGTAAGCGAGTATGCCGTTACGATAATACGGCCGCTATGGCCGAAGCAACTTCGGCGCCGCAGGCCAATCCACTGGAATGATTTTTGCTTGAATAACCGATCCTGACACCTTAAAGTGGGCGCTATGCACGACGATCAATTTCGACAGCTTCTCGATCGGTTCAATTATTCATGGAGCGGCTACCGCAAAGTCCGAAAAGGCGTTAAAAAGCGCATATGCCGGCATATGCAGGAATTAAATTGCCCCAATATTAACGCCTACTTAAATTTGTTAAATCAAAGCGATGCGGTCCGGCAGGAAGCTGAAAGGCGAATGACGGTCTCCATCAGCCGGTTTTTTCGGGATCGCAAACTCTGGCAGGGCCTAGAAGATGATATTTTGCCCCGGATGATAGCAGCGGAAAAGAAAGTATTGCGGGTATGGTCAGCGGGTTGTGCCCGGGGTGAAGAAGTTTACAGTTTCAAGATTGTCTGGGATCGCTTAATCGGAAAACATGTTCACGCGCCTGACATCAGGATTACGGCCACCGACATGCATCCGGATTATATCGAGAAGGCCCTGGCAGGCATATACACCCAAAGCAGTTTGAAGGAGGTCTCGCCGGAAATTCGAGAACACTATTTTGATATTCGAAAAAGGGGTCGTCACTTTGAGGTAAAGGCGTTTCTCAAGAAGGGCGTCGATTGGAAAATTCAGGATATTTTCACAGATCCGTCCGGGTCGGCATTTGATATCATCTTTTTAAGAAACAATCTTTTAACCTACTATAAGGAGCCTAAAAAAAAAGAGGGCTTGAACAAGGTTATCAAGGCCCTTGCGCCTGACGGCTGGCTTATTGTGGGATCTCACGAAAAAATACCCGCAGGGACCTTAAATATCGAGCGGCACGATACCATACCGTGGGCGTATCGGCGGGAAGTTTAAACTTTATTTTACTTCGAACTAACTATTTTGATCTGTTTTTTTCTTTTTCTTTCGCGGTCTTTTGGCACCATACGACTTTCGAGCGATCTTTCCCCGTTTCGTGCGCTTATCACCTTTACCCATGTATACGTCTTCCTCCTTAAGTTTGAACTATCTCGAACCAATGCGTTCTGATTTTATTTGACTGTGCCTTTACATATCGAATTATCTCTGTTTTTTCAAGTCGTCGCGTTGTATTCCCGGATTACGCCAATCAGAATTTTCCAGAAACCCGCCTAAAGTTTGGCGACCGGATTCGAAAAGCTGCACGGTACCAATGCAGCACATTTGCCGCAAACATGCGTCGAGTCCGGCAAGTCTGAAAAATAATCCAAAGTGTCCCGATTTTCATTCAACCGATTCCAGCATATACGTCTTTCAAACCCATTCTCATGCAATGCATTTACCGGGCAGGCATCGACGCATTTGCCGCATTTTTTGCCCGCCTTCAGCAGGCAGGCCTCATCAATGTCAATCAGCGGATGTTCTCCGAGATCGGCCTCTGTCACCAGACTTCCCAGACGACCGGAACAGCCGGCCGGTGTAATCAGCATGTGATGCGTTCCGAAGCGTCCCAAATTTGCCAAGTGAGCTAGATGCTTGTGCGACCAGCGGGCCATTAAAATATCTTCGTCGAAGTTGTGGGTGGCCGGTGTTAATCCGGATTTGAAGCCTTTGCCGGCAAGGAGTTCTTCTATAGCCTGGCTTAAGCGGTTGATTAAATCGTTGGTTTTAACATAAGCCAGCCCCCAGTTCCGGCAAGGTCGGTCTCCTTTTTTATTTTCCTTTACGAGCTCGCGTTTGAACGGAATAAAAAAAATCACCACCGACTTCGCTGTCGGCAGCAACTCATGAGGGTGTAGATGCTCATCAAATGCAATCTGCGGCAGAATATCGAAACGACCATCGATCGGTGCGCTCACCAAAAGCGGTGTCTGCCAAAAGCCCTCAATGCCCAGTCGTACCGGTTCGCCGGCCACAAATTTTTCTGCAAACCGACGTAACACATCGATATCTATTGTATTCATTCGTCACCTTTTGACGACTGAAAATGAATCTAATCTTATTGAATCAGTTATAGATGTCACATGCGTCTCTAAACTGAGCCTGGACTCTTCCTGCTGAGACGGCCATGACAACAGAAAGAACGGCTCCGATTTCGTCTTCGGTAAGGCCTTCTTCCTTGGCTACGCCAAGGTAGTGTTGCATTCACGGATAACAACCAACGGCCATAGCAGTTGCCATGTGGAGCATCAAGGTGGTTTTCGGGTCCAAAATATCATTGTGGCGAGCCGAATCGTAAAACTCCCTGTATTTGATTTTTTGTTTTTCAGGTAACAAGACAGCTTCTCCTTTCGGTATCAGTTAGATAAAAGTGCCTAAAGTGACTAAAATGACCAAAGTGCCTAAAGTCATGGTCTCGCTCTGCTCCATCTTTTTTAAAAAGATAGAAAAATGATAGAATTCCTTAACTTTAGGCACTTTAGATCACTTCTCACTTTAGCTCACTTTAGGTTAAAGCGAGCAATCTAAATCCCTCACCAAAGAGAACAATAGAAAAAAGCAGTAAAAGGATTCCTAAAATTCGTATGACCCAAATATAGATGGATCCCTTCAAAAACGATCGCGAGCGTTCAACGACCATCGCCAGGACGACTTTTGAGCCTACAAGGAAAAACAAGAAGCTTCCGACAAATAATAGTGTAGATAAGATATTCTGCTTTAGACTCTTAAAGATGATGGGTGCGCCAACAGTCATATAAAATATGTAAGGGTGTGGATTTAATGCATTGGTTATCACGCCTTTTCTGAAAGAATGGGAGCTGTGTGAAGTTAAATTTAACTCGACACCCTTTGTTTTAAGGCTTTCATAACCTAAATAAAGTATAAACAGACCCCCGAAAATGGAGATGCAGCCTAATATGACCTTAAAATGAACCAGGCTGTTTAGGACCAACAGTGAAATTAGAATAATGGGTATATCCGTTATTAAAGGGGCGATGGACACCTTTATCCCCGCTTTAATGTCGTGTTTTAGACATTCCGATATAACCAGCACCAGAAGCGGTCCGGGTGTAAATCCCGCCGCCAACCCCAAAAGGATTCCGGCACTCAAGAACTCAAACATTTTTTTGCCAATTTTGGACCGTCTGGATTACTTCTCTGACATAGGCACATTCGCATCTTGCCGGGCAGGGGTCCAGCTGGTTTTCATGCAGACAGTACCCCGGACACTGCTTCGTGTCTCGAAGTCTTTCCGAATATACCGGGCCATTGTAAAGATCTTTGAATACACCGGCAGGAATACCGAGTGTCGTCCCGCAGACTAAATGATTAAACAGAAAAAAACCCAGGCGCAAATTGTCGAAATTCACCTGGTAGCCAATCATCTCCGTTGAGGCGTCTTCCAGAAAATCTTTACGCGATGGCCAGCGATAGCCGCAAAATGTACATTTTTTAAATTCATTCATAATTATTAAATTTCGACATAAATTCCATGCAGTTTATCACCTCGGCATAGGCAGCACCTAAAGCGGCCATAAAAGATGCATGAACATCGTCAGCCGAAACCTTCTTTTCGCCAAATGCGAGATTCCGGGTTGCACAGCTGTCATAGATAACGGTACATTCGAATCCTAAATCAGCCGCAGCGCGCGTGGTTGCATCAATGCACATATGGCTCATTGCACCGCAGATGACGACCCTGGCAACCCCTTTGTTCTTGAGTTCATCCAGAAGAGTTGTTTCTCGAAAGCTGTTGGGGTAGTGTTTTTGTATGACAAGTTCATCCGACCGGGGTTTAACGCAGTCATGAATTTCAGCACCTTTTGTACGCGGCAGAAAAAAACTGGTTCCTTTTCCGACAGCCAGGTGCTGAATGTGAAAAGTCGGCCACCGGTTGTTACGAAAAAACGCCAACAATTTATTTGCCTTGGTGCCCGCAGCTTCCATACCGACCAGCTCCATGCGGCCACCTTCAAAATAATCATTCTGAATATCAACGAGTATCAAACCGGTTTTCATATTCTTCCCTTTCTTTTAATGGCGTTCCGACCGGCATTGTAACGCAGCTCTCGGGCAAAAGGTGATAGTCGGGAACAAGTTTTTATCCTTTTTCCATGGAACTGATGAAGGCATCGGCTTCTTTAATCGAAGCTTCCATTTCCTTTATCAGTTTGGCGACATCGGTTTCAATCGAAGCCAGTTCACTTTGCAAAGAGGCGATGGCCTGCGCATTCAGATTATGCTTCAGGTACAATACCTGATCCTGGAAGGCGGCCAGGACCGGATCTATTTTTTTTTCGGCGCGTTTCATCGCACCGATCAGCTGGGCATATTTTTTTTGGGTATCTCTTAATTTGCGGGCACTCGACCGTTTTAAGCTGCTGCTGGTATACTGATTGAGCTCCTCCTCCCACTCCACGAACAGATCTTCCGCCACGTCTTCAACCGCGGCAATTCTTTGGTGGACAGCCGATGCCTTGGCGTCACTCTCTTCATACTCTGCTTTTAACTGTTCATATTTTTCTTCCAGGTCGCCACCTTTGAAGCCCAATACACTGCTGAACTTTTCCAGAGCAGATTCAAATTGTTCCTTGGCTTCTTCCTGGGCATCGCGGGCATCCTGAACCCGGTCTACCATGATATCGCGCTTATGGTACCCCATTGTCTCCATGGTTTTGTAATAAGCGGACTCGCAACCGAGCAATGACCAAAAAACACAAACGCCCACCACCCAATTCCGTTTGTTTTTGAAAATGAAATGCTTCATAAACGTATCCCCCCTTTATTGATATCCAATCTTCCTCCTGCTGCCGGCGTTTGTTCAATGATTTTATGCCAGAGCTTTTATGATAGCAGCGCGAGCGAGCAATCGTGTCGAATCCAGCACCGGCAAGGGACAATCTACGGGATCCACAATTAACGGGATCTCCGTAAACAGAACGTTTTTAAAATAACCGGCTTTATTTTAGCAAGCTTTTTTAATGATTTCCGATAAAATATGCCCGGTGCGGAAATTAAAAAGCCCTTGACAGCCATTCAGGTCATATTCTAACACTGGCGAACACACGCGGTTTCAGGTCTCAGGTATTCAGGTGTAAGTGTTTTGGCGGTCACTGGCCGCCGGCTTCTGGTAACTGGCTGCTGGTCACTGCTCACTTGTTCCTTGCTGCATGTCTCTGGCCCGGCCAGCAGCAAGATGCCAGTAGCCAGAGGCCATGATGCCAGTACCCGGAAACTTTGAACCCGGAACCCTGAAGGGTGAATCGGAGAAACACCATGACTGATTTTAAATATTCAAATATTGAAAAAGAGATGGAAAGCTATGGCTTTGATAGGGTCGTCAAAAGCCACTGCCGGATGTGCCATGGCGGCTGCGGTGTACTGGTTTATACCAAGAACGGTAAAATTGCCAAGATCGCCGGTGATCCGCATTGTCCCATCAATCACGGAACCCTTTGCGCCAAGGGGCTTGCATCCGCCCAGCTGGTATATCACCCGGATCGATTGACCTATCCGGTTCGAAGAGTCGGGCCCAAAGGGAGCGGCAAATGGGAGCGGATTTCATGGGATGAGGCCCTGGAGCGAATCGCCGCAAAGATGCTTGATTATAAGGGCGAATTTGGGGCTGAATCCATTGTGTTGGGTTACGGGACGGGCAGGGAGAACGAAGCGGTCATTTATCGGTTTGCCAACCTAATGGGAAGCCCCAACGTTCTGACCGCCGGTCACTTTTGTTACGGCCCACGCATTGCTACCAGTATTATTACCTGCGGTACCAACCCCATTGTGGATTATGAGAACCACCCCAGGTGCATCATGGTTTGGGGTAACAATCTGGTGATCAGCAACCCGGATTGTTACAAGGGCGAACCTTTTTCGGTCAGTCTGGATAAAGGCGCGAAACTCATCGCGGTTGATCCGAGGTTGACACGCATTGCCGCCCGTGCCGATGTCTGGCTAAAGCTGCGACCGGGAACGGATGCCGCACTCGCATTGGGAATTCTTAATGTAATTTTGAATGAAGAACTCTATGACAGGGAGTTTGTGGAAAATTATGTGTATGGATGGGAACCTTTTGTCGAGCGGGTCAATGAATACCCACTGGAGAAGGTCGAAAAGATCACCTGGGTTCCCAAAGAGAAGATCAGGGAGGCGGCCCGGCTGTTTGCGACCACAAAGCCGGCGGCTGTGCAGTGGGGGGTTGCCATTGAACAGCAGATCAACTGTGCCGACAATGACCGCTTGCTGATGGCCCTTATGGGGATTACGGGAAACATCGATGTATCCGGCGGACAGGTCCTGTTTCAGACCCCCAGGATCCGGAACGTGGGCTATTTCGGTGCCCATCGGATGCTGCCCGACGTGCAGCGTGAGAAACGTTTAGGCGGGGATCGTTTTCGTCTGGCCGGAAATTTTGCCATCATCAACCCTAAATGTGTCTGGGATGCGATACTTGAAGAAAAACCCTATCCGGTCAAAATGCTTTTTTTTATCAGCTCGAATCCCGTCATGACGCGGGCCAATGCACAGGAGGTTTACCGGGCTCTTGAAAAAGTAGACTTCATGGCTGTTTCTGATTTCTTTATGACCCCGACAGCCGAACTGGCGGATATTGTGCTGCCGGCGGCCACCTGGCTTGAAATGGATTATATTGCAGATTTCTGGAAACGCCACGGCTACATCTTTCCCAGACGTAAAGTCGTTCAGGTGGGTGAATGCCGGTCCGATCATGAGATGCTCAACGATCTCGCCCATCGCGTCGGGCAGGGTGAACACTGGTGGGATAACTTCGAGCAGGCGCTGAACTGGATCCTGGAACCCATGGGAATCACCTGGCAAGACTTTAAAAAGATGGATTATATTCGTGGTGAAGTGATCAACCAGAAGTATAAATTAAAAGGATTCAGCACGCCCAGCAGGAAGTTTGAGCTTTATTCCACCCTGCTTGAAACGTGGGGATATGACGCCCTGCCACAATATCGTGAGCCGCCGGAAAGCCCGTACAGTACCCCGGAGCTCTTCAAAAATTACCCTTATATCCTGGTTACCGGTAGGAGATTGCCCGGTTTTTTCCATACGGAAAACAGGCAGATACCCTGGCTGCGTGAGCTCCACCGGGACCCCACGGTGGAAATCCATCCCCAGGCCGCTGAAAAGGAAGGGATCAATGAGGGCGACTGGGTTGTTATAGAGTCACCCCGGGGTAAGGTTAGACAGCGGGCTAAATTTTTTGAAGGCATGGACCCGAGGGTGGTTTCGGCGGAGCATGCCTGGTGGTTTCCCGAGAAAAAAGGTCCCGGTCACGGATGGGATGAATCAAACATCAACATCCTGACCGACAATGCGTATGAGACCTGCGACCCCGCTATGGGCGCAACCCATGTCCGGACCCTCCTTTGCAGAATATATCCTGAAGATCAGGGAGGTGCTTCATGAAAACCTATGCCCTGGAAATTAATCACAAAGCCTGCTGGGGGTGCCTGACCTGTGAAGTCGCCTGCAAACAGGAAAACCGGGCAGCTGACGGCGTCAAACTCATTTCGGTCTCAGAAGAAAAGCCCGAGATGATCGACGGAAAGCTCAATTTTGTTTTCCGGGTCAATTTATGCAGGCACTGCGATGAACCGCCCTGCGCTGGCGCCTGCCCCGAGGAGGCGATTACCAAACGCTCCGATGGTATTGTGGTTATGGATTATGGGCTGTGTTCGGGTTGCCAGGCATGTATCGAGGCTTGCCCCTATGATGCCATTGACTTTGACGACGAGAAAGGCATCGCCCAGAAGTGCAACCTTTGCCATCATCGTGTGGACCGGGGTCTGATCCCGGCCTGCGCCGATAATGTCTGCCTGGCACACTGTATCGATTTCGGCGATGCCAAAGCGCTCAAAAAATAGGTCAGGACGATATTATGCTTGCTTCCTGGCAGGCAGACAGGTAAATTTGAATTCAATAATGATCAAAAGAAAAAGAAGCAGACGATGATAGCGGTTGCATCCCGGCGAGATTTTAGATTAAAAGCAAAAAGAGGAAGGTGAAATGGGCAAATTAAGACGTGCCGTAGTCGTTGTGGTTTTGTTGATATTTGGATGTGCGGGGATTAAGACCGGTCAACAAATGACCCTGTTTGATGAGACTTCCAGGGCGTATGACCGGGCGATTCGCTGGGGAGAATACGAGGAGGCGTTTGCGTTTAAAAAATTGTCGGATAAAGATAATAAATTGCCCGATTTTTCAGATTTTCGTCAAATAAGGGTAACGGCTTACAAAGTAAAACAAACGGTTGTTGATGAGAAGAGTTTTTCAAAAGTCCTGCGGCTTGTGGAGATTCAGTACTATCGGATGAGTAACGTCACGGTGAAAAACTTAATTGATCACCAGCAATGGGAATATAACGAAGCGCAAGACAGATGGTACCTTATAAGCGGATTGCCGGTCTTTGAATGACCTCCGACCTGAAATCTTTTGATCCATCTCGAACTTGGGAAAAAGGATGGTATGAAGTGAACTCGAAAAAATTTTTTTTGAAAATCTTTGCTGCGGTCTGCATTTTTGGGCTGATGGCGTGTGCGCATTCGGACATTACCCCCGCGGGCGAAGAAACCAGAGAGGTTCCGGCGGCAGGCGGAATCCAGTTTGATTACGCCGATTCAGCCAGCCTACTGGTAATCAGTCCCGTGGAAAAGGAAGTGCTGACGTTGAAGAATTTCCAGGTGGGCACCGGCAGAAACCGCATGCTGATCGTGGGGGTCCAGGCTGAAGAGGGGGGCAAGGAGAACATTGATGACATGGTGATCTCCAGCATCACTTGCGGCGGACGTGCGCTGGCGCTGATACCGGGCTCCGAGGTTCAACTTTCCTCCATGTGGCGTGGCAAAGAATATTTTTTGAAGGTGTCTCTGTACTACCTGATCAATCCGCCGTCCGGTAAGCACGACATTACGGTCACCTTTGCCGGTCCGGTAACGAGCGCCAATGTGGGGGCAATCTCGCTTTTCAATACGGCGCAGGCGGCACCGGGGAATCTGGTGACGGGCAAGCAGGACAATCAGAAAAAAATCAGTACCCGGATCACGACAATAAACGATGGCGCCTGGGTGGTTGACATCGTGGGTGGCGGTCACAAGAGCAAATTGAGCCCCAGGAGCAAGGGTCATGTGCAGCGATTCAACTCACAGGAAAGCAGCGGCGGAAAGTCTTCGCTGGTCGGCGGGACACTGCCCGTTCTTTCTGCCGGCGAGGTCACGCTGCGTTGGGCCCAGTCCAGACGGTTGATCAATCGCCTGGCTCACGTGGCTGTTGAGATCGCGCCGCACAAATAGCCCGATAAGGTCACCGATTTTCCCTGAACAGGGCCTTTAACTTCAATCCATCTTTGGGCGCGACTTCCTGACGTAAAGTTAAACCGCTTCACTTCGGGGGGCTGCGGCGCGGAACTTTCCAAAATTCCCAATCTATTCTACCTTCGCCATTTGAATTCCCACTTGAAGGGCCTGGGCCGTCGCTGGAAACGGCTCTGCCGCTATAACTGAATGCAAGTGCAACGGTATTTTGAGTCAAATCAAAACGCCCGTTGAAGGTAATCTCCCGGGCCAGACGAAAAGACTGATAATAACCGGAAGACTTGATTCTTTGTGTGGACAGAACAGTCCCGTTGTCCTCCAGAAAGTGAATATAAAGATGGAAATATTCCAGCGCGTTGTACCCCATTTGGATATAATTGGCTAATTCTACAACGCCTTTAACCTGCAAGCTGGGTGCCGCTTCTTGATACTCATAATGAATCGATAAGTCGCGTGTCTTCCAGGTTCCTTTATGCGGTCCGCCATCCATTAATTGTATCCGATCCTCTTCTGCAACCCATGCGCCGGGGCTTAAAGGATTGCTCCCCGCACAGGCAATGCACAGGTTTATTAACACAAACAGAATCGGTAGCCTGGGTGCTAATAAAATTCCTTTTTTAGATCGCATATTATCCTCCACAGTAATAATGTTTCCTATGAGCCCCCCCTGATCTATTGGAATAAATTAAGGACGAAATACCAATATGCAATTTATTTTATCTTGACAAGAAAATTAGGGAATGCTTAATAGATTATGCTTTTTATAAGTCTGATCTATTATTTTTCACTATGTCCCCCAGTGATCAAATGGTTCGACAAGCCGTTCGACAGGCTCACGGTTCTGAGCAACGTCGATGGACTCACCACCTGAGCCTAGTCGAAGGGCACATCACGATAATCAAGGTTTTGGGTGTCAGGTGCCAGTCTCATGGTCCACAGGTTCAGCGTTCAGAGGTTAACAGAAGACAGAAGAGAGATGCTAGAAGACAGACGATAAAGATAGAGATTGGAAACCTGACACGCATCCATTTTCTCTATTTTGAATATCGAATATTGAACAAGGAATTTCGAATGATGAAGTTTTATTTTCCTTCGATATCCAACATCCGATATTCGGTATTCTGCGGTTCTCTGTTTTCTGACATCTGACTTCTGACCTCTGATACCAGAACCTTGAACCTCTGAACCCTAAATCCATAGTCATTGCGATTTTTGTAACATTTCTGTAAAGCATTACACAAAAGGAGAGGGGTATTATGAGTATTGCAGCGACACTTCAAAGATCGTTTCGAATCAAAAAATTGGATCCTTACCCCATGGAGATATTAAAAAGAGTCGATCGTCCCACAACACGGGTCAAGGAAGATGATATCAAAAGGGTTGATGAGCGTGAGAGCGGGTTTAATCGGGCTTTGCGAGGCGATTGGGGGCCCCAGCTTTCCAAGGAAAGGCATCGATTCGTGGCCAAACATCCGCTGTCGGGAGCCCTGGTGAATATGCAGTTTACGCTGAGCAAAGTTGTGGACGGTGTTGCGGCCGCCAAAAAAGCCCCCGGAACTGACGACCCGGTTAAGATGGCGCGTCACATAAAAGAGACGGCCTATTTTCTGCGTGCGGATCAGGTCGGAATCTGCAAATTACCCCCTTATGCGGTTTACAGTAACAGTATGGAGACCGGCGAACCGGTTGAGCTGACTCATAAATATGCCATTGCCATATTAATCGACCAGGATTTTAAGACCGCAAACGCGACCGTTGGAAACGATTGGATTAGTAATTCGATGAGTTTTTTGGCTTATTCGACCTCGGGCTTTATTGCCTGCGTCCTGGCCGACTATATTCGCCGGCTGGGTTATCCGGCCCGTGCGCATCATGCCCGCAATTATCAAATCGTGCTGCCGCCGATTTTGCTCTGGGCCGGTTTGGGCGAAATGTGCCGAATCGGAGATGTCGTGCTCAATCCTTTTGTGGGGCCAAGATTTAAAGCCGCAGTCGTTACCACGGATCTCCCGCTTGACATAGATAAGCCGATTGATTTCGGGGTTCAGGATTTCTGTGCGAAATGTAAGCAATGTGCGCGCTATTGTCCTTCCGGAGCGATCCCTTTTGGCGATAAGGTCATCCATAACGGCTATGAAAAATGGCCCAATAACGTGGAAAAATGTACGAAACAGCGCGTTGGCAACAAGATGGGGTCCGGTTGCGGCGTATGTGTTTGCGTCTGTCCCTGGAATAAACCCTACACGCCGTTTCATCGATTTGTACAATGGTCCATGCGCAACATACCCGTGGCCCGCAACTTTGCCGTTTGGGGAGATGAGCTTTTGGGATACGACCGGCCCAATCTTAAAAACAAATGGTGGCTGGATCTGGAAGATGTGGACGGTGAACTGGTGGTTCCCGTCCATGCGGGATCCAGGGGTAACTTCAAGGAACCCAAATAAAAACTGAGTTGATCGTTTAAAATTTTAAAAAGAGACTATTTGGGAAACATTGCATATGGAACCTGATCTTTCGAAGCAAAAAAATATCGGGAAAGGCATGTTCCGACCTTTGAAAAAGAAGCGGTTTTCCGATCAGATCGCGGATTTAATTCAGAAAAAAATTCTAGTGGATAACCTGGCGGTGGGCACCCACCTTCCCTCGGAAAAAGCGATGGCAGATGAGTTTCAGGTCAGCCGCTCCGTGATCAGGGAAGCCCTGCGCATACTGGAGATATCGGGTCTTGTCCGTATCAAAAAAGGGCCCACCGGCGGGATTTTTGTCTCCGATGTCTATCATGCGCCCATCAAAAGATCGCTTAATAATCTGATTACCTCCGGCGACGTCACCGTCGACCATCTTTATGATGCCCGCCTGTTGATCGAACCCCATATTGCCGGGCAAGCCGCCCTGCATGCCGGTGAGGCGGATTTAGAAAAGTTTCGCGCATTATTTGAAGATTCGGCCTCCCATCTCAATGATCCTGTGCGGCTCAAAAAAAATAATCTTGAATTTCACCTGTTGCTGGCCCGGGCTTCCGGAAACCCGGTCCTGGCGGTAATGCTGGAGTCCGTATTTGAATTGTTGGCCGAACGAACCCGGGATTATATTGATCTTGTACTGGAAAGAAAATTTTTCGAAATCCATAAAGCGATTTTCGAAGTGATTACCCGGCGGCAACCCGAAGAGACCAGCAGACTCATCCGGGAAGACATTATGGATGTCATGGAAACCCTGAAAACATTCAACCAACACGAGGAGGTCGGGGATACCTAAGGGCTGGCGTCTGGCTTAGGGGTTTAAAGGTTCAGGGTTCTGGGTTCAAGGGTTAATTAACAGAAAACAGAGGTCAGAGGTCAGACGACAGATAACAGCGACTATGACCCGAAATGAAAAACGGCCTTCTGTTTTCTGAACGCTGTACAAGAAGATCAACACCTGAAGCCAAGAATTAACGGGATTTAATCGAACATTGGGAGTGCAAGAAAATGATTAATTTAGTGGGTTATCTCGTCATCCTGGGACTCGCGGTCCAGGCGGTAATCGGACTTGCATATTTGATTTCCTCTATCTGGGAAAGGGAAAAACGGGCCTCGATATTTGCCGGTATCCAATTTTTAGGTATGCTCGGCATCCTGATGCTTTTTATCTACTGGCAGGCAAGCGGACTTTTTGTTTCTGGCATCGGTCTTTTCGTATTAATTGGTTCTTTTGTCGTCGGTATTCTCGCTGTTTTTTTTTGTGTGCGGCAGACACCTGTGAATCAACGCGCTTTGGAAGGCACCAAGGGGTTGATTGTCGGTGAAGTCAAGAGATTTGATGAGCGCAAGCACGTCTTTGCCAGAAACCGGACCCTTAAACCGGGTTCGGAGCAGTACGAAGCGTTTTACAGGGAAAATCCGGAGCTCGAAGCCGGTGATGCGAATAGGAGAGCAAAAGGCGGGCCCATGGGCCACCCCGGCAGGATAGACAGACCCCATGACGGGCCCAATGTGGCGGCCACCCTGGCATCGTTGTCGCTCTGTCTGTGGCTTTCATCCCCGGATAAGGTTAAACCCGAGGCCCACCCGGAGTGTAAGGGCAAAACGGTCGAAATGAGCCCGGAAGAAGCCAGCATGCGGGTCAAAGGCTTCGCCAAAAATCGGGGCGCTGTTTTGGTGGGAATAACCGAGATCAATCCCCTCTGGGTTTTTTCGCACAAAGGCGAGATTTTCCACGAAAATTGGGAGGACTGGGGGCGGCCCCTTGAAACCGGGCATAAATATGCCATCGTATTTGCCGAGGAGATGGATTTTGAAATGATCGGTCCGGCCCCCCATACCCCGACGGTCATGGAAAGCATGGGCGCTTACGCCAAGGGTGCCTTTATCGCCGCCCAATTGGCCAACTTCATTGCGAATATGGGTTATTCGGCAACGGCCGATCAACTGCGTTACTATGAAGAGCTGCTGGTCCCGCTGGCGGTGGATGCAGGTCTGGGCGAGGCCGGCCGGCTCGGGTATCTATTGACCCAGAAATACGGCCCGCGCGTGAGGTTGAGTGCTGTTACAACCAATCTGCCGCTGGTCCCCGACAAGCCGGTCGATATTGGTGTTGAACATTTTTGTAAAATCTGTAAAAAATGTGCGGTCTGTTGTCCCTCAAACTCCATACCGCTGGAAGACCGGAAGGAGGTCAACGGGACGCTGCGCTGGAAATTAAATGCTGAGACCTGTTTTGACTACTGGGGTAAAGTCGGCACCGACTGCAACGTCTGCATGAAGGTATGCCCCTGGAGTCACGCAAATACAATGCCCCATCAGTTGATCAAATGGATGGTGAGTCGTAACAGCATTTCAAGATATATCTTTGCGGTCATGGATGATATTTTTTACGGCAAACGCCCGAAGGCCAGGCCGGCCCCCAAATGGGCGCAGTTTAAAGCATTTCAAAAATAATATTTTACAGATGTGGTCTTATAAATCCGCGTAAAAATGAGATAAGTGTAACCCGATGATCTAATTCAACTACACCCATAAAAAAGGCTGGCTTATGGACGACCAACAAAAATATTGGAATCCTGTTCTGGAAACTCTTCCGCAGGAAAAAATTCGGCAATTGCAACTCAAAAAGTTCAAACAGATTTTTAAATGGACCTATGATCGCTCCAAATTCCACCGGCAGCTGTATGCGCGGGCCGGCATAAAACCGGACGATATCCGCTCTTTTGCGGATATCAAACAGGTCCCCAAAGTGGAAAAATCCATGATGCGGGATATTCAGCGCAAAGATCCGTTTCCCTATGGGGACGCGCTGTGTGTGCCGCTTGAAGATGTGGCCGTGTTTCGCCAGACCAGCGGGACCACCGGACAACCGGTCTATCAGCCCGATACCTGGCAGGACTGGGAGTGGTGGACCGAATGCTGGTCTTATATTCTTTGGGCACAGGGGTACCGGCCTCGAGACCGGGTGTTTATACCCTTCGGCTATAATATTTTTGTGGCTTTCTGGGCCGGGCATTATGCGGCCGAAAAGCTCGGCTGCGAAGTCGTGCCGGGCGGGGTGCTGGATACCAAGGCGCGGATTTTAAAAGTGCAGGAATTGCAGGCCACCGCCATGATGGGGACACCCACCTATATACTCGGAATGGCTGAAACGGCCAAATCAAAAATGGGTTTGGATCCCTCCAAACTGACCGTCGAAAAGATCACCTGTGCGGGTGAATGCGGCGCCAGCATCCCCAGTACCAAAAGGAGAATGGAACAGGCCTGGGGCGCAAAAGTCTATGATCACGCCGGGGCGACCGAAATCGGTGCCTGGTCCTTTGAATGCAGCGAACAACCCGGCGGCATGCATGTCAATGAACCCCTGTTTCTGGTGGAAATCGAGGATGTGGAGACCGGCGAAATCATAGAAGAACCCGGTCGCCGGGGCAAAATGATTATTACCGCGCTTGATCGCCAGGCCCAGCCCTGTGTTCGTTTCGATTCCAAAGATGTGATTGAATGGGCGGATGCGCCCTGCCCATGCGGCCGGACCACCCGATTGATCAAGGGCGGCGTCGTCGGCCGGGCCGATGATATTACCAAGGTAAAAGGCGTGCTTCTGGCGCCGTCTGCCATCGAAGAAGTCGTCCGGGATCTGGATGGCCTGGGGGACGAGTATGAGGTCATTGTGGAAAAAGACGGCGATACCGATCGGATCAAACTCAGGGTGGAGGTCCTTCCGGAAGCAGAGGATCAATGCCAGTTGATCGAGGCCGAGTTGGTCGATCAGCTCAGGCTCAAGACCAACCTGCGATATGACATCGAAATTTGCGGTTGTGAGACTTTACCAAGGTATGAGGTCAAGGCCAAGCGTTTTAAAGACTTACGCAAAAAAGAATAATAAACAATCCTGTTAATCCTTTGCAAAGAATTAAGATAAGGAGATTTGATGGGGCAGCAAATAGACATAAAAAAGATCGATGAAAAGATTCAGCTTCTGAAAAAAACAACTGAAGAACTAAATCAGCAATGTCAAGATTTTCCGGCCATTGCCCGCAATACGGTCCGCATCCTGGCCAGTGTTAAAATGCTGGAAATAAATGTTTCGGATTTGGTTGAGCTGGATGCGTGATGATGAATCGGCAGATCCCCCGGCGGGGCTGTTGAAAGAGCGGACAGAATAACTCCCCGACCACTGATACAACGATTAAAGCGCAGAGAAATAGAGGTACGTGATGCCGCCGCCGAAAAACGCCATGGAAATCTTTCAACTGCTCGATATGTCGAATTGCCGCGAATGCGGCGAAAAGACATGTCTGGCATTTGCGGGAGCCGTCTTTCAGGGTCACAGAAAACTGGCGGAGTGTCCGAAACTGGATCAAGAAACGATCGAACGTTTTTCCGAACAACCCGCAGACCAGCGCACGATCGAACAAAACCGGGATGAATATCTGAAGCAGCTCAAGAGCGAGGTCATCCACCATGATCTGGCCGCGGCAGCAAATAGGGTAGGGGCGACATTTTCCGGCAACAGGCTGACGCTCAAGGTGCTCGGCAAGGACTTCGGTGTCGATACACAGGGGAACCTTTACGCGGAGATCCACATCAACCCGTGGGTGGTCGGCCCGTTTTTAAGTTACATTCTTCATGGTAAAGGGTTGGCGGCCTCGGGAAACTGGGTTTCGTTCAGAGAGCTCAAAGACGGGCAGGAACGCTATCCGCTTTTTCAGAAACGCTGCGAAGAGCCTATGAAACGGGTGGCGGACATCTATACCAACCTTTTTGACGATCTGGTTCACATTTTCAGCGGAAAACAGGTGGAAGAGCAATTTGAATCCGACATATCCGTGGTTCTGCACCCCCTGCCCAGAGTTCCCGTCATGATATGCTACTGGATGCCGGAAGACGGCCTTGAATCCAGCCTCAATGTTTTTTTCGATGAAACCGCAGATGATAATCTTGATATCGGTTCCGTCTTTACACTGGGAGCGGGGCTGGCACAAATGTTCGCAAAGCTCGCCATAAGACACGGGTTTCCCGAGGCCGGAGCTTTGCTCAGGTGACCTCATAAACCGTAATAATGACCTCGTCCGCCCGGCGCTCGCCGGTGGCGATTGCGACAACGCCGTTTAACCAGTTGTACGCCGGTGTGCCGGTTTCAAAGATCGGCGTCGTCCGGAAGTAATATTCACTCGGATCGACATCCTGGCCTGCCGACAGGCGTTCGATTACTGCTTTGGGGCCGTGCCGTAATCCCCGATTATAAATATAGATGAGCGCACCGTCATGTGTTTCGAGTGTGTAACTGGCCTCGACTTCCGTGATGCCATCGTGCCGGATAATTTGCCAATCCGCACCTCCGGGCAGAACCCGCCCGGAAAGCCGCGGCCCCGAAAAGGCCCCGCCTTTGATGTTAATGATGCGCCTTTCTCCGTAGGGGGATTGCCCGACCATCAGCGGGGGATCAATTTCTATTTTCGAGCTATACAGAAATCGAAGGGACGGCGTTACGGAAACTCGCGGTATCTCGTCAACAGTCATTTATTTTCCTCCAGCGTTAATTGTTGATGGTTTTCACCTGAAAAAAGCCGGCGCCCCGTTTTCAGGGGTTATGATTTTTATCTGGATTGCTTATGATCGTCAGCACTTGTTTCTTAACGGTTTTGATATTTTTCTGTCAACAAAAAGTCATTAAAATGCCTTCACCCGCTGAATTTCCCATTTAAAGTTGACATGTTACATACAGTATTCTAAGTTCAGGCGGGGGATTGGGCAAAAAAAATCGAAGCAGGGAAACGGTTTCCCCTTGGCCCAATGAGGACTTGGCAAGTGTGGATTACATTAAAACACTCATCGTAAAATACAGCAAAGAATCTTTGCAGTTGTGAAAAGAAGGGTTGCCTGCATTTATCTGGTGGCAACCCTTCTTCTATCGAAAATCCTATTTCCATCGAAATCCATTTCCAAAACACGGCGGAATAAACAATTTCCAAACCGCTTAAGCATGTTAGAGGAGAACAATGGATGCTAACAGCACCCCCGTATGAAATTCGGGCAATTGAAACGGCCGAACCTGAAACCATAAAGGCGCTTCAGATTAAAAAGCTCAGGTCCCAGCTCGATTATGTGCTGAATCATTCTCCTTTTTATCAAACCAAATTCGCCGGTGTCGGATTTCATCCCGGAGATATAAAAACTCTAAAAGATCTGGCGGGGCTGCCGTTTACAACCAAAGAAGATATCCGCTCCAGCCAGGCGGACCATCCGCCTCTGGGCAATCATGCCATTGCTTCCATGGATTCCATCATTCGAATCCACTCTTCATCCGGCACTACCGGAACCCCCAGTTTTGCCGGAATAACACGCAAGGACCGGGAAATATGGACTGAAATTACGGCGCGTTCACTATATGCAAAAGGCGTTCGGCCCGATGATATTGTTATCCATGCCGTGGGGCTGACGTTTTTTGTTGGCGGTCTGCCGGTAAAAGACGCCGTAGAACATATCGGCGCCACCTTCGTACCCATCGGAACCGGGGCCTCGGACCGGGTGGTTACGACAACCCGCCTGCTGAAGGCCAATGTGCTTCATTGCACCCCGTCGTATGCCACCTACCTGGCCGATTACTGCCGCAACAAGTTGAAGTTGGAACCCCGGGCGCTTGGCTTAAAAAAGATCGTCAGCGGCGCCGAACCGGGAGCGGGCATACCGTCTGTTCGAAAACGAATTCAGGACGACTTTGATTGCGTCCTGACCGAGGGCATGGGTAACGGCGACGTTGCGCCGATTATCTTTGGAGAGTGCGCCGAACAGCAAGGGATGCACTTCTGTGCCCCGGAATTTATTCTGTGCGAACTCATTGACCCGGAGTCCGGAGAGGTGCTGCCCCTTGAAGACGGTGCTGAGGGCGAACTGGTATATACGCATCTCGAGCGGGAATGTTGCCCTTTAATACGCTTTCGTTCCCGCGACATTATTACCGTTTGGACAAACCCCTGTGCTTGCGGTAGAAGCGGGTTTCGAATCCGCTGTACCGGCCGATCGGATGACATGCTGATCATTCTGGGCGTCAATACTTTTCCGTCGGCAATCAAGGATGTGGTGACTTCTTTTCGCCCGCGCACCACCGGCGAGATCCAGATCCTTTTGGCGCAACCCGGTCCTAAAGTGGAACCGCCCCTTAACATACGGGTGGAATATGCAAAACAGGTTTCCGACCTGAATTTGCTCAAAGCGGATATTGAAATGGCATTACGTGAGAAGCTGGTTTTCAGGGCGGATGTGGAACTGGTCTCCGAGGGCAGCTTGCCCCGATTTGAAGCCAAAGCCCAGCTGATCCGAAAACTTTATGAGGAACATTAAAACACAAGCACTATCAGAAAGATGAATTATCTTGAAAAAACTTCGAAAGCTTTAGCCAGAGATTTTTTTGAAGTGTTTTCCTCTTCCTAATGGTCATCGACGTGCGCGCGCTTAAAAACCCCGCCATGGCACCACCGGGTCCGAAGACCGATCTGAAAAAGAAATTGACATCTTTTGCGGGGGTATTGGAGACGCTGATTATATTCTTCATGGTGATGGGCGGCATTTTTTTCGGAATCTTCACACCAACAGAGGCGGCCGCCGGTGCTTTTTTGACCCTGTTGATCGCCGTCATCAAGCGACAACTCACGTGTGACGGGTTTATTCAATCCATTGCCTCGACCACCCGCATCAGTTGCGTGCTGATCGCACTACTTGTCTGCAATCTGATTCTGCTCATTTTTCCGGAAATTGCGCTTTTCCTGCCCAACCTCATGCGTTAAAATCAATAAGATCAATGGCATCGTCATATTTGGCCATATAACAGGGATGCAAATTTTCGCTTGACAGCCCGAATATACGCTTATATGTAAGTTCATACTGTCTGACATTAATACGCTTCTTCGGAGACAAAATCATGGAACAGGACAATCTGTTCACGCCCATCGAAAGCAAGCGCACATTCGAAGAAATCTCCTCCAAGGTGAAGGCCTTGATTTTTGAAGGCACACTGAAGCCCGGCGACAGACTTCCTTCCGAACAGGAACTTGCCAAACAATTTGGCGTCGGCCGCCAATCGGTGCGAGAAGCGCTCAGGCTGCTCGAACTATCCGGTCTTGTCAGCATCCAGAAAGGCTATGGCGGCGGCCCCATCGTTAAAGATACGATTTCAACCCGGATCCGCAACCTTTATCTGGATGCGTTTCGCATGGAAAAAATCACGGTTGAAGAATTTACGTCGGCACGTCTGGTTATCGAAAAAGCCATACTCAACGAGGTCATTGATAAAGCGGACGAGAGCGATATTAAATGTATTCAGACAAATCTGGCCGAGGCGCAAGAATTAATCGCCAACAAAAAACTGGCAACGGATGAAAATTTCGACTTCCATGCATTATTGGCCAAGGCATCTAAAAACAGAGTGTTTATTATTCTTGAAAAATCCATCAATGCGATCCATCGAAATCTGCGCAGTCGCAGTACCGCAGATTTTAAAACCACGCGTAATGCCGTAAAGGCGCATCAAAAAATTCTGGATGCGATCATAAATAAAGATCGCGAGAAGGCCATTCAGTTGCTCGACCAGCATATTATTGATGTGATGAAATCCTATTAACGTCCCCGGCGGTTATCTGTTATTCGGTAATCGTTTAAAAGGAATGATATCGAATTTTATTTGTTTTTTTAATGCGGTCGCATTTTTCTAATTTAGAATGTCACTATAATAAGGGAGGAAACGAAAATGAAAATTGACATCTTTAATCACATTTTCCCCAAGATTTTTTATGACAGGATGATGGAGATCGCCCCGAACATTGCCGACCTCGGAAAGCGTGTCCGGGGGGTACCTGTTCTGTTCGATCTGGACGCAAGATTTAAGACCATGGATCAATTCGATGCGTATGCCCAGATCATCTGCATGCCGGGACCGCCGCTGGAAGTGATGGCAGGGCCGGATGTCACCCCTGAACTGGCCGAGGCGGCAAATGACGGAATGGCCGATTATGTGACCAAGTATCCGGATCGGTTTCCGGGCTTTATCGCCTCGATGCCCATGAATAATCCGGATGCGACGTTAGCCGAGGTCGATCGATCGATTAAAGATCTCAAGGCCGTCGGCGTGCAGATCTTTACCAATGTCAACGGCAAACCTCTGGATCTGCCGGAATTCCGGCCGTTTTTTGAAAAAATGTCCGAATATGATCTGCCTATCTGGATTCACCCGATTCGAGGTGCAGATTTCCCGGATTATCTCACCGAGGAAAAATCTAAATATGAAATCTGGTGGACGCTCGGGTGGCCCTATGAAACAAGTACAATGATGGCGCGACTGGTGTTCGGGGGCTACTTCGATGATTTTCCCAACCTCAAAATCATCACCCACCATATGGGCGGGATGATCCCCTATTTCGAAGGGCGGATCGGTCCGGGCTGGGATCAGCTGGGCGCGCGTACTTCCGATGAAGATTTAAGCCTCGTTCTCAAGAAATTGAAGAAGCATCATCTGGAATACTTCAAGATGTTCTATGCCGATACGGCTCTTTTTGGATCCGTTGCCGGAACCATATGCGGTCTTGAATTCTTCGGTGCCGATAATGTTCTGTTCGCTTCGGATAGTCCCTTTGATCCCGAGAAAGGCCCGGGGTATATCCGGGAGACGATCAAAATAATTGAAGAACTGCCGATTTCCGATGAAGATCGAAAAAAGATCTTCGAGGGTAATGCCCGCAGGCTTCTGAAACTGTAATACGCTGGCTTCAAAAAAAATAGCGGAGCCCGCCGTTCGGCAACCGTCGAGAAAAATAAGCCTGTTTCGAATGAATGCCGCGTGAGACGGATTGGAGATCGCCATGCTACTAAAAGACAAAGTTGCGATTATAACCGGAGCGGCCGGGGGGATCGGTGCGGCCTTTGCGACCGGTTATGCCAAAGAAGGCGCCAAACTGGTGATTGCCGATATCCTCGATGGAAAAAACGCCGTCGCTGATGTCGTCCGGGCGGGCGGTGACGCCATCTTTGTCAAGACCGATGTAACCGAACAGGATCAATGCGACGCCATGGTGAAAGCAGCCGTAGATCGCTTCGGCACGGTCGATATCCTCGTCAACAATGCCGCCATGTATGCCAATATTATCAAAAAACCGTTTGATGAGATAACCACCGAAGAGTGGAACCGGGTTATGGAAGTAAACGCCACCGGACCGTTTCACTGTACAAAAGCTGTTTTTGCACATATGCGGGAAAAGGGCGGCAAGATCATTAATGTGGCTTCTTCGGTTGTCTTCGAGGGCGCCGCCGGAATGCCGCATTATGTGGCCTCCAAAGGCGCGGTTATGGCGTTCACGCGCGCTATGGCCAGGGAGTTGGGCGCATACAATATAAACATCAATTCTCTGGCTCCGGGCTACACCCAATCCGAGGCCAGCAAAAAAATACAGCAACACCGCCAGGACGAAGGTCCGGACCCCGAGCAACTTATGCTGCAGAAGCGCTGTCTGAAGCGATCGGAAGCACCCACGGATTTGGTCGGAACGGCTATTTTTTTGGCGAGCGACATGAGTAACTTTCTAACCGGGCAGCTCATCCTGTGTGATGGCGGCTCATTTTTTCATTAGACATGCGCTCGGGGTTTTGAAGAAGACGAACAGAAAAGGGTATACGCTATGTTAACCGGATATGCAGGCAAGATCAGGTGGGTTGACCTTACCGATGGTGCCACCCGGATTGACGACTTGGATGAAGATATGGCCCGCAAATATATCGGAGGCAAAGCCATGGGGGCCTATTTGCTTTTGCGCCATTTGAAGCCCAAAACACCCCCCTATGATCCTGCGAATATATTGATCTTTATTACCGGACCCCTTTCAGGGACCACCTTCCCGTCCGCATCCAGATCGGCAGTGATCACCCGCTCTCCCATGACCGGAACTTTCCTGGATTCCTATTGCGGTGGATTTTTCGGGCCCCATTTGAAGCGGGCGGGTATCGATGCACTGGTGATTACGGGAAAAGCAAAAAAACCTGTTTATATCCTGGTCGATGAAGGCAAAATAAGCTTTAGGCAGGCCGATCAGCTCTGGGGGCTTTCCACCTTTGATACGGAAGCGCGTTTGCAGAAAGCGCACCGCAAAGAAAAAGGGGAACGCATCAGTGTGGCCGCCATCGGGCCGGCCGGGGAAAAAATGGTTCGATTTGCCAATATCGTCAACAACAGAAGATGCTACGGCAGAGGCGGCGCCGGTGCGGTGATGGGTTCAAAGAACCTCAAAGCCGTGGTTCTGAGAGGCAATCAGCGCGCGGGGTTGACCGATGAAGCAGCGTTTAAGGAAGTTGTAGCCCGCTGCCGCCGTAAAACCGCGGCGCATCCGCTGACCGGTAAGGAAGGTCACTTTCCAAAGGTCGGCACCATGATGACCCTGGATTTAACCAATGAGACCGGGACACTGCCGACGCGAAACTGGCAGGAAAACACAACCGAGTACGCCGAGGCGATCAATGCGGATGCCTTTGTCAATCACATTATTCGACCCAGAACCTGCTATGCCTGTCCCATCGGTTGCAGCCGGGAGTCAACCGCGACCAAAAGCGGCGTTGCCTACACGACCGAAGGCCCCGAATATGAAACCATGTACGCCTTCGGTCCGAATTGCGATATTAAAGAGCCGGAGGTGGTCATTGCCGCGGATAAACTCTGCACCGATTACGGCCTGGATACGATCTCCTGCGGCGTCGTCATTGGATTTGCCATGGAGTGTTTCGAAGCGGGATTACTTTCCAGCGTAGATACCGGTGGAAGTGATCTGTCCTTTGGAAATGGGGATGCGCTGATTGACTGCATCCATCTCATCGGCAAACGCGAAGGCCTCGGTCAAATTCTGGCTGAAGGTGTCAAAAGCGCTTCCGAGAAGATCAACGGTTCTGCTGAATTCGCCATGCACGTAAAAGGGCTCGAACTCCCCGGCTACGATCCAAGGGGAATGAAAGGTCAGGCCCTGACCTATGCGACGTCGGATCGAGGCGGATGCCATCTGCGGTCCAATACGCTGCGCACTGAAATAATCGGCAAACCGCGCGCATACGACCGCTATGTCTATGAGGAAAAAGCGGAAATGGTCAGAGAGCTGCAATTAAATTACGCGACCTATAACTGCTTGATTGCCTGTGTTTTCGGCACGTTTGCGCTTGGTCCCGAAGATTACGCCGAGGCCCTGTCAACCATCATGGATTGGCCGGTAAAGGCAGAAGAAATCCGGTTGGTCGGTGAAAGGGCCCTGAATCTCACCCGTCTTTTCAACCTCAGAGAAGGTTTTACGCGTCAGGATGATACGCTGCCGCAAAGGCTCTTTAGCCGGCCCGCCACCCGGGGCCCCAGCAAGGGGCAGGTCGTCGACAAAGCGGCTTTTGAAAAAATGCTCGACGAATATTACCAGTGTATGGGCTGGGACAAAAACGGTGTGCCCACGGAGGATAAGTTAAAAGAATTAGGGATCGAAAAGATCGCTTTTGCGAATGAGGAAATGAATCAAAATCATTGATCCGTTTCGAAATTCTTCAAATCCGGCGGGGGAAAGTTAAAACCGAATTCCCCCCATTTCTCCTTGACTCGCTTATAAACGGATTCTCTCAACAGGGTCCTTTTCGAAAAACTGCTTAAATATTTGTGTTCCTTGCAGGCGTTAATCAGGGTCTTGGCGCCATAGGGTCTTTCTTCAGGGGGGTTTCTTGTGGGGTCCAGGTAGGTAGACCATGTGTTTCGCAGAATATCGATATCATCCGGAGGATGGCATCGGGTGCACATGGCCCAAACCACCTGTTCAAGGTCTGTGGGGTCCACATCCTCATCCACCACAACGATCCATTTGGAGTTGTAGGCCCCTCCTGGGCACTGTGCCGCAAGTGCGGCAACCTGGGCTGCGTGGCCGGCATGTTTCTGTTCAATGGAGACAACAATCATACCGAATCCGCCGGCCGCAGCCGGCACGGAATAAACGCCCTCCACGCCAGGAATCCCAAGTTTGTCAAGATCATCCCAGATCCTTGCCGACCGGGCGATACCGAAAAATAAGTTTTGCTCACAGGATGGGTGATCCGCCATAAGAGCAGCCATCAGGATGGGATCATTTCGATGGTGAATGCATTGAACCTCTATGTAGGGTGTCGCTCCACCCGGCCGGCCATAGTAGCCCTGGAACTCGCCGAATGGCCCTTCCGTTTTAAACTTATCGGGATAGCTCAGTCCCTCAATCACGATCTCCGCATCTGCCGGAATCAGCAGGTCTGTGGTCTCCCCCTTGACCAAGCGGACGGGTTCGCCCTTTAATCCCCCAGCATAAGGAAATTCTGAGACGTTTTTGGGAAAGCCCATGGAACTGACGACAAAAACCGCAGGATCCACCCCATAGGCGACAGCGACCTCACAAGGCTCTCCCTTTTTCCAATATTTCTCACGGTGCAGCAGGGCGTCCTTTCCCGGAGAAACATAAAACCCCACTTCGTTTTTAGAATGAATCATTTGGCGATAGGTTCCCACGTTCAAATGCCCGCTGTCCGGGTCTCTGGTAATGACCGCATCTCCTGTCCCAATGTATCTGCCCCCGTCCCGCGGCCACATTTTCGGGGCGGGGAAAGCGAGTAGATCCACATCTTTTCCCTTCAATATATTCTCGTTTACAGGGGCCTCTTGGCTGCTGATGATTTCAGGTTCGATCGGGTTTTTATAAACATCTCTCGTTTGCTTTATCATTTCGAGAGCAGGTTGATCCAGCGGTAGCCCCACCGTTAACGCTATTCGTCTGAGGCTATTGCCCAAGATATTGCTGAGGACTCTGTATCCTTTGGGATAACCCTTAATATTTTCAAAGAGGAGGGCGGGGCTCCCTTTCTTTTTGCCTACCATATAGGTAATGGCCGTCAACTCTTCGTCCCAATCCACTTCTTCCCCTATGACTTCAAGTTCCCCAATTTCCTCAACTTTTTTCAACCACTCTCTCAAATCCCTGTAATTTCCCATTTTCGTTCCCTTCTGTCTCTTGAGAGTCCTTCTTTCAATTGGATCAATCTTTGGGATCAGAACTATTCCAAATCATCAAACGGTCCGTATCTCCTTTCTGCTTCAGCCCTTATCTCCCGATATGTCTTTAACCAGTCTTTTCCAAACTGCAATTCAAAAAAAGATTTCAGCCGAGAAAACCATTTATATGGTTTTTCATCTCCTCGCTGAGCTCTGAGTAGATCTGCTGCAAAAACAGCGATTTCGGTCATTTTTTCTTTGGGGATATACGCTTTTGCGCCCCCCGAGATCGATTTACCGAAATCATCAGGGCTGAGCGCATGCGCTGTTAACATCAGCGCCGGAACGCCCTTTTTATTCGCAATTTCCAGAAGATCGTATCCCTTAACTCCCATTATATCAAGGACGGCGATATCATATTTATTTTGATTGAGAAGTTTTTCCGCTGTTTGAAAATCCGCTGCAGTATCAATCGTACACATATCCAGTAAATCTTTCAGCGTCTCCGTTACGTCCTGCTCATCGTCCACGATCAAAAGCTTTTTCCCTTCTAATATTTTTATATTATCCATTTCTACCTCCGTTTTGTATCACTTCCAATACTATTTGTTTTATTTTGAATAACGCTCCCAAATCTAAAAAATCAAGCATCCGTTTTCCCCTATTTTAGTATGTTATCGGTATCGTTCATTTTAAATGATTGCATATATTATGTCAGCTCTTGAGCCTTAAACCCAGCATAAGTATAAGACTCATTTTTCATTGGACAATAAAAGACCTTTGCAAATATCCTTAGTGTGGAAATCAAAGGGATTGAAATTTTATTGGATATGATGATGTCATATTAGATTTTGGACAATTGCATATATCATCAAATGGTAATAAAAACCCCGGCCGAAATGGCCGGGGCTATTGATTACTTTGCAAATCCTTGCAAATGGATACATATAGGGAGCAAAATGGGAAAAGATTTTAGCAGCCGACAAAAAACCATTTACAATAGGCTCAGGCACTTAGTCAAATCAATAAAAGGGAAATTTTTCCCAGAACTCTTTTTCGTCTTCTTGCCACTTGGCGCCAAACTTTTTTTCAAAAAAGGAGCCCAGGCGGTCATACCAGCGAACCCAGGGACTTTTACCCTGTTCTATGGCCGTGAAAACATCATTTAAAAAGGAGGCGATGTTGACCATTTCTTCTTTGGGCAAGTAAGATGCCGCGCCTTTCTTGTAAGATTTGACAACATTACCCGGACTGAGGGCATGGGCGGTCAGCATGACGGCGGTAACCTCTCTTTGATTGGCGATTTCCAGGAGCTCAAAGCCCTCAACGCCCATGATATCTAAAATCGTCATATCAAAATACTGCGTTTCCAGTAACTCTTTGGCGTCATTAAAATTGGTCGCCGATACCGTCTCACACATCGGCAGCAGATCTTCCAGTGTTTCCAATACATCCGGTTCGTCATCCACCAAAAGAATCCGTTTCCCCTCGAGCAAGTCTTTGTCAGCCATGGTTTGATCTCCCTGCAATTGCGATGTTTAAGGTTAAGCCACTGCTCCTCGTATTCTAATGCCTTTTCGCTTTTTTTCAAGTTAGAAAAAGATTGACATTTTTGCCATCCTTTATGTTGACCAGCCCCTCCTCGCAGATTCTCAGATAGGGAATCGCAGCACCGGTTAATGTCAATAAGGATAAAAGCGGGTTAGGGAAGGGTACGCCTAATTCCGCCGCCGCTTTAAATATATCCTTTAATTGCCGGGCAAGGGAATCCAGAGGAAGGTCGGATATGAGGCCGAATACGGGCAGTGCAAGTTCGGCCAGAATTTTTCCGTTTTTCGAAACCACGGCGCCACCCTGCATTTGACGAATCCGGTTGACGGCAAAGGCCATGTCGGCGTCGTCGGCGCCGGCCACGACGATATTCGAGCCGTCCCAGGCCGCGCTACAGGCAACGGCGCCGGATTTTAAGCCAAATCCTTGAATGAGCCCGGTGAATCGTTTTGCGGAATTATGGGTTCGATCAATGGCGGCTATTTTTATGATATCTTTATGGGCATCCGCAGCAAGCCTGCCGTCGGTGACCGGGAAATCCACCGTGATCTCGGAGGTCACCAGGTCGGTAACCATATTGATTACACGCACCTTTATTTCATTAACATCTGCCGGGGCCTTGATGATGAAGTCGCCGGGCTCAAGCTCGCGCGGCAGCCTGATCGTCCGGAGACTTTCTGCGGCAAAAGTGTGTTTCCGGGGAGAAGCCAGAAGTTTTCCATTCTCGGCGATGATAGACCCACCGCTGATGACCATCTGTGCATCCAGGGTATTTATGTCGGGAATAATAACGAGATCTGCATATCGACCCGGAGCGATGCCCCCCATAAGCGGGTCCAGAGAAAAATGTTCGGCAACATTTAAGGTGGCCATCTGAATGGCAGTGATCGGTTCAAACCCGCAATCAATCGCTTTTTGGACGATATGCTCCATATAGCCGTTTTCCATCAACTCCACCGGGGTAATGGAATCGCTGACCAGAATCAAGCGCCGGAAATCAATTCCCTGTTTTGTGATTTGGGCGATTTCTTCCAGATCTTTGCGGACAGCACCTTCACGAATCATGATATGTAATCCCAGCCGGAGCCTTTGCAGTACCTGATCGGCATTGATGGGCTCATGACACGATGAAATCCCGTTCGCAATATAGGCCGTTAGCTTTTTCTCACTGGCGCCGGCCGAATGTCCTTCAAGCGTTTTGCCGGCCAGAAGCGTATGCTTAAATAGCGGCTGCAGCTCATCCGGATCCTGCAGAACCGCCTGCCAGTAAGATTCTCCCAGACCGACAATGTCATCGCGCTTCAGCAATTGTTGGAGCGCATCTTCTGAAATTCCGCGGGTGTCGTTACTGATTGATATCACCGACGGTGCCGTTGCCAGAATTTTTATCGGCTGATTTCGAAACGATTCAAGGAAGTCAACGACGCCTTTATACCCGGCAACCGGAAAGATTTCCAGCGTCTCGGAAATAACGGTAGTGGTACCGCCTTTGATGGCATATTTTAAAAATTCCTCGACCGGAATCAGACAGGCCAGGTGCGTGTGCCCGTCGATCAGACCCGGAATGACGGTTCTACCTTTGGCATCGATAACTTCTGTTCGGGGTCCGATGGTGTCTTTCGGATCTCGGCCGACATAGGCAATCCATTTTTCCTTTATGCATACGGCGCAGTTTTCGATCAGTTCACCGGTGTAAACATTGACGAGTTTTGCATTCACGACAGCCAGGTCTGCCTTTACCTGTCCCAGAGCAACTTGCATCAGTGTTTTCGGATCCCGGATATCGTTTAAAAAAGTGATTCCCGCTTTTGCCATTGTAATGCCGATCCTTCCTGTTATCAGGTGAATTCACGCAGCTCTATTTCTTAACATCTATAGAAAAGGTTTGAAAAGGGAAAAATTATCGGATTTTAAAAACACTCCCATCCTGCCGTGATGATTTGTAAGTAAGGGGAAATTCTGACTTCGGGTGTGCAGATAGGCTTTGAAAGTGGTGATTATCCTAAAGCGGTCAGCGTAATTTTTTGACGATAGGCCGCTTCCATTTTCATCAGGTTGTCACGGAACTTTTCCAGATGCTTTGCCATTGCCGCCTTGGCTTCATGGGCATTTCCGATGATCACCGCTGCGATAATTTCCCGATGCTCTCCCGGCATATGTAACGCTTGATGATCCGGATCAACGGCTTCAACGATTTCAAAGGTGAGTCGCATCATCGATTTAGAAATTGCCTCAAAAAAATGATTCTGGCACGATTCAGCAATGATATGATGCACTCTTTGCAGCCGGTTGATACGCGCTGAGGTTGTTGTAACCGGCAGAAATTCAGCTTCCTGTGCTTTTACCAGGCGTTTCTTATCTTCTGCGGTGGCATTCAGTGCGGCCAGGCGTGCAACTTCGGGTTCAACGTAATAGCGTACATGGGCTAATTCCGGTATGGAAACTTTGTTTGCCAGAAAAAGATCGAGGAAGGCATTGCCCACATGGTCGAAGGATAGATTCGTGACAAAAGCACCGCCGGTTGGACCTTGACGTAACACCACGAATCCTGTAATTTCAAGAGCGCGGATTGCTTCCCGGATAACGCCGCGACTGACTTGAAATTCTTCGGTTAACTCTCTTTCGGAAGGCAGCTTTTCGCCGGATTTGAAGTGTCCCAGCAAAATGGCTTCTTTGAGTTGTGCAAGCACCGCTTCGGAAATGCGGGATTGCCTGACTGATTTAAATTGACCCATTTTAAAGCCTCAATTTATCAGTTCTAAAACATGGATTCAGATTAACCTAAAATTCATCTTGACAAGTAAATTGATTAACATTTAATGTAAGACCAATCAAGCTAATTTTCAAGATATTTTAAGGCCGCATCAATAATTTTTAAAAAATGGAAGTGGATAGAAAAATTAAGCTGCAAATTGACAAACTCTTGCTGAGTTTTGGCGGTGTCTTTGCCCTTGATCAGGTGAGCCTGGACGTCAGGGACAATGAAATTCTGGCTATCATTGGACCGAATGGGGCCGGCAAGACCGCCCTGCTCAATTGCATCAATGGTTTTTACAAACCCCAGGAGGGCGAGATCTACTATGACGGGCAAAGAATTACCCGCATGCGCCCGGATAAGCTGGCTAAACTCGGCATTGCCAGAACCTTCCAGAATATCGAGCTTTACAGCGGGCTCAGCACTCAAGATAACATCATGGCCGCCAGACACGTGCTGATGAAGCAGAACTTTATTGCCGGGGCACTGTATTTCGGCTGGGCACTTCAAGAAGAAATCAAGCACCGTCGGACCGTCGAGGAGATTATCGATTTTTTAGAAATGGCACCGATGCGAAAGCGGGTTGTCGGTGTCCTGCCTTACGGCATGCAGAAAAGAGTTGAACTGGGACGGGCATTGGCGCTGGAGCCAAAGGTTCTCCTGCTTGACGAGCCGATGGCCGGGATGAATCTGGAGGAAAAGGAGGACATCGCCCGCTTCATCCTTGACATATTTGAAGGCCAGGGAGACACTTATCCCGACACACCCGTGCTGCGAGATGGGATTCGCAGTATTATTCTCGTCGAACATGATATGGGAGTGGTGATGGACATTGCCGACAGGATTGTGGTCCTTGATTTCGGACGCAAGATTGCCGAGGGCACACCTGAAGAAATTAAAAGCAATCCCGAGGTCATCAGTGCTTATCTGGGAAAGGAAAAGTAGGTCGAATAAGCGCATAATAAAATAGAAACTGCTTCCTAGGTAGATGAGACAAAATGCTGCAACTAAACAATATTGATGTCGTCTATATGAATGTTATCCAGGTGCTGCGGGGCGTATCGCTGACAGTCGCCGACGGCCAGATCGTTGCGCTGCTCGGTGCCAATGGTGGCGGCAAAACGACGACCTTAAAGGCGATTTCGGGGATGCTTAAAACGGAAGAGGGCGAAGTCACCGACGGAAGCATCGAGTTTGATGGTCAGCGCATCGACCGGTTGCGTCCAGAGGATATTGCCGTTTTAGGCATCAGCCAGGCAATGGAAGGGCGCAGGGTTTTAGAGCACCTCAGCGTCGAGGAGAATTTACTTGTGGGGGCGTACCGCCGCAAAGACCGACGTGAAATCAAGCGGGATATGGAAATGGTCTTTGACTATTTTCCGGCCCTAAAACGCCTCCGCCGCCGAATGAGCGGCTATCTATCCGGTGGTGAACAGCAGATGTTGGTGATCGGCCGGGCAATGATGGCGCGTCCCAAACTGATGCTTCTGGATGAACCATCACTCGGGCTCGCCCCGCTTCTGGTGCGAGAAATATATGAAATTATTCAGAAAATAAACACCGATCAAAAGATGGCCATACTTCTGGTGGAGCAAAATGTCAGAGCGGCCCTGGGCATTGCCGATTGCGGCCATGTTTTGGAAAACGGCCGGGTCGTTCTGAGCGGTACGGCAGAGAATTTAAGGGAAAATGAGGATGTGCGTGAATTCTATATGGGATTATCGGCGGTTGGTTCCCAGAAGAGTTATCGGGAAGTGAAGCATTACCGGCGCAGGAAGCGATGGCTTGGCTGATAGAAAAACATGGGGACAGATAATCGGGATGGGACAACATTATATTGATAAAGGCGATACCTGGCCCAAGGTACTCAAATATAATTCCGAAAAATATGGCGATAATCGCAGAGCCATGCGTCATAAGCATTTTGGTGTTTGGCACCCCCATACCTGGAAGGACTATTATCTTAATGTTAAACGCCTGGCACTGGGTTTACTGGCGCTGGGCTTTGAGCCTGAAAACAAGATCTTGATTATCGGAGATAATGCCCCCCAGTGGTACTATGCCCAGCTGGCCGCCCAGGCGAACCATGGCGTGTCGGTGGGATTGTTTTCAGATTTGCTGCCGGTGGAGATAAAATACATTGCCGAAAATTCCGAGGCGAGCTTTGCGGTGATTGAAGGTCAGGAGCAGGCTGATAAGTTTCTCCAAATCAAGGACGCGCTTCCCCGACTCAAAAAGGTTATTTACTGGAACTACAAGGGGCTGGCCCCATATGACGACGATATTTTAGTCGGATACAGGGATGCGCTCCAGTTAGGGGAAACATATGAAGCCGAACATCCCGGTCGCTTCGAGCAGAATGTGGAAGCCGGCCGGGCGGATGATGTTTGTGCCATTATTTACACAGCGGGAACCACCGGGGCTGCGCCCAAAGGGGCGGTCCACACATACCGGACATTGAGGGCAGGTGCCGACTATCTTTTGCAGCTCGACCCGTGGTCTGAGGAGGATAATGTTGTTCCTTATCTGCCGCCTGTCTGGATAAATGAGCAATGGCTGGGGATAGGTTGCCATCTGTTATCGGCCGGCATCCTCAACTTCGCTGAGGCGCCGGAAACCCAACAGCGGGATAGTCAGGAAACAGGGCCGAGCATTGTGTTTTACGGGGCGCGACTGTGGGAAAGTCAGGCCGCTATGGTGCAGGCACGGATTCTTGGTGCGGATGCCATCAAGCGGTTTGCCTTCCGGCTGCTCATGCCCATTGGCGAGAAGATGGCTGAATTAAAGTATCGCAAGCAAAAACCCCGCTTGTTCATAAAAATGCTTTATTTTTTTGCGGATATCATTCTCTTTAGGTCCATCAAAAATAGCCTGGGTTTGTCAAATGCCAGAATCTGTTACACGACCGGGTCGATACTCAGCCCGGATGCCTTCAGGTTCTATCATGCGCTCAATCTACCGCTCAAAAGTCTTTATGGATCAACAGAGGGCGGAGCGCTAACCGGTGCCGAAAATGATGACATCAGTTTAGAAACGGTCGGTCCCGCCCACGAGGGCACGGAGGTAAAAATAACCGATGACGGCGAACTCGTTTGCCGGCAACCGGGTGTCTTTGTCGGTTACTATAAAGATCCGGAAAAGACAGCCGCAGTATTGAAAGACGGGTGGTTTTACAGTGGAGACAGCGGGTTCATTCGAGAAGACGGACACATTGTATTCGTAGATAGACTCCAGGATCTGGTTGAGCTGGACATTGGCAATACGCTGGCACCCCAGAATGTAGAAAGCCGGCTGAGATTCAGTCCTTATATAAAGGACGCCTGGGTACTGGCCGGCCCGCAAGGCGCCTACGTTTCGGCGATCATCATCATTAACTATGATACCGTCAGCAGGTGGGCGGGACAAAAGCGGGTGGCCTATACTTCCTTTGCCGAACTTTCCCAGGCGCAGGAGGTGTATGCGCTGGTGAGACAAGATATCGAAAGAGTCAACCACACGTTACCCCCCGGCGCTAAGGTGAAAAAATATGTCAATCTGCACAAAGAATTTGATACCGATGAAGCTGAGTTAACCCGAACCCGGAAGCTGAGAAAGACATTTTTGCAAGAACGTTACCGTGAGCTGATCGATGCGGTCTATGCTGACAAGACCGAGGCACCGATAGAAACCAAGGTCGGAGACGGTGACGAACGCATGGGAACCATAAATACGACGATTCGCATTGAGTCTGTTGAAGGAGCTGACGGATGACTTTTTTTCTACAATTAGTCGTCACCGGCCTCGCCCAGGGTATGGTCTATGCACTGATCGCCATCGGCTTTGTGATCATTTTGAAATGCTCGGAGGTGTTTAACATTGCCCAGGGGCATTTTGTACTGATTGGCGGCTATCTCGGCTGGACCTTTTTGGTGCCGTTGGGCCTGCCGATATGGGCTGCTTTGCCGGCAGCAATCGCGGTGGCGATCGTCATGGGCCTGTTGATCGAGCGGCTGATGCTGCGCCCGCTGATCGGTCAACCCGTGCTGGCCGTCGTCATGATGACCATCGCCCTTTCGACGGTATTGGGGGGGCTGGCAACCCTGCTGTGGGGTGCCGAATACAAGGCTTACCATGGATTATTGCCGACCATAACCCTGAAAGTCGGTGAGATATCCATACCTTCGGAGTCTTTGATCGGACTGATCGTGTCTATCATTTGTGTGGCGTTGCTTATGTTCCTTTTCCGCTATACCAAGATCGGATTGGCGATGCGAGCCACGGCCGAGGATCTGCAGGTGGTGCAGAGTGTGGGTATCAAGGCCACAACCGTCTATGCCGCCTCTTGGATCATTGCCAGTGTCGTCGGTGTCATCGGCGGCATCCTGCTGGGGGGCGTATCCGGCGCCAATATGGATTTGGCCCTTATCGGTCTCAAAGCATTTGCGGTCGTGCTGCTGGGCGGGGTCAACTCCATCGGTGGCGCCATTGTCGCCGGCATTATCCTGGGAATGCTGGAGAATGTGGCCGCCGGGTATCTGGACCCGTTACTGCCTGGCGGCGGATTGGCCCAGGTATTTCCTTTTTTTGTGATGATCATCGTCTTGGTCTTCAGGCCGCACGGGCTCTTTGGCCTTGCACATATAGAAAGGGTTTAATCAATGGGTTTGCGCACCGGAACCTTTCATGAAAATTATTCACAGGAAATGGCGATCTTGAGCTCCAAGGGGCAGTGGGGAATAATGGCGGTGTTGCTCGTTCTTCTTTTCGCGTGCCCCCTGTTTGTAAGCGACAGGATGCTGACCATCCTGACGACCATAGGAATTGCCGTTGTCAGCGTCCACGGACTCAATATTCTTACCGGTTACTGCGGACAAATCTCCATCGGCCATTCGGGATTTATGGCGGTCGGCGCTTATACGTCGGCTATTTTGTGTGCCAAGCTCGGCTGGCCATTCTGGGCTGCGCTTCCCTGTGGCGCCCTGGCTGCGGGGATAGCCGGTTTACTCTTCGGCCTGCCATCTCTGAAAATCAAGGGCTTCTACCTGATTATGGCGACCATCGCGGCCCAATTTATTATTATCTGGATCATCATCCAGCTGCGCAGCATCACCGGTGGAACCGATGGATTGCTTGTGCCCAAACCTACGATCGGACCGATCGTGCTGAGTTCCAAAGCAAACTATTACTACCTGGTGATGATTTTTGTCGTTCTGGCGACCATCACGGCGCACAATATCGTTAGAACCAGAGCCGGCAGGGCCTTTATCGCCATCCGCGACAATGATCTGGCGGCTGAGGTCATGGGCGTCAGTCTGTGGAGCTACAAGCTGCAGGCATTTTTTATCGGCTGTATCTATGCCGGAGTGGCCGGATCGCTGCTGGTTCACTACGTTAGGTTTGCCAGCATAGAACAGTTTCCTTTTATGGATTCCGTCTGGTATCTGGGGATGTTAATCGTGGGGGGCATGGGCAGTACAGCAGGCGCTATCTTTGGCGTCGTTGCGCTCAAGCTGCTGGATGAGCTCGTCACAGTTGCCGGGCCGATTCTTGCCGCCGCCGTCGCACCGCAGGCAGCCGCCTCACTGGCCCTCATATCACACGGATTGATCATCATCATCTTCCTGATTTTTGAACCCCGCGGCCTTCATCACCGCTGGGAGATGATTAAGGTGTATTTCAAGCTCTGGCCTTTTTCACATCAAGAAACCTAGTGAAAGGAGGTGATTGAATCTGGCAGAATGCCTATTTCATAGCAATCATTAACTCACCAGCCGGAAAGGAGTGTAAAATGGCTAAAATTAAATGGATGTTACTAACCTCACTGGCTATCTTGCTGACGGCAGCATTGCTTGTGCCTGTCAGCGCTCAAGCTGAGAAAGTTCTATATGTCGGTGGCACCCAGTCGCTAACCGGCCCCTTTGCTGAGGATTCAGCAGCAGTGCTGGCGGCGATTGAGGATTATGTCGCATATGTAAATGATACCAAAAAGTTGGCGCCGTGGCGTGACGAAAAATTTCCCGCCGATATCAAACTGGAGGTCATGTGGCGGGACGATGAGCTCAAACCTCCCAAGGCACTGTCCATCTATGAGGAGCTCAAAGCCAAAGGGATGCTGGTGGGCCGTATATCGGGCTCCCCCATCGCGCTGGCACTCAAAGACAGAATGTGGGAGGACCAGATGGGCGCAACCAGTATGGCCACCGGCCCTTACTACCTTTCGCCGCCTCAAAGCTGCTTCACCTATTATCCGATTTATACCGATTCGATAGCCGCCATCGCCGATTGGTTCAAAACCAACTGGAAGGAAGCCAGAAAGCCGAAAGTTGCCTACCTGACTGCCGACAACGCCATGGGGCGGTCGATTGAGATACCTGAGATGAAAGCCTATCTCGAGAAGACCGGCTATGAGTTTGTGGGCACCCAGTATGTGCCGCTGGTGCCGACCTCACCACCCACCACCCAGCTCACATGGCTCAAGCAAAAGGGTGTTGACCTTGCCCTGGGTGTGATGATCAATCCCGGCTCGCAGCCGACGGTAAAAGAGATGGTCAGGCTGGGCATG
>WOR8_10000516_pt1 | contig 40374 bp, 34 predicted proteins | sample DeeMarSeWOR38_10_FD_19890 | JGI IMG/M metagenome (IMG submission 19890) | reverse complement strand
AACGTTGCGTCGCCGTCGGGACACTCGAAGCGCGCGTAGCCGGGCGAGTCGACGATCTGCAGAAAGCCCATACGCGTATAGAAGCCCACCGAGTCCCGAAGGTCCAGCGCCGGCAGCGTTACCTGGTTGAGATCCATCTTTGCCCCTCTTGCGACGATGCCCGATTCAGAGGTTGATGGTATCTTCACGCCATGCCGAAAAGCACGATTAAGAACGCGAAACGTTACGTGAAACGCACGGCTATCGTTATCGTCGTAATTGTCGCGTTACTCGCGGCGCTCTTGACATGGGTATGGCACGAACGCCCCGACATAGCGGATACGGGGCTGCGTCCACAGGTCGTAAATTCGCCCCCGGAGACCCCGGTAACCGCGACCTGGCTGGGCGTTACGACACTGCTGTTCGACGACGGCGAAACGCAGATCCTGGTCGACGCCTTTATATCGCGTCCGACCTTGTTCGAGTCGCTCACCGGGCGGCCCGTAACCTGCGACGCACCCATGATCAATTACGTCATGAACGAATTCGGCATACGCCGGCTTGCGGCGATCATTCCCGCGCATTCGCACTACGATCACGCAATGGATGTCGGCGCGGTTGCCAATCGCAGCAGCGCATCGATCCTCGGTTCCCGGTCGACTGCGAACATCGCCCGCGGCTATGGCGTACCGGAAGACCAGATCGTCGTGGCCGAGGCCCGGGCGCCCTACGAGTTCGGCGACTTTACGGTGACGCTGATCCCTGCGGCGCACGCACCCATCGGTCTCCGCGGTGAAGTGCCGCTGGCGGGAACCGTGGACGCGCCGCTCGAGTTGCCGGCACCGATTACGGCCTGGCGCGAAGGCGGCAGCTACTCGATCGTAATCTCGCACCCGCAGGGAACGACCATCGTCCAGGGTAGCGCAGGCTTCAGGGAGGGGGCGCTCGACGCCGTGCAGGCCGATGTTGTCATGCTCGGCGTCGGATTGCTGGAGAGCCTCGGGCGTGACTACGCGGAACGCTACTGGCAGGCACTCGTAACGTCGACCGGGGCGAAGCGCGTCTTCCCCGTGCATTTCGACGACCAGACCCGTCCGTTCGGCGAGATCGCACTGCCGCCGAAGCTGATCGACAACTTCGTCAGGACGGCGCAGTGGCTGCAGGACATACGCAGCATCTGGGACACGGACACGCAGATCTACCTGCCGGTGTTCGGAGAGCCGCTGGTGCTATACCCGGAGCAGGCACCGGACGCCTGAGCCGCTCAGGCCTCGACCGGCCGCAGCAGCGAGAGATCGCCGTCGATCAGGGCCTCCTTCCCGGTCTTGCTGAGGCGCTTGACGCGGTGTTCAAGGCGCTGCGCTGCGGCACGATCGCCGGCGGCCAGCTCGAACACGAGTTCCAGGGGCGCGCGCCCGCGCAGGTACTTCGCGCCGCGGGTCCCGCTCTCGTGCTCCTCGATGCGGCGGGCGACGTCTCGCGCAATGCCTGTATAAAGGCTGCCGTCCGCGCAGCGCAGGATGTAAAGACTGTAACTCAGGCGTTGCCGCCTTTGAGGGCGTCGCCCAGCACACGGAAAGCGCCGACCTCGACACTGGCGAGATTCTCCGGCGTCTCCGCGAAGCTCAGCGCGAGTTCCCCGGCGCCGTCCAGCGCTGCGACGGGCTCCCTGAACTTCAGCGTCAGGGTGTTGCCCATGAGCTGCGCTTCCTCGACCATGTCGTGACCGCCGAATTGTTTATCGTTGATCTCGATGTACATCGATTCATCGAAGTCATCTTCGATCGTACGAACCAGCAGCAGGTAATCGTCGATGTCACCCGTGTCCGTCGTCTTCGCGAAGAACAGCATCGTGGCGTTGTCGCGCACATCGAAGGCAACCGTATCGTAATGGCGGCTGTCGGCCATCGCGCCCTCCCCGGCAAATTGATTACTGCAGTCTACGCGACACGGCCCTTGATTTCAGCGATGCGCGCATCCTTCTGCTCCCAGAGTTTGCCAAGCCATTGATGCACCTCACGACGAAACTCCCGGTCATTCTGGTAGTCGCCGCTGACGAGTGCAGGATCGATGGGCAGAGCTTTGACGTCCAGCGTCACATCGACGCGATCGCCGCAGATCATGTCCCAGAATTTCGGTGGGTCCTTCGCATACACGAGCGTGACGTCGAGGATGGCATCGAACACCTCTCCCATCGCCGAGAGCGCGACAGCGATGCCGCCTGCCCGCGGCACCAGGAGATGCTCGTACGGCGAATTCCTCGCCTCGCGTTTTGCTTCGCTGAAGCGCGTGCCTTCCACGAAATTGATCACCGAGGTCGGTGTATGGCGAAACTTTTCGCAGGCCTTTCGCGTTGCCGCGAGGTCGGCGCCCTTCTTCTCAGGGTGACGCGCCAGGTAGGACGGCGAGTGGCGTTTCATGAACGGCATGTCGAGTGCCCAGAACCCGAGGCCGAGCAGCGGAAACCAGATGAGTTGCTGCTTGATGAAGAACTTCAGCAACGGAATACGCCGATTCAGCGCAACCTGCAGCACCACGATATCCACCCACGTCTGGTGATTCGCAAGCACCAGGTACCAGCCGTTCCTGTCCAGCGACTCGGCGCCGTCGACGTGCCATCCCCGGGAGCCGGACCCGCGCAGGACAAGCCCGTTGACTGCGATCCAGTTCTCCGCCAGCCACATCAGCCAGCGAGTCAGCACGCGGCGCACGCCTGCGATCGGCAGGAGCAGCTTGAAAATCGCGAGCGTCATCAGCGGCACGAACCAGAACACCGTATTCACGGTCAGGATGCCGAACGTCAGGACGCCGCGCGCCTGCCTGAGAAATGCCTTCATCCGCTACCCCGGATGCCGTTCCCGAAACGCCGCATTTTAGCCCGACTTGCCCGCTTTATTCCCTTGGAGTAACGTGAATCCGCGCAGGCTGAAAATCGAAACCAGATGATTACATTGTTTATCAACGGCGAGTCACGGGCTCTCGACGTCGACCCGTCAACGCCCTTGCTTTGGGTAATCCGGGACTATGCCGGGCTGACCGGAACCAAGTTTGGCTGCGGCATCGCGCAGTGCGGTGCCTGCACGGTACACGTCGACGGCAGTCCGGTCCGGTCCTGCGTGATGCCGGCGTCGGCAACCGTCGGCAGGCAGATTACGACGATCGAGGGCATCAACAGCGGCGAGGACAGCCTGCACCCCGTGCAACAGGCCTGGATCGACGAACAGGTTCCACAATGCGGCTACTGCCAGTCCGGCCAGATAATGGCGGCTGCGGCGCTGCTGGAGCGCACACCCGCACCGACGGATGCCGATATCGACGCGGCAATGTCGGGCATTGTCTGCCGTTGTGGCACCTACCCGCGCATCCGCAAGGGCATCAAGCGCGCCGCTGCGATTGCGAACTCCGAAGTGCCGGAGGCCGACAATGGGTAAGTGGACCCGACGTGCGTTTATAACGGCCGGCGTCGCTGCCGGCGGTGTGGTCGTGTTCGGCGTTGCCATTCGGCGCGGCGACCGGTCCGGCAAGGTCAGGGAACTCGTTGCGGCCGACGGTGAGTCCCTGTTTGACGTCTGGCTGAAGATTGCGCCCGACAACACCGTTACGGCGATCATTCCGCACGCTGACATGGGACAGGGCGTGCACACCGCGCTCGCGATGATGCTGGCCGACGAACTCGACGCGGACTGGTCGGCCGTGCAATACGAGGAGGCGCCCGCTCACAAGGAATTCGCCAACTATGCGCTCGCGCGCGAATACTCGACATCCGGCATGGATTTTCCCGCATGGCTCGTCGACTCGGTCGACGGCCTGTTCTTCCGCGCCACGCAGATGATGGGCCTGCAGATAACGGGTGGCAGCCTCTCCGTGCGCACCACCGGCCAGCTCGCCATGCGCGTAACCGGCGCGGCAACCAGGGCGGTGCTGCTGCAAGCGGCCGCCGACGAATGGCAGGTTCCCGTTTCCGAGCTACTTGCAGCCGACAGCATGATTCGCCACGAGGCGACCGGTCGCGAAGAGACATATGCGCACTTCGCGCCCGCGGCCGCGCAGCTTCACTTGCCCGACAAACCCGCGCTGAAGTCACCGGAGGCATTCCGCATCATGGGCACCTCGCCACCGCGGTCTGACGTGCCCGCGAAAGTGGACGGCTCTGCGAACTTCGGCATCGATGCCGTTTTGCCCGGCATGAAATACGCCACCATCAAGGCGGCCCCCGTTTTCGGCGGCCGTGTGCTGGCCGTGGACGAATCCTCCATCCAGGACATGCCCGGCGTTCGCAAGGTTGTGAACCTGGGCGACGCGGTGGCCGTCATCGCCGACGGCTACTGGCAGGCGAAGAAGGCCCTCGACAAGCTCGCGATCGAGTTTGGCGATGGCGGCAACGGCGCCACCGGACAAGAAGGCATATTCGAGCAGTTTGCCCGGGAACTCGACTCGGCGGCCGCCGAAGACCGGGCAAAGAAGGATTTCGCATCCGGCAATGCGGCGGCCGCCCTGGACGCGGCGGCGCAGGTGCTCGAGGCGGAATACCGCGTTCCCTTCCTCGCCCATGCAACCATGGAGCCGATGAATTGCACGGCCTGGGTCCACGACAACCGCTGCGAACTCTGGCTCGGCACGCAGAATCCGCTCGGCTTTGCCCAACAGGTGGCCGGGGCGATTGACATGGACCAGACGCAGGTCTTTCTGCACAACCAGTACCTCGGCGGCGGCTTCGGCCGGCGCGCCTTCGACGATTTCGCGATCCAGGCGGCGCGAATTGCCGCCGAGGCGCCTTACCCGGTGAAACTCATCTGGTCACGCGAAGAAGACATGCGCCACGACCATTACCGCCAGGCCAGCATCAGCCGGTTTCGCGGCGGACTCGACGCCTCCGGCAACGCCATCGCATGGCACAACCATTACGTGAACAAGCACGATCCGGAAGAGGCGCCGCATATCCCGTACGCGATTGCGGATCAGGCTATCGTCTACAGCGAGAGCGAGACGCATGTGCCCTGGGGTTTCTGGCGCAGCGTCGACCACTCGCTGCATGCATTTTTCACCGAGTCGTTTATCGACGAACTGGCGGTAGCCGCGGGCCGTGATACCTATGAATACCGGCGCGAACTGCTTGCCGGCTCTCCCCGTTTCCGCGCCGTGCTGGATCTCGCGGCGAAGCAGGCCGGCTGGGGCGAGAGCCTGCCGGATAACACGGGCCGGGGCATCGCCATCCATCGCTCCTTCGGCACCATCGTCGCTCAGGTGGTCGACGTCGAGATCGTCGACGGCAAGCCCAGGGCGCGTCGCGTCGTCTGCGCCGTGGACCCCGGATACACCGTGCATCCCGACAATCTCGCTGCACAGATGGAAAGCGGTATCGCCTATGGCCTCACGGCCGCGCTGTACGGCGAAATTACAATCAGCGACGGCGCCGTCCGGCAATCGAATTTCCACGACTACCGGATGCTGCGCATAGACGAGGCGCCCGACGTCGAAACCTACATCATCAACGGCGGTGGAGTGACCGGCGGTGCCGGAGAACCCGGTACGCCACCTATCGCGCCGGCGTTTACCAACGCGATCTTCGATGCGACGGGCATTCGCATCCGCGAGCTGCCGGTCAGCAAACACGAATTGCGCCTGAAAGATGTCGAAGACGTGGCCTGATGCTATTGCGGGAGACAATCATTGAACAGTGAACGAATCCGTGCACTTCTCGCGGAACTCGACAAGGAGTTGAAGTCGACGGGTAATATCGACGATGAGACGCGTGGATTGCTGTCGCAACTCAATGACGACCTCGACGAAATCGCGCCGGGCAGTGAAGACACGCTGAGCAACAGCGCCAGGGAACTCGAATCCCGCTTTGCGGCCACGCACCCGGTCGCCGAGCGAATTACACGCGAGATCGCGGACCTGCTCGCGAAGATGGGCATCTGACCGTCAGCGCCAGACGGTCTCGAACATCTCCTTCAACCCGGCATCGCGGAATTTCGGCGGACCGTTCTCGATATCGTCGTAGCGATCGACCAGCTTCAGGTCCGGCCAGTAGCGCCTGATCTCCTCCGGCGATGTGGAGAACGGTGGGCCAGCCGCAATTACGTCGTCGTATTCCAGCGTGATCAGCAATCTGCAGGCGCCCGGGGCCAGCAGCGCGTTGATGTGCTCCGCGTAGGCGGCACGCTGCTCCGCCGGCGTCGCAACGAACGCGCCGCGATCGTACCAGCCGGTAAAGCCCGCATCATCGAAGGCGAACAGGTCGCCGCAGCAGATCGTGATATCGCGGTCCACGGCAGTGTAGGCCGGCAGCCTGTCCTCGCGGATCGTGTATTGCAGGTCGTTCTCCTCGAAGAATGCGCGTGCCGCGATATCGGACAATTCCACGCCGACAACGCTGTTGCCCTGCTCCTCCAGCCACAGCATGTCGACGGTCTTGCCGCACATCGGCACGAGGACGCGCCTGCCTTCGGCCTTCCAGTGCTTTTTCAGGCTGGCGTTCCCGCCCTCCTCGTGCCATCCGATGCGCCCTTCGCGCCAGCGTTCCAGCCAGGATTCAATCATCGCCTTTCTTCCGGTGTCGATTGCGCTAGGTAGATGGCGCAGTTTACGCAAACTGACGCCGGCGTTACCATGCCCGCGCTTTCAACCCACAGGAAATCGACTCATGGCAAGTGCTATTCGCATCGACGGCAAGGCCAAAGCGGCTGAATTGTCGGAGACAATCAAGGATGAGACGGCGGCACTGGCGCGCGATCACGGCATCAAGCCCGGCCTTGCAGTGGTCATCATTGGTGAAGACCCGGCGAGCCAGGTATACGTGCGCAACAAGAAACGCACGGCGGAAGCCTGCGGCTTCCATTCACTGCAGCATTCGCTGCCGGCCGATGTATCGCAACAGGCCGTGCTCGATCTCATAGCATCGCTCAACGAAGACGAGGCGATCCACGGGATTCTCGTGCAGCTCCCGTTGCCGGGGCACCTGGATGAACATCAGATAACCCAGTCCATTTTGCCTTCGAAAGACGTTGACGGCTTTCACTACATCAACATCGGCAAGCTGACGGCGGGCGATACCGCGGATGCTTTCGTGCCCTGCACGCCCGCAGGGTGCATGCTGATGATCGAGGATTATCTCGGTGCGGACCTCTCCGGCCTCAGCGCTGTCGTGATAGGCCGCTCGAATATCGTCGGCAAGCCGATGGCCAGCCTGCTGCTCGCCAGGAACGCGACGGTGACGATCACTCACAGCCGTACCCGGGACCTGCCGGCCGTGGTCCGCGGCGCCGATATCGTGGTCGCCGCGGTTGGACGCCCCAACATGGTCGGCGGCGACTGGATCAAGCCGGGAGCGGTCATCATCGACGTCGGCATCAATCGCGTGGAAACTGAGGTCGACGGCGAGACGAAGTCGAAGCTGATTGGCGACGTCAATTACGACGAAGCCTGCGAGGTTGCCAAGGCAATAACGCCTGTGCCCGGCGGCGTCGGGCCGATGACGATCACCATGTTGATGGCGAACACGCTGCGCTCCGCGAAACTCGCCGCGGGCCTCGCCGCCTGAATCAGTTACCGGCCGTCGACTCGAGCCTGAACCGGAACGTCCTGCACGTCTTGATCGCGGGGACCGGCTGGCCTTCGGGCAGCGGCTGGTACCTGGATGCCCTGATCGCGCGAATCGCCGGTTTTTCGAAAACACGGTTGGTGCTGGTGCGCACGGCGATACGATAGGGCCTGCCTCCGCGATCGACATTGAAACAGACCTGCACGTCGCCTTCGATCCGTTCGCGGCGTGCCACGGAGGGGTAGGCCGGGGCAACCGTATTCAGTGGAACGCGCTCGTGACGCCCGTCTTCGAGATGGGTGACGCGGGGTTCGTCGGCTGCACCGCTCGCAGCACAAAGCAGTAACACCGCGGGCAGCCAGTAGCTATCGGCCCGCATCGCCCGCGGCCGTCTCACGTCGATCGTCGATGATAATGCTCGGCGACACGGGGTCGACCGCATCACGATACATTGCCCTGAGTGTCTTGAGCGTCCGGGCGTTCGGGTTCAGTTGCTCCCCCATGGAAATGTCCCGCTCCGCTTCCGGGTAACGTTCCTGCTTGAGATACACGAGCGCGCGGTTGCTGTAGCAGCGCCAGTAGCCGTCGTCGAGTTCCAGCGCACGATTGCAGGCCTGCAGCGCTTCGTCGAGTCGCCCCAGCATGGCGAGCCCCGCACAAAGATTTGAGTAGCCCGCAACGCGATCGCGCCGGCTGGTTGCCGACATCAGGCCGCGTTCGGTCAGTCTGACACCATCCTCCGCATTACCGACCCTCAGGGCCGCAGCGCCATCCGCAAGATCGGCGTTGCCGGGACCGATCACGGTCTTTGCGACCGCCCCGGATTGGCCGGCGGGCGTCTGCGCCGCGGCGAGCGCAGCCAGCAGCATCAGCAATGGCAGAAAGCGAGCGATAGTCATGTCTGTCGGGTTCGCCTGGCAAACCCTTTATCAACCGTCCTGATTCAGGTTCCTGTCAAGGAATTGGACGGTTCTTGCCCATGCGAGTTCAGCCGCATTTTTGTCGTAGCGTGGCGTGGTGTCGTTGTGGAAACCGTGCTGCACGCCTTCGTAATCGTGGTTCACGTAATCGACATTCGCGGCCTTCAGCCCTTTTTCGAACGCCGGCCAGCTCGCGTTAACCCGTTCGTCCAGCCCGGCATGGTTGAGCATCAGCGGCGCCCGGATGGCCGCCGCGCGCTCCGCTTCCGGATGCCGACCGTAGAACGCGACGCCGGCATCGAGATCCGGCAACCTGATGGCGAGTTCGAGCACCATGGCGCCACCGAAACAAAAGCCGACCGCGCCGACGCGGCCCGTTGTGTCCGGGTGTTCGCGCAGAAAATCGACGGCCGCGACGAAATCCTCGGTCATTTCTGCGCGATCGCGTTGACGTTGCAGCTCCCTGCCGTCGTCGTCATTACCGGGGTACCCGCCGAGCGGCGTCAGTGCATCCGGCGCAAACGCGACGAAACCCGCGACGGCGAGGCGCCGCGCGACATCCTCGATATACGGATTCAGGCCGCGATTCTCGTGTATGACCACGACACCCGGCAACTTGTGACCGGTTTTCGAGGGCCGCGCAAAGTAGCCGCGCATGACGCCCGCACCTTTCGGCGATGCATATTTCTTGTAGCTCACGGAGATCGACGGGTCTTCGGGGTCAACCTGCTGCGCCAGCGCGTAGTCCGGGCTCAGCGCTGTCAGCAACGTTGCGGCGGAAATGCCGCCTGCGGTGATTCGTGCCGCACGATCGAGAAACTCCCGGCGCGTAACCGTGCCGTGTACGTAGCCGTCGAACAGTTTCCATACCTGTTCGTCGACATCATATTCGTCAGTCATGGGTCAGCCGCTTATGTAGTGTTCGAGATGTTCAATCTCTTCCTGCTGATCCGCGATGATGGCCTGCACGAGGTCACCGATCGAGACCATTGCTATCACCCGGCCGTCCTCGACAACCGGCAAGTGACGGAGTTTCTTCTCGGTCATGATTTCCATGCACGAATTGACCGTGTTGTCACAGCCGGTCGTCAGCACGTCGGCCGTCATGATTTCAGCCACCCGGGTATCCCTGGACGACCTGCCCTTGACGATGACCTTGCGGGCGTAGTCCCTCTCGGTGACGATGCCCACGAGCCCGTCATTTTCATCCAGCACCACGAGGGAGCCGATCGACTCGTCGGCCATCATTCTGATCGCGTCGAAAACCGAGGCATCGGCCGAAATGGAAATTACTTTTCTGCCTTTTGCATCGAGCAGATGCTTGACCAGTTTCATCTTCCCCCCTTGTCGCCGCTTGCGACTTGTTATCCGCGCAATCCGTCGCTGCGCCCATTATGCAGGTATGAAGTCATTCTAGCCTGACAGAACAAGGCCCGCCATTGCTGGCGGGCCGTGCAGCGTCATTCATCCGGGATTTCGGCCTTGCGGGGATATGCGTTCGATACCAACTGGCGCTTCAGTCGTCCCGCACCACGTCACCGCGGACGTTGGTGTAGCGCAGCGAGCCGCTGCCCTCTTCTTCGATGATCAGGTCACGCTCCACGTCGTCGATCTCGATATCGCCGGAGCCGTCGTCCACGGTAACGCTGCCCTGCACGCCGCGGATATCGATGGTTCCGGAACCGTCTTCGACGTACACATCGCCCGCCGCGCGAACAACCGTAATCGATCCCGAACCGTCATCGATCTTCACGGCACCGGTATTCTCGAGGCTGATCGACCCACTGCCGTCGTCGATATCGACGTCGCCCGAATTGGCGAGCTCGATCGGACCGCTGCCGTCGTCGATCGTGACGTTGCCGGAGATGTCCTCCACCGCAATCGGACCGCTGCCGTCGTCGATTACGAGGGCGAGCTGCGCCGGCATGCGCACGTCCAGATCGACCGCGGCGTCGGTGCCCCAGCCCCATTGCGGGCTGAAATCCGCCTTCAGCTCCGCCCTGTCGCCGTCGCGCTCGAGACGCAGGCGCAGACGGTCTTCGATGAATTCCGCGCCTTCGTTCGCATCGTTGGTATCGACGGTGATGGTCGCAACGACGACAACCTCGTTGCTACCTTCGATGCCGGTAACCATCATGGCGCCGGCGCCGGCGTCGATGAACACTTCCGACAGTCCGGAGGCATCCACTTCGAGATTTCTCACTTCGGTGTACTTTTGCGAGCCGGCATGCGACAGGCTTACGGCGAACATCGCCATGACGATAAATCCACGCATTGTTTCCTCCCGGGCCGCGTGTGCGTGTCAGTGTTATCAGTAAGACGCACCTCGGCGCCGTTTGGTTGCAATCGCCCGGATTCAGTCTCGATCATCCAGCCTGAAGCGCTCGAGCAATGCGCGGATGTCGGCGGTCGAGTACCAGTTACCCCGCACCATGACCCCGTGCACGCGCCGCGTGCCGGAAATATCCTCGAGCGGGTTTGAATCGAGCACCACGAGGTCCGCCTCGCGCCCGGGCTCTATGACGCCCGTCCGCAATTCGAGGAATTGGGCGACATTGACGGTACCGGCCCTGAGCGCCTCGAACGGCGTCAATCCTGCCGCAACCATCAACTCCAGCTCGCGGTGCAGCGAAAATCCGGGCACGTTGAATACCTGGGGAGCGTCCGAGCCGAGCAGGATGCCGCCGCCGGCATTGTGCAGCTCGCGTATCAGCGTGCGGCGGATACGAATGGCTTTCGCCGCAATCTCTTCGCTGAAACCTCGCTCCTGCTGCTGGCGCTGCTTCGCCTGTACCCAGCGTTCGATCGTAGCCGCCGGCACGTATTGCATCTCGACACGGCTTTGCAGCTCGTTCGCCGGCACCTCGTTGATCAGCTGCTCCACGAGGGTCTCGGTCGGTACGGTCCAGGTGCCCGCCGCAGCGGTAGCCGCGGCAAGGTCCGGTATCCGGCCTTCGTCCACATCGCCGGCCAGCAGCACGTCGAAAAAGCCGCCGTACCCCCCCGAGGCGTCGTAATGTGGCGGCATCATTGCCGCCATGTAGCCGTCGAGATGATCGATGCTCGCCATGCCCGACGCCAGTGCGTTGGTAAGGCCGACCGCGACAGGAACGTGGCCGGCAAAAGGCATCCCCAGTTCGTTTGCTGCGGCTGCTATCGCCGCGAATTCCGCGTCGTCCAGCCCCGGGTGGATCTTGATGAAGTCGTAGCCGGCCGCGTACTGCTCGCGAACCTGGCGTGCACCGTCCGCGGCGCCGTTGACCGAGCGTCCGTTCAGCGAAGGGCCCGACGTAATCAACCTGGGCCCCGGGGTCTTGCCCTCGAGCAGCTCCTGGCGCAGCTGCAGGTGGGAAGGATGGCCGAGCATGCCGCGAACGGTCGTGACGCCGTTGGCAATGAACAGGGCAAAGTCGCGTTCGAGGTCCCCGGAACCGACAGGCGGTACGTGCGCGTGCATTTCGGCAAGACCCGGAATGAGAAAGCGATCGGTACCGTCGATGACCCTCGCGCCTTCCGGCACGGGCATCTCGTCGACGGGCCCGATGCTGCCGATAATGCCGTCGCTGACGATAACGGTCTGCTGCTCGACTATCCTCTCGTCGGACATCGGGATCACGTTGACGTTGACGAATGCCGTGATATCGGCAGCGGCCGCGCCGGATGCGACCAGGAAGATGACGAGGAGAACGCAACGACGCATGGCAGCCGCCTACAGAATACGTTTCAGGGTAGCGCGGCTGACATTGCCGCCACAGATCAGGACCACGACTTTTCGCCCTTCGAGCGCGTCTTTCTGTTTCAGCATCGCGGCCAGCGCCACGCCCGCAGCGCCCTCGATAAGTTGATGTTCGTAGTCGATGAACTGCCGCATTGCCGCGACGATCTCTGCTTCACTCACGAGCACGAACTCGTCCACCAGCTCCCTGCAGAGATCGAACGTGATCGCGTCCTGCTCTATGCCTCCGGCGGTACCGTCCGACAGCGTCGGCTGGCTCGGCTCATCGACGATCCTGCCGGCCTCGATCGAGTGTGCCATCACGGCCGATGCCTCCGGCTGGCATCCAACGATGCGAATTGCGGGGTTAGCGGACTTGAGCACGCTCGCGACACCGCTGACCAGACCGCCGCCGCCGACAGCGACGTACAGCGTATCGACCTCCGGCAGCGATGCCTGGATTTCGATACCGCACGTGCCCTGTCCCGCGATGACCTGCGGATCGTTGTAGGGAGAGAGGTAGAACATGCCGCGCTCATCGGCATACGTGCGTGCATGTAACTCGGTATCGAGGCCGTCGTTGCCGAAGAAGCGCACGTCGCCCCCGTAGCTCCTGATTGCCTCGACCTTCGTCGTGGAGGTCTGTTCCGGCACGAATATGACACCCTCGATGCCGAGTTTCTGCATCGCATATGCGATGGCAGCGCCGTGATTGCCGCTGGACGCCGCAACGCACCCGGCTTGCTTCTGCCCGCTCCCCAGCGTCATGAGACGATTCGCCGCACCGCGCAGCTTGAAGGAGCCCGTGTACTGCAGATTTTCGAGCTTGCAATACACGCTGGCGCCGGTCTCGGCACTGAAGCGGCACGAATAATCGAGGGGCGTTTCCCGGACGAGGCTGCCGATCCTCGTCGATGCCGCCCTTGCAGCCGCTGCCACGGCGCTGTAACCAAGCTCACTCATCCGCACAGTCTCGGCCGCGTACACGACGTGCGTCAAGCACGCGGATGACGAATCTGGCGCTGGCTCCCGGCAACTGCGAAAATCCGGGTCCTCCAGCAAATGGCGACCCTCTATGACGCTACGATCTGTTTTACCGCTCGTGCTGGCCTGCATTGCTGCCTGTGGCACGGAGCAAGCGCCGGACGAGCCGACCGAACGCGGCGACGACGCGGTCGTTCAGGACGTGCAAGAAGCTCCGCAGCCGGGATACCTGGCGGCCGACGAAAACCCGTCGACTGGCGATATCCTGCCGGTGCCTTTCCGCGTTATTTGGGAACCCTGGCGTGGCGACTTCGACGAGATGGTCGAACGCCGTCTCATTCGTGCCGTCGTGCCGTTCGGCGGTTACCAGTTCTATTACGTGGACGGCCTGCCCAAAGGCGCCGCCTATGACTTGCTGCAACGCCTGGAGTCGTACATCAACAAGGAGCTGGAGCGCGGCAACGTGAAGGTCTATGTCGTCGTGATCCCTGTCAACCGTGACCAGCTTATTCCGGCATTGCTGGACGGACACGCAGACCTGGTGGCCGGCGATCTTACGACCACGGCCGAACGTTCCGAACTCGTGCAATTCGCGCGGCCCATGCTGAAGGATATCGACGAGATCATCGTGACCGGCCCCGGCGCACCGCCAATCGGCTCACTGGATGACCTGGCGGGCACGGAAATCGTCGTGCGCGAATCGAGCAGTTACTACGAGCATCTGCAGGGACTGGTCGCCGATTTGAAGGCGCGCGGGCTGGAGCCGCCAGATATCCATCTTGCCGACGAGATCCTGGAAGCAGAGGACCTGCTGGAGATGGTCAATGCCGGGATGATCGGCATTACCGTCATGGACGACTACAAGGCGGATTTCTGGGCGGAAGTATTCCCGAACGTCATCCTACGCGACGACCTCGTAATCAACGAAGGGGGTTCAATCGCCTGGGCCATGCGCAAGGACAGCCCGAAGCTTGCCGGGACGATCAGCGGCTTCCTGAGGAAATACGGCCGGGGAACGCTCGTCGGAAACGACACGTACAACCGCTATCTCTCCAGTGCGGCGACGGTTCGTTGCTCTCACACCCAAAAGGCGCTGAAGACACTCGAGGACCTGGTCGAAGTGTTTCAGCAATACGGTGACCAATTCGACTTCGACTGGCTCATGCTGGCCGCGCAGGCCTTCCAGGAATCGGGGCTGCGCCAGGACCGCAGGAGCCCTGCAGGGGCGATCGGGATCATGCAGATCAAGCCCTCGACGGCGTCGGACAGGAACGTGGGTATCGACGATATCTCGACCGTCGACGGCAACGTGCATGCCGGGGCCAAGTACATGCGCTTCATAGCGGACCGGTATTTCGCGGACGAGGCGTTCAATGACCTGAACCAGTGGCTGTTCAGCCTGGCCGCCTACAATGCCGGCCCGGCAAAGATCAACCGCTACCGGCGCGAGGCGGCCGAAAACGGCTACGATCCCAACCGCTGGTTCGACAACGTCGAGATCATCGCGGCACGCAGGATCGGCAGCGAGACAGTGACCTACGTTAGCAACGTCTTCAAGTACTACGTCGGTTACCAGATTACCCTGCAACGCGGAGCCATCCGCAAGGAACGTTATGCAGCCGATCTGCCGGAGTGCATGGACGCGGGCAACGAGTAGCTACATCTGGCCTTCGATCGGCAGCAGACCCATCAGCCGCGTGAGTAAGCGCCGCCAGAAGCTCGTGTCCGGTTCGGTTCTCGCAACGAGTTCCCGTCCGTCGCTCGTGTAAAGCCAGTTCAGGCGGCCCCTGTCACCCAATCTCAGCCGGTACGCGACCGTCTTCAGGGACTCCAGGCCCGACGACGCCATCGCCGCCGCGATCTCCTTCGATTCGACGGCCATGCCGAGTTCGGTATTGATGTAGAGCGAACGCGGATCGAGATTGAACGAGCCCACGAACGCAGTGTGGCGATCGACGATAGCAACCTTGGAATGCAGCGTCAGTCTTGCCGGATCCGCGTCGCCGACCACGCTGCCCTCCTCGATCGGGCGCAGCTCGTAGAGCTCGACGCCCTGCCGCAACAGCGGTTTGCGATAGCGCGCGTAAACGGCGTGCACGCTCGAATGGTTCGTGGATGCGAGCGAATTCGTCAGGATGACTACGCGAACGCCTTTACTGGCAAGCGCGCCGAAGAAATCGACGCCTTCCCGCTGCGGGATGAAATACGGCGACACCACGATAACCTCTTCGCGCGCTGATGAAACCATCTGGATAAGCCGTTCGGTTACTTCGCCAATCTGCCGGCGGACGAGCCCGCGCACCTTGTCAGGGTGATCGAGCACCAGCTCCGTCGTTGCCGAGGCCCACGGCAGCATGCCGTCGACGAGCTCACGGATCAGGTGCTCATTGAGACCCCGAATGACCGGGCTGTCTCTGTGTGTCTCTATGTGGCGGTGCCCGGCCGCAATTGTCTCGTTGAGCGCCTGGTGCGGAACGTATTTGTCGAAGACACTGACCGGTATGGCCTCCTTGGTGTTCCAGTACTCGTCGAAGCCATCCGAGACGCCATCCACAACGGGGCCGATTGCGGCGATGTCCTCATCGAGAAATTCGCTTTTCACGCTGGTCTGGTAGTACTCGTCCGCGAGGTTGCGGCCGCCGACGATGGTCACCTGGTTGTCGACCGTGAACGACTTGTTATGCATACGGCGATTCAGGATGTTGAAATTCGCGATGAAGCTGATCAACCTTGAACGGCGCCGCGGGAACGGGTTGAATACGCGAACTTCGATGTTGATGTGATCATTCAGGCTCAGCAGGCCGGCATCGATCGGCTCGGTAAGCGCATCGTCCATGAGTAGCCGTACCCGCACGCCCCGGTTTGCGGCTTCGATGAGCTTGAGCGCGATCAGGTTACCGCTCAGGTCGTCGCGAATCAGGTAACTCTGGATATCGACACTGCGCTCGGCCTTGTCTATGAGGCCGAGCCGAAAACAAAGCGCGTCGATGCCGAACTGCAACCTGAAGACGCCACAGGGCCCGGAATTCGCTGCAAGCCACGCCTTTACGGCGGATCCGAGGATCGTGCCAGCCGTGTCGCTCAGCTTGTAGGAGTCACTGCGCTCCGGCAGGTCGAAATACTTGCGGTATTTTTGCGGTACCCGGCTTCCTACCAGTGTTTCGAACATGCCCATATCAGCATTATCACCCAGGCTGCGATATGCGCGCCAAAAAGGACGGTCAATCGTCAGGCAAAAAAAAGCCCGGAGACAATTCCGGGCTTTTGACAGGCTCTTTTTGCAGTCAGCAGGCGCTGAACGCTTCTCATTCGTGTACGGAATCGAGACCTTCGCGCAGCCGCACAGCCCATCGCCTTGCCCAGCGACGAACCTCGGCCCAGGTAGTTGCTGTATGAGCCCGAACCATCTCGTTGCCCACGCTCTCCACAGCACGTCGCTCGACCGCGCGATATACGACCTCGTTGCTCAAGGAATCGCGAAGCTCGATGATCAGCGTCGCTTCGCCCAACGATCTCAGGTAGATCTCAGATCGGCCCACATCCTCCGGCGGTACATTGGACACGATATCGTGCAACGCGCCGTGGACGATCAGGGTGTCCGGGCCCGGCTCTTCCGTTAGCGTAAAGTGCTTGCTTTTCTGCAGCTCCTCGGTAAATACGTCGGAGACCGTTTCAGCCAGCCGTTGCCTGTTTGCATCACTGATCCAGAACTCGCGCTTATTGGTATAACGTGCCGCCGACGCGGACGTTTTCTTTACGCTGCGAAATTCGAATTCGGCACCGCCCGGGATAATCTTGTTGTATTGTGTGATATCGATCTCGGGGTCGATCCACGCCCCTGCAAACCGCGCGTTATCGATGCGCACAAGCCCGTCAAATGTCGTCTCTGCGTTTGGTCCGGTTTGAATTGTCGGTTCCGAAGAGCAGCCGACAATAACGACAGTCGCCGCAAATACAACTAACTTCTTCATGGGTTTTCCTCGCTCCTAAGTGCCCGGCATCACGGGAAGGCTAGTGGTGTTCTCGTTTTCGATGGGTGGAAACGCCAAAACCGATCATGGTCGGCGCACCCAGCATTGTCAAACCGGTATACCAGCCCTGCGTCGGCGTCCGGACCCGGTATGGCTGCACACGGCGGCGAGAGCGAATTTAACAATACATTTGTGTCGGGCCCGCGTTCATTGACAGCTTTCCGGACGCCGTGCGACGATGTCGTTTCGTCTGACAAAGGCACACCTGGCGAAAGCCAGGGTCGCAAAGCTTCCGGTCTACGGGTAATTCCTAGGACAGCGGGGCCGCCAACACGAGTTCTGTTTCGCTGTCGCGTTTCCCACCGTCTGGCTCCCCCGACCCGCTCCGGCCGTGTCTTTGGCATTCGCATGTGTTTTGCCGGAGATGACTATGACTGCAGCGAGACTTCGCGCCACGGGACGCTTCGTGCGCCCCATGAACGGTGGCAGCACCGAATACTCGATCAACAGCCTGCGTGAATTAATGCGGCTCCTGGACCCCGCCGCACGAACGGCCACGCCGATCCGGCCGGCAGGTGCCGGCAGCGCCTGCACCGGCTGCAACACGACACCGGCAGGCACCATCATCAGCGTCGGCGCGCTCGACAATATTCTCAACATCGACACCTTCAACAATACGGTCACGGCACAGGCCGGCGTCCGGGTGTATCGCCTCATCGAGGCTCTCGCGGAGCACGGTCTCGAGCTCGTGGGAGCGCAGGAACTCGCCGGACGCACACTGGGCGGCGCCGTCGCCGCGCCGAGCATGGGGCCCGGGATCGGGAAACGCTCTGCATGCCTCGCCAGCCGGGTGTTGAGCGCGAAACTCGTGACGCCCGCAGGCAAGTTGATGAAGGTGAACGCCGGTCAGCAAAACCTGCTGGGCGCCGTCCGTTCGAGCTACGGCCTGCTCGGCGTCATCGTCGAGGCAACGCTCAGGGTGCAGCCGATCGCCAATTTCACGGTCAGCCATCGCAAGTTGACGATCGACGATTTTTGCGCCGTGGTCGATACGCTGTCGAACAACGACGTTGGTTTCAAGTTCTACCTTCTGCCCTACCGCGACCGCGTTTATCTCGATCTGCGGCGCTATTCGGAGTCTGCCGGCCATACCTACAAAACCCCGTGGAAAATAAAGGACTGGGGCGAGAGCACGGTACTTCCGAAGCTGTTCAAGTCATTCAACCGTTTGCTGCCCTTGCATTCCGTCCGCTACCAGGTCATCGACACGGTAAGCGAGGCGACGCAGGGAATCGTCAACGGCCGTTTCGTCACCTCGGGCAACAACATCCTTGCCGGCTCGTCCGGCCGCAATTTCAGCCGCGCCCGAAAACTCCTGTACACCACCTGGTGCTTTCCGGCGTCCGACTTTTCCGTGGTTGCTCGTGCGTACCGGCAATTCTGCAGACAGAATTACGCCAGTTCGCGCTATCGATGCGACATGCCGGCGGTCGGCTATTACGTCGACAACGACCGGTCGGCTCTCCTGTCGCCATCGTTCGACGAACCGATGATCGCGCTGCAGACCTCGTCGACCCAGGCCAGCGGCTGGGAGGATTTCGTGATCGATCTTGCCGACTTTGCCGAGCACTGGGCCGGAGTACCCCTGTTCAGCCAGACGCGCTCGCTGCGCGCCGACTACGCCCGCCAGGCATACGGTACCCGCCTCGATTTTTTTCGCCGGATCCGGCGCCAGCTGGACCCCGAGGACCGCTTCCTGACACCGTTCATGGCGCAGTACTTCCAGTAATCTCGGCAGCCTTTCGCGCAACTCCCCGTTGAATCGCGGCCGAGATCACCGAGTTTTCCGCCCGGTAATTTTATAAGTGATTGTCTTTATTGGAGTTATTTTTCGAGACAATTCGTTACATTTGCAGGCTGGACTTTATATATCGAATTAATATAATACATCGCCCCGATATATAGGCGACACGAGTCGCCGGGTTGAAACGCAATGGACGTCAAAACCGTCTGCCTGGGCATGCTCACCGATGGCGAAGCCTCCGGCTATGACCTGAAGAAGGAGTTCGAGTCGTCGTTCGGCCATTTTTTTGCCGCCGGCTATGGCTCTATCTACCCCGCACTGAACGCTCTCGCCGGCGACGGCCTCGTCGAGTGCCGGCACATTCCGCAGCAGGGCAAACCGGACCGCAAGGTCTACAAGATCACCGAGTTGGGTCGCGAACACCTGCTCACGGCGCTCGACAATCCCTGCCCGTCGCACAAGGTCCGTTCCGAGTTCCTCGCAACGATGTGCTTTTCGCACCTGATGTCCCGCGAGCAGATCGAAACCGTGCTCGACAATCGCGTCGAGGAGATGACGGAATATCTGCGGCTGTTTAAGGAATTCGAAGCATCCTGCATGCAAGACTGGCCGCCCGGAGCGCGCTTCGTGCTCGGTTTCGGCCAGACGATGATGGAGACCATGCGGCAGTACATCGAAGACAACAGAGACGCGCTTTTCGAAGACGCGAACACCGGGCATGAGTCCGCCGTTGGCTGATCTTGCTGCGACCGGTTGTTGACACAGACAAGGTTCAAGACAAATGGATTTCGGCAAAGTGAAGAAATTTCGTTCCTGGTTTATTTCGGTCGGCATCGCCGTACTGGTTACGGTGTGGCTTGCATCGGGACAGTTCGGTGAAGACGCGCCGGAGCAGACGCCTGCCAGCGTAATAACCAGCACGGCTCCGTCACAGCAATCGAGCGTCCGGGTGCGTACCCAGTCCGCCGAGGAGATCATGCGCACCATCGTCGTCAATGGCGAGACTGCGCCGGCCCGCGTCGTTGACCTCGCCGCCGAAACCGATGGGCGCATCGTGCATGTCGGCATCGACCGCGGCGCGAACGTCGAACGCAATGCCATCATCGTGCGGCTGGACGAGCGCGACCGCAAAGCCAGGCTCGCGCAGGCTGAAGCAACCCTGCGGCAGCGCGAAGTCGAGTACCAGGGGCGCCTGAAACTGAAAGGAGAAAGCTACGTCTCCGAAGCGCAGCTGCAGGAAGCCATCGCACAGCTCGAGACTGCGAAAACAGAGCTCATGCGGGCGCAGCTCGATCTCGAGTACATGACGATTCGTGCACCTTTCGACGGAGCGCTGCAGGAGCGTCATGTCGAGGTGGGCGACTTCGTCAAGGCAGGCGACCCCATCGCGCGGTTCGTCGACAACCGCAGGATCATAGTCACTGCGAACGTCTCCGAGTTCGACGCAGGCTACGTGCAAACCGGGCAGACCGCGCAGGCCAGGCTGGCCACCGGTCAAACCGTTCATGGCACCATCCGCTACATCGCTCCGGTCGCCGACGAGGCAACGCGCACCTTTACGGTGGAACTCGAGGTGGACAACAGCGACGGCAGGCTGCGCGCAGGCGGTACCGCCGAACTGCAGGTCCCCGCAGAGCGCGTCCTGGCACATCGGATTTCGCCATCGCTGCTCACGCTCGACGATGCCGGCAACATCGGCTTGAAGATCATCAACGACGAGGGCGAAGTCGAGTTCGTGGTTGCGGACGTGGCGCTGTCGACGAACGACGGCGTGTGGGTCGCCGGGCTGCCGGATCTCGCGACGATCATCACCGTGGGCCAGGGCTTCGTCGTTCCCGGGACGATGGTCAGTGCCGTTCCCGAGGGCGACGTCGATACCGCTGTGGCCATCAAGTCGGACGACGAGGACTAGCAAATGCAGATTATAGAGACGGCAATGTCGCGGTCGCGAACCGTGTTGCTGTCGCTTGCAGTCGTGCTCGTCGCCGGCGTGATCGCGTACACGACGATTCCGAAGGAGGCGGAGCCGGACATCGAAATCCCGATGATCTACATCCATATCACGCACGACGGGATTTCACCGGAAGACGGAGAGCGCCTGCTCATCCGTCCCATGGAGCAGGAGCTGCGCGCGATCGAGGGCATCAAGGAGATGACGGCGAACGCCTACGAAGGCGGCGCCAATGTGCTGATCGAGTTCGACGCCGGCATCGACACCAACAAGGCCCTCGCGGACGTACGCGAGAAAGTCGACATGGCGAAGGCCAAACTGCCCAACGAAACGGACGAGCCGACCGTCAACGAAGTCAAGATGTCCCGGTTCGACCCGATGCTCGTGCTGAACCTGGCCGGAAACGTACCGGAACGGACACTGATAACCATCGCCAAGGACCTCAAGGAGGAGATCGAGGGCCTGGCGGGCGTACTGGAAGTGAATCTCGTGGGCGTTCGCGAAGAGCTGATGGAGGTGATCGTGGACCCGCTGGCCATGGAGAGCTACGGCCTCGACCAGGCACAGATCATCAACTTCGTTACGCTGAACAACCGCCTCGTGGCTGCCGGCGCGTTGCAGTCGGATGAAGGGCGATTCCCGGTCAAGGTGCCGGGCGTATTCGAAAGTCCGGCCGATGTGCTCAATATGCCCATCAAGGCCGTCGGCGACCGTGTCGTCCACTTCAAGGACATCGCCGAAGTGCGTCGAACCTACAAGGACGCCGAGAGTTATGCGCGCCTCAACGGCAAGCCGGCTCTCGCCATCGAGGTCGTGCAGCGCGCCCGCGCAAACGTCATCGAGACGATCGAAGAGATCAAGGCGCTCGTCGCCGAGGAACAGGCATATTGGCCTGCCGAGATGGAGGTCATTGCGTCCCGCGACAAGTCGAAAGACGTAAACGACATGCTCACCGAGCTGCAAAACAGCGTACTTGCAGCCGTGCTGCTCGTCTTCATCGTCATTATCGGCATTCTCGGCATTCGTACCGCGCTGCTCGTCGGTGTCGCGATTCCCGGCTCTTTCCTGATGGGCATACTGCTGATCGGTTCGTTCGGCGTCACGATCAACATGATGGTGCTGTTCGCATTGATCATGGCGGTCGGGATGCTCGTCGACGGCGCAATCGTCGTAACCGAGATGGCGGACCGGCGCATGGCCGAAGGCGAGAGTCGTTTCGATGCCTACTCGCGCGCCGCCATTCGCATGTCCTGGCCGATCATCGCGTCGACCTGCACGACGCTTGCTGCCTTCGTGCCGCTGGCGCTGTGGCCGGGCACTTCCGGCGAGTTCATGAAGTACCTGCCGATTACTCTTATCGCCGTGCTCGCCGCCTCGCTGATCATGGCGCTGATATTCGTGCCGACGCTTGGCTCGCTGTTCGGTAGAACCGGTGCCACGACCGCCGAGATGAAACGCAACCTCGCCGCGGCGGAGACGGGCGACCTGAATCACGTTACCGGTTTCACCGGCACCTATGTCAGGCTACTGCAGCGATCGCTCAAGCGGCCCTGGCGCAATGTAGCGGCCGTCACGGGCTTGCTGCTGGCCGTGTATGCCGCATTTTTCGCGTTCGGTCGTGGCGTCGAGTATTTTCCCGAAGTCGAAATGCCTTTCGGCATGGTCGATATTCGCGCGCGCGGCGATCTCTCGATCGACGAAATGGACGAGCTGGTCCGGCAGGTCGAAAATCGTGTTCTCGGCATGACCGAGATCGAGCATCTCTACGCCAAGGTCGGCCCCGGGGGCGATGATGCCGCGTCCGACCATATTGGCTCGCTCACGCTGAACTACGTCGACTGGGACAAGCGGCGCAAATCCGACGAGATCCTGGCAGAGATCCGCGACAGGACCGCTGATCTCGTGGGCATCACTATAGAAACGCGCAAGCCCGACGCGGGTCCGCCCATCGGCAAACCCATACACATAGAAGTCTCGTCTCGATTCCCGGCGTTGCTGGAAGAAGCAGTGGCAGATATCCGTGCAATCATGGAGAAACACCCGGCGGTTACCAACATCGAGGACAGTCGCCCGCTGCCCGGCATCGAATGGCAGATCGACGTCGACCGCGCCGAGGCGGCTCGCTTCGGCGCCGACATTTCACTCGTCGGCGCCATGGTTCAGCTCGTGACCAACGGCATCAAGATTGGCGAGTATCGCCCTGATGACAGTGACGATGAAATTGACATTCGTGTCCGCTACCCCGATCAGTACCGCAGCCTCTCCCAGATAGACCAGCTGCGAATCCCGACCGACGCTGGCCAGGTGCCGATCAGTACGTTCGTCGAACGCAAGCCTGCCCAGAAAGTGAGCACGATTACTCGGATCGACATGCAGCGCACGATCAGCATCGATGCGGACGTCGAGAGCGACTACCTCGTATCCGATGTAGTCGCGGAACTTCGAGAGCTGATGCCGACGTTGTCAATCGATCCACGAGTCAGCGCCGCTTTCCGCGGCGGCACGGAAGACCAGGAAGAAGACATGGCGTTCCTGGAAAGGGCGATGCTGATGGCTCTCGCGATCATGGCCATTATTCTCGTGACGCAGTTCAACAGCATCTACCAGGCGGGACTGATACTGACCGCTGTACTGTTTTCAACGGGTGGCGTACTGCTGGGCCATCTCGTGATGGGCAAGCCGTTCGGCGTCATCATGTCCAGCGTCGGAGTTATCACGCTCGCGGGCATCGTGGTGAACAACAACATCGTGTTTATCGATACCTACAATGTTCTGCGCGGCCGCGGTCTCGAAGCCTATGACGCCGTACTGCGCACCTGCGCGATTCGCCTGCGTCCGGTATTGCTGACCACGATCACGACGATCATCGGCCTGATGCCCATGGTGCTCGGCGTCAACATCAACCTGGTAGGCCGCGACATCTCCGTGGGTGCGCCGAGTTCCCAGTGGTGGACTCAGCTCGCATCGTCGGTTGCCGGCGGCCTGGCATTCGCAACAATTCTGACGCTGTTGCTTACACCCAGCCTGCTCATGATCCAGGCGAATGTATCGCAGCGCCTCGCAGCCCGCCGCGAGCGGCGCGGCGGGCGTTCGACCGCGACCACAGCGACTCCCTAGAGCCTCGCCAACGCCTGCATCCAAACGCCCGTTTCCGGCATCTAACTGACAAACGCAGCGATTGAGCGCTGCCGAACTCAGTCTGGCCGCAACTGTCTCAATCTGCGTCGGTTTGAATACGGAGTGGCAACACAATCCGTCCCAGGGGATTGCAGGTAATTGTTTTTCCTTATTTTTTTACCGATAAAGAAATTTTTCGAGGGTGTTGCGTTATACTAATCTAGTGTTATACTTAACTATAACACTGACACTGAACCCGATGGCCAATACGATGAACTTCAGACACGTCACGATCGCCACGCTCATGGTCTCACTCACGGCTGCACTGGCGTCCGGCTGCGGAGTGGGCGAAGCACGCGTTGCCTCGGACACCGAGATCGAGGCCGCAACGCCGATCCCGGTCGAAACCGCCATGCCGTCGCGAACCGACATCGTCGCGACTTACGAGGCAACGGCCACGATAGCCTCGGATGCCGATGCGCCCGTGGTGGCGAAAGTCGGCGGCGAGGTCATCCGGCTGCTGATCGAGGAAGGCGACCGCGTGACGGAAGGCCAGGTGCTGGCCGAACTCGACGGTGACAGACTGCGCCTCGAAATGCTGTCGGCGAAAGCAAATCTCGACCAGGTGCGCAGCGAATACGAGCGCTACACCGATCTCGCGGCGCGCGGCCTCGTCAGTGAGGCGATGTTCGAGGGCCTGAAGTACGACCTCGAGGCGCTCGAGGCGTCGTACGAGCTGGCCCGCCTCAATTTCGGCTACTCGAAGATCCGCGCGCCGATCGACGGCGTCATTTCGGCGCGCGACATCAAGCTGGGTCAGAGCATTGATGCGTCCGAGGTGGCGTTCCGCATCACCGACACGAACGAATTACTCGCCTATCTGCAGATACCGCAGGCGGAACTCGGCAAGTTCTCGGCCGGACAGTCCGCAACGCTCACTGTCGACGCAGACCCAAGCACGACGTACACGGCCACGATTGCGCGTATCAGTCCGACCATCGACGTTCGAAACGGAACGTTCCGTGCCACTGCATTCATTGACAACGCCTCGGGTGCGCTTGCCCCCGGCATGTTTGCGCGCTTTTCGATCGCGTACGACCGGCATACCGACGCTCTCGTCATCCCGCGCGCTGCCCTTATCGAGGAAGACGACCGGACATCTGTCTACGTAGTCACCAACGGTGCCGTTATCCGGCGCGCAATCGACATCGGCGTCGAGTCCGGGAACCTCGTCGAGGTGGCGGGCGGCCTGAACGGCGATGAAGAAGTCGTCGTCACAGGCCAGTCCAGTCTCCGCGACGGCAGCAAGGTGCTTGCCAGCAGTAGTCCTCGACCGGGCTACACGGGCTGACGCAAGCGGTTTGAGAAACCCATGAGCTTATTCCGATCCGGAGCGCCAGTACTTCTCGGCGTCCTGTTCCTCAGCGCCTGCCAGCCCGAGTCGCAATCCGGGGATCAAACGTCCGAGGAAGAGACCCCGCCGATTCCGGTCGAAACCAGCATGCCCGTTCGTGGTGACGTATTCGCCATGTACACGGGTACCGCGCCGATAGAAGCCTTCGCGGAAGCGGACGTCATCGCCAAGGTCGGCGGAGAGATCCGTGAGTTGCTCGTGGAGGAAGGCGAGGAAGTAAGCAGGGGCCAGATCCTCGCGCGCCTCGACGGTGAACGCCTGAGGCTCGAGTTGAACGAATCCGAAGCGAAGCTTCGCAAATTACAGCGCGATTACGAGCGCAACATCGACCTGCAGGCGAAGGGCCTGATCAGCGACGGTGATTTCGAGAAAATCAAATACGAGATGGAAGCGCTGGAAGCGGCCTTCAACCTGGCGAGCCTGGAACTCGACTATACGCGGATCCGCGCCCCTATCGATGGCGTCATCGCCGAACGTTTCGCAAAGCTCGGCAACTCGATCAGCGAGGGCGAAGCTTTGTTCAGGGTGACGGGTCTCGACCCCCTGGTTGCCTACCTGCACGTGCCCGAGCGCGAATTCAGGCACATCAGCCCCGGGCAGCCCGTCGGCATCGAAATCGACGCCCTGGCGGGGGAACCGTTCGCCGCGGCAGTCAGCCGCGTTAGCCCCGTCATCGACCCGCAGACCGGCACCTTCAAGATCACCGTGGAAATCGTCGACAAGACAAGACGCATAAAGCCGGGCATGTTCGGCCGCATTAGCGTGATCTACGATGTGCATGAGGATGTGCTGCAGATACCCCGTAGCGCGATCATCGAAAACCGGGGCACGGCCAACGTCTTCGTCATAGACGGCGATCGCGCGATCAGCAGGCCGGTCATCACGGGCTACAGCAATCGCGGCATGGTCGAAATAAGCAGCGGCCTCCGGGAAGACGATCAGGTCGTAACTGTGGGTCAGGCCAGCCTGAAAGAGGACTCACTGGTCACCGTCATCAACCGCCGCGGTAACGCTGGACTTGCGGCGGGCGCGAACGAAACCGACGACGCGCAATTGGAATCGGGCGATGCGGCGGCTGATTGAAATTGCCACCGAGCGCCGCGTCACCGTCGTCATGCTCATGGTCGCCGTTGGCCTGTTCGGAATGGTGTCCCTGTCGAGGCTGAATCTGAACCTCCTGCCCGACGTCTCCTACCCTACGTTGACCATTCGCACCGAGCTCACCGGCGCGGCGCCCGTGGAAGTCGAAAATCTCGTCACCAAGCCGGTCGAGGAAGCCGTCGGCGTCATCCGCAACGTCAGGCTGGTTCGCTCGGTCTCCCGCTCCGGACAGTCCGACGTAACGCTGGAGTTCCTTTGGGGAACCGATATGGACGTCGCAGGCGTCGAGGTCCGCGAAAAACTGGACCTCTTGTTCCTGCCACTGGAGGCAAGTCGTCCTTTGCTGCTGCGTTTCGATCCTTCTTCGGAACCGATAATGCGGCTGGGGCTCCTTCACAGTGAATCAGCGGATCGCACGGACAGCCCCGAAGCACGCCTGAAATCGCTGCGGCGTCTCGCAGAAGATCGTATCAAGACCGATCTGGAAGCCGAGGAAGGCACCGCTGCCGTCAAGGTCAGCGGGGGGCTCGAGGACGAAATCCAGATCCAGGTCGATCAACAAAAGCTCTCGCAACTCGGCATCGGCATAAAGCAGGTCGCGGAACGCATTCGTGCGGAAAACGTCAATCTCTCGGGCGGCCGCCTGGAGGAAGGCGACCAGCGGTTCCTCGTCCGCACGCTGAATGAATTCGAATCCGTCTCGGAATTCAGCGACGCCATCGTCGCCTATGTCGCCGGTCGTCCCGTCTACCTGCGGGACATCGCTACGGTCGAACGCGGATACAAGGAACGCGAAGCCATTACACGCGTGAAAGGGCGCGAGGCGGTCGAGCTCGCGATCTACAAGGAGGGCGATGCGAACACGGTGCAGGTCGCAAATCGTCTGGAGGAGCGCCTGAGCCGGGTCCGCGAGTCGCTGCCCGGCGACATGGAACTCGTCAAGACATACGACCAGTCGCGCTTCATTTCCTCCGCGGTCGATAACGTCAAGAACGCGGCGCTCGTTGGTGGCCTGTTCGCGATTATCGTGCTGTACGGTTTTCTGCGCGATGCACGCTCCACGACGATCGTCGGAATTGCGATCCCGATATCCGTTATCGGTACGTTCCTCCTGATGTACAGCTATGGCGTCTCGCTGAACATCATGTCGCTTGGTGGCATTGCGCTTGCCGTGGGCATGCTCGTCGACAATTCCATCGTGGTGCTGGAGAACATCGTTCGCAAGCGTGAACAGGGCGAGGGTATCGTCGAGTCCGCGACGAACGGTACGTCGGAAGTGGCCTCGGCCGTCGTCGCCGCAACGCTGACCACCGTCGCGGTATTTTTTCCGATGGTATTCATCTCGGGCATCGCGGGCCAGCTATTCCGTGATCAGGCGCTCACCGTGACGTTTGCGTTGACCTTCTCGCTCATCGTCGCCCTCAGCGTCATCCCGATGCTGTCTTCACTCGGCGCCGGCAGTCGCTACGTCGACGATAAAGAGAACGAGCCACCGGGGCGTTTCACGCGCCTCATCGCGGGCGTAGTCAGAGCGTTCGGATTCGTCTTCGTTGGCATACGATGGCTTTTCTGGGCCCTGTTGTGGCTGCCGACGCAGCTGTTTCAGAGATTCTACGGCGCGATCGCCGCCGTCTATCCCGCGCTGCTGCGCTGGTCGCTGCAGCACCGCGCCGCGGTCGTCGTTTCCGCTTTACTGATATTCGCCGGCAGCATGGCGCTCGTGCCACGCCTGGGCACCGAACTCATTCCGCAACTGTCGCAGGGCGAATTCAATGTGGACCTGAGACTGCCGCCCGGCGCCACCCTCGCGGAGACGGATCGTGCAATCCAGGCTGCGCAGAGCGCAACGCAGGACATCGATTCCGTCGCGCTCGATTACTCGGTGGCAGGCACCGGCAACCGCCTCGACGCGAACCCCGTGGATGCCGGCGACAACACGGGCACGCTCAGCGTGGCCCTGGTGCCGGGCGCGGGACGCAGCGACGAGACAGCCGCAATGGAAGCAATGCGCCGCGAATTGTCCGGCATTCCCGGCGTGCAGTACGAATTTTCCCGGCCCTCGCTACTGAGTTTCTCGAGCCCGCTGCAGGTCGAGATCGCGGGCTACGACCTCGAGGAACTCGCCTTTGTAAGCCGGGCGGTCGTTTCGCAGATGGCGAACGACGACCGCTTTACAGACATCAGGACGACCGTCGAGAACGGTAATCCGGAGATCCAGATCGTCTTCGACCAGGAGCGCGCCGCGAAACTCGGGCTCGCGGTGCGAGACATCGCGGATCGCGTCGTGGCGAGCGTACGGGGCGAAGTCGCGACCCGCTACACCTGGCGCGACCGAAAAATCGACGTACTCGTGCGCAGCGTCGATACGCGCCAGTCCAGTATCGATGAGGTTCGCCGGCTGATCGTCAATCCGGAGTCAGCAAGGCCGGTTACACTCGAAGCTGTCGCAACCGTCGACATCGCGAGCGGCCCTGCCGAAATCCGGCGTGTCGCCCAGGAGCGCGTCGCGATAATCACGGCCAACGTGGCCTACGGTGATCTCGGCGCTGCCGCCGCAACGGCGGGACGGATACTCGACCGTACACCGATGCCGTCGGGAATCAGCGCCAGCGTGTCCGGGCAAAGCGAAGAAATGCAGGAGTCGTTCACATCCATGCAGTTCGCGCTGGCGCTGGCTATCTTTCTCGTGTATCTCGTGATGGCATCGCAGTTCGAGTCGCTGATCCACCCGTTCGTTATTCTGTTCACGATTCCGCTCGCGCTCGTGGGCGCTGTGCTTGCGTTGTTCGTAACCGGCACGACCATCAATATCGTCGCATTCATCGGCGTCATCATGCTCGCGGGCATTGTCGTCAACAACGCCATCGTACTCGTCGACCTCATCAACCAGTTGCGGGCGAAAGGTATGGATCGGTTCGACGCCATCATGGAGGCCGGCAGCGCCCGGTTGCGGCCAATATTGATGACTTCGTTGACCACGGCACTCGGTCTGTTGCCGATGGCGCTCGGTTTCGGTGAAGGTTCCGAGGTAAGAACGCCGATGGCTATTACGGTAATCGGCGGGTTGCTGGTATCGACGCTGCTGACGCTACTGGTGATTCCTGTCGTCTACTCGCTGCTGGATCGCAAGCGCTGGCCCGCAGCCGTCGGCCTGGCTGCACCGCAAGGCCGCTCATGAAGCACACGGAGATCGCATTGCGGCGGCCGGTCACTACGGTGGTCGTGTTCGTCGCGCTCGCCCTGGTGGGGCTGATCGCTGCGCGCCTGCTGCCGCTCGAGAAATTCCCGGACATCGAGTTTCCAGGGATCTTCATCCAGATCCCGTACGAAGGTTCATCGCCGGAGGAAATCGAGCGGCTGATCACGCGCCCGGTCGAGGAGGCGCTTGCGACGCTGTCCGGCGTGGAGAGGATGTCCTCCACATCCACGGAAAACGACACACAGATTTTCCTGCAGTTCGACTGGGACCAGAACATGGGAGCAAAGGGTATCGAGGCCCGCTCCAAGGTCGACGGCATCCGCCACCAACTGCCCGACGACGTTCGCCGGGTCTTCGTATTCACCGGGTCGCTGGGCGACCAGCCCGTGCTGCAGCTGCGCATCTCCAGCGACCGCGACCTGTCCGACAGTTACGACCTGCTCGATCGCCTCCTGAAGCGCCGACTCGAACGCATCGACGGTGTTTCCCGCGTCGATCTCCACGGCGTCGACCCCCGCGAAATCAGGATTCTTCTCAGTGCCGACATGATCGCCGCTTACGGCGTCGACGTGGCCGACCTCCGCGATCTTCTGACCCGCAGCAATTTCGCCGTCAACGCGGGACGGCTGACCGCCGGGGATCAGCGGCTGAGCGTGCGCCCACGCGGAGAGTTCGGTTCGGTCGAGGATATACGCAACCTCGTCGTTTCCGCGGACGGCTTGCGGCTTGGCGATATAGCACGCGTCGAACTGCGCACCCCCGAAAGAAATTACGGGCGGCACCTCGACCGTGATTACGCGATCGGCGTATCGGTCAACAAGACGACGGGTGCCAATCTCGTCGATGTGACCGATCAGGTCATCGCCGAAGTAGAGGAAGTCGGAAAATTGCCACAAATGAGCGGGATCAACATTTTTCCGCTTGACAATGCGGGCGACAGCGTTCGCAAATCGCTCTCCGATCTCCTGAACGCCGGACTGCTCGGCGGCCTGCTCGCAATCATCGTGCTTTACCTGTTCCTGCGGCAGCTTTCCACCACGCTAATCGTTATCTCGTCGGTACCTTTCTCTCTGCTGATCACGCTCGGCGCGCTTTACTTTGCCGGGCTCTCGCTGAACATCCTCTCGATGATGGGGTTAATGCTCGCCATCGGCATGCTCGTCGACAATGCGGTCGTCGTCACCGAGAGTATTTTCAGGCACCGCGCGATGGAAAAGGACAAGCCTTTCAGTGCCACGCTCAAGGGTGTGCGCGAAGTGGGGACGGCGGTTATCGCGGGCACGGCTACAACCATCATCGTTTTCGCACCGATTATCGTCGGCACGAAGAACGACATCATGGTATTCCTCACGCACGTGGCCGTAACGATTATCGTCGCGTTGCTGGCGTCGCTCCTGATTGCACAGACACTGGTCCCGATGCTCGCGGCCCGAATTCGCCTGCCGAAGCCGCCGAAGAGCGGCGCCCTGATTCCCAGGCTGACCAGGGCCTACACGAACAGTCTTCGCTGGATCATCGGCCACCCCTGGTGGACGGGCCTCGGTATCGTCATGACCTGCGTCATCGGCGTCCTGCCCTTGATACTGCAGCTCGTCAATTTCGACATGTTTCCACAGGACGTCGGGCGACGGCTGTACATGCAGTATCACATCGAGGGCCGGCATCCGGTAGAACGCGTCGAAGGCGCCGTGGACACGATCGAGGAATACCTGTTCTCGCGACAGGAGGAATTCAATATCCGTTCGATCTACAGCTACTATGACCAGGGCCAGGCCCAGTCCGCGCTGCTGTTGACCGAAGAGGAAGAGGCGACCCTGTCGACGAAAGAGATCATTAAGCGCATCGAAGCCGATATGCCGACGCTCGCGATAGGCAAGCCTACGTTCCAGTTCGACCAGCAGGGTGGCGGCGAGGGATTCGCGGTCCAGATTTCGGGCGACTCGACGGAATTGCTGAACGAGCTTGGCAGCGAGGTCGCACGCGCACTATCGTCTATCGAAGGTCTCAAGGATGTACGCTCCGACGCGGAGTCTGGCGAAAACGAGGTTCGCGTCGCGATCGACAGAGACCGTGCCGCCCTCGTCGGGCTGACGGCTTCCGAGATCGCACAAACGATTGCAATCGCCATGCGCGGCGAAAACCTGCGCGAATTTCGCGGACAAACAGGCGAGATCGAAGTCCGGCTCGCTTTCCGCGAGGACGATAAACAAAGCGTCGAACAGCTCGCCAACCTGCCGCTGTACACGCCAGACGGCACCCGGATAAATCTCGGCAGCGTTGCCTCGCTTCATATCGGCCGGTCGCCGGCGACGATTCGCCGCACGGACCGGCAAACCGCCGTAATACTCTCCGGCAACCTCGAGGATGACGTCAGCAAGGAAGAGATAAGGCCGGCCGTCAAAAGCCTCATGGACCAGATCGAGCTGCCACCGGGTTACAGCTGGAAAGAAGGCCGCGGCTTCGAGCGCACGGACGAGACACAGGCCATGATGGCCACGAACATCCTGCTGGGTATCGCCTGCATCTTCCTGGTTATGGCTGCCTTGTTCGAGTCGCTATTGTTACCGTTCTCGATCATTCTTGGCTCGATCGTGTTCTCGATATTCGGCGTTTTTCTGTTTTTCGCAGCAACCGGCACGACGTTCTCATTCATGGCCATGATCGGCATCATGATTCTCATCGGCGTCGTCGTTAACAACGGCATCGTACTCGTCGATCACGTTAATAATTTGCGCGGGGACGGGATGTCGCGAAGCGAGGCCATCGTCGAGGCGGGCCGTGACAGGCTGCGGCCAATCCTGATGACTGTGGCGACGACGATAGTCGGACTGACGCCGCTTGCGCTCGGTTCGACCCAGATTGGCGGCGACGGACCGCCTTATTACCCGATGGCCCGCGCCATCATCGGTGGCCTCGCGTTCTCGACCGTCGTGTCGCTGTTCGTGGTGCCAGCCCTTTATATCTATTTCGACAAGCTGGCGGCGTGGGGCAGGAAAGTCATGCGCACCGCACGCCGCCGGGACGTGCGCGTTACCGGCGGCGCGGCCGTTCCCTGAGACCTCGCAGGCCGGCTGCAGTTGCGAAGCTACCGAGTAACACGAGCAGCAGCAGATCGATCGAGCCGCCACCACCGCTGTTGACCGTTATTCGGGTCTCGGTTGCCGGCGCATCCCGGTCCATATCCTCGAGCGGCAGGAATGCCAGCTCCGACGTGTCGTCGGGACCGAACCAGGCGAGAAACTCGGAGGTGTCGGCATCGAATACCTCGATGAGTATGTCGTAGTCGCCCCTCGGGTAACCGGAGACGAGGTCCGTCACGATGACGTAATCGTCGCTTCCGGACGAACCGAAGATCGTAAAGTCCTCGGTTACCGCGTACTCCTCCCACGGCCCGCCTTCGTAACTCAGGTAGGCCACCGCATAGATATCCGCCGCCGAATAGTACGTATCGACGTCGAACAGCAGGTCGATGCCAGAGTAGTAACCGTCCCGGTCGCTATCGCCGTAGAGTTCGACGTCGGCGAGGTAGAACCAGAAATCCGCATTCGGTGACATCGACTCTATGGATGACGTTTTTGATTGCGCGCCCGAACGGGTCTTCTCGCGACTTCCCCCGCTTGCCCGCAGCGTTTCATACTCGTCGCGGGTTTCCTTGATTGCGACGGCATTGTCGCGTCCGTCACCTTTCAGGTGCGTCGAGTAGGTAACGCGTTTGCTGCCCTCTTCCTCGACGACTGCGGCCGCAGACGTTGCCGAGATCACGACCAGCAGCCCCGTCGCGATCAGCAATGCGATTACCGGTTTCCTATCCAGCTTTGCCGTGATCATGAGTCCGTCCTCGGTTTCGTTATTCGACGATCTCATTTGACGCCTGCACGCATGAATCGAAGCTGAATCGCTGGGAACCCCTCACGGCCCGTGAGAATATGTACAGCAGGAATGCCCACCCGAGGTACCCGTTAATCCGTGGTTCAGGAAACTCATAGCTCCCCGGTCGGTGGCGCGATCGGGCTGATACTGTTTGGAGTGTTGGGTGGACTCGGACTCGACCTGTGCGCCAAGGCCATACTCGAGACCTATCCCCTCGAACAGTTCGTTTTTCTTCGCAGCCTCATCGGGCTCCTGCTGTTCCTGCTGCTTGCACGCCAGTTCGGCGGACTGCGGAGCCTGCTAACGCGCAGGTGGGCCTGGCACATTTTACGTACGCTGCTGGCGTCCGGTGCAATGTTCGGCTTCTTTTTCGGGCTGTCGAAGATGCCGCTGATCGACGCGCTGACGCTCGGTTTCACGGCGCCACTCATCATGACAGCGCTTTCGGTACCGCTCCTTGGGGAACACGTGGGCTGGCGGCGCTGGCTTGCCGTGATTGTGGGATTCGCCGGTGTCCTGATGATCCTTCGTCCCGGTACGGGCACTTTTTCACCCGCGGCCCTGAGCGTGCTTCTCGCGGCCCTTTGCTACGCGTGCCTTGCTATCACGGCGCGCAAGCTCGCGGACACGGAATCGACCTTCGGCCTGTCCGTGTATGTCATCGCCGGACCGATGATCATCTCCGGTCTCCTTTCGATAGACGGAGACTGGAAAACACCTGACGCCGCCGGCTGGACTCTATTTCTCGCGGCGGGCGTGTGCTCCGTAATCGCCTGGATAGGCCTCGTCGGAGGCTACCGCCGGGCACCACCGGCTGTCCTCGCGCCATTCGAATACACGGCGCTGATCGCCGGTGCGGTGGCAGGCTACCTGATCTGGGATGAAGTGCCGGATCGCTGGGTAATCGCGGGCGCACTGGTGATTATCTCGTCCGGCCTCTACATCGTGTACCGCGAGGTCGGCACCGCCGTCTCGATGCGTTACCTGCGCGCGCTGACAGCCAGCGGCAGTGCGTTATTGTCGCGGCGGCGCCGCGCCGCGGAAAAGCCCCGCACGTAGCGAGGCGCTAATCGACGTCGCCCGCCACGAGGCCGGCAATCTGCGCCGGCGTCACGGCCAGCGATTCGGCAACGCCGTTGAAGAAGTCGATCTCCAGCGGATTCACAACGTGATCACTGCGGAATATATCCGCGAGGGCCTGTACTGTCTCGGCACGGTGCTCGGGTTTCATCTTGCCATGCACCTTGGCAAGGTACTTCCGCAGGCCTGCTTCCGCGTAGAGCTCCGCGCGAGCGGCAACCCGCACGTCGGCGGAGCTTACGTCCTCGCCGGTGTGCTGCTTGATGATCTCCTGAATACGCTCGACTTCGATCGACTGGATGTTGATATCTGCATCGGCCGCCCTCGCGAGGGTCATCAGGAGTACTTCCTTGAACAACTCGTTCTGCTTGTCTTCGCCGATGTCCGAGCCGCCGAAGATATTCAATACGTTCTTGAGATCTGCGAGTGCCATTACGTCCTCTCTCCCGGGTTCTTGATTGTTCGAATACGGTTGCCGCACGGCAGGCAAGAGCCAGAGTATACACTGCTAGCGGCGCATCGGCTGCCTTTGCCCGTAGGTCAGTGACCGCCACAGCCACTCCGCGGGGCCGAAACGGAAATACCTTAACCACCAGGGGCTTAGAAACAGCTGCAGGCCTATCACTACGGCGACGAAACCCTGCTGCCCGATGCGCGGCACGTCCCCATAGAGCCCCAAACCGTAGCCGTAGAACAGGCTTGTCATGACCAGTGAATGGGTCAGATAGTTCGTCAGCGCCATACGCCCGACCGCGGCAAAGCGGTCGACGACGGCCTGTAACGCGCCCGATTTGACCATGAGCATGACAGCGCCGATGTGGCCGAATGCGACCAGGATGCTGCCGAAGTAGTTCGGGATCCCGCCGTAGCGGGACACGAACAACGGATCGAACTGGTGTGCGTCGAGAATTACCGCACTCAGGATCGCCAGAGGCAACCCGGCTCCGTAACCGATCAGGGTCATTCTTCTGTAAAAGCGCATGCTGCGCTCGGCGGACAGCACACCCAGCTTCATCAGCGCCATTCCCAGCAGCATCAGTCCGCCAACACGCCAGACGACGAATACCAGCGTAAGGTTGAGCTGCATGAATGCCACGAACGGTGCGCGCTGCGCCAGCGCCTCGACATAGCTCCCTCTGTAGGCGGTAACCTCCGCTTCGATGTCTTCGGCGCTCGGCGCGAAGACGACGCGAATCGCCTGCCACTCCTCGAGCTTTTCCTGCTGCTGTTCGTCGAGAGCGGCGCCTTGTGATTGCAGGCTTTCGATCGCGGCAACGTCCGTCTGCAACTCCTCCACGTAGAAAGAGCTGCCGTAATTGATCAGGAGCGTTATCGGCAACATCACACAGGCGATCGTTATGAGGATTCGAGGCGACGCCCTGCGAAACAGGAAAACGATCATCCCCATCAGGGCGTAATGGAAAAGGATGTCGCCGAACCAGATGAAGTATCCGTGCAGCAACCCGAACACGATCAGCCATCCGCTCCGGCGGTAGAAGACGGAAGTTAACGGCGCGTCGCGCACTTCGGCACGATTCATCATCATCACCACGCCCGCACCGTAAAGCATCGAGAAGATGCTCATGAATTTCTGGTCGAAGAACAGGTGCGTGAAGAACCAGGTGCCCATGTTGAGCGCGTCTGCGCCGCCCATGATCAACGGGTTGTAATAAGCCGCGAGCGGCATCGCGAACGCGTAAACGTTCATCACGAGGATGCCCATTACGGCAACACCGCGCAGGGTGTCCAGGGAAACGAGTCGCTCGGCCGCCGTGACGGGGGCGGCGTTTCGCTTTGGGAGCGGTTCAGAATAACCCATCAAAAGTTACTTTTATACCCTTGTTTTTCTGTGAATTTCTTCTTGGATTTCCTGATCATCCAAGACATACTTCGGCTGGGCAAACTACTGAAAGGAGGTGATCCATGTCTAGTGAGATTGCAAGGTTATCGAGAGAAACGTTGGGTCTTGGCCGGATTATGGAGCATCTTTCCGCAATCCTCTGACCGCCGGTTTTTTCGATACTGCACTCACGGAAGGCCGCCCACAGGGCGGCCTTTCTTGTTTGCGTCACGGCCTGGCGGCGACGGTCGCAACCGTCGCCACCCTCCGTGCCTGGTCCTACTGCGCGGGGCGGCGCCGGACCTTCGCGTCATACAGGCGAGCGACGTCGCAGTCCATGAGCGCGCCGATCAGTTCGCCCTGCTTATCCCAGTCTTCCTGGTCCGCGTAACGCTGGTAATCCTGACCGTGCCGCGTGTGATTATCCCACGAGGACACCATCTTGAAATCGAAGTCGAAGTCTCCCCCGCCATATGCCGGGAACATCATCCACGTACCTTCGTGATAACCGGTTTCGGTCTGGTATTTCGACCAGGCTTCCAGGCCACCCATCAGGTCCGGCCACTTGTCCGGGTCCTCGGGCCCCGTACAATCCGCAAACGAGAGCACGATCGTATCCGGTGCAGGACGCTCACCCGGTGACTTGAATTCGGTCGTCGCGAAGTTTGTGTGCGAGTTGCACTCGATAACGGCTGCGAACTGCCCGCCGATTTCACTGCCCTCGCTCATCCAGGTGTCCGTTCCCTGGCCCATGGCTTCGCCGCTCGGCCAGGAACCGAGCCAGCCAACGTCGAAGGTGTTTTCGCCGTAATAGTGTGGTGTGAGCGTCATGGCAAAATAGTTTTCTCCGCCAACGTCGTCCATCCACTCGTTCCAGTTGTCGATAACCTCGTCGAGGTCCGCCGGGCCTTTGCCGGCGCGGTAATCGCAGGTATAGGTCTCGACCGGTACGTAACGCCTTGCTTCCTGTTCGTGGTTATCGGCGTATGCCGGCACGATGCTGAATACAAGTACGGATGCCGCGGATGCGGCGACGATTCTTGTCATTATTCTTCCCCTATAGTGTTTGTTGTAACGCCCGTTGATCGAGGCGCATGAGGGAAGTATAGACGAGGAATCAGCTCAGGATGGCTTCCAGCGTCTCGAACAGGCGATCGACCTCGCCGATCGTGTTGTAGTGCACCGGCCCTACACGCACTGCGCCGCCCGACTCGTATATGCCGAGCGACTTCACCACCTCGACCGCATAGTTGTGGCCGCTCCAGGCGAAAATATTCGCCGCCGCGAGTGCCCGGGCGATATCGTCGGGTGCGTGCCGTTCGTGGGTAAACGCAACGGTCGGGCCGCGTCTCGACATGGCCTCATCGGCCGTAATACCGTGAATCGTGATGCCGGGGAGCGACTGCAGGCCCCGCACGAGATACTGCGCCAGCGATTGCTCATAGTCGGCGATGGCCGCCATGCCTGCGCGCACTTTTTGCCGTCGGTCGCCCTCGCCGCCGGCCATCGTCTCTCCGACCCAGGCAAAGTAGTCCACCGCTGCCGCAGTGCCGGCCATGCCTTCGTGCGAGGCCGTGCCCGGCGAGAAGCTCCAGGGAATCGAATCGGGCGCGGGCCGCAACTTATACGGCTGCAGGGACTCCAGCACCTCGCGCCGCCCCCAGAGCACCCCCTGGTGGGGCCCGAAGAACTTGTACGGCGAACAGACGAGGAAATCGCAGTCGAATTCCTGCACGTCGTTTACCATGTGGGGTGCGCTCTGCACCGCGTCGATGTAGGTCCAGGCGCCGGCATCCCGGGCCATCCGGCAGATCGCCCGAACGTCGTTCACGGTCCCCGTCAGGTTGCTTGCCGCGCAAACGCACACCAGCCGCGTCCGGTCGTTCAGCAGGTTTTCGAGTTCCCCGAGATCAAACTCGTAGGTCCGCGTATCGAAGGGCAGCCAGCGGATAGTCAACCCGAAGTCACGCGCCAGCAGCACCCAGGGGCCGACGTTTGCATCGTGGTCCATGCGCGACAGGACGATTTCGTCACCGGCATCGAGAAAGCGCCCGATCGAACGGGAGATATGAAACGTCAGCGACGTCATGTTCTGGCCGAATATGATCTCGTCCGCCGAGGGCGCATTGAGAAAGTCCGCCATCGCGTGCTGCGCATCGGCAACGATGTCACCAACGGCGAGCGACGTCCTGAAATATCCTCCCATGTTCGCGCTTGCGCCGAGCATGCAGTGCGACATGGCATCGACGACACGCTGTGGTACCTGCGTGCCGGCGGGATTGTCCATGTAAACCCTTGCGACCCCTTCATCGGTCTCATTGAGCGCAGGAAACTGCGAACGAATCGCTTCAAGGTCGAGTGTCATGGCAGCGCTGGCTTCTATTCTTCGGCTTTGCCGCCCCATTTTTCGCGATGTGCGTCTTCTGCTCGCTGACGGACTTTCTGGTGTCGCCGGGTCAACAGCAGTGAGTTGGGGTCGCAAACCTGCGCCCTGATCAGGCCGAGATCGCTGGCAGCATCGAACAGGCTGGGATACCAGCGTTCCCAGTTTGGCAGCAGTTTCTCGACCTGATCGCGAAGACTCATGTGGCGACTTTAGCCGAGGCCGCCGCGCGTGACAATGACGTGGATCTGAATTTGGGCGCGACCGCCCGTTCAGGTTTCTTCCAGCATCTTGAGCAGCGTTATGCCCGCTGCAAACGCCATTCCGCCCATCACAATGAGCTGAATCTGCGGCATGAATTGCATCGGCACGCTGGCCAGCTCGACCGGCATGACGTTCAGCAAGGGCAAGAGCGCGTTGATGAGCTGTAACGCCGGCTTCAACGCAAAGGCCACGCCGACCAGGATCGCGACCGGCAGTGCCAGCCGGTTGACCCAAATCCGGCGCCGGATCTTCGAGATGATCCCGTCGCTGAAGCCGTCGTCGGCGATCGGTGGTGCGTCGAAAGCCGATGCCAGCAAACGGTCCACTGCATCTGATGTCTTGTCAGCCATATTGATGATTTTCGATTTCAAACTGCGTCCTGATTCTTTCCTTCGCGCGGTGAATAATCGACTTCACCGTACCGGCGGGCAAATCGGTAGCTTCCGAAATCTCCCGATGCGAAAGACCGCACGCATACGAGAAGATCATAATTACCCGCTCCTGTTCATTCAATGCCGCCAGCAGCGTGTCGAGATCCAGTTCGGTCTCGGGAGCATTCTGAATGGCAACGGGAGCCCTGTCCGTTTCGTGACCCGCCTGTTCGAGGATCTCGTGGTAGCGCTTCGACTTCCGTTTCGACTGCAGGAATGTCGTGTATGCGACTTTCAGCACCCAGCCAATGAAGCTCCCGGATCCCGAATAGGTATGGATCTTGTCCCATACGTGCAGGAAACAATCCTGTGCCAGGTCGTCTGCAAGCGTCTCGTCCCGCGCCAGCTTGCGCAGGAAGTTACGCACCTGCGACTGGTGACGGCGGATGAGTTCGCCAAAAGCCTTTGCATCCTGGCTGGCCACCACGCGTGCGACGAGAAGCTGGCGTGCGACGAGAAGCTGGTCGTCGATCGTTCCTCTCCCGGTGCCCTGTTGCGGCTCAGCCGGACTTTCCGAAACGGTGCATCAACAGGAATCCCGCGCCGATCGACAACGGGAACATGGAGATGCCCAGCAGCGGCCCCAATGCGTCGCCCTCATTCAGGAACACCGCAAAAAGCGCGATCGCTACGGCGACCAACACACTGATCACGCCGCGCCGCAAGTCGCGCTGGGGTGACACGGGCGGGTTGACGAGATTCTCGATCAGCTCGGGCGACAGGCCCTGACCTTTCTCTATCGCCGTGCGAATCGTCTCCTGCAGGTCTCTCTTTGCCTTGTAACGAAACCAGACCCACAGCGACAACA
>WOR8_10000507_pt1 | contig 40389 bp, 39 predicted proteins | sample DeeMarSeWOR38_10_FD_19890 | JGI IMG/M metagenome (IMG submission 19890) | reverse complement strand
TGTAGGGGATGTTGAGGACATCGGCTGCCTTGCACACGGTTGACATCGCACCGGATACGATGGTCATCTGCGTGGTCCCTTCCTGAACCTGCTGGACCAGACTGTTTTCGTCACCCAGGGCCTTGGCCGGAAACAGCTCGACCTTCATATCGGACTCCCCTTCGACGATGTTCTTGAAGATCACCGAAGCCGCTCCTTTCTTGGAACTCTGCCATTCGGCAGGATCAACATGACCCAGTTTGATTGTCGCTCCCGCCAGGGCCGTTGCCGGTGCACATATCAAGCCCAGCACCAGCAGCAGTGACAAAAGCGCGCCTAAATTTGAGAGATTTCGTTTCATTTTTCGTTCCTCCTTTTGTTTGATGGGGTTAGGTGCATGCTTAAACAAATCGAACGACACTACAATTCAAACAGAACCTTTACCGTTTCTCCCCGGCTTCCCGCCTCAAAGGCCTCCCAGGCCTGATCTAACCCGAAGCGCCTGGTGATCATCTTCTGGGCGCTGACCTTACCGGATACAACCCAGTTCATTGCTCTCAAAAACTGGCGGGGGACCAGGGCCACATCGCCGAACACGGTCAGGCCCTTGCGCAACATCTGCACCGGGCTGAAGCTCGCTTCCGGATACAGACCGAACAGCACCACTCTCGCCCGCGGTGCTGCCAGATCAAAGGTCATCTGGGTTGCCTTGGGAGAATTGGCGGTTTCCACGACGATATCCGCCCCAATACCATTGGTGTACTCTAAGATCGCTTCGACAGGGTCCTGTTCGCTGATGTTAATGATATGATCTGCGCCAAGATCTTTTGCGATCTCAAAGCGTTTGACATCCTGTTCCAGGCCGACCATAATCACTTTGGAAGCGCCGGCTGCTTTGAACGCCTGCAGGTGAAACATCCCCAGAGATCCGGGCCCTAAAATAGCAACCGTTTCACCTACCATCGGCATCACTTTCTCCAATGAACGCACAACCAGGCTGAGGGGTTCCATGAAGGCGGCGTCGGCGAAGTCCATATCATCCGGCATCTTATGCGCCAGATCAGATGGCAGCGCCAGGTATTCGGCAAAGGTTCCGTGGCAGGTAATGCCGACATGCTCCCAGTCCACGCACATGTTCTTAAAACCATTACGACACTGCAGGCATTTGCCGCATCCTGAAAGCGCCTCAAGGGCGACCCGGTCACCCACGGCATGATCGACAACCCCCGCGCCCAGTTCGGCAATCATACCGGCGCCTTCGTGCCCCAGGATGACCGGAATGGGGACCGGCTTACGCCCTTTGTAAAGGTTATTCAGTATTGAGACATCGGTAAAACAGATCCCGGTGGCTTTGATTTGAACCAGTATTTGCCCCGGACCGGGCTCGGGGGTCGGCATGTCTGCGACTTGCAGAGACCCTGCTTCGTCGGTTGCCTTGATAATCGCCTTCATTATTTCCTCCTACTAATGATGGCTTCTGCCGCCGGTCGTTAACGATTCGTCATTTGGGGGCGGACGGAAACCTTTGGCTGTTTTTCGATCTGATCCTTTCGATTCAAAGCACGTGTCAGGGCGGAAAACCCAGAACATACAGGTGTTTGCCGCCGTTGATCGGCCCCCTTAAGATTTCTTCGATCAGTTTGGGATCGTGCTGGGTCATCTGCTCGATCGGCTGCAGTTTGCCGGGCGGAAAGCGCTCCAGAATATCGTCGTGAAGCTGAACCATGTAGTCCATGAATTTCTCCACCGAAGGGATTGCTTTTTTCGGATCGGCTTTACTGGCTTTGCCCAAAACACCCTCCGGGAACATCACACATTCAATGCCGCCGGCACCCACGTGGCAGTGACCCGGGATCGGATTTCCGTAAATGTCGCCGCCCCGGTCGATATGGCCCGGCGGCAGATATCCCTTCACGTCGGTATCCTCTGCGTTTTCAGGCTGGCACAGCTCGGGGAACAGAGCCATCGAAACGGATTGCTCGGCCTCACAGGCGTGTTGGAAGGGGTTATCGTAAGGCCCGCCGTGAGCCTTGTCCATCAGCGTTTGTCCCATCACCCGGGGCACATCCACGAAGAAGAGCATGGCCGGTACCTGATAGCGCTTGCCGAACTCCTGCAGGGCTGAGGGAATGATATACTCCTGGCCGTGCAGGCTGATCCAGATTTGCTTGCGAAAGCCTGTATTCCAGAAACCGGCAATAATGGCGCGAATGTGATCGGAAAAAACATTGTCCGGAATCACGATGGTACCTGGCTGCCCAAGGTGATGAAAGGGATGCGAACCGTAGTGCAGCGGCTCGGCAACCGTGCAGCCGGTGACCCTGGCCACTTCTTCAGCCATGCGCGTTACGACAAAGGTGTCTTCGCCGAATGGCCCGGCGGCCCCGTGGTTTTCAGTTGAACCGACCGGCACAATCAGGATGTCGTTTTTTTTCAAGCGTTCTTCAACATCCTTTTTGGTCATGGTCTGAAAATAGATCCCGCTCGGCTTGTCCATATGGCCGCCTTCCGGGGGGATTGTCCATTTACTCATAGTGTGGCCTCCTGTTGGCTTTTTGGTATTATTTGCGGTGACTCGCCAGTTGCGGCGCATAGATCCATATAAATTCAAGATCTTCGTCGCCCGTATTGACGATTTTGTGCATTCCTCCCGGAGGGTTGTAGACGCAAATGCCGGGTGCAAGATCGATCTCCTCGTCTGCGGTGATAAATTTTCCCTGACCGGATATGAAGTACATCACTTCTTCTTCTTTTTCGTGTTTATGCTCCGGAACCATCCCGCCCGGATGCGTCCTGTTCAAGCCCATGGCCAGGTTCCGGGCACCGACTGTTTTTTCAGATACCAGAATCCATGACGTGCGCGGCGGTTCACGCCGTTCGCCTTCCATGGTATTCAGATTGACAACTTTCAGTTTTGACATGTATGACCTCCTGAATTTCTTTACGGTATGAATATCCCGCCATTGACATCCAGAGTGACACCGGTGATCCAATCGGACATTTCCGATGCCAGAAACAGGGCGGCATTGGCGACATCTTCCGGCAGGCCGTCTTTATTCACGGCCCTTCCCACGTTCCACGTCGCAAAAACCTCTTTGGGTACCTGCTTGGTTAATTCGGTCAGAATCGGGCCGGGAGCGATGGCATTGACATAGATTCCAGCGGGTCCCGCCTCCCTTGCGAGGGTCTGGGTCAGGCCGATAATGCCGGCTTTGGATGCGCCGTAGTCGACGGCTACGCCGGGTCGACCCGTGCGGCCGCCTAAACTTGCGATATTGACAATTTTCCCCCTGCCTATTTTTTTCATTACCGGAACAATTGCTTTGCACATGATAAAAGCGCCCGTCAGGTTCACTTTTATGATCTTTTCAAAATCGGCAACTGTTTTCTCCTCTATGGGAACGTGATGTAAAACGCCGGCATTGTTGACCAGAATGTCGATCCGCTCAAAGCGTTCCCGGATCTGCTCAACTATTTTTTGAACCTGGGTTTCATCGGTCACATCCGCCTGAAAAGCGATAACATTACTACCGCCGGCGTCCATGGCAAGCGCACGTTCCCGGCACTCTTTAATATTTACGTCCAACAGCGCCACTTTGGCCCCATGGCGATAAAAGCCTTCTGCAATGGCAGCACCGATGCCCCGGCTGCCTCCGGTGATAACCGCAACCTTGTCTTTAAAATCGATTTGCATAATCGGTCTCCCTAAAATTGATTTTGTACCGGCCCAATCGTCCAGATTTTTTTCATTTCGGCATTTGAAATATCAAAAACGGTATTATACGGCGGCAGCGGTTCGTTGCGCATAAATTCCGGAACATCGCAGCGCTCGGTGTTTAACCCGGCCATTTTATTGAACTCCCGCTCGGTTTCCAGGCACTTTACACCGATGTGCTGCACATCTTCATATGTAAGATTAAAACCATGGCGCGCATTGAGCAGTTCGGCAAACAGCCCGGGTTTTTTTACAAACGCCGGCCGAATAAACAAACACACCCCCAGACTGTCCAGAATCGCAGCACGAAGTTGAAGTCGGCGGGAAGCTTCTACCTGCCCCTCCGTGCCCCGGGGATCCATACTGGAAGCCAGCTCCAGAGCATTTCCGGCCGTATGATCGGCACCCATCGGTGAGGTAACGTACGTCACGCCAATTCCTTTTAAAGAACGCGGATCGTAACCCGGGATGGCCTGTCCTCTGATGGCCGGCACTCTGCGGACACCGAAAACCTTAGCGGTGATCACAACACCGTTGCCGATGATGCGCCCCAGCGGCGTACCCCGCAACACCTGGCGAATGAGGTCTTTGGCCCCTGCGGCGTCACCAAACGGGATCACGCCGGCATCCATGGCAACGCCAATGGCAGCGCCCGTTTCAATGGCGTCCAGTCCGGCCGCGTTGCACAGGTCGTTGAGCGCGGCAATTTCGTCAATGTCACTGATGCCGCAGTTAGACCCGAGCAGGGCGATATTTTCATACTGGAGTGAGGCCACCGTCGCCTTGCCTTCGCGATCGGGGAAGACATTGGAACATTGGATCACACAGCCCTGAATGCAGGGCTGCCCTTTGCGGCCTTCGCCGGCCCGCCGGTCGATGAGTTCGGCGATGGTTTCACCCGAAATGGCGTCCACCTGCTCAAATTGACCGGCACTGAAGTTACGCGTAGGCAGGATGCCCAGCGCGTTGCACACCGCTAAAACCGCCGGGGTGCCGAAGTTGTGCCGGTTTTCTGTCTTGGGATCGTCCATCAGGAGTTGAACCAGTTTTTTGTTGGCCGCGTTCAGGGCTTTGCGGTCATGGACTTCCGCAGGCGGCGCATCCGTGCTATCGAAAACAATCGCCTTGATGCCTTTGGAACCCATCACCGCACCCAACCCGCCGCGGCCAGCGAATCGAATTTGAACACCCGTTTTGTCGGTGGTCGCAACACCGGCGCCCGCCATCATCATCTCGCCTGCAGGCCCGATGCAGATCACCCCGGCATCTTCTCCAAACTCATCGCGCAGCAGCTGTAAAGTCGCCCGAACGGTTAAGTTTTTATATTCAGGGGCGGTGATTATTTCCGTTTTTTCCTTAGACACCATCAATATGCCGGTTTGCGGGTTGTCCGGTACATCCTCCAATACGACCGCTCTGAAACCGAGGCGCGCCATTTGCCGGCCGGCACTGCCGCCCACACTGGCTTCTTTAACGCCTCCGGTCAGCGGGCTTTTTCCGCCCACCGAATACCGGCCGGCCGTTGTCACATTCGTGTCCCCCAGCAGCCCGGCGGCCAGAATGAATTTGTTCCTGCGGCCCAGCGGATCACAATTCGGCTCGATCTCTTTTAACGCAAGATGCGCAATCAGCGAACGTCCTCCCAGGCGCAGTGCATCCGCAGCGCATGCTTCCGGCCGAATATCATTGGCACGCGTATTCACCCTTAAGATTTTATCCATTATCACTTCTCTTCGATCCGTATCGCAAGATCCTTTTGTTCCAGCAGCAGGTTAATCTTCTCGATTATTTGTGAATCCACCTCCAATCCCTGGGATTGGCTGGCTTCCGCCTTGTCGGCTTCGATTTCTCCCGGCACGAAAATGCGTTCGACGCCGGCGGCTTTTCGCGAGTTGCGGATGGATGCGACATAATCGCTCAGGAGGGTTTCGAAGTGCGCCCGCGGCATAAAGCGGCCAATGTCGATGGCCATGAACATCGCACCCACCCCGGTTGGCCCTATCGGTTTGTGAAAGGTAAGCAGATCGCGCCCGTATTTGGATCCTGAGAGCAGCCCGCACATCAAGTCAATGAACAAAGCCAAGCCGGAACCTTTGTGGCCGGCAATGGGCAGCAGCGTGCCCTTGATCGCTTCGGCCGGATCGGTGGTGGGGCTGCCGGTTTCATCAAGGGCCCATCCCAGAGGAATGTTTTCATTTAATCGCAGCGCGCGTCGAATTTTTCCCCGGGCCACCACACTGGCAGACATGTCAAGTACGATCGGGGCTCCCTTGGCGACAGGCGCGGCAATGGAAAGCGGGTTGGAACCGAAAAATGGTTCGGCGCCGCCCCACGGGGCGACGGACGCAGCGGCGTTGGTTGCGCATACGCCGATCATGCCCTCGGCAGCGGCCATGAGGGTATAATAGCCCAAAAAGCCGATGTGGTTGGTATTACGAATCAATGACAGGGCGATTCCGTGTTTTCTGGCCTTGTGGGTGCAAGCCTGCATGGCTTCCACAGCGGCTATCTGACCCAGGCCGTTGTTGCCGTCGATGTGCGTAATGGCGCCCTCATCGGTGATCCGCTTTGTTTTCGTGGGAATGTTGAGAAGGCCGTGGGCACAGCGTTCGGCGATGAGCGGCAAAAAGGCACAGCCATGGGTGCGAATACCGCGCATGTCGGCTTGAACCAGAATCTCTGCGACCAGCCGGGCCTCTTTATCTTCAGCCCCTAAGGCCTGAAGCAATTGGTTAATGACCTCCATCAGCTGATCGGCAGCAATTTTCAAAATTAATCCTCCACCGAACCCAGGCGTTCAAAAACCCGGTCAAGTTTGTTTAACTCTACACTCGAGATCCCCTGTTTGAGGGCAGCCGCCTTTTCCTCTTCTTTTTCTACCCGCTGACGGGTGGCTTCCAGGACGTCTTCCAATTTTGATCGGGCAATGATAACGATTCCGTCGTCGTCGCCAAGCACCAGGTCGCCGGGATTGACGACCACATCCCCGAATAAAACCGGATGATTGACGGAACCCAGTGTTTGCTTAACGGTACCCCGCATGCAGGTCCCGCGGCAGAAAATCGGAAATCCCATTTCAATGATTTCAGCGCTGTCCCGCACGCATCCGTCGATCGCCAACCCGCCGACCTGCCGTGCCATGGCTGAGGTGGCCATTAAATCGCCGAAATATCCGGCGTTGGGGTAGCCGTCGGTGGCGGCGACGATGATGTCGCCGGGCTGGGCGATCTGCAGGGCTTTGTGCAACATCAGGTTGTCTTTGGGATGACAGCGGACCGTCAGGGCCGCACCCAGCAGGCGCATATTGCGCCCTAAAGGCTTGATCGCTGGATCGACCGAGCCGATTCGTCCGGCAGCCTCGTAAACCGTTGCGGCACCGAAATCTTTGAATGCCGCCATCAATTTTTCTTGCGGTCTCTGGATCCGCGTTATGACCTGTGCCATACACTTAACCTTTCTTCGGTGATGTAAGTCCCAAAAGATAAGCTGCCGCAGTTTGAAGATGATTTTGAACGGCCAGCTCGGCGCGATCGCCATTCCCTTCAATGACGGCATCAAGGATTTCAAGGTGTTCCGCTACCATTTTGTTAAACCGTTGCCGGGTGAAGCGTCCGCCAAATTGTTGACGTATTCTTTTAATGTGATCCAGTAAGCCAAGATAGGTATCGATCAGCTTCTGGTTGCCGATACGTGTAACAATAAAAAGGTGAATATCCTCTACCGGGCCCCAATGAAGTTCGATCGCTTCAGTCCACTTTTGGGAATACTGCTCGAGCTCTTTTCTTTTGGCTCTGACCTCTTCTTCATCCCGCATTAATGCGGCCCGTTTGGCAGCGCCGCACTCGATAATTTCGCGGACCTCGAAAATTTCGCGAATATCCTGAAATGTAATATGCGCCACGGCTGATCCGCGGCCGGGTATATTTTCGACCAACCCCTCTCTTTCAAGTTGCAGCAGCGCTTCGCGTACGGGTGTTTTGCTGACATCGAGATCCCGCGCAAAGTCGTTTTCATTGATGGGTAAGCCGGGGGCAAAGACACCGTTAATGATACCTTCTTTAATCTTCTCATATACGGCTGTCTTTTTATTCTTCATTTTTCCATAGGCCATCGTTAGCATAATAATTTCATGTTATATCTGTCAGTTAAAGTGATTTTGCCTTATCTATTATACTTTAAATATATTCTGATTATATTTTAATTATACTAATGTCAAGCGAAAAACGTGATTTTTTCAAATTGGAGATACCGCTTCCGGCAAAGGCAAGAGATTTGATGGTTGCCCCGGCGCTGCGCTCGGTCAGGCGGACCGTTGATCGCGCTTTCCTGGAAAGCGGCGTTGGACCATCAAGAATGCGCTTCCGGCTGGCTACGAAAACCGGTTGCTACCGCCCGCCGAAATCAAATGCAGACAAAGCGGTTTTTCAAACTCGCCGCGATCTTAGTGAACCACCATTACCGGGCAGGAAGCATAGTGAATGACTTTACGGCTGACGCTGCCCACCAGCAAGCCCTTCAAAGCACCAAGTCCACGGGTTCCCATCACAATCAGGTCCGCCTTGGATTTTTCGGCTGCCCGCAGTATCGACTCGGCTTCAGGGCCTTCTGGCAGGTCCTCGTTGACCACCAGTGAAGTGCGGCCCAACTTCTGTCGCGCATCATCAAGGACAGCCTGGGCCGCAGTCTTGCGCCTGGCAAACAGTTTTTCATAATCCGTGTAGCCCAAAAAGTCAGCTGGATTGGAAAAGGCATGAACAAGCCATAATTTTGCTTGAAAACGTTCGGCGATAGATTTGGCACACTGCAGCGCTTTATGGCTATACTCGGAGCCATCAACAGCGATAACGATATTTTTAAACATTTTCTACCTCCGCTTTTGCAAAGATGGGTAAAAACATTTTTGAAATTATTGCGTTTCGGATTGCGTTTCCGTGGTCGGCATAACCTGGCCGGTACCATAAGAAGGAGAGAATTCAGCTCGGGATGCGGAAGATATGATCGTATAGCTTTGCAGCAAGCGATTGCCTAACAGTTCAGCAAGGCGTTTGAATAAAATAAGACTATTGGCTGGATCTTTTTCCAGAATCTTCTGTAACTTTTGCTTATCAAATTTGACCAACTTCGTTGGCGCCATACATTCTGCCGATGCAGAAAAATTTTGCCGGCCAATCAGGCTGGACCAGCCAAATGCCTCCCCGGCATGGCTAACGATATAAACAACCTGGCCGGTCTCCCCCAGACTCAGTTTGATGTGACCTTTAAGCAAAACATAAAACGCATTCGCTGGATCTCCCTCGCGAAAAAGCAATTTACCTTGTTTATGGGATTCTGCGACGGAGATTCTCATAATTTCTTTCACAAAATCCTTACGCATCGCCCAAAAAATATCTTTTTGTTTTAGATACATACTGTTTCACCTCCTAAGCCTATAAGCCGTTTTTGAAATTTGTTCCCCAGACGCGGGTCGAAAGACGAGCTTCCCCCGATTAACGCATCGACCTTAAGCCTCATGGTAGAAAGGTTGTCCAATTTCATCCAGAGAGAAGTTATAGAAGACATGATGCCCGTCGTAATCAAGTACCCGCAAGTCATCGGTTTGTTTCAGATCTCCCAATATCACGTTAAAGTGTTTCCCGTAACGTTGTTTCACCAAGTCCTCGGAAACTTCATAGGCGATGTACTTCTTGATGCCTTTCTGGGCAAGCTTATCTACCAATTTAGGATCGTTCAGGGATGCATACGTGGTCAGAATAAGAATGGGCCCTGTTCCCGTAAAGAAAATGCCTGCTTTCATAATGCACCTCCTTTCAGTTAAATGGTTTCTGATTTTCTAAAAGGGAGACCAGAAAGCTTTTTTGAGTGAGGACTCGGCAAAAAATCAACTCAGCCTGGCAGGAGATCGTAGATGAAACTTCTGATGAATTGTCGCGGTAAGATCTTAGTGAGAGTTAGGATCTAGTTCTTGAGGACGTCATATCAGACCCGCTAAATAATCATTTTTAGTAGCTTCATACGTTGGACGTATAGCATCTACTTTAGATCAAATTATCAATAGGTCGACGTAGATTTGAAAAGAAAACTCGGTCAAGTCGAAACATTGAACATCTAGAAAGCTTTCAATCAATAATTTAAGGCCCCGTTCGTTGATGTCAACAAACGGATAGTGTTGACATTCGATCAACTAAAAATTCGCGCGATAATCCGGCGGCCGTTTTCCCAGATCTGATCGATCTCTTCTGCCGTTAAGCCGGCCCCGAAAGCGATCGCGCGACGCTGTTTTGCATCCAGAATCTCTGCCGATATATGACAATCGGTGTTTAACAGCAGTTTGGCACCTGACTCCCTTGCCCGCTGTGCCACCCAGCCATTGGCCATGCCGTGTCCTTTATGAGTGGTAATTTCCAGAAAGACACCCAGCTCGGCGGCCCGGGCCGCATCTTCGGGGGTGATGAGCCCGGGATGGGACAGGAGATCCGCTCCGGCTTCGATCGCCGCCCGGTTGGTCCCGGGAGCAACCGGCTCCATGATGGTTTCGCCGTGAACGGCGACCCATTTGGCACCCAGGGAACGGGCTTTTTCGGCTAAAGCGGCAATTTTACGCGGCGGGACACTGGTCAGTTCAACACCGGGAATCAAGGGCAGGTGCCAGTATTTACCCCGCGCATCGGCGCCCGGCGGGTTTAAAGGGGCGGTGGTGGTATCTCCTCCCGGCACAGTGCCCGGGTGCCACTCCTGCCCAAGCTCGTCCACAAACTTAAGCAGGTTTTCAAAAGCCCACTCCAGATTTGAACTGTCGACATGATCGGTGATGGCCAATCCAAGGCAACCCCGCACAATTGCCCGCTGCATCAGCCCGGCCGGGATCATGCCACCGTCGCTGAAAACGGTATGGGTATGAAAATCATAAAACCCTTCGTTTGACATGGGTCTTCTCCTCTGATTCGTTTCTATCCGTAAATGGCCATTTTTTCCGCTTTATCTTGATGAAATGCATTCTCCGCGGGAAATAGGGCATCGGGCATGGCGCATAGAGCATAGCGTATTGATTAAAATGACGCGAATTCAATTTTTAACGCTCTGCGCTTTGCGCTTAGCCCTTTGCAATTAAGTACGTCTCGTCGTAAATCCTTGTGCAGCCTTGCTCATTGAAAAACTCCCCGATCCCTCAACTTAAATAGAACTTAAGGTGGTGCATTTTGCCAGAGATCGTCCTCGGTGATCTCATAATCAGGACGTTCTGCGGTGATCTCCTTGCGGATCAGCAGAAACATCTCCCGGACCTTCTCGAGGCGCCCGCCTTCCAGTTCCCGGGCCTTGCGCGTATACAGCCCGCGTTCCACCTCTGACCCGCGATCATTAATTTCGCGCTTTAAAAAACTATGGATTGATTCCCTGAACTCACCGAGAACCTTGCCGCCCCAGATGAGAAAGACCAATCCGGCTTTTTCCAGTACATCGGCATCGAAAAGAATCCGGGCTTCAAGGGTCCGGGGCAGCTCGGCCTTGCCCTTATGCGCGTGGATGCAGTGACCGATCGCCTGGCATTCATCTTCGCTATAACCCAGGTCTTTGAGGATTTTTTCTGCCAGATGTTTCCCGGCCACATCGTGGCCCAGCGTCTTAAAATCAGCCGAGCAAAAGCCGATGTCGTGCAAAAGGACGCCGGGAATTAAAATACCATAGTCAACGGAGCCCTCGTCAGCGGCAATCACAAGCGCTCGATGAAGGTCGCGCATCACATGGGTGAAATTGTGATGGAGCAAATCGGCTTCGGCATATCGGTGCCGGGCTTCTTCATAAACTTTCAATATCCTGGGATCTCGCTGTATGTATTCGTCCAGAGTCGGTTTCAAGACACATGTTCCTCCCTAGCGCCGGCTTTTTTCTCTGGTATGCTGCATCAAATTTTCAAATTTAGACAGAATGGCGTTGATGAATATGGCGTCGTTCACATGACCGTCCAGTTCGCAGATTTCAATTTCAGGCTTCAATTTGGTTTTCAGAGTTTGAATAAACGCCTGATCCGCATCGATATCACGAAAGTGCAGACCCTCTTTGTTATAAAACGAAAATCCGCCCATTGGAATGGCCACAATAACAGGGGCCCTGGCCTGATTGAGCCGCGCGACCATCACATCGGCCACCTGCACCATTTGTGCGGCGGTCAATCGCACCAGCGTTATGTGGGGATTGTGTTTGACATAGGGTTGACTGCGGTAAATCTCCGGTACCGTTTCCAGTTCGCGCAATGTAATGATATCCAGACCGCCGGGCACCACCAGCCGGGGAATACCCTTTAAACCTCCGGCCAGCAGGCGATTGGCGTCACCGGCATGAATGCCGCCGAATATCTCATCGGTAATTTCATGGGTACTCAGGTCAAACAGGCCGTCCAGCAGACCTTCAACCGCTAATTCCTCCATCGCCTGGCCGCCGGTGCCGTTGCAATGAAATGCGAAAACCTCGTATCCGCTTGCTTCCAGCTGCGGTTTGATGACTAACGCCGCCGGGGTGGTCTGCCCATATATCGTGATGCCGATTTTCAGCGAAGTGCCCGGGGTTTCCATGGATCCGGCCTGAACCATACCCACCACCGCCCCGACGGCGTTTGACAGCACCTGTCGCATCAAAGAGTTGAGCCCCAGGATATCGACCACCGAGTGCATGATCGTCAGATCACGCGTACCGGTGTAGATTCCAAACGGCGTCTGCCCGGAGGCCACAGTGGAAACCATCATCTTGGGGACCCCCAGGGGCAGAGCCCGCATGGCGTATGTACCGATCTCGGTGCCCTGAGCCCCGCCGAGCCCGATGACGCCGCAGATTTGGTCCTGGTCATAGAGTTGCCGCAGAATCATAGCGGACCCTCTGGACATGGCCCGAATGCCCCGGTTGCGGGTTTCTTTTTCGGCGCTTCTGGCAATCAGCTCGGCGCGGTCTTCCCCGCCTTCTTCTGCAATCTGATCGGCCGACACATCCGGTGCCGGACCGGCCGGATCCCGTTGCGCAAGAATGCCGGTATCCAGAACAACGGTGGAAAATCCGGCCGCCTCGATACGGGATTTGACAAAGGCGGCTTCCGGTCCCTTGGTGTCCAGCGTCGCAATAATGGCAATGGCCCTATGGTGCATCTCAATCAGCCATTCATTTTTTGGTTTAGGGATCAACTCGCAGGCTGATCTCAGAAAAAGTGACTAAAGTGAGCTAAAGTTTTGAGTGACTAAAGTTACGGAGTCGCTGTGCTCCATCTTTTTTATATTTAAATGACAGAATTCCTTAACTTTAGGCACTTTAGATCACTTTTAACTTTAGCGCACTTTCCTTAATCCCTTTCTAAGATAGGTATTATACCGGCCGAAATGTCCTGTTCCAAAAATCTCTGTTTCTGACCTCTACTTTTACTTTTTTGATTTCTTCAATAAACTCGGCCATCATCTCGGCTTTTTTATAAATTATTTTTTTGCCCTTATCGGCAGTGGCCGTAAAGGGATTGCCCGGAAACCCGATCAAGCCGGTGTCGCTGTACTCCTGGTGATCCATGGGAACCCAGGCCACATTCTTGCCGTGCATCTCGAGAAACGGCGAGCCGTTTTTCTTGGTAAATTTGTCACTGACATCTGAAATCCACTTGGGCGGATGCGTATACTCTTTTTCAGTCCGATCCAGATGAACCAGTTTTTTGCCGTATAATTGTTCAAAATACATGCACTCGGAAGCTTCCACTTCACTGCCATGCCAGCCGGGGGCTTCTTCGGGAGGATTTTCTATGATCCCGGCCTCCCCCATCAGCCCGGGCACCGCTTCGGCATCGTTGCGGTAACAACAGATGAAAGCCCCGGTTTCATAGCGCAGCGCCCGAAGGGCCGGATCCACCGCTTTCATATTGGATGTGTGGCCGGTGGCATAAATGAGCTTATTGAAGCCATTGTGAAGCAACGAGCGGCCGACTTCATACAGGACGTTCTGATAGGTAGCTGCGCTCAAAGTAACGGTTCCGGATGCAATTCCGGGCGGATGCAGGTGCTGGGGAGAATAGCCGAAGGGAATGAGCTCATAATAGGGCACATTGGCCATTTCCGCCGCAATCTGGCAGGGCAGTTCGGTTGCGATGCTATCGGTACACACCGGGCAATGCCGGCCATGCTGTTCGGTACTTCCCAGCGGAATGATGACAATATCGGTTTCTTTGAGCCACTCGCGAACCTCCAGGTAACCACAGCGAAAAAGATTATAAATCTTTTCCTCCTTAACCTCATTTTTTTCTTCATATTCCATTTTAAACCTCCAGAATAAAAGTTAATTGTTATTTGCTACTTGTTATTTGTTATTTGTCAAAAATGTTGCACCCTGTCCGTTGTTTAAAACCAACACCCATTAACCAATACCAAAATTTTGCATGAAAATAGATGAGAATCTTTTTGTTATTTAATTAAGGTGACAACTAATAACCCCCAATTGCGTCACAACTCAATTGGGGATCATAGTTTATTCGTCAACCGGATAAGGGCCGCGCGTCGATGGGCGTCCATGGTCTCAAACTCGCCCTGTCGCACCGAGTAAGGTGCCAGCACTTCAACACCGCGTTCATCCACCCACTGGTGCGTCATGACTTTCAAAAAGTGGCCGACCCACAATCCGCCAGTGTAACGCGCTCCCTGCCCGGTAGGCAAAATATGGTTGGTGCCGGCCACTTTGTCGGCAAACACCTCTGCCGCCGCTTCACCCAGAAAAAGCGAACCATAGGATGTCAACAAAGGCAAAAGGCTTTTGGCATCTTTGGTGTGGACCTCCAGATGCTCGGGGGCATACGCGTTGGCCCAGGCACAGGCCTCTTCTAAGGTGCCAACGACGGCCACATCGCCTTTATCTTCCCAGGATTGGCGCGCTACTTCTTCGGTGGTCAGATCCTTTAATTGCCGCTCGATTTCTGCCAGGACCTGCTGTCCGAGTTCCTGCGAAGTTGTGACCAGGGCGCCCCGGGCCTGGGGATCGTGTTCACATTGCGCCAGTAGATCCGCTGCAATATAGTCGGCCCGGCCGGTCTCATCGGCAATCACCATGCATTCACTCGGCCCGGCCAAAAAATCGATCCCCACGGTCCCGAATACCTGCCGCTTGGCTTCCATGACATACTGGTTGCCGGGCCCGACGATTAAATCCACCGCATCAATTGTCTCGGTGCCGTATGCCATTGCCGCGATGGCCTGCGCCCCGCCCAAACAATAAATTTCATCGGCGCCGATTTTCACCATGGTGTATAAAATGGCCGGATTGATTCGCTTTTCCTGCCCCGGTGAAGAACAGGCCACCAGGCGCTTAACACCGGCCACCTTGGCCGGCACCAGCGACATCACCGCAGAAGTCAGGCAGGGATATCTTCCGGCCGGCACATAGGCCGCACAGGAATCGACCGGCACCAGGCGGTGGCCCATGAAAACCCCGGGAATCATCTCCTGTTCAAACTCCGTAATCTGCGCCCGCTGGGATTCGGCAAAAGCCGTCACGCGTTCAATCGCAAAATCAAGACCTTCGATAATCTCGGGCGGCAGTTCTTTTTTGGCCGCTTCGAATTCAGCTTCGCCCACCCGCATGGGACCGTCAAAGTTATCAAAGGTCTTCGCATAATGGGCCAACGCGGCGTCACCGTCCTTGCGCACCGTGTCGATAATCGTTTCAACCCCCTGCCGCAGGGCTTTTACATCGGCTTCCAGTACCGGTTTGGCCTTTTTTAAATAGTTTACTTGCATTCATCTCTCTCCTTTAGGTTAATTCTTTGATGTGTTTGTAAATCTTCCATAAGGCCGCGATAATGTCATCCATGCCGCCGGGTTCGTCCAGCAGAACCTGGTGGCGTAAAACCAGCGTTCGACCGCAGGCCTCTTCGGTGGCGGGACAGCCGGGATTGCCCGGATCAAAGGCCTGCCGGTAGCGTTCCAGAACCTCGGCGCAAAGGGTTTTGCTCAGGTTTTCCACTCTAAAGACCGGATGGGCATACAGCGGTTTGCGGTCACCCGGAACAAACGGAATGCCTTCGGCATTAAGGGCTTCACAGAGTCTTTGCGGTTCCAGACCTGCAAAAACGTCCGGCGCGTATCGGATCAGGTAATAGTAATAACCGTGTTTCATGGATAGGCCTTCGACCCGAATATGGCGCAGCCCGGGGATCTCCGCGACACCCCGTGTCAGGCGTTCTGCATTGGCCTGCCGCCGGGCATCTTCGGCCGGAAATCGTTGCAGCTGGCCCAGAAGAACGGCAGACTGAAATTCAGAAAGGCGATAGTTGCTGGATATCTGCTGACAGGTTAAATCCGAGGAGCGTAGCACCTGCTTTTCTCGAAAGCGACCGAATGCACGCAGGGCCACCACTTTCTCGGCCAGTTCTGAATTGTTCGTCAATATCAGCCCGCCTTCACCACAGGTAAGCGTTTTATTCGATTGGAAGCTGAAGGTTCCCAGCTTGCCCCAGGTGCCCGCTTTTTGGCCATTCAGCTCAGCATCAATGGCCTGGGCACAGTCTTCCAGCAGGGCCACATTCTTTTGCGCGGCCACCGCCTGCAACTGTGGCATGTCGGCCATGTGTCCGGCCAGGTGAACGGGCATAATGACCCGGGTGTTGGGGCCGATCCGGCGCCGCACATCCTCGGGATCCAGACAATAGCTCCGGGAATTAATGTCTGCAAACACCGGCACCGCGCCCACCATCAGCACCGATGTCACCGTGGAAATAAAGGTGTAGGGCGGTACAATGACTTCGTCACCGGGTCGGATGTCCAGAGCCCGCAGCGCCACCTCAATCGCGGTGCTCCCGTTGGATACCGGCAGAGCATAGCGGGCACGGTGCAGGTCGCCAAACCGTTTTCCAAAAAGCGTTCCCAGCGCTTCCGGATCGTCGCCCTGAAGCCCGGCAAACCAGCGGTCGCTTTTTAAAACTTTATCCAGCCACCGTTTTTCTTCAGGACCACTCCGGGGCCAGCCGGGATAGGGTTTTGTTCTGACGGGCGTTCCGCCGTTCAGGGCTAATTTTGCCATTACGCGGTTCCCTTTTCACCATCGACGCCCCAGGGCGTCTCCCGGATAATTTCCAGCATACGACGATTATGGCACTGCATGGCTTTTTCTGCGGCGCCGGACTCTTGCCTGCGAAAGGCCTCGAGTATTCTTTTATGAAATGCCAGAAATTCCGTGTAATGCGGCGAGAGTTTGAACGCCAGCGGCAAGGCTTTATAGCGCAATCCCTCGAGAATTTCTTTGAGCAGTTCATTGCCACAGGCCTGGTAGATCAGAAGGTGGAAATCGTGATCCGAGCGGGAATAGGCCACGTCATCTTTATGTTTTACAATCAGCTTCTGCTCGTTCAGAATTTTTTCCATCTGAGCAATAATTTCCGGAGATGCCCGCTCGGCACCGAGCCGAGCAGCCATGGCTTCCATGGTCTCGCGCACCTCATAGAGCTCCAGCGCCATTTTTCGGGTCAGCGCAACCAGCCGCACGCCCTTATGCGGCGTATGGGCAACAATTCCTTCCTGCTCGAGTCTGCGGATCGCCTCCCAGATCGGGGTACGACTCACTCCGAGTTCCTGGGTAAGCCTTTCAACGTTCAATGAGCTGCCCGGTGTAAACCGTCGATCGGCAATCATTTCTTTGAGAATATCATAGACCTGGGCATTGAGGTTGGTTCTAACCACCCGATAACTTTTTGTTTTCGCTCGAGGCATCTGTCCATCCTTTTCGGTGCAAGCCGGTGGGTTTATGAGGTGCGTAACATTTCAGTATGTCATTGTCAACATATTTCATGAAACATAAAATATGTTTTATGAAATTCCTTGACGGCCATAGGCCATATTTGTTAAAGAACATTGGATTACCGTAAGCAGGTGTCGGGTTTCAGGGCGCTGCTAAAGCTGTTCGTATTTTGCCGTGAGGCTGGCAGGCTATAAGGCTGGAAAGCTCAAAAGCGGTTGAACCTCTGAGATTTCAGGTTTTCAGGCTTCCCAGCTTCGAGCATCCCAGCCTTTGTTTGCTGAAACCTGACACCTGAACACTGACACCTGTAAACTTTTAATTGCTGAAACCTGACACCCGAAACCTGAAAGCTTAATCAGAGGAACCATCATGCCTAAAAATGTTGAACAACGAAGTCAAAAAGCACGCCGCGAATGGATTCAAATCGATGCCCTTTCCTGCGGTACCGGCTGGGATGAAAAGGATCTTACCAAACCTCAAATTCTGATCGAAGATGTTTTTGGCGCCAGTCATCCCGGCAGCTATCATTTAGATGGTCTGGCGCAGGAGGCCTCGATTGGGGTGTTTCAGGAAGGCGGTCGGCCGGCTAATTTCCATGGAACAGATCTGTGTGACGGATGGGCGATGCTCCATGATGGAATGAATTATATTCTGGCTTCCCGCGAAATCCTCTGTGATCTGGTGGAGGTTCACGGCCGGGTCATTCCCTGGGATGGGGTGGTGCTCATATCATCCTGCGATAAATCCGTGCCGGCGCATCTAATGGCTGCCGCCCGTTTAAACATTCCGGCCATACATATTCCGGGCGGCAGCAATCGCATCGGCCCCCATATGTCACACAGTGTGCTGGTGGGCAATACCGCAACACAAATGCGGCAGGGAGAAGATGTATCCCGGCAAATCCGTGATTACAAGCTGTCAGGGTGCCCCGGCTTTGGCGCCTGCCAGTTTATGGGGACCGCCAGCACCATGCAGTGCATGTCCGAGGCACTGGGAATGACAATGCCGGGTGCAGCCCTGACGCCGGCAAGCCTATTTGACATTCGGCGCACCGCCCGCAGGACCGGAGAGCAGGTCATGGCCCTGATCCATAAGGGAATCAAACCGGCCGACATCTTAACCCGGGCGGCTTTTGAGAACGCTATTCGCGTGCACGCCGCCATTTCCGGTTCGACTAATGCATTGATTCATCTGCCCGCCATTGCCCATGAACTGGGCATTACGATCAACCAGGCGCTCTTTGACCGCATCAACCGGGAAACACCGTACCTGGGCAACATTCAGCCCTCAGGTCGGTATTTGAGTGAGCTTTTCTGGTATGCCGGCGGGATTCCGCGTGTCCAAATCGAGCTGGGCGACATGCTGGATTTAAATGTCATGACGGTCAGCGGTAAAACTTTAGGAGAAAATCTCGCCGAAATAGAAAAGGAAGGCTTCTTCAGGCGCGGCGAAGGCTACCTGGCCAATTATCATTTAAAGCCGGAGGATGTGATTCTTACCCGGGATAAAAGCAAGGACTTTGGATCCATTGCGGTCTTAAAAGGCAACCTGGCACCGGAAGGTGCCGTCATTAAATTTTCGGCGGTAGCGCCCGATATGTTGGTACATCAGGGCCCGGCCCGGGTGTTTAATCGTGAGGAAGACGCGTTGGATGCCATTTTAAGGGGCAGAATTGAGCCCGGATCGGTGATCATCCTGCGCTATGAAGGCCCGCGCGGCAGCGGCATGCCTGAAATTCTGGCAACCACCGAGGCACTGGTGACCATCCCGGCTCTGAGCAACACCGCCATCGTTACCGACGGCAGGTTTTCCGGGGCCACCCGGGGGCCGTGTATCGGTCATGTTTCGCCCGAGGCAAGCCGGGGCGGGGCGATTGCCCTGATTGAGGATGGAGATCTGATATCCATTGACATCCCCGACCGCAAGCTGTCCGTAATCGGCTGTTACGGGAAGCAGATGTCGCAGGACCGGATCAACGCCCACCTGGACGAGCGTAAAACAAAATGGAAACTGCCGGATTTGCAGCACGCCAGCGGCGTTTTGAAACGCTATGCCCGGCGCGCGGCGTCGGCCATGGAGGGGGCTTATTTGGAGGATTAATAAATTAAGGCGACTTTAAGGATTCCAATAGTTCTAGTAAGTCTTGGCCCTGGAGCCATCCAGATTTTAGATTTCTGATTTTGGATTTTGGATTTAAAAACAGTTGCGGCCATTGAGCTTAAATTCGAGCCCGTTTCAATCCGCAATCCAAAATCCAAAATCCAAAATATATTAAAGTTGAGAGGAGGACAAAACAATGGGTGATGAAAGTGTCGTCAAATATGACGAAATGGGTGTTATGGATGGTGGCACCATCGGCCTTCCGCGGGAGATGAACCGGGACATTTGGTTGAGGGAGGTGTTTCCGGAATGGGGCTCATTTCTGAATCATGAGATTGCCAACTTTGAGGTTCCCGAAGGCACAGGGTGCCTGTGGTATTTCGGAGGCCCCTCATATGCGCTCAAATCCCAGGCCGGCGCTGTGTTCACGGTTGATCTTTATTCAGGGCCCAGCATTTTTACGGACTACTCTTACTGCGGCGTTTGCCGCACCAGTGGCGCTGAAAAACTGCACTGGATGCGCCTCAATCCGCATGTGATCGACCCGTGGAAGTTTGAACGTTTGGATGCGGTGTGTGTGACACACCACCATCAGGATCACATGGATTTTTACACCATTGCCGCGGCGCTACAGACGACGGACTGCAAATTTATCGCGCCACCCGAGGCCGCCCGGCGCATGATGAAAAATATGGGCGTACCGGAAGACCGTATGATTGTGGCCAGAGTCGGCGAGAGCGTGCAGATCGAAGACATGAAAATCGACCTGGCTCCCAATTTCGATACCATTGCCACCAAAACCGGTTTTGAAACACCGGCCCCCTTCGAAGAGGTGGCGGTCAGCTTCATCTTCAATACCGCCGGCGGTAATATCGCCTTTTTGGGAGACACCCTTTACCACAACGGTTACCGCATGGTCGGTGAGAAATACGGGGTGGACGTCGTCACCATGAACATGGGCAACAACGCCCCGGGTTACACCGACAAAATGTCTCCCTGGGACGTCTGGCGCATCGCCGAAGCCTTGAACGCCAGAGTCGTAATTCCCATGCACCATGACAACTGGGGCAATTGCCATGAAGACCCCGCCTACCTTGAGGATATTGTCAGTCGCAAAAGTAAAGAAAACAGGCCCGACATGAAAACGGTTGTTCTGCTGGCGGGTGCGCGTTACATCCATCCCGATGACAGTACCATCGGTCGCTATGTCTATCCGGACTGGCGCGAGCGCATGAACTGGAAAAAAAGCCAGGAATACGGTCCCGAAGCAGAGTAAGCTGCATCGGCCTAAGTTATTCCGATTTCTAGAAATAAATTCTGATTATGAACTTGTTTTCTGGCTTTTGCTCTCCGAGAGGTCGTCTATTTTTTGGGCGTCGGGCCTCAGATTAAGAAGCGCCGACGGCAGCTAAAGCGGCCCGGGCGATTTCTTGATCCTGTTGCCCATCTCCGCCGGCGACACCGATTCCGCCGATACACTCCTCTGCGACCATCACCGGGTAACCGCCTTCCAGGGCCGTCCATTTTTGAGGACCGCTGGCCAGCGTCAGACCCAGCGCTTGAAGCACGTCCAGCGCCTGGCCCTGGGCCCCTTTGGACGCGGTGGGTCGCTTATTGGATGCCGCCGCTGCCGCTTTGGTCGTCGCCGAATGCACGGTGTGAAATCGTCCGCCCTCCATGCGCTCCAGCATCAGCAAATGACCGCCATCATCGACGATAGCAACGGTAACGGCAATTCCGAATTCGGTTGCTTTGGTGAGCGCGGCATCCATCATCATGCGAACCCCTTTGGCGGTCAGTGCTTTTTTGACTTTAATGGGCATCGGTTTCACCTCTCAGGAAGTGTTGCTGGTTGCCAGACATCAATCTTTTTGACAACGACGCTGTCGCCGGCACGCTCGGCCCTGAGCACAAAATTATGGACATTCAACTGCAAACACATGATCGGATCTTCGGGAGGAAAATGCGGTTTTTCCGGGTCAAAAAACTTTTGGGTTGTTTGATTATAAATGATCTCCTTGATGGCCTCGTTGTGGTTGTAATCTCCAACACCCAGAAGATGGGCAATATAGCGGCCGCACCATTCATCTTCAGGCGCGCTGTGCCTTAAAGCCCAGCCCATGGAGACCAGGCTCACCCTCGGCGGTTGTTTCGCCAGAATATACCGCGCAATTGATCCTGCCAAGGCATAGCTGGCCGGCAATACTTCGTCGGCAACATCCAGGGCGGTCAGGACACCCTGAACCCCGGAAGATGTCCTGTGGACCACCGTTTTACCTTCAAAAAAAGCCCGGCCCTTTTTAAGGATCTCGCTGGGTGAATTACCCAGGTCAAAGCCTTCGATGGGGATACCTTCCACTTCTCCGATCAAAACAAGCTCGTTTTTCTTCTCTTTAAGGGCAAATGCTTCTTCCGGGGTTGCCACCAGAATCGATTTTTCAATACCCAGAGAAAACAGCAAGGGTTCGCAGGTAAAGGCACGGAATACATCGATGATGACCGCCACCCCTCGCGCAGTCTGGGCCCCCTCCAACAGTCGCGTGTGAGTTACATCCATTTCATTTTTCTTTTTGATTGACAAAAAAAGTGAATATCGGTACAGATTTAGCACACATGTGCAAATGGTGCACATGTGTGCGCCCGTTATATAGCGCATCTATTCGAATAAAACAAGTCCCAAATCTCTTTTTTAGCCCGTTTCAGGGACAGGCGATATCAACGCCGGCCACACCATCAGCAGGCTAAATCAACTGCTGCCGCGGGCCGTGCAGAATGATGGGATTTTGAACCCAACGGAGCAAGGGAGTTGTCTAAAAATGAATGCCCGCATTAACTGGCGTCAAATTCCATGGGAGACTGTCAACGAAAATATCTCCCGTAAATTGGTCAACGGCAAAAACCTGATGATGATCCTTTATCGCTTTCAGCCGCATCAGGAATGGCCGACTGAAACCCATGAGGCCGAGCAAAGCGGGTATATTATTGAAGGCGACATCATCCTGCGGCTACCGGACGAAGAGCTTGAACTGTTATTAGGACCTGGAGATGGCTATCTGATTGAATCGAACCGGGCGCATTCATGGAAGGTGCTGGATGAAAAGGTCCTGCTGGTCGATGTCTTCAGTCCGCCTAGATATGAACTGATCGATCAAAAATACGCGCCGATGGCCCGGGTTGAATAACCACCCGACAGGCGTCAAACCGTCGGCTGATTTAAGGCGAACCAGCAAGCCCCATGACAGAAACCACCAACAACCATCCCTGCCATCAGGCGGACTATGATGTCATCATCATAGGGGCCGGCATTGTCGGTTCTATGATTGCCAGAGAACTGTCCAAATACAATGGCCGTTTTGCGCTAATTGAAAAGGAACCATTTTCCGGATTCGGCGTCTCAAAAGCCAACCCGTCCATGCTGCATTCGCCTTTAATGTTTCCATCGGGTCTTTTGCGAATCAAGCTGGCTTGCAATGCTGCCGCACGTTACAAAAAACTGGCCGGGGAATTGGATGTAACCTTTAAAGAAGTCGATGAGATCTTTTTAGCGTTTGACACGAATCAAATGGCAAAATTAGAAGCGGCCAAGGCCTGGGCGGATGAAAATCAGGTTTCAGCCGGTCACAAAATCGTGGGGCCCGATAAAATTCGGGCAATCGAGCCGCAGGTCAGCAAAAAGGCCATCGGGGCATTGTATGGTAAAAACGTTAGCGGCGGCATCTATGCCACCGAATGGACATTTGCCTTAACCGAAAATGCCGTCCAGAACGGTTTGGACCTTTATTTAAATTCAACGGTGACCGGGATCAAACGTGTCAGCGATTTTAACTATGAGGTGTGCACACCGGCAGGGCGCTTTAAAACACGCTATATCATCAATGCGGCCGGGCTTTTTGTGGACGGGATCGCAAAGATGGTGGGAGACACGGATCTCCAATTGATTTTGACCAAAGGAACCATGGTTATTCTGGACAAATCGGTTTCGAATCTAGTGCACAATATGATCTATGGAACCTTCGGCAGGGAACACAGCGAATTGATTACGCCGACTGCTCATGGGAACCTGCTCATCGGATTAGGCTATTTCGTGCCCCCCAAACATAAAAACGATACCGCCGTCAGCAGGGAGAAGCTCGCCGAAGTTTTTAAGATGGGGCAGAAGCTCGTTCCGGCAATTTCTGAAAAAGATATCATCACAGCGTTTGCCGGTATCCGCACTGAAAACAATATGGCCGCGGGCGGTGATTTTTATATCGATCATTCCAAACATGCACCCGGTGTAATTCATGCGGCTGTCGGCTCACCGGGTCTGACGGCCGCGCCGGCGATTGCCGAATATATCGTCACGCTGCTTTCAGACGCCGGCCTGACGCTGGCGGAGAACAAAAAATTTAAGCCTTCCCGGATCGGATGGCGCCGCTTCGAGCCGGCTTCAGCTGCTGAAAGAGCAGAACTGATCGCGGCCAATCCAAAATACGGGCATCTCGTTTGCCGCTGTGAGCAGGTCACCGAAGCGGAAGTTTTAGAAGCCATTTATCGCGGCGCCGATACCATGGATGCCGTCAAACACACGACCCGGGCCGGAATGGGACGCTGTCAGGGCGGGTTTTGCGGTATTTCCGTACTCAACTATCTGGCGGATACGCTGGGCGTTATGCCCAGCCGGGTCACTAAAAAAGGATCGGGTTCGCATCAAATCACCGGATCCGGCAGGCACGTTTAGCTTTTAAAAAAATTGAACTTGAGGCTACCTTAAAAATAGGCGACCACTTTCATAAAGAGTGATCTAAGTGAACTAAAATTCGAAGTGACTACAGTTGATGAATTCTGCCCGTCGAGAGCCTCTAGGTCGAACGACCATTTTTAAAAAAGATTGAGTAAATCGAAACCGCAACTTTAGGCACTTTAGATCACTTCTAACTTTAGCGCACCTGCCTTGAAGCATTTTGGAGACAGGTGTTTCCGGATCTAAGAAAGGGAGAAAACGCTTATGTCAACCATACCCCCAACCATGCAAGCGGCTATTTTAACGGAACGCAACCATCTGGAAGTCCAGGAGGTCCCCACGCCGGAACCCGGGCCCATGGAAGTATTGCTTAAAGTCGAATCCTGCGCCTGCTGCAGTACCGATGTGGCCTTGATGAATAAACCGCTGCCCGGTCAACCGCCGTACGGCGATTTTATCCCGGGCCACGAATATGCCGGCATTGTGAGCGCCCTGGGCGAAGGGGTGGATGAATTTACGGTGGGGGACCGCGTTGCGGTTGAAGCCCATCTGGGGTGCATGCGCTGCAAAAACTGCCGCCGCGGCAATTACACGGCCTGCCTGAATTACGGTACCGCAAAGCATCGCGCCAACGGGATGACCTCAAACGGCGGGTTCGCCCAATTTGTGATCAATAATATCAATACCGTCCATCCCATTCCGGATCAGATCGATTTTAATGAAGCCGCCCTGATTACCAATCTGGGGTGCGTTCTTTACGGATTTGAAACCATCGGCGGCTATGTGGCCGGCAACCAGGTCGTCGTCATCGGACCGGGCCCTCTCGGTCTTATATCATCCCAGGTGGCCAAAGCACTCGGTGCTGAGAAAGTTTATCTAATCGGCACCCGGGCTTCGCGGTTGAACAAAGGCGCTGAAACCGGTGCCGACCGGCTGGTTAATATTCACGAAGAAAATGCCTTAGACGTCATTCTGGCAGAAACCAACGGCATCGGCGCCGATCTGGTGGTGGAATCCTCGGGCGCCACCGACGCGCCCATGATGGCCATAAAAATGGCCAAGCCGATGGGCAAAATCCTCATGCTGGGTATACCGCAGGAGCCGGTTCTGGTTGATTTTGAAGACCTGCTCATGAAGAATAAATCCATCCACACCGTCAGAGGTGAAGGCTGGTCCAATGTTTCCAGAGCCGTCTCTTTGCTGGGCACCGGCAAGGTAACCCTGAAGCCTTACGTAACCCACACTTTTCCTCTGGCAGAAATCACGACCGCCTTTGAAACTTTTGTCAAACGCATCGACGGGGCCGTAAAGGTGGTTGTAAAACCGAACGAATAAGTCTAATCTCGGGTTTAAAGGTTTCAGGTGTCGGGTGTCAGGTGTCAGCCTCCGGGTTCCTTCAAGGTTCTGCTAATAGCGGTTCGTATTTTGCCGGGAGGCTGGCAGGCTATTAGGCTGGAAAGCTCAAAAGCGGTTGAGCCTCTGAGATTTTAGGTCTTCAGGCTTCCCAGCTTTTGAGCTTTTTACCGGACACCGATAAAAGGAGCATGCTATGGATAAAACAATTTTACTAATTGCCACCCACGACACCAAAGAGGACGAGGCTGGGTTTTTAAAATCGTGTATTGAAGCCAACGGCTTCAAGGTCCTGGTCATGGATACCGGCATCCTGGCGCCGCCCAGAGGCAAAGTCGATATCTCTCAGAATGAGGTGGCCGACCGGGCCGGTACGCCGTTGAAAGATGCGCTGCAAAGGGGTGATAAACGCGAATGCACCGAGATTATGTGCCAGGGCGCAGCCCGGCTTGCGACGGAACTTTTTGATCGGGGACGCATTCACGGCGTAATCGGCATCGGCGGCGCCCAGGGGACCGAAATTGCCAGTGCAGCGATGCGGGCCCTGCCCACCGGTGTTCCCAGGTTAATGGCCTCGACGGTCGCCAATGGACCGCACCAATTCGGATTCTATGTGGGAACCAAAGATTTGACCATTATGCATACGGTTTCAGACCTTCAGGGTCTGAACTTTCTCAGCAAACAGATTTTACAAAACGCGGCCGGGGCCATTTGCGGCATGGTTCAAAACTTCGCCGGACGGCTGCAGGACCCGGAGGGGATACCGGTGGCCATGTCCATGCTGGGAACCACCACTCCGGGTGCATTGCGGGCCAAAAAAATCTTGGAAGATAACGGCTATGAGGTGGTCACCTTTCATCAAAACGGCACCGGCGGGATTGCCATGGAAGATATGATATCAGAAGGCGCTTTTCGGGGTGTTTTGGATTTGAATCTGCACGAAATCGGTGATCGCCATCTTGGCGGACTGCACGGCGCCGTTCGCGCAGACCGCCTGACGGCTGCCGGTGCAAAGGGATTACCCCAGGTTATCGCGCCGGGCAGCGGGAATTATACGGTCCAGGGATCTCCTGAAAGCCTGACCGCTGATATGCGCAGCCGCAAGCATTTCAATTATAACCCCCATTTAACCCTGGTTCGCCTGCGGCCTGAAGAATTGATCCAGGTGGGCAGGGAAATCGCCGCGAAACTCAACCGGGCCAGGGGTCCGGTAAAAGTGTTTATTCCCCTGAGAGGGTTTTCGTTTCCGGATCGAGAAGGATTATCCCACTGGGAACCAGAGGGCAACAAAGCGTTTATCGACGCCCTCAAAGAACACCTCAACAGTGCCATACCGCTGATTGAGCTGGATGCGCACATCAACGATGCTGATTTTATCGATCCGGTGATCGACGCGTTTATGGATATGATGGCAACCCACTACGCAAAATAATAGAGGCCGTTGCCTGGACGCCTGTAAAACAATCATCATAGGAGGTATTGTATTCCCATGAGTATTCACATCAAAGACTATCATCATGTTGCCATTGTGGTTAAAGACCTTGAAAACTGTATTCGGTTTTACAGCGAGGTCTTGGGGCTGGAAACCCTCGAACGACCGGCGTTTGACTTTCCCGGGCACTGGTTTCAGGTCGGCGCAACAACTCAGCTGCACTTGATGGTGTACGACGAAACAATCCCGCAAACCATGCGCCATATGGCGATCGAAGTTGAAGACTTTGCTGAAACCATCCGGGCGCTCCAAGCCCGGGGCATCAAACTAGCCGACGGTCCGGGCAAGCGCCCTGACGGATCCGATTATCTTTTTTGCAACGATCCGGACGGCAACCTGATAGAGATAACCAAACATTGAAAGGTGCCAGAACATTTCGGGTGGAAGTGGATCAGGCCAGGTGCATCGGGTGTCTGGCCTGTACCCGCTGCGATAATTTTCTCTGCGGAAATGATTTTAAAGCCCACGCCTTAAGACCCGAAGTCAGTGAAGTCGGCTGCAATCAGCAGGCAGTTGAAATATGCCCGGTAAGCGCTATCTTAATTTCAGCCACCGGTCCCGATCCAACGATATCAAGGTGAAAGTGGAAAGTACCAATGACCGATGACATCGAAAATATAAAAAAAGAGCTCCTCACCTGTGCCCGACGAGCCTATACCTTCGGGCTGCAAACCGGAAACGGCGGCAACCTCAGCGCCCGTGCGGCCGGCACGGATAAGGTCGTCATCAAAGGCAGCGGTCACTCCTTTGGAGAGTGCACCATGGACAACCTGGTGACGGTGAATCTGGACGGCGAAATTATGGAGGGCCCCGGCAAACCTTCCCGGGAGATCAAAACCCACCTCGCCATTTATCGAATGAGGCCCGATGTACACGGCATCTTCCACAGCCATTCGCCCTGGGCGATCGCGCAGGCCGAGGACACAGACGAAATTGTCCCCCTGGCCCTGCATGCGCAAGCCAAGCTGGGCACCATTCCGATTCTTAGAGTAGACGGTCATGCCGATGAAACCGTGGAGCAGGCGGTTGAAGCACTGCTCAAAGCCAATCCGGACCTTAAGGCCTTTATCCAGGCAAAACACGGCATTTTCGGTATGGCTCCCACAATCACGCTGGCCGAGCATCACGCCGAGCTGGTTGAAGAAACCGCTCAGATCGCCTGGCTGGTGGACCTCAAAAAAATCTGCCGACAGGCACGGTAAATGAAAGGGCGTTATTGCATTTTGGTTAATTGTTATTGGAATTTGGTGGCAAGCTGATTTTATATCCCTATAGTGGGGGAGATATAAAATTAGATATCCTTCCTTTTAACTAATAACAAATAACGAATAACATATAGCGCCAATTGGTTTTGGGGGGGTGCAAACAGTGGCAAAACACATCGTCATTATCGCAACGCTTGACACCAAGGAACTCGAGGTGGGGTATGTCCGCGACCTGATTAAAAAAAGGGGGCATCTGCCTGTGATTGTTGACTGCGGCGTGATGCAGGAACCGTCTTTTGAGCCAACCATATCAAGGCACGCAGTGGCCCGGGCGGCCAACACCACCATAGAGGAAATTTTGAAGGCGCGTGACAAAAACCATGCCATCCGCACGATGACCCGGGGGGCGGTAGAAACGGCCAAGGCATTATTCGCGCAGGGGAAACTGGACGGCGTTATTTCACTGGGCGGCGTCCAGGGAACGGTTATCGGTACCACCGTCATGCAGGCGCTGCCCTTTGGTGTGCCCAAGGTAATGGTTTCGGCGGTTGCCAACGGGCAGGCCACCTTTGGCCCGTTTGTCGGCATCCGCGATATCATGATCCTGCATTCGGTAGCGGATGTGCTCGGACTCAACACCGTTACGCGGCGGGTTCTGGCCGAGGGCGCCGGCGCGGTTGTCGGTATGGTGGAAATGGAATACGGTGCCGGCGATGCGTCCAAGCCGGCCGTGGCCTTGACGTCGGCAGGCGTTACGACGCCCTGCGCCAACCGTGCCCGTGAGCTTCTGGAAGATCTGGGCTATGAAGTCATCGCCTTTCACTGCAACGGTATCGGCGCGCAAGCCATGGAGGAACTGGCAGATGCCGGAAAACTGGCGGGTATTTTTGATTTAAGTCCGCATGACATCACCGACTTTTTATCTGGCGGCATCATGCCGGCCACCGAAGACAGGCTGCAGGCAACTTGCCGCCGGGGGGTGCCGCAGGTGATTGCCCCCGGATGCGCGGATATCGTGCTCTACGGGCCCGTTGAAGATATTCCATCCGATATTTTGAAACGCAAGTATGTCATTCATAATCCCATTCACACCCATGTGAAAGCTAACCATCAGGAGATGTTTGAGCTGGGCCGATTCATTGCCGAGCGCCTGGGCCGATCAAATGGACCTGCAACAGTATTTATCCCCGGCCGCGGATTTAGCCAGCTCAACAAGGCGGGCGGGCCGATCTGGGAGCCCGAGTCGGATGCCGGGTTTCTCGAGGGTCTGGAAGCGGGATTCAAAAAGTCTCCATCCGACAGGGCCGCCGTCAAAGTCGTTGACATGCATATCAATGATTCCGAATTTGCCCAAACCGCCGTCAATGAATTGCATCGGCTGATTCAAAAAAGCTAATGCAGTTTGGCGATAAACAATTTAGTGCGGACTAGCCGGAACCATAAATGATGAATTAATCACGAAAGCACGAAAGGATAAAAACACGAAAAAGAAATAATATAAATTTCGTGCTTTCTTGATTTCGTGTTTTCGTGGTGAGAAAAGTTTTTTCATAAAATGCTAAGAAATTACAATTCAGACTCTAATAAGCCCAGTAAAGCAGGTGACAATGCACAAGAACACAAATAGCGGATTCTTTTCAGATCGATCCAAACTCACCATGGACGACTATGTGGTATTCGACTATCTTTTTGAAGCCTTTGTAGATCCGGAAGAGGCGGCCGCGCACCTTTGCCAGGAACAATCCACCGCGCAGTGGAAACGCCCGGGCGTCGATGAAGATCTGCGGGGACGGTTCGGTGCCAAAGTAATCGATCTGGTGGTTGAGGCGGTGCTCGAAAAACCGAGCATGGCACTGCCGGCAACACCGGATCAAACAGCCTATACCTGCCGGGTAAAAATCGCACACCCGCACGGCAATTTCGGTCCCAGGCTGCCAAATTTATTAACCGCCGCCTGCGGTGAAGGCGCCTTTTACTCGCCCGGAATTTCGTTGATCAAATTGCTCGATATTGAATTTCCCGAAAGTTACCTGCAGCATTTTGAAGGGCCCAAATTCGGGATCAGCGGCCTGCGGGATATTCTCGGCATCTACGACCGACCGCTATTTTTCGGTGTCATCAAACCCAACATCGGTCTGCCGCCCGACCCGTTTGCCGAGCTGGCGCGTGAAAGCTGGCTGGGGGGGCTGGATATTGCCAAAGACGATGAGATGCTGGGAGACGTGGAATGGTCGCCCTTTAGCGAGCGCACCGCCAAAGTCGGAAAGGCGCGCCTGGAATGTGAAAAGATTACCGGCCAGAATAAAATTTATCTGGCCAATATTACCGACGAAGTTGATCGTTTGATCGCCTTACACGATATCGCGATTCAAAACGGCGCCAATGCCCTGATGCTCAACACCATGACGGTCGGATTGAGTGCGGCACGCATGGTGCGCAAGCACACCCGGGTGCCCTTAGTGGCCCACTTTGATTTCATCGCCCCCTTTACGCGGATGCCCAACTTCGGTGTCGATACGAAACTGATCACCAAGCTGCAACGCATGGTCGGTTTTGATGTCATCATCCTGGCCGGCTTCGGGGCCCGCATGAAAACATCGGATGCGGAAGTATTTGAAAATGTAAACGAATGTTTAAAGCCTCTGGGACATATGAAACGCGCTCTGCCGGTTCCGGCCGGCAGCCAATGGGCCGGCTCCACCGGCGAACTCTATGAAACATTGAAAACGATCGATTTTGGAATTGTTCCGGGAAGGGGCGTCTTCGGGCATCCCATGGGGCCCAGAGCCGGGGCCGCCAGTTTGATTCAGGGTTGGGAGGCTTTTAGCCGGGGTGTTTCTTTAGAAGAATTCTCCAGAACCCATCCGGAGCTGAAAGCCGCTATCGAAGAATTCGGGACCTGATCCAATATAAAGCGTGCCTAGAGTGAGCTAAAGTGAACTAAAGTGACTAAAGTTGAGGAATTCTGTCTTTTTATAAATGACGGAGCAAAGCGACACCATAACTTTAGGCACTTACAATCACTTTTGACCGCTTCTATCCTTTTTGACGCGAATCTTTGGCATAGTCGTAAATGCGCTGAATTTTCGGCTGCGAACGGCCACCGGGAACGTATTCGGACGCCACCCATATACTGACGAGGCTTTTGGCCAGTTCCGGGCCCGTCACCTGCGAACCCATGGTCATGATATTGGCGTTGTTACTTTTGATGGATCGCTCGGTGGAATAGGCATCTGCACACAGGGCGGCATAAGCTCCCGGCACCTTATTGGCCGTGATACACATGCCGATGCCGGTCCCGCAGATCAAAATACCGCGCTCATGGACGCCGGCGGCCACCTGTTCCGCCACCTTGATGGCCACGTTGGCATAGATGGGATCGTCGCTACCATAGTCCTCATATTCAAACCCCAGGTCGGTTAAATGCTGTTTGACGACCTCTTTAAGTCCGGCCGCATTCGGATCGCATCCGATCGCAATCTTTTTCATGGTATGAATTCCTCCTATGGATATATTTCCTGCTCAAAATGAGAGGGGTCATGGGTCAGCATGACGTAATCCGCCCGCCGTTTGACATCCTCGATGCTGTGCCACAGCTCCAAAATGTTATAAAACCTTCCCGGCGGATAGAAGGGCCATCCGGTCTCCTGATCCGGCTCCAGATTTTCTTTGAGGAAAACCAGATCCCCCGCTAAAACATATATGCCTTTCTCGGTTTGAACCGTTACGGCCATGTGCCCGGGGCTGTGTCCCGGTGTCTGAAAGGCGCGGATCCCTTCGACGATCTCTTCCTCATCCTTGATCAGATTGAACTTGCAGGCCTCCCAGGGGCAGCCGATGCCAAGCGTTGGATGCTCATAAGACTTCATATAGAAGGGTATGGGGTTTAAGGCAAAGCGGTATTCTCTTTCACTGAGATAGAGTTTGGCTCTGGAAAACTTTTCGATATTGTAGCAATGATCCCAGTGCAGATGGGTGAAAATAATGATTTCGATTTCATCCAGTCCGATCCCCAGGCTTTCCAGCTGTTCGTGGATGGCCTGCCCCGGGTCCTGGCGACCCTCATGATGGTATTTTTGGGATCGTCCGGTATCGCTCATGCCCGTGTCCACCAGTATTTTGCGCCCGTCGCCTTCAATCAAGAAAGCAAATACGGGGTGCTCGATAATTTCGCCGTGCCCCCGGCGAAATGTGGCGTACCAGCCTTTATCCAGCAGCTGGTATCCGGTACAGATGGGCCGTATCGTGTAGTTAATCATGGTTTTCGTATCTCCTTTGTCTTTTAGTAATTGTGAGTATTAACCTAATCGCTTTATGGGTTTCGGGTGTCAGGTGTCAATTACGAGGTTCCAGGGTTCTGAGTTCAGCGTTCAGGGTTCTGCTCATAGCTCATAGCTGATAGTATTTTGCTGGGAGGCTGGAAAGCTCAAAAGCGGTTGGCCTCTAAGATTGAGGGCTTCCAAGCATCCCAGCCTTTAAGCTTTTTATCTGACACCTGACACCTGTTTGGAGCTAGTCCAAAACCAACACGATTCTTCCTAGATTTTTGCCCGCTTTTAAAGTTTCCAGCGCTTCATTGACCTGATCAAACGCAAATTTCCGGGTAACCACCGGTTTGATCTGGCCGGCTTCAACCAGTTGGACCAGCTCGCGCAGCTCTGCTTTTGTCACGAAGCGACAGCCGATAATTTCATATTCATTGTAATGCATTGCCATGGTGTCGAGTGCAAACGGTTGGTCCGGAGCGTAGCCCACCAGGATCAGCTTCCCGCCGCTTTTTAAGGCCGGCAGGGACCACTTCAGGGTTTGCGGATGGCCCACGATTTCGATCACCGCATCCATCCCGTGTCCCCCGGTCAGATCAGAAACGGCCTGGACGGCATCCGCCGGATCCAGGGTTTCATCCGCACCGTAAGATCTTGCAAGATCACGGGCAGCGGGATCCATATCGACAGCCGTTACCGTTGCACCGCAGAGTTTTGCAATCTGCACCGCATGAATACCGAGTCCGCCGGCACCCACGATCAAAACGTTTTGCCCCGGCCGGACTTTTGCTAAAGCGGTAACGGCATGGTAGGGGGTTCCGATGGCATCTGCCAGGATGGCCATTTCTTCGATCGCCAGTTCCTTGCTGAAGGCGCAGAAATTATACGCCGGGACTTTTAAATATTCTGAAAAGCCGCCGTCGCGCTCAAAGCCGATGCGCTGCAGGTGATGACAGATATTTTCTCTTCCGCTCAAGCACAGGTCGCAATCATGGCAGGCAATGTAGCCGTAAACCACCCCGACATCACCTGCCTGAATACCGCGAACCCGATCTCCCACGGCGGTCACTTCTCCGGCCACTTCATGACCCAGCACATGGGGCAATGTTACGATCGGCGGTGGGATGGCCCCCTTGATGATTTTTAGATCGGTCTGGCAGATACCGCAGGCTTTGACCTTCAGCAGGACTTCACCGGATTCAACCCGCGGTATTTCTCTATCCTCCAGTTCCAGCGGCCGATTGTATTGCGACAGAACCATTGTCTTCATGGTCGCCGATCCCCCCTTTCTCCCTGGAAGTGGTTTCAAAACCTCAGATCAGGTTTTGAAACCACTTCTACACACCTTCACAAGGGCTTTATAACAGCCCTGCGTCTGCGGCAGCGCTTTTGATGCGTTGTTTGTCGGTGTCTTTTATCGCCAGCAACGGCAGGCGAGGGTTTCCGCCAAAGTGCCCCCCCAGCTCCATGGCATATTTAACTCCCGCAACACCGGAGGCGCCGGAAACCGCCTGATTCAGGCGGAAAAGCCTGGAGTGCAGCTGGCGGGCGCCACTCACATCGCCGTTGATAAAGGCTGTATACAACCGGCAGCACGGCTCCGGAAAGGCATTGGCCAACGAGATGACGCCGCCGGATGCACCCAGGGAGAGCCCGATGAAAAGCGTGTTCATGCTGCCCGCCAGAATATCAAAATCGTCACTGCAAACTTCCAGATAATTAGCGATTCCGGCCGGAGACGTATCTTTCATGCCGCCAATATTCGGATGTTGTGAAATGGTCTCAACCACATTGCCCGACAGCGTCAAACCGGTGAACCCGGGCGCATTATAGGCAAAAACCGGAATACTCAGTGCGTCGGCAACCTGGGTATAATAGCCGATCAGGGCCTCATCGGTGAGACTTTTCTTAAAATAAGACGGGGTTACCAGCGAAACCAGATCCGCTCCAAGCTGCTGTGCTTTTTTTGAAAAAGCGATGGTCTGGCGGGTGGATTCATAACCGGTTCCGGCCATGACCAACTGGTGATCGGCCCTTTCCTGCAGAACAATCTCCAACAGCTTCAACTTCTCATCCTCGGTCAGGCTCTTGCTTTCCCCGTTGCTGCCGAGGACCAAGTAGCCACTTAACGGTGTCTGGCTGTATTTTTTAATATTTTCTTTAAATTGATCAAACGCGACCGCATCATCGACAAAAGGCGTTGTGATCGGCGCGAAAACACCGGAAACCTTTTTCGTCATGGGTGGTACCTCCGTTTCAAGTAATGGTCAAAGATGCCTAAAATTATAGCATCGCTCGTGCTTTGTATTTTTTAAAGGTTCAAATCCTATTTTTATTTATCGAGGACGAGAACGAGGACGAGTAGGATTTACGATCTCATATGCATCGTCCTCGTCGTCGTCCTCGTACTCGTCCTCGATACAAAATTGTGCAGCTTCTTGACCAAGATGAACTCCTAATTTTGTAATAGCTCATAATAGATCATCGCATGCAATCACATCGACACCGGTATTTAACAAATTAGAAATAATAACTTCGCCAATCTTAACAGGTGGCTTTATCCGGATTTCAGATAATTGATTCATGGCCGCAAACAGTTCTTTCTTGGGAATCGCCTCGCGGGTTCGAACCGGCAGCCGTTTAATCGAGCTATGGTCGACAACCACGGTGGATGTCAACACCCGCTTGGGTTCAATATACTCCTGTTTGATATATTCTTTTCCTTTCTTGCAAATCCTGCCCTCGATCTTGATTTCGTTTTTTTCCTTCCAGACTTTGGTGACACAGCCTTTTGGGCAGGTAATACAGATCAGTTCTTGCAGGTTGCTCATCGGCTAACGTTCCTCACAACTTACTTTTAAACGGGCGGTTGAGGCTTCCAATTCACTAAAGACTTTTTTGGGAAGTCGAATTTGGATCATCTCGCTCGGACGGGCATATGGAATTCTTTTTTTAAAAATATCGCCAATCCGCAGCGTCAGTTTCTCCATCGGACGATTGACGCGAATATAAAACGTTACCGCCCGCTGACCGCTGATCGCCTGGGGCACGATTTGTCCAATGGTTTTATTTCCGACTAAGGCAATTTTCTTCTTTTTACCGGCCGGCCTGCCTTTGATGCGACTTTGGGCACCCCGGGCGGCAATTTCGCCTTCATTGGAAACTTCATCCACATAATCATTGACGTGTAACACGTTGCCGCAGGAAAATATTCCCGGCACACTGGTCTCCAACAATTCGTCGACATAAGCGCCGCCGGTCTGGGGATCAAGGGACACCCCGGCCATTTTGGATAACTCATTTTCGGGGATAAGCCCGACGGAAAGCAGCAGCGTGTCACAGGCTATGAATTGTACTGTACCTTCCAGCGGCTGCCAGCGCTCATCCACTTCTGCTATGCTAACTCCTTCAACCCGTTTATCGCCATGAATCTCAACAACCGTATGACTCAACAGCAGTGGAATGTCAAAGTCGTGCAGGCACTGAACTTCATTGCGAATGAGCCCGCTGGCAAAAGGTTGAATTTCGACAACGGCCTTGACTTGGGCACCCTCAAGACTCAGACGCCGTGCCATAATCATACCGACATCGCCGGATCCCTGGATGACAATCGTCTCTCCCGGCATATACCCCTCAATATTGACCAGTCGCTGAGCCTGCCCCGCGGTGAAAACTCCTGCTGGACGGGTTCCAGCAATGCCAATGGCGCCGCGCGGCCGTTCGCGGCATCCCATGGCAAGGACAATCGACTTGCACTGATACGTTCTGAGACCTCTGTGTTCACTGACGGCTGTGAGAATTCTATTTTTGTCGATCTCCAAAACCATCGTATCCAGTTCGATATCGACAGAATGGACCTGGGCCATCTTAATATAGCGATTGATATATTCCGGTCCGGTTAATGCCGCTTTGAATTTTTGGAGGCCAAATCCATTGTGAATACATTGCGGCAGTATGCCTCCGGGCCGCTCATCTCTTTCAAAGACAACCACATCCTTGATGCCCAACTGCCTGGCTTTTACCGCTGCCGCCAGACCGGCGGGACCGGATCCGATAATCGCCAGATCAAGATTAAGTGCTGTTGTCATCTCTATTTACCCATCGCAGCTTTTAAAACCACTTCTAGTCATTTTCACGATCTGATGAGAACCCGGCCCGCTTTTCGTCACCTGCGTGGGCGTAATTCCCAGCTCATCGGCAAGACATTTTAAAACGAATGGGCCGCAAAATCCGCCCTGACAGCGTCCCATCCCGGCGCGGGTGAGATGCTTGACCGCATCCATCGTGCGGGCCCCGCGGCGGATGGAGGCGACCGTTTCCGCTTCGGTGACCTGTTCGCATCTGCAAATGATGTGGCCGTATTTCGAATTGGCTGCAATCATCTGCTGTTTTTCAGCAATAGAGGCAATTCCGAATGCCGGCCATCCGCCACGCTTTGGATTAAAGCCGGTCTTTTCCTCGATTGGCATACCGGCATCCGCCAGCAATTGAATCACGTATTCGGCAACTGCCGGTGCCGCACTCAGTCCGGGGGCACCGACGATCACATGAATCACCCGGGGGGAATGTTGAGACGCTGCAATATGGAAATCTCCATCGCGCGTCATATCCGGTTGCGCCAGAATCCCGGCGAAACTGGTAATGATATCCTTTTGTGATAACGCCGGGACCAGCTGCCGGCCCAATTCGAAGGTTTGCTGAATTCCTTCCCGGCTGACCTTGGTATCTGTTTTATTATTCGTAGGCACATAGTGCACACCCAGGATTAGATTGCCATGTGCCGTCGGTGCAATATCCTGGCTGTGGGATTCGCTAAACGTGCCAAATATCATATGACGTACCAGATGGGAGACGGATTTATCGAATATGAGCATAGTCCCTTTGCGTAAAGACAGATGAATGTGGCCGTCGCCCACCATCCGGGCAATTTCATCGGTATAGAGCCCAGCCGCATTGATCACATAAGATGCCGTCAGCGTCCCCTGATTGGTGGTCAGTCGATAGATTCCGCCGTTGGTTTTACCAATATCAACGACTTCAGTCTGCAAATGCAGCTGCACACCGTTTTGAACGGCATTTTCAATCAGCGCAAAATTCCATTGCGGTGTATAAATGACGCCCAATCCCCTGGCGTAAAGACCGGCAACGGCTTCGGGCGTGACATGGGGTTCAAGCTCCCGTATCCGCTGCGGGCCGATGATTTCAAAACCGGTGGCGCCATGTGATTCCGCGCGTGCCTTGGCAGCCTCAAGATTGGCCACCTGCGCCGCTTCCAGCGCCAGCCAGAGCTCATCGACTTCACGATAGTAAACGTCAAGTTCGCCGGCTAATTTTTTGAAGCGGGCGGGTGCGTCCCGGCAGAGTTTGCCCTTCAATGATCCCGGCGGGCAAAAATCCGGCAAATGGATTTGAGACAGGCTCGCCTTGGAAACTCCGAATCCGGGGAAAGCCCCTTTTTCCAGAACCGCGAAGCGCCCCTGAAGTTTGGACAGCTGCCGGGCAATCATGGCGCCGGTGATTCCAGCGCCGATAACGATCACATCATAATCCCCAATATGAGGGGGTGGGGCAGCTTCAGCCGCGGACAATTTTATTCCTCACCTCTTTTATATGGAATCGCCGGCGCAAAAACATTGTAAAGCAGGATGTCTTCTTCAATATCGCGGATCGCATGCTTGGTGTTGGGCGGCACCTGAATGATCATTCCGGCCTCGGCCGGAAACTCGCCGACGCCGTCGATGAACATCGTGGCTTTACCCTCAAGCACGTAAATCAGATCCGGTTGATCCGGATGCACGTGATCGGGCAGTGTTACGCCTTTGTGCAAGCGAACCTGCATCACGGTTATGGGTGAGTCATCCTTTTCGCGGGTATAAATCCATTTGATCTTGCCGTTGTCGGTCATGAAATGGGGTTCCCATTCGACTTCCGATTGTTTTTTAAAGGGGGCCGTCATAGCTCAACTCCTTTCTAGAATTTAGATAAACCCAATCGCTTATGCGCGAAATGCCTAGAAGTGGTTTCAAAGCCCCAGATTGTGTTCGAGGGTAAGGCGTCCCGTGAATTTAAAGCGGAGCGTACACGCTAAATACGTGAGCATTTAAATTCGCGGGACAACGCAGCCATCGGACACTAGATGGGGTTTTGAAACCACTTCCAAAAGATAACGCAGACAGCCGTCAATAGATCCGGTCGTCTGCGTTCTCGTGAAAGCGCCGTTTAGACAGCGTAAGATTATTCCTCAAATCCAAAGGCCCGGCCTTTGACACCATAAAGGCCGGTGGGTCGGAACAAAATGACAACAAACATCACCATAAAGGGCCCCACGAATGCCAACGGACCGTAAATGGTTCCACCTACCGACATAACCTGCCCCATAATTAAGGCCGACACCAGGGTGCCCTTGATACTGCCCAGACCGCCCAGAATGACCGTAATAAAGGCAAAAAGCAGCATGTCAAATCCCATATAAGGGGCAACCGCCACCAGAGGCGAATTTAGGGCGCCGCCAAATCCGGCCAGACCGCTGGCCACCACAAATGTGATGGTGAAAATTTTGCGGATATTTATCCCCAGCCCCTGGACTTGGTCCGGATTTTCAATCCCGGCGCGGATGGCTTTACCAACAATGGTTTTATTGAGAAATAGCCAGATTAAGACATATACCGACATACCGATGACAAATACCAGCAGGCGGTAAAGCGGCACCTGGACGCCCATAATGGGAACCATGACCCGGAAGGGCAGTCCCACCGCTTTGCTGTCCAGCCCGGATATGTACTGAACCAGTCCGATTCCGATCATAAACACACTGAAGGTGACCACCATGGTAAACATCAGCTCTTTGCCGTATACCCGGCGCAGCAGCTGGGTCTCGACCAGAAACCCGGCCGTGGCAGCCACCAAGGTCCCGCAAATTAATCCCAGGATGAAGCTGTCCGTGCTCGCAACCAGGTGATAGGTCATATACGCGCCAAAAGTATAATAGACCATCTGCTCCATATTGATGATGCGCATCAGGCCGAATCCAATGGAGATGCCGATGGACACCAGAAACAAAATGCCGCTGATCCCCAGTCCGAAAATGACAGCGGAAAGGTATAAATCAAACATAGTGGGTTCCTCTTTTTTTACGGTAAATTTTAGCTTTTGCCATCTTCGGCAGTTTTGACGGATACGGCCCCCGTCTGGTTGGCGGCCCGGCCTCTGATTTTGGAACCGATTGTCTGAATCGTGCCCCAAACACCGCCTTCAAAATAAAAGCAGACCAAAATCGTCAGAATGCCGACCGCCAGCTCCCAGCGGTCCATGAGCGCACTGACAATGTCTTTGATCCCGAGAAAGGCGAGGGTGCCGAAAAAGGGCCCGTAAACGCTTCCGGGCCCGCCCAGCAGCGTGGCCACCAGCACCTCGGCCGATCGAGCGGGCTCGGTGATACTGGGGTTTACGAATCCATAATTAATGGCATACAGAGAGCCCGATAAAGCCGCGAGAACACACATCATGGTATAGCCCAGCCACCTCAACTTGAAGGTATCGTAGCCCAAAAATTTCATCTTGTTTTCACTGACCTTCATCCCCCGAAACGCCGCCCCCAGGGTAGAGCGGTCCAGCCAGGTATAAAAGATCATCACCAGGCATAGAACGATCATGGTAAACCAAAAGACATCATTAGGCATTTTTAGATTCAAAAATGGCGTTTGATGCATAGTCGAACGATACCAGAGGCCGTCATCACCATTGGTAATCGGATACAGGACCTTTTCCACCATAAACAGCCCCATGGCACACGTCGCCGCGTTGATCAGCGCATA
>WOR8_10000506_pt1 | contig 40402 bp, 37 predicted proteins | sample DeeMarSeWOR38_10_FD_19890 | JGI IMG/M metagenome (IMG submission 19890) | reverse complement strand
ACCGCAGGTGGCACCGTACTCCGGTGCCATGTTGGCGATGGTCGCGCGGTCAGCCAGCGGCAGGTGATCCAGCCCGTCGCCGAAGAATTCGACAAACTTGCCGACCACGCCGTGCTTGCGCAGCACCTCGACTATGGTCAGCACGAGGTCCGTGGCCGTCGCACCTTCCGGCAACTGTCCGGTCAGACGCACGCCCACCACCTGCGGGATGAGCATGGAGATGGGCTGGCCGAGCATGGCGGCTTCCGCCTCGATACCGCCGACACCCCAGCCCAGCACACCCAGGCCATTGATCATGGTGGTGTGGGAATCCGTGCCGACCAGCGTGTCAGGGAAGGCCTGCTGCGCGCCATCGCCAGCGGAGCCGAACACCACCCGTGCCAGGTACTCCAGGTTCACCTGGTGCACGATGCCCGTGTCTGGCGGTACAACCTTGAAATTGGAAAAGGCCTTCTGGCCCCACTTGAGGAAACTGTAACGCTCCTGGTTGCGCCGGTACTCAAGCTCGCTGTTCAGGTCGACCGCCCGGCTGGAACCGAAGCTGTCCACCTGCACCGAGTGGTCGATCACCAGTTCGGCCGGTTGCAGCGGATTGATCCTGTCAGGGTCGCCGCCCAGCGCCTGCATGGCGTCACGCATGGCGGCCAGATCGACCACCGCGGGTACGCCGGTGAAATCCTGCATCAGCACGCGGGCGGGCCGGAAGGCGATCTCGACCGCGGGCTCTGCCGCGGCGTCCCAGCCGGCCAGGGCCTCGATGTCATCCCGGGTGACGGTCTTGCCGTCTTCGTAACGCAGCAGGTTCTCCAGCAGGATCTTCAGGGAGCCGGGCAAGCGGGCAATCGCGTATTGCTCGTTGAGCTTGCGCAGGTTGAATATTTCGTAGGTCTGGTGACCAACGCGCAGCGTGTCACGCGTCGCAAAACTGTCGTTCATAGAAACTCCTGCCAGGGTCGTAAACGTTGCCGGATAGAATTGCGCGTCCCGCGGGGCATTAAGTGCAGGGGCCCGGAGCGGGAGGCGCGATTATACACGAAACCGGCGGGCGATCAGGCCGCTCAGGGTGTGCCGCGTGACGCTTCGAGCAAGCCGCTTGCGGCCTCCACCAGAGCCCCGCGGCGCAGAAACAGCGACAGGCGGCGGCCGCCGCACTGTCGCCACAACACGGCGGCCCGGATCGCGGCGAGCAGCAGGGCGCGGATCAGGTTCTGGTTGTCGGGATTCTCCAGGATCACCGGCTCGCCGCTGATCATGACCCGTGGTTGCAGTGTGCTGACGGTTTGCCGGTAGCACTCGGCAAGTCCGCCGATGACGGCGCCATGCGTCATGTCGAAGAATGCCATCTGTTCCCTGGCCCGATCGATGCCCGCACGGATGCGGTCCAGCATATCGCGGTTGCCGGACAGTTTGCGCTCCAGGTAGAGCAGGGTAATGGCGTGACGCGTTATATCCATGTCACGTGCCGCGCGTTCCGGGCCGAGTTGCTCAAGCAGTGTCTCCAGCCCGAGGCGCAGGCCCGGCAGCTCGCCAAACACGCTGTCCGCCGCCGCCGGCTCGGTGTTGAAGACCCCTGTCAGGCAGGCCTTGACCGCAGCGGCATCCCGGTTCTGTCCGCCAGCCACTTGCTGGACCAGTTTCACTGCCTGGAACAGGCCGGCCAGGGCGATTGCCTGGTTGCGAATCTGCAGTTTACTCATTCTGTCGCCGCCTCAATAACACCACCGCCCAGGCAGGTGTCGCCGTCATAAAAAACCACCGACTGCCCGGGTGTAACCGCCCGCTGTGACTGCTCAAACATCACCACGCAACCATCTGCGCCGGTGAGTTCCACCCGGCAGGCCTGGTCCTGATGCCGGTGGCGAATCCTTGCCGTCAGGGAAAAGCACTCCGCCGGTGCGCTGCCCGCGATCCAGTGCAAACGAGCTGCCCGCAGGTTCCGGCTGAACAGGGCAGGGTGATCGACACCCTGCACCACACGCAGCACATTGGTTGCCAGGTCCTTGCCCGCCACGTACCAGGGATCGCCCGCGGCATCCCTGCGACCGCCGATTCCCAGGCCCTGGCGCTGGCCGATGGTATAGAACATCAGCCCGTCATGCATGCCGATCAACTCGTCGTCGAGGGTGCGGATTTCTCCCGGCTGTCCCGGCAGGTACTGCGCAAGAAAATCGCGGAACCTGCGTTCACCGATAAAGCAGATCCCGGTACTGTCCTTCTTGGCATGATTGGCAAACCCTGCCTTTGCCGCGATCTCGCGCACTGCGGTTTTCTGCAGGTGCCCAATGGGAAACAGACTGTGCTGCAGCTGCGACTGGTCCAGCATATGCAGGAAGTAGGTCTGGTCCTTTGAAGTGTCCGCACCGCGCAGCAATCTGAAACTGTCGTTTTTGCCGATGCGGGCATAGTGGCCCGTGGCAATGGCGTCGGCGCCCAGTTCCATGGCGTAATCGAGAAAGGCGCGAAACTTGATCTCCTGGTTGCAGATGACGTCCGGGTTGGGCGTGCGGCCGGCCTGGTATTCATCAAGAAAGTAGCGGAACACCCGGTTCCAGTATTCGCCGGAGAAGCTGACTGTTTTCAGGTCAATCTGCAGTCGATGGCAGATTTCCGTTGCATCCGCGAGGTCCTGTTCGGCCGGACAGTAGCCCGCGTCATCATCCTCGTCCCAGTTCTTCATGAAAACGGCGGTCACATCATGCCCCTGTTGCCTGAGTAACAGGGCGGCTACCGCGGAATCGACCCCGCCCGAGAGTCCGACCACGATGTGGCTCATCTGCAGGCCGGCAAGCGGTCGGTGTCAGTCATCAGCCGGATCCAGCCCGGAGCGCCAGTCCTCAAGCCGCACAATGTGCGGGAGCTGACCATTATCGCGGAACCAGCTGTCCACGGCGTAGTGGCTGCCGGAGTCGAACTCCTCGATGACGGCCGTGCTGTGAGGCATGCCGACAAACAGACCAAAGCGTGTTGCACGCTCGGCCACGCGATGAAAGCGCAACAGCCCGTCCCGTTCCAGCAGGCGCAGATAGGTCGTGGTGTTGGTCGATTCATCAATGCAGTCGAGCTGACCTGGCTGGCCGAAGCCGGCAATGTTCCGGCCCCGGTCCATCGTGGTGCCTGTATGCCGGCCGATGATGGTTTCAAACAGCGCCATGGAACGCGCAATGGCTGCGCGTTCCTGCGCGGCACTGGATGCCGGGTTGCGCAGCGGCGCCGCGACCTGGCGCCATTCCGCATCACTGAGTGAATCGATGACCACGCTGGTGCAGGAATGATCGAAGCAGACGGAATAGCGTGACGGCGTCGGTGTGCTGATGATGTCACCATGGACTGAAGTATCCGCAACCGGCCCCGCCACCGGCGACAGGATCAGCAGCAGCGGCAGGACACGCCGGCTAGTCGACATCGTTAAGCAACGTCAGCGGATAGGTGTGGCCGGCAAGATAATCCTCAATCGAGCGCAACACCATGGGACTGCGCAGCTTTGCTGCCCGCTGGCGGATTTCCGCCGGACTCAGCCAGAGTGCCTGCGCAATGCCGGTATCGAGCTGGCGGCCGGGATCGTGAGCGGAGCATTTGCCGCAGAAGGTGACCCGCAGGAACGTGCTGCCCTTGTCGGGGTGTCGCCAGCGGTAAAGCCCCACCAGTGAAGCCGGCTGAAAATGCCAGGCGGTCTCCTCCAGTGTCTCGCGAATGACGGCTGCGAGCAGGGTTTCACCCTCCTCGAGATGCCCGGCCGGCTGATTCAGTACCGTCTCGCCATCGATATGCTCTTCCACCAGCAGGAAGCGCCCCGCGTCCTCGGCCACGGCAGCAACCGTTACATGCGGCTTCCAGATTTTTTCTTCGCTGATCATGGGGTTAGTTGGCAATTATCGCACAATCGCGGGGAAGTGACAGAGAATCACGTATTTGGCTTGCATGTTTGCGTTTTAACATTGACACTCGCGCTAGCCCACTGATTACCCTATACTTCGCAACTCATTTTTTGTGATAGGGGTTCGGGCCGCTGGTTGCAAGACTTCAAAGCAAAAATGTAACGATAATCCAATGCCAATCTCAAACAAGTGTTTCAGGAGGAGAAGGTAATGACTGCCTTGCTAAGAAAAACCTTTATTTTCGGACTGTTCTGTATCCTTTCAATCAATACCGCACTGGCCGCAGAAGTACTGATGCCATTCGTGCTGGCTTACAAGACCACGGGTGACGTCAACACCGTTGCCGGAGACGTCAAGGGCAAGCTCACCGGTGCCGGTTTCGAGGTGGTCGGTGAGTACTCACCGTACGCCGGTGCCCACATCATCGGCGTCACCAGTGCTGCCCTCAAGGCCCATGCCGGCAAGTCCGAGCGCGGTGGTTACGGTGCTGTGCAGCGTGTCGCCGTTACCAAGAATGGCGACAACGTCGAGGTCAGCTACACCAACCCGGTCTACATGGCCGCTGTCTATCGTATGGCATCTGACATGGCAGATGTCCGCGCCGCTCTCGAGGGCGCCCTGGGGGCCGAGATGGACTACGGTTCCGAGAAGAACCTGACCGCTGAAGACCTGCGCAAGTACCACTACACCGTCATGATGGAATACTTCGACGACCCCAGTGAACTGGCCGAGTATGACAGTCAGGAGGAAGCCGTGAAGGCCGTCGAGGATTCGCTGGCCGCAGGGCTGGGTGCCACCGCCAAGGTCTGGCGCGTCGATATTCCGGGCAAGAACGAGACCGTATTCGGTGTTGCCATGAAGGGCAAGGACGCCGAGGACTGCAGTGGCGACGAATTCGTCATGACCCGTGTCGATAAGGCCTCACCGCGTTCCACTGCTCACCTGCCGTATGAAATCCTGGTGACCGACGGGAAGGCCGAGGCGCTGTACGCACGCTTCCGCATCGCCATCAACTGGCCGCACCTGCCGATGGTTGCCAGCGAGTCAGGCGGTACGTTCTTCAGCATCATGTGCTCCCCCGGCGCGATCGAGGAAGCCCTGATCGAGGCGTCCGGCGAGCAGCCCTAGCGATCGGCAGGCCTGCACCGCAGGCTGCGCAAGACCAAGGCCCCTGCCTGTGGCAGGGGCTTTTTTTCGGGTATTATTCACCACCCCCACCCACCAGAGATGACCAGACAGGACGGTTCCATGACGTACAGACATATCGACATCCCGGCTCAGGGCGAGAAAATCCAGGTCAATGCGGACAATTCCCTGAACGTCCCGGCAAATCCCGTGATTCCCTTTATCGAGGGCGACGGTATCGGTATCGATATCACGCCGGTCATGCGCAAGGTCGTGGACGCCGTGGTGCAACGCGCCTATGGCGGTGATCGCGCCATTGTCTGGATGGAGATATTCGCCGGTGAGAAGGCCAACACGGTCTACGGCGAGAACACCTGGCTGCCGGAGGAAACCCTGGAAGCCATACGCGAGTACTCGGTGGCCATCAAGGGACCGCTGACAACACCGGTTGGCGGCGGTATTCGCTCGCTGAACGTCACCCTCAGACAGGAACTGGATCTCTACCTTTGCCTGCGGCCGGTACGCTATTTCGACGGCACGCCCAGTCCGCTGCGGGAACCCGAGAAGACCGATATGGTGATCTTCCGCGAGAATTCGGAAGACATCTATGCCGGCATTGAGTGGCAGGCCGGCAGCGAGGAGGTCAGGAAGGTTATCGATTTCCTGCAGAACGAAATGGGCGTCACCAAGATACGCTTTCCCGAAACCTCCGGTATCGGTGTCAAGCCGGTTTCATCGGAGGGTACGAAACGTCTGGTCCGCAAGGCCATCCAGTACGCCATAGACCAGGACCGTGATTCGGTAACACTGGTGCACAAGGGCAACATCATGAAGTTCACCGAGGGCGCCTTCAAGAACTGGGGCTACGAACTCGCCAGGGAGGAATTCGGTGCGGTCGAAATCGATGATGGCCCGTGGTGCACGTTCAAAAACCCGACTACCGGGCGCGAGATCACCGTCAAGGACGTCATTGCGGACGCCTTCCTGCAGCAGATCCTGTTGCGACCGGTCGAGTACAGTGTCATCGCCACACTTAACCTGAACGGTGACTACATATCCGATGCACTTGCCGCCCAGGTAGGCGGTATCGGCATGGCGCCTGGCGCCAACCTGTCCGACACGATTGCGCTGTTCGAGGCGACCCACGGCACCGCGCCTGGATATGCCGGCAAGGACCAGGTTAATCCGAGTTCACTGATTCTCTCGGCAGAAATGATGCTGCGCCACCTTGGCTGGAACGAGGCGGCTGACCTGATCATCAAGGGACTGTCCGGGGCAATCGCCTCCGGCAACGTGACTTACGACCTGGAGCGCCTGATGCCTGGTGCCAACAAGGTCAGCTGCTCGCAGTTTGGTGCGGAAATCATTTCCCGCGCCTGAGACGCGGGGCAGTTGTAATCAGGGATCCTGAAAGCCAGTCACCCGCGCCGGAATGGCGCGGGTGACTGGCGTGCGGCAGAGCCTGCCGGAGCCGGCGGAAACGACTGCCGCTAGGCGTCGGCTGACCTGATGGTGGAGGCCTGCAGTCCCTTTGGCCCTTCGGTGATTTCAAATTCGACCTTCTGGCCTTCATTCAGTGTTTTGTATCCGTCCATCTCAATCGCTGAGAAATGCGCGAAGACGTCTTCTCCCCCCTCCTCTGGTGAAATGAAACCATAGCCCTTGGAATTGCTGAACCACTTCACTGTACCAACTGACATGACAATCCTTCCTGAAGTTTTGCTATCAGCGGAATGACTTCCGCTGTTGTTATCAACAGGCAATGCCGCAGGTTTGCGCCAGCAAATCCCGCTATTACCCCCCCAGTCGGCGATACTGCTCGCCGACTTGCATAACTTATATTTGCCCCCAATATAGAGTCAAGTGCGGTTAGCCACGGCCGATTGATATCAAGTGTCGGAATTCAGGCGTTTCTTTGCGGGATTACACGGTATATGCTAACCATATAGGTGTATGTCATTATGTTACACGGGTTTTTTCCCGGCACCGCGCCGATGTTGCAGACGCTGATTACAGCCCGGGATAGAATAGCGCCATGAGTGATAGGCAAAGACATGACAGCGATGAAGGGCTGGCGCTGAAGGAGGCCAGGCCCGAGCTGAAGGAACCACAGCTTTACAGGGTCGTGTTGATGAACGATGACTACACGCCAATGGAGTTTGTTGTCCAGCTGCTGGAAAAACTGTTTGGGATGGACCGTGAAAAGGCTACCCGCGTCATGTTGCATATCCATACCCAGGGCAAGGGTGTGTGTGGTGTATTCACCTACGAGATTGCCGAAACCAAGGTGGCCCAGGTGAGCGAGTATTCACAGCGGCACCAGCACCCGCTGCTGTGCACGATGGAGGAAGTCTAGTCAACAACCGGAAACCGATATGCTGAGCAAGGAACTTGAATTTACCCTGAATCTCGCATTCAAGGAGGCACGTGAAAAACAGCATGAGTTCATGACTGTTGAGCACCTGCTCTATGCACTGCTTGGCAACCCGTCCGCGGTGGAGGTCTTGCGCGCCTGCGGGGCAGAAATCGACGAGCTGAAAAAGGAGCTGGAAAAATTTCTCGACGAAACGACGCCCCTGCTGTCCTCCGAAGACAGCCGCGAGACCCAGCCGACACTCGGTTTCCAGAGGGTCCTGCAGCGGGCCGTGTTTCATGTCCAGTCCTCAGACAAGAACGAGGTCACCGGGGCCAATGTTCTGGTTGCCATTTTCAGCGAACAGGAATCCCAGGCGGTATACTTCCTCAACCGGATGAACATCACGCGGCTGGATGTCGTCAACTACATCTCCCATGGCATCTCCAAGGTCCACGACCAGCCGGAAGAGAACCTGGAAGGCGCCGGGGCGACCGGCGGATCAGCCGAGGACACGGCCAAGCAGCCGCTGGACAGCTTTGCCAGCAATCTCAATGAACTCGCCGCCCAGGGCAAGATCGATCCTCTGATCGGGCGGCGTCCCGAAGTCCGGCGCACCGTCCAGGTGCTGTGCCGGCGGCGCAAGAACAATCCGCTGTTCGTTGGCGAGGCCGGTGTCGGCAAGACCGCTCTTGCCGAGGGACTGGCTAAGATGATCGTCGAGGGCGAGGTACCCGACGTATTGCTTGGCAGTACCATCTATTCTCTCGACCTGGGTTCACTGGTCGCGGGTACCAAGTACCGCGGTGATTTCGAAAAACGCTTCAAGGCAGTGCTTGCCCAACTGCGCAGGGAAGAGGGCGCCATCCTGTTTATCGACGAGATCCACACCATTATCGGCGCCGGTGCCGCGTCCGGTGGCGTCATGGACGCCTCGAACCTGATCAAGCCGATGCTGGCTTCCGGCGAACTCAAGTGCATCGGCTCCACTACCTACCAGGAGTACCGCGGCATCTTCGAAAAGGACCACGCCCTGTCGCGGCGTTTCCAGAAAATTGATATCACCGAGCCTACCGTGGAGGAGACAGTCGAGATCCTCAAGGGCCTGAAGTCACGCTTCGAGGAACACCACAAGATCAAGTATTCGCCGCGTGCACTGCGCGCCGCCGCCGAGTTGTCGGACCGCTATATCAATGACCGGCACCTGCCTGACAAGGCCGTCGACGTCATTGACGAGGCCGGTGCCAGCCAGCGCCTGCGTGCGCCGTCGCGTCGCAGGAAGACCGTCGGTGTCGCCGATATCGAGGCCATTATTGCGCAAATGGCGCGTATTCCGGCGAAGACGGTTACGGCATCCGACAAGGAATCCCTGCGCACCCTGGAGCGCGACCTGAAGATGGTCGTCTATGGCCAGGACCAGGCCATCGATACGCTTGGCGCTGCCATCAAGATGTCGCGTTCCGGACTGGGGAGCGAAGACAAGCCGATCGGCTCCTTCCTGTTCGCCGGTCCCACCGGCGTCGGCAAAACCGAGATCACGCGCCAGCTGGCCCGCATCATGGGCATGGAACTGGTGCGATTTGACATGTCGGAATACATGGAGCGGCACACGGTCTCGCGCCTGATCGGTGCGCCTCCGGGCTATGTCGGCTACGACCAGGGCGGGCTGCTGACCGAGGCGATCAGCAAGAATCCGCATGTCGTGCTGTTGCTGGATGAAATCGAGAAGGCTCACCCGGACGTCTTCAACCTGCTGTTGCAGGTCATGGATCACGGCACCCTGACAGACAACAATGGCCGCAAGGCCGATTTCAGGAACGTCGTTCTCATCATGACGACCAACGCCGGGGCCCGGGAGATGAGCCGGCCTTCCATCGGCTTCACCCAGCAGGACCACTCCACGGATGGCATGGAGGCGATACGCCGCATGTTCAGCCCTGAATTCCGCAACCGCCTGGACGCGATCGTGCAGTTCAACGGTCTCGACCCGACCGTGATCACCCAGGTGGTGGACAAGTTCATCTTCGAGCTGGAGGCGCAGTTACAGGAGCAGCAGGTCACCATCGAGGTCGATGAGGCCGCACGCCTGTGGCTGGCTGAACACGGCTATGACCCGAAGATGGGTGCCCGCCCCATGGCCCGCGTTATCCAGCAGGACATCAAGAAGCCCCTTGCCGAGGAACTGCTGTTCGGCAAGCTGGCCAATGGCGGCCACCTCATTATCAGCGCGGCAGGGGGAGAACTGAAATTTACGATTGAAGAGAAGGAATACGCTCACTGACAGCAGTGCTGGCAGCTTGCCATCTCACCGTGCGCGGTAGGTAATGCGTCCCTTGGAGAGATCGTAGGGAGTGAGCTCGACGGTGACCTTGTCGCCCCTGAGAATGCGGATGTAGTGCTTGCGCATCTTCCCTGATATGTGTGCGGTCACCACGTGACCGTTCTCCAGTTCCACCCGGAACATGGTGTTGGGCAGGGTCTCGATGACCGTACCCTCCATTTCGATGTGATCTTCTTTTGCCATGAAATTTAGTTGTCAGTCAGTTGCAACAGGCGCTGCATTATACCCGAAAGTCACACGGGAAGAATCCCGCATTACCCGTCCCGAAATATGGCGTTTTCGGCGGGTCCCGCCGGCGCGGAGCGCCAGCCCACGCCGGCAGGCAGCGAGAGATCCTGGCTAGCTGGCGTCCAGGTCGTCGTCGAATACCCAGGCCGGTGGTGGTGACAGCCGGCAGCTGTCGGCAAGCATACGGCTGAACTCCTGCCGCGGTATGTCCCGTGCGCCAAGGCTTGCAAGGTGGCCGGTGTGTACCTGGCAATCGACAAGGTGGAAATCCCAGCGCTGCAACTGCCTGACCAGCCAGACGAAGGCGACCTTGGAGGCGTCGCTGGTACGGGCAAACATCGATTCACCGAAGAACACCCGGCCGATAGAGACGCCGTACAGCCCGCCAACCAGTTCCCCGTCCAGCCGGCATTCGACCGAGTGGGCGTGACCGGACTCGTGCAGCCGGATATAGGCGGCCTGCATCGCCCGGGTGATCCACGTCCCGTCCTCGCCGGCGCGTGGCGCGGCGCAGGCGCTGATGACCGACGTGAAGTCGGCATCCAGGGTCACCTCGAAGCGCCCCCTGCGCAGCGTCTTGCGCAGACTCCGGCTGACACGCAGTTCATCAGGAAACAGGATCAGCCGCGGGTCGGGTGACCACCAGAGTATCGGCTGGCCCTGGCCATACCAGGGAAAGATGCCCTGTCGATAGGCCTCCAGCAGGCGCGCCACCGAGAGGTCGCCACCAATGGCCAGCAGGCCATCCGGTTCGGTCAGCGCGAACCCGACATCCGGGAACCGGGTATCCGGATCATCGGGGTCGAGCCAGAAAGGTGCCTTGCCGAGGATGCCGGTCATGCGCGGCCACCGCTGCCGGCCGCCTGCTGGCCGGACTGCTGCTCGTCATTGTCACGAAACGGTGAATAGCGCTGCAGGTCATTCCGGTAATCCAGCACCAGCTCGTGCTCATGGGCAACAAACCTGTCGACCGCCTGCCGAAAGGCCGCGTCGTCAATCCAGTGGGTCGACCAGGTCAGTGTCGGCAGGAAGCCGCGGCTGATCTTGTGCTCGCCCTGCGCGCCGGGTTCGAACAGCCCCAGCCCGTGATCGATGCAGTAGTCGATCCCCTGGTAGTAGCAGGTCTCGAAGTGCAGGCTGTGGTACTGCTCGCGACAGCCCCAGTGACGGCCGTAGAGCGCGTCATCACCGCGCAGGTTGATGGCACCGGCCACGGCCTCATCGCCAAGCCAGGCGAATACCAGCAGCACCTGCCGACCCATGCGCTGGCTGATCTCGCGAAAGAAACCGCGCGACAGGGTGGGGATGCCGGACTTGCGCTCGAATGTCGAGCGATAGAAGTCGTGCATGATGCGCCACTGTTCATCAGTGGCCTCGTCACCGTGAATGATCTCCATGCGGATACCGGCCTCGTCGACATACCGGCGCTCGCGCCTGATCTTCTTGCGCTTGCGTGAGGTGAGACAGGACAGGAAATCGTCAAACGAGCGGTAACCCGCATTGTGCCAGTGAAAATGGCAGCTGGTGCGCCGCATCATGCCATGCCGCACCAGGACACCGGTGTCCTCGTCATCGGTGAACAGCCAGTGCAGCGAGGAGCAACCGGTGGCCTGCACGAGTTCCAGCGCCTTGTTCACCAGCGCGGTGCGCACCGTGTCCTGATCGGCGTCCGGACGGACCAGCAGGCGGCGACCCGTGACCGGCGTGTAGGGTATGGCAGAAACCAGTTTCGGGTAATAGCGCTTGCCGGCGCGGTGCCAGGCATCGGCCCATGACCAGTCGAAGACAAATTCACCGTAGGAATTGTCCTTGAGATACAGGGGGACGGCCCCGGCCAGTGCGCCACTGGCGTCATGCACCACGACATGCTGCGGGTACCAGCCGTAACGCTCGCCGACGCAGTCATGATGCTCCAGCGCGGCCAGGAACTCGTGCCGCAGGAAGGGGTGTGCCGTACCGGAGACGCTGTTCCAGTCGGCGGCCGGGATATCGTCGATTCGCTCTACAACACTGGCATGCATATGCCCATTCTAGCCAGAATGGTGCATGGAATGTCAGTGCTGATGCCTCGGAGGACGCAGGGCACAGATTGTTGCCCTGCGGTTTTTATTCCGGTTTCGCCGTGATCTGCGTGGCTGACGTCTTTTCTCGTCCCGGCGCCTGCAGCCGGTCCGATGCGTTTCAGTCCGGGTCTTCCAGGCTGTCGAGGTAGCGCTCCGCGTCCAGCGCTGCCATGCAGCCGGTGCCGGCCGAGGTCACCGCCTGGCGATAGATGTGGTCACAGACGTCACCGGCCGCGAAGACGCCGGGCACGCTGGTCGCGGTCGCATCACCCTCGATGCCGCTCTTGATCCTGATATAGCCGTTATGCATCTCCAGCTGGCCATCGAAGATCTGCGTGTTGGGCCGGTGGCCGATTGCAATGAACACACCCTGTAACTCGACATCGGTCGTGCTGTCGTCCTTGACGTTTCTGATGCGCATCCCGGTCACGCCGCTGTCATCACCCAGCACCTCGTCCAGCACGTGATCCCAGGCGATGGTCACGACGCCTTCCTGCTCCTTCCTGAACAGGCGGTCCTGGAGGATCTTCTCGGCGCGCAGCTTGTCGCGGCGGTGAACGACGGTGACGTGAGAGGCGATGTTCGCAAGGTACAGGGCTTCCTCGACGGCCGTGTTGCCGCCGCCGATGACCGCGACCTTCTGCTGCTTGTAGAAGAAGCCGTCACAGGTGGCACAGGCCGATACGCCCTTGCCCCTGAAGGCTTCTTCGGAAGGCAGGCCCAGGTACATGGCCGAGGCACCGGTGGCGATAATCAGGGCATCACAGGTATAGACACCCGAATCGCCCTCCAGGCGGTAGGGTCTGTTGCCCAGATCCGCCGTGTGTATGTGGTCAAAAATCATTTCCGTGTTGAAGCGTTCGGCGTGCGCGCGCATGTTTTCCATCAGCGGCGGTCCCTGCAGATCTGCCTCGCCACCCGGCCAGTTCTCGACCTCTGTCGTGGTCATCAGCTGGCCACCCTGTTCCAGGCCGGTGATCAGCACGGGATTGAGATTTGCACGCGCGGCATAGATGGCCGCGGTATAGCCGGCGGGACCGGACCCCAGGATCAGAAGACGGCAGTGCTTGATTTCACTCATGTATAATCGCTCCATCCGAACAGGCGGCGGGTGCCGGTCGAGACAGGTGCAGCTCCGGAAATTCTTGCCGGCCCTGCAGCGGCACGGGCACCGCCCGAATGTCAGCGCGCTATGGTACGGAAGAAGGGAGGCAGGGTAAAGCAAGCATGCGTATCGGGATACCAAGAGAAGTCAAGACACTGGAAGGGCGCATCGCCCTTGTTCCGGAAGCGTGCGCGCAGCTGGTCAGCGCCGGGCACAGCGTCAGCGTCGAGCAGGGCGCCGGAGCCCTGTCAGGTTACAGCGACGGGGAATTTGTTGCGGCCGGCGCCAGCCTGGCAGCCGACGCACACGCGCTGTTTGAAGCCGCGGAGCTGATCGTCAAGGTAAAGGAGCCCCAGCCGCAGGAACTCGACCTGCTGAAACCGGACCACCTGCTGTTCTGTTATCTGCACCTGGCGGCATCCCCGGCACTGACCCGGTCGCTGCAGGCCATTGGCCTGACGGCGGTGGGCTTTGAAACGGTGCAGGAAGCCGACGGCAGCCTCCCGCTGCTGGCCCCGATGAGCGACATCGCCGGGCGCATCGGCGCCCAGGTCGGCATGTCCCTGCTGCACCAGCCCCAGGGCGGCAAGGGACTGCTGCTGGGTGGCACACCGGCGGCGGATCGCGGCCGGGCCGTCATCATCGGGGCCGGAACGGCAGGCAGCAATGCCGCGGCGATGCTGGCCGCGGTTGGCGCCGAGGTCGTGGTATTCGATCGCAAGCGGGAGCGCCTCGTTGCCATGCGTGCCCTGGGCAACAATGTCACTGCGCTGTACCCCTACACGGCAGCGTTGCAGCGGGAGGTCGCGCGGGCCGACATCGTCATCGGTGCCGTTCTGCAGACCGGCGGTCGTGCGCCGCATATCATCAGCCGGGAATCGGTCTGCGCCATGCAGGCCGGCAGCGTCATCATCGACATTTCCGTTGACCAGGGCGGTTGCGTGGAGACCACCAGGCCAACCGACTGGCGGCAGCCGACCTACGTCGAGGAGGCGGTGGTGCACTTTGCTGTCACCAATATGCCGGGCGCCGTACCAAAGACCGCCAGCCAGGCGCTGTCCGCCGCGTTGCTGCCCTATGTACAGAACCTGACGCGCTCGGACTGGAAATCCATTCAGCCACTGGCCATCGGCATTAATGTCGAGGCCGGGGACATCATTCACCCGGCGCTGCAGGAAACGTTTGCGTAAGCAGTGACTTTTAATTAGATTAGCCGGTCACATTCGAGAGTCAGCACGAGGTGCACATTGGCCCAGGCAAGGCGTAACAAGGGCAACGACAAGAAACTGACCCACCAGGTTTCACGCGGTTTGCGTGAAGGCGCATTACTCATCCTGGGTACGCTCGCCATCTACCTGCTGGTGTCTCTGGCGAGTTACCTGCCAGGCGACCCCGGATGGTCGCATGCCGGTACCGGTGTGGAGATCAACAATGCCGGCGGCGTGGTCGGTGCATGGGTCGCCGACGTTCTCTTCTATCTGTTTGGTTATCTCGCCTATCTTCTGCCGGTAATGGTTGCCTACAGCGGCTGGCTGATCTACAGGGGCCGCACCCCCAGTGGCGACATCGACCTGCATGTACTCGCGGTACGCTGGTCCGGCTTCCTGCTTACCGTCGGCGCTGGCTGCGGCCTTGCCACGCTGGAGTCTGGCCCGGGTGCCGGCTACCTGCCGGCCGGGGCCGGGGGGGTGCTCGGCAATGTCATCGGCAACGGTCTCGCCGACCTGTTCAGCCCGGTCGGCGCCACCCTGTTTCTGCTGGCCCTGTTCCTCACCGGTGTGACCCTGTTCACCGGCATGTCGTGGTTCAGCGTGATGGATTTCATCGGCAAGCACACGCTGGTATTCGCCGACTATGTCTATGAGCGTGCCGGGGAGCTGCCGGATTACCTTGCCAGCCGGCGCGCCCAGAAAGAGCGCGAGGTCGCCGTCAAGGCCAGCCAGGAGCGCACGGCCAGGCGCAAGCCACCACGCATCGAACCTGTCATCAAGAAGGTCCAGAAAAGCGAGCGCGAGGAGCGCGAGCGCCAGGTGCCGCTGTTCGATCCGCCACCAAACACCGAATTGCCGCCGCTGTCACTGCTCGACGAGCCGCGCCCGTCCGAGCAAGGCTACTCGGAGGCGGCTCTCGAGGCCATGTCGCGCCTGGTCGAGATGAAGCTGCTGGATTTCAATATCGAGGTCGAGGTCGTCGAGGTGCATCCAGGGCCGGTGATCACCCGCTTCGAACTGGATCTCGGCGCCGGCGTCAAGGTCAGCCAGATTTCCAACCTCGCCAAGGACATTGCACGCGCACTGTCGACCATCAGCGTTCGCGTGGTGGAGATCATCCCGGGCAAGTCGCTCATCGGCCTGGAAATCCCGAATGAACACCGCGAGATTGTCAGCCTCAGCGAAATCCTGAGTTCCACCGAGTATGACGGCTCGACGTCGCCGCTGACCCTGGCGCTGGGCAAGGACATCAGCGGCCTGCCAGTCGTGGCCGACCTCGCGCGCATGCCGCACCTGCTGGTGGCCGGCACCACCGGTTCCGGCAAGTCGGTTGCCATCAACGCCATGGTCCTGAGCCTGCTCTACAAGACGCTGCCGAAAGACGTGCGCATGATCATGATCGATCCGAAGATGCTGGAGCTTTCGGTTTACGAGGGCATTCCGCATCTGCTGACACCGGTCGTTACCGACATGAAGGAGGCCGCCAACGCGCTGCGCTGGTGCGTTGCCGAAATGGAGCGCCGCTACAAGCTGATGGCTGCACTGGGCGTGCGCAACATTGCCAACTACAACCGCAAGGTGAAAGAGGCCGAGGATGACGGCGAGCCGATTCCGGATCCGCTGTTCAATCCCGAAGAGGTTCTGGATGGTGTAGAGGCGCCGATGCTGCAGCAACTGCCGTACATCGTCATCGTCATCGACGAACTGGCCGACATGATGCTGGTCGTCGGCAAGAAGGTAGAGGAGCTGATCGCCCGGCTCGCACAGAAGGCGCGGGCCGCCGGTGTGCACCTGATTCTCGCCACGCAGCGGCCGTCCGTTGACGTCATCACCGGCCTGATCAAGGCAAACATCCCGACCCGGATTGCCTTCCAGGTCTCCTCCAAGATCGACTCGCGCACCATCCTCGACCAGATGGGTGCCGAGCAGCTGCTCGGCCATGGCGACATGCTCTACATGCCGCCCGGCACCTCGATCCCGGTGCGCGTGCACGGTGCCTTCGTCTCCGACCAGGAAGTCCACAAGGTCGCCGGCCATCTCAAGGGGCGCTCCGAGCCGGACTACATGACCGAGATCCTCGAGGTCTCGTCGGATCCGGTGCCGGGACTGTCACCGGCCGCCGGCGGTAGCGGTGATGACACCGAGTCCGACCCGCTGTATGACCAGGCCGTGGCACTGGTACCCGAGACACGCAAGGCCTCGATCTCAGGTGTACAGCGCCGCCTCAAGATCGGCTATAACCGGGCAGCCCGCATGATCGAGCACATGGAGGAAACCGGCATCGTCGGCCCGCTGGAGTCCAACGGCAGCCGCGAAGTCCTGGCGCCGCCGCCACCGGAAGCCTGATGCGAGCAGTATCCCGCTGCTTCTGGCTGCTCACGGCCATTCTGAGTCTGATCTGGCTGCCGCCCGTACAGGCCGAGATGTCCGGCAGCCTGGTCCAGACCTTCTTCAATGAGCTCGACACCTTGCAGGCGGACTTCCACCAGGAGGTGCGCGATAGCGACAACACCGTGCAGCAGGTCTCTGACGGCAAGGTATGGATCCAGCGCCCGGGCCGCTTCCGCTGGGACTATGCCGCGCCCTACAGACAGCAGCTTGTCAGCGACGGCGAACGCCTCTGGTCCTATGACGAGGACCTGGAACAGGTCACCGTCCAGCCAATAGGCGAGGTGCTGAGTGCGACTCCCGCCATGCTGCTTGGCGGCAGCCAGCCAATCGAAAGCATTTTCACTGTTGAATCCCTGCCAGACGACGGCAACAGGCAGCGGGCCCTGCTGAAGCCGAAAAGCGATGACAGCAATATCACGGCGCTGCTGCTGGATTTCACCGACCGGGTCATCAGCGGCATCCGCGCCGAAGACGGCTTCGGCAATATCACCACCTTCACCTTCAGCAATCTGGTCCGAAACCGTGAACTGGACAGTGCACTGTTTCGCTTCGAACCTCCGGCAGGGGTCGATGTCGTCGGCGAGTTCGACTGATGCCGGCAGCCGAGACCTGGCGCCCACTGGCTGACCGGATGCGACCACGCACGCTCGATGGCTTCATCGGGCAGGAACACATCCTCGGGGCGGATAAACCGCTGCGCAAGGCCATCGCCGGCGGCAACCTGCATTCCATGGTGCTGTGGGGTCCGCCCGGCAGCGGCAAGACCACGCTGGCGAAACTGCTGGCCGAGACCACCCAGGCGGAATTCATCACCCTGTCCGCCGTGCTGGCCGGGGTCAAGGACATCCGCGAGGCCGTCGCCACGGCGCAGCGTATCCGGGACAGCGAGTCACGCCTTACCATCCTGTTCGTCGACGAGGCGCACCGTTTCAACAAGGCACAGCAGGACGCCTTTCTGCCATATGTCGAGGACGGCACCATCATCTTCATCGGTGCCACCACCGAGAACCCGTCATTCGAACTGAACAGCGCCCTGCTGTCCCGCGCCCGCACCTATGTGCTCAAGCGCCTGGGCCAGGATGCACTGCGCCGCATCATCGATCTTGCCCTGAGCGACAGGGAACAGGGCCTCGGCGAACTTGACCTGCAACTCGGCGATGAACTGCGCGACCGCCTGGCGGCTGCTGCCGACGGCGATGCCCGCCGGGCGCTCAACCTGCTGGAGATCGCCTCCGACCTGGCCGAGGAGGGCGCGGACGGCAGCGTCATACCGGAAACTGTCCTCACCGAGGTCATCACCGGCGGTACGCGCCGCTTCGACAAGGGCGGCGACGTCTTCTACGACCAGATATCGGCACTGCACAAATCGGTGCGTGGCTCGTCACCGGATGCCGCGCTCTACTGGCTGGTGCGCATGCTCGACGGTGGCTGCGATCCCCTCTATGTCGCACGCCGTATCGTCCGCATGGCCTCGGAGGACATCGGCAATGCCGACCCGCGCGCACTTACCCTCAGCCTGAACGCCTGGGATGTGCAGGATCGTCTCGGCAGCCCGGAAGGCGAACTGGCACTGGCTCAGGCCGTTATCTATATGGCCTGTGCCGCCAAGAGCAACGCCGTCTACATGGCCTACAGGGCTGCCAGTGCCGACATCAGGAAGACCGGCTCGCTGGAGGTGCCGGTCCATTTGCGCAACGCGCCGACAAAACTCATGAAAGAGCTTGGCTACGGCAAGGCCTATCGATATGCACACGACGAGCCCGAAGCGTATTCGGCAGGGGAGGACTACTTCCCGGAGGACATGCCGGCGGTGAACTACTACCGCCCCGTGCCCCGCGGCCTGGAGATAAAGATTGCCGAGAAGCTGGCCCATTTGCGTGAGCTGGACCGGAAAGCTGGGAAATAAAATCCTGTTCACCGCAGAGACGCAGAGGGCGCGGAGAAAAATCTTTACCACCGTGCCCTCTGTGCCTCCGCGGTGCATATCTCTCAAACCAGACTGCCTGATGTATCATTGTCTCCCATGATGCAGGAGGCACGAAAATGACCCAGGCGCTGGCCATCGCTGCCGGTGGTGCCATTGGCGCACTGCTGCGCTACTGGGCTTCCACCGGTGTACATGCCTGGCTCGGGCGCGGCTTTCCCTACGGCACACTGTTCGTCAACGTGCTTGGCAGCCTGCTAATGGGATTCCTGTATATCTGGCTGCTGGACCGCATGGCCGTCAGTCCGGTCGTTCGCGCCTTCCTGCTGATCGGTGTGCTCGGCGCCTTCACCACATTCTCCACCTTTTCCATGGAAACCCTCAACCTGATGGGATCCGGCCAGCTCGGCAAGGCTCTGGTCAACGTCATTGCCAGTGTTGTTGTGTGCGTGACGGCTGCCGGTCTGGGCGTGCTCGCTGCGAGGCAACTATGAATACACTCGAAATCACGTTCGTGCGCATCTACCTGACCGAGGGAGAAGGGCTTATGGAAAGCCTGCTCAAACGTCTCCACGACGAGGAAAAGGTTCAGGGCGTAACGGTCTTTCGCGGCATCAGCGGCTTCGGCAGTTCCGGCAAACTGCACTCCTCATCGCTGCTCGATATGTCACTGGACCTGCCTCTGGTGATCGAGTTTTTCGACGTGCCGGAGAAGGCCAGCCAGATCCTCGAACACATCCGCCGGGACATCGACCCGGGGCACATCGTCTGCTGGCAGGCAGCGCTGGTGGTCTAGTCGGGTTATTCACTGCAGAGACGCAGAGAGCGCAGAGAAGACAACACCTGACTCACCGCAAAGGCGCAACCGACGCGAAGCAACAGGAAATATTGTTAAAACCCGTTTTATCCCGCGGAATCGTTGCATCTGATCACGGTATTTCGTTTTTCACCCGGGATACTTGCCTGCGCGAGAGGGGCGTGTTTTCTATATGGTTAATTTTTTGTCCTTGCGTCCTTTGCACCTTTGCGGTGAATATATTTTTTTACATTTCTCTGCGCCCTCTGCGTCTCTGCGGTGATGCCTCATGACCGCTTAAAAGTTCCCCACCGATCAAGTAAAATCACGCACTTTGCCAACCGCCGGAATCCGCCATGCTCGACCCCAGACTGCTCAGGAATGACCTCGACAATACCACTCGCCTGCTGGCCAGGCGTGGCTATGCGCTGGATACCAGCCAGTTTCTGGCCCTCGAGGAAAAGCGCAAGGCCCTGCAGGTGCGGACCCAGGAACTGCAGGCAGAGCGCAATACGCGCTCGAAGTCCATTGGCAGGGCCAAGGCGTCCGGCGAGGATATCGCGCCGCTGCTGAAGGAGGTCGAGGGACTGGGGGAGCAGCTGAAGGCTGCCGATGAGCAACTCGGGACCATCCAGGATGAACTCAACGATATCCTCATGGGCATACCCAATATCCCGCACGACTCGGTGCCGGATGGCAGGGACGAGGAAGACAACGCCGAGATGCGGCGCTGGGGGGTGCCGCGCACGTTCGATTTCGAGCCGAAGGACCATGTCGATCTCGGCGAGGCGCTCGGCCAGCTGGACTTCGAAACAGCCGCCAAACTCACCGGTTCCCGTTTCTGTACCATGCAGGGACCACTGGCACGGCTGCACCGCAGCCTGATCCAGTTCATGCTCGACACGCACGGCCGTGACCATGGCTACACCGAGGTGTATGTCCCGTACCTCGTCAACAGCGACAGCCTGCGCGGCACCGGCCAGTTACCCAAATTCGAGGAAGACCTGTTCGCCATGCGCGGTGAGTCGGGTTTTTATCTCATACCCACGGCCGAAGTGCCGGTCACCAATCTTGCGCGCGGCGAAATCATCGAGGACGATGCCATGCCGAGGCGCTTCGTCGCGCACACGCCATGCTTTCGCTCCGAGGCCGGCTCCTACGGCAAGGACACGCGCGGCATGATCCGTCAGCACCAGTTCGAGAAGGTGGAACTGGTGCAGCTGGTACGGCCGGCCGAATCCTGGGAGGCGCTGGAGGCACTGACGGGCCACGCGGAGACCATCCTGCAGCGGCTGGAACTGCCGTATCGCGTGGTCACGCTGTGCACCGGCGATATCGGTTTTTCAGCAGCGAAGACCTACGACATCGAGGTCTGGCTGCCGGGGCAGCAGAAATACCGTGAAATCTCTTCCTGCAGTAACTTCCTGGATTTCCAGGCGCGCCGCATGCAGGCGCGCTGGCGCAATCCCGGTACCGGCAAACCGGAACTGCTGCACACACTGAACGGCTCCGGCCTTGCCATCGGGCGCACACTTGTCGCCGTCATGGAGAACTACCAGCAGGCTGACGGCTCGATTACCGTACCGTCCGTATTGCAACCGTATATGGGCGGAATTGACGTGATCAGGCCGGAATAAGCGGTCAGGAATTTTTCCGTAACAGGTCAGCAGCATGAGTCGGACATGCCGCGGCCGGCCGGATGCATCGACCACCATATTCCCGCACTTTCGATGCCGGTTGTCGTGCCGACAGCCGGTGCCTGCAGCCTCACGCAATATCAGTCGCCAGGTTTGTTCTAGCCGTGAACAGCAGCCGCGGCGTGTTGAATTTCAGTCTGTGTCAGGCGCGACACGGCGCCAGTTCTCATCTTCACGATAGACCTCGTGCCTCGCCCAGCGGGCAAACTCCTCGCGCGTCGTGACCGCGGTTGAGCGTCGCCCCGGGCCGGTGACGGTCTTGTATATCAGTTCCCGGTCGGGGCGATCATTGCGCTCGTCCTGCTCGATAATCAGTCGCACCGTCCAGTCGGCCCCATAACGGCCGTTGCTGTAGTAATGGCCGGTCTGCAGCTGTGCCGGACCAGGCCACGCCGTGCGATTTCCCTGCGTGGCCAGTTCATAGATCTGCAACAGGTCCTGTTCATTGATATCGATAAAGGAATCCATCTGGCTCAGCGCATAGACGAAGTCCTCGTGGGCAATGTTGTCTCTCCAATCGTTGCGCTGACCGGCCGGCCGCTGGCGGCGGTGCTGCAGGTATGCCGGATAGACGCGCCAGTGAAACAGGGCATTGAATGCCACGGCCATGGCAAGAATGGCCAGCACATTCAGCAATACCGGGGTCAGGATGAACTGGTAGGCCAGGGCATGCACATCCGGCCCGCCTATCACTGCCACCAGCGCGGTCGCCCCGCCGGGCGGGTGTATGCAGCGCAGGTAATACATGCAGCCGACCGCCAGTCCCACGGCCAGCGGCGCGGCCAGGAGAGCATCCGGCACATGGCGTGCGCAGGCGACCCCGACACAGGCCGAGACAAGATGCCCGCCAAACAGCGGCCATGGCTGGGACAGGGCGCCGTGCGGCACGGCAAACAGGAGTACGGCCGACGCACCCATCGACGCAACCATAAGGACAGCGGACTCGCCGAGAAAATAGTTGCTTGCGAGGTACACGGACAGGATGCCGGCAAATGCACCCAGTGCGGAAACCAGTTTCTCGGTGTGGCTTGCCGGGTGCCCCTCCGCCCCGATGAATCGCAGCATCGGCTCCAGCCGTCTGGTTGAATCTCGCATGTGTCATATCTCCCCGAAGCGGCAGTGCCATGGTATCAGCCATGCAGACAGCCCGCGACCGGAAGCCGGTGACGACCAGCCCGGGGTCCGCAGATCTGGCTAAAACACGCCACGCATGACGGCAACCAGCCAAAGCAATCCACTGCATACAACGATGAAACCTGAAAGGCCCATCAGGCGACGCCAGCCATTGTCCAGGGATTGCAGGATCCGGAAGTCCTCGACATAAAGGGTCTCACAGGCACCGTTGCCCCTGTCGTCGCGCGTGATGCTGGTGCCCCTTTTAAAACCATCGTCGTTACTGTAACTGGCCAGCCAGCCGCGGACCCGGACCTGGTCGCCAATCCGGACATCGCCGATTCTGGCGCGCAGGCCCTCGTCCTCGGTCAGGAGGTGATTGTTCGAGATCTGGTCTTCCCTGAAGCGTTCCCGGGCAACGGGGTCACTGGTACTGTAATTGCAGGTGAACTTGCCGTTCCGGAAACTGAACCGGTTCAGGTCGACACCATTGGCATTGTCACCCCAGACAATGCAGATATCGGCAACATTGAGATGATCGTTCCAGAGCCGATGCAGGCTGTAGTTGCCGTCATGGTGCCCGTAGGAAACGACGACGCCGTGCAGGTCGTATCGATAGCGCGGTTCGATCAGATAGTCGGTGTCGTTGGCAGTGACGCTGAACGGAGCTGCATCCGTCGCTGTCTGTAACGGCGGACCCCGGGCGGCCTCATCGAGTGACATCGCTTCCGGGAAATCATTACGGTTCCAGCAGGAAACCAGAAACAGCGCAAGGGCTGTATAGAAGATGAGGGTGTTGAGTGCTGTCAATGCGGACGAAGGTCCGGTCGGGCTAGAAAATATACGACATGTTCTTGAAGCCGGCGATCGGGTGATTCTGGAATACCAGGATATTGCCGGAGGAGTCCTGCAGCAACAGTTCGGTCTGGTTACGCACGAACGTGTAGACCGTCTGGCTGTTCGTCTTCGGCGTGTACATCCAGACAAGCTTTTGCCCGATGTTCAGCGTACCCTTGACGCTGTACTGCCCGCTTCTCAGGCGGAAACGGTTGCCACGGATCTCGAGGATGTCCCCTGTGCTGCCATACCATTTGCCCTCGAGCAGCGAGGTCGCCGGCATGGTGTTGACCGGGAAGGGCATGCCCCCGGGGCCGCCCTGCCAGCCGGAGCCCCACGGGTTACTGCCACCGCCCCAGGGCATGCCGCCCCACGGGCTGCTGCCACCGCCCCACGGCATGCTGTTCCAGGGGGTCATGCCGAAACCGCTGCCCGGCCAGCCACTCATTCCCCCCATGCCGGGCCACATGCCCATGCCGGGTGACATTCCCATGCCGGGCCACATGCCCATGCCGGGTGACATTGCGCTCCACGGTGACGACATGCCACTGCCCGGCCAGCCACCGCCGCCCCAGTCGTTGTCGTCAGCCATATCGGACATCACGTTCATGGCCGTCAGCATCATGCGAAACATGAGTCCAAACATGTCTTCAAAGCCATCTGCCGTCGCCGGCAAGGGCAGGATCAGGGTCAGGATCAGCAGGAACGTGGCGCTTCGGTGTTTCATAACAACGACGTCAGAATCTGTGCTTTTCGGTAGTATGGTTTTGCCTCTGCACGTCTGCCACATAGGTTTCGCATCATACAATATCTGGGTATTTGCAGCCACATAAACACGATATCTGGGGTTGGTGAGGATTCCATGCAATTGATGTATAACATTGCCTGCGAGGATGGGCCGATTTCCGTGTTTTCCACGGGGTATCAGTACGATATTTATCAACGCCCATGCTAGACTTCATAAATTAATTCTATTGCCCTGAATCCATGTCAAAAATAACCGAAATCCTGCAGGAGCGTATCCTGTTCCTGGATGGTGCCATGGGCACCATGATCCAGCGCCACAAGCTCGATGAGGCCGGCTACCGGGGCGAGCGATTCGCCGACTGGCCTTCGGATTTGAAGGGCAATAACGACCTGCTGGTCCTCACCCGGCCCGAGATCATTCGGGATATCCATGGCCAGTACCTTGATGCCGGGGCCGACATCATCGAAACCAACACCTTCAACGCGACCCGGGTGGCCATGGCGGACTACGGCATGGAGGAACTCGTCCCCGAGATCAACCGTGCCGCTGCCCGTCTCGCCCGTGAAGCCGCCGACGCGGCCACGGCCGCGACTCCGGGAAAGCCGCGATACGTAGCCGGCGTGCTTGGGCCGACCAATCGCACGGCATCGATCTCACCCGACGTCAACGATCCGGGTTTCCGGAACATCCATTTCGACGACCTGGTCTCGGCCTATACCGAGGCGACTGCGGCGCTGGTCGAGGGCGGCGCCGATATCCTGCTGATCGAGACCGTTTTCGATACGCTCAACGCCAAAGCGGCCGTATTCGCCGTCGAACAGTACTTTGAGGCCAGCGGCACGCGCCTGCCGGTGATGATCTCCGGCACCATTACCGATGCCTCCGGCCGCACGCTCACCGGACAGGTTACCGAGGCCTTCTGGAACTCGCTGTCCCATGCCAGGCCGATGAGTATCGGCCTGAACTGCGCCCTCGGCGCCGACCAGCTGCGCCAGTATGTCGAGGAACTCTCGGGCATCGCCAACACCTTCGTCTCGGCACACCCGAACGCCGGCCTGCCGAACGAGTTCGGCGAGTACGACGAAACGCCGGCGCAGATCGCCGCGGAACTGGGTGACTGGGCCGCCAGCGGCTTCATCAATATCGTCGGCGGCTGCTGCGGCACCACACCGGACCACATCCGGGCCATCGTCGAGGCCGTCAGCCCGCATCCGCCACGCGCCATACCCGAACTGCCGCCTGCCTGTCGCCTGTCTGGCCTGGAGCCCTGCAACATCGGCGCCGATTCCCTGTTCGTCAACGTCGGCGAGCGCACCAACGTCACCGGCTCGGCGCGCTTCAAGCGCCTGATCATGGACGAGGACTACGAGACCGCGCTGGATGTGGCTCGCCAGCAGGTCGAGAACGGCGCACAGATCATTGATGTCAACATGGACGAGGGCATGCTGGATGCCGAGGCCGCCATGGTGCGGTTTCTGAACCTGATCTGCGCCGAGCCCGACATCGCCCGTGTCCCGGTCATGATCGACTCCTCCAGGTGGACGGTCATCGAGGCCGGACTGAAATGTATCCAGGGCAAGGGGGTGGTCAACTCCATCAGCCTGAAGGAGGGCGAGGCCGCCTTCATCGAGCATGCAAGGCTGATCCGTCGCTATGGCGCAGCCACCATTGTCATGGCCTTCGACGAGCAGGGCCAGGCCGACACCATGCAACGCAAGGTCGAGATCTGCACTCGCGCCTACAGGATACTGACTGAGCAGGTCGGCTTCCCTGCCGAGGACATTATCTTCGACCCGAACATCTTTGCCGTCGCCACGGGCATCGAGGAACATAACAACTACGGCATGGATTTCATCGAGGCCACCCGCCAGGTCCGGCAGAGCCTGCCGCACGCGCTGGTCTCGGGCGGTGTCTCGAACGTGTCGTTCTCGTTCCGCGGCAACAACCCGGTGCGTGAGGCTATCCATGCCGTGTTCCTGTACCACGCCATTCACGCCGGCATGAATATGGGTATCGTGAATGCCGGGCAGCTGGCCATTTACGAGGAGATACCCCGGGAGCTGCGTGATCGCGTTGAGGATGTCATTCTCAATCGCCGCGACGATGCCACCGAAAGACTACTGGAAATTGCCGACGACTACCGTGGTGACGGGAAAGCCGCCGCCAAGGGTGCAGACCTGGAGTGGCGCGACTGGCCGGTCAACAAGCGCCTCGAACATGCCCTGATCAAGGGCATTGCCGACTATATCGAGGCAGACACCGAGGAGGCGCGCCTGGCCGCGGAACGCCCGCTGCATGTCATCGAGGGGCCTTTGATGGATGGCATGAACGTGGTCGGCGACCTGTTCGGCGACGGCAAGATGTTCCTGCCGCAAGTGGTCAAGTCGGCACGCGTGATGAAAAAGGCCGTCGCCTATCTGATGCCGTACATGGAGGACGAAAAGGACACCAGCAGCGGCACCAATGGCCGCATCCTGCTGGCAACGGTCAAGGGCGACGTGCATGACATCGGCAAGAACATCGTCGGCGTCGTCCTGCAGTGCAACAACTACGAGGTCATCGATCTCGGTGTCATGGTGCCGGCCGAGACCATTCTCAGGACTGCCCGGGAAAAAAACGTCGATATCATCGGCCTGTCCGGGCTGATCACTCCTTCGCTTGACGAGATGGTGCATATCGGCAAGGAAATGCAACGCCAGGGACTCTCGTTGCCGCTGCTGATCGGCGGTGCCACCACTTCGCAGATCCATACCTCGGTGAAAATCGACCCGCAGTACAGCAACGCGGTGGTCTATGTGCCGGACGCCTCGCGTGCCGTCGGCGTCGCCAGCAGCCTGCTGAGCCCGGACAACCGCCAGGCCTACACAGCACAGATCAAGGACAAATACCGCCAGCTGCGCGAACAGCGCGAGGCCCAGCAGCAGACCCGCCAGCTGGCCACGCTGCAGGAGGCCCGCGCCAACCGCTTCGACAACAGCTGGGACAACTACCAGCCGGTTACACCCGCCTTCCTGGGTACGAAGGTGTTCGACGACTACCCGCTGGCGGAACTGGCGACACGCATCGACTGGGGGCCCTTCTTCAAGACCTGGGAACTGTCGGGTCGCTATCCCCGGATACTGGACGATGCCGTCGTCGGCAGAGAGGCACGCAAGCTGTTTGATGATGCTACCACCATGCTGCGGCAGATCATCCAGGAGAAGTGGCTGACGGCCAGGGCGGTCATCGGCTTCTTCCCGGCAAGCACCGTCAACGACGATGACGTCGAACTCTACACTGACGAGTCGCGCAGCGAGGTACTGACCACCTTCCACTTTCTGCGCCAGCAGATGCAGAAACGCCGCCAGGCGCCAAACCAGTGCCTCGCCGATTTCATCGCGCCGAAGGCGAGCGGGCTGAACGACCACATCGGCGCCTTTGCGGTCACGGCGGGCATCGGCATCGAGACGAAGCTCGCGGAATTCGAGGCCGACCACGATGACTATCACGCCATCCTGCTCAAGGCGCTGGCAGACCGCCTGGCCGAGGCCTTTGCCGAGCGCATGCACGAGCGCGTACGCAAGGAGTTCTGGGGCTATGCACCCGGTGAAAACCTCAGCAACGAGGAACTCGTCAGGGAAGAATACCGCGGCATCCGTCCGGCACCCGGCTATCCGGCCTGCCCGGACCACACCGAGAAGCAGACACTCTGGGAACTCATCGACCCGTTCTCCAATGCCGGCATCAGCATCACCGAGAGCTTTGCCATGCTGCCGGCTGCATCGGTCTCCGGTTTCTACTTCTCGCACCCGGAGTCGTGCTATTTCGGCACCGGCAAGATCGGCCGCGATCAGGTCGAGGACTACGCCAGGCGCAAGGGCATGGCCGTCCACGAGGCCGAGCGCTGGCTGGCGCCGGTACTCGGCTACGATCCTTAAGGTGGAAAGACAGCCGCCCCCCCCCGCAACCGCTACCCGTCATTCACTAAAAGGAGAGCACTATGTCGCAGGACACCACGGCAACTGCCAATGACGTCACCTCGGCCAACAGCGCCGTGTGGGACAACCACGTAGCGGTTCCCGACACGCCCGCCGGTTTCACCGTCAGGACCACGTATCCGACCAATCCGGACGGTGCCGAGGTCATGCTCGAGCAGTGGGAGGCGGGCAGCGCCGAACCACCGCATTCGCATCCGGGGGATGACATGACGGTGGTGGTCGAAGGTAAAATGGCCGTACAGTTTTTCAGTCGCCAGGGTGACGGGCTCGTGCCCGATGGTGAACCGCTGGTCCTCGGCAAGGGAGATGCCGGTTATATCCGCGCCGGCAGGATTCACAACGCCCGCTATCTCGAGGACTGCAAGCTCGTCTACGTGCACGACAGGGCGTTTGGCTTCAAGGCGGAGTGATGGCCGCTGCCGGGAACCGCCAATGTACGCGCAAGGCCCGCGCTGTTGAGCAGGACTCCTGCTAGCGGATGAGGGCCACCGCAGAACTCCAGGTCGTACCCATCGGCAGCGGCGTCAGTGTGCGGGAGGAAATCTCCCGCGTGGTATCGCTGCTTGCGGACCATGCATTTATCATCCAGACCCACGCCTCGGGGACAAACATCGAGGGCGAACTGGAGGATATACTGGATGCCGTAAGGTCAGTACACGAAGCACTGCATGACTCGGGCACGGTACGCATTGTCAGTTACCTGAAGCTCGAAACCCGCACCGACAAGACGCCGACTCTCGCCGGCAAGCAACTCTGAATCAGGCCTGATAATTCTCGCTCCCGGCGTGTACCATTGACGGCATGGTTGCATCCGGGCATTCGATATGACAGGTACGCATTTCACCAGTGCATGCGCCCTCGGCGAGGACTGGCGATCGATTGCCGACGTGTGCCTGCAGGAGCTGGAAACCGGTAGCGTTCCCGCCAGCCTCGGGCTGCTTTATGTGACAGAAGCGCTGGCACCGTACATCGCCGACCTGCATGAGCACCTGCGCAGGAAAACCGGCGTGCAGGACTGGATCGGTACGGTCGGCGGGGGCATCTGCGGCACCGGCCGGGAAATCTACGACGATCCTGCCGCTTCGATCATGCTGGCAACATTGCCGGATGACAGTTACCGCCTGATACCCTCGGGAATCGACGCGCTCAGCGACATGCTGGCCCGCAACCGCGACTGGATCCGGGAGCACTCCGCTCACTTTGGCATTGTTCACGGCGACCCGCGCGACAACCGGGTACCGCAGATTATCGAATCACTGGCACACGACCTCGACCCGGGCTTCCTGGTCGGCGGCCTGTCATCGGCGAGCAACGAAAACTACCAGACACAGATCGCCGGCGAGCTGTGTGAAAACGCATTGTCGGGTGTCCTGCTGTCAGCAGGGGTGCCGGTCATCAGCGGCCTCACCCAGGGCTGCACGCCGCTGACAGGCAAGCACACGGTAACCCGTTGTGATCGCAACGTCCTGATGGAACTCGACGGCAGGCCGGCGCTGGACGTCTTCCGCGAGGATATCGGTGAGGTACTGTCACGTGACTTCTCCCGCGTGGCCGGCTACATCTTCGCCGGCCTGCCGATACCGGGCTCCGATACCGGTGATTACCTGGTGCGCAACCTCATCGGCATCGACCCGCAGGAAAAGCTGGTGGCCATCGGTGATATCGTTGAGGAGAATGATGCCGTTATGTTCTGCCGGCGGGACGGCGACAGCGCCAGGGAAGACATGCTGCGCATGCTCCGCGACCTGCGCAGGCGGTCAGGCGCTGGCATCAGGGGCGGTGTCTACTACACCTGCATGGGGCGTGGCCGCTACCAGTTTGGAGAGAACTCCGAGGAACTGCAGATGATCCGCGATGAACTCGGTGACTTCCCGCTGACCGGCTTCTATGCCAATGGTGAAATTTCACACAACCGACTCTATGGCTACACCGGCGTGCTGACGCTGTTTATCTGAAGGTACAAAACAAACTACCCTTTCCCTTGTCGTCATCAAGACGGCCTCGCATAATCCCGCCTTTGCCTTCACCGGTCGGAAGAAGGAAGGGTGCACGAATCACGCCATAACGGCTACAGCCGCTCAGGCAGCATGGCACGCACCTCGCGCGCATTATACTGGCCGAGATTCTTTCTGATTTCCGTGATTCTAAGATTGGCCTGTTTGCCGAGTTTGTCTCTCAGCAGACCGAGGAAGTGCGGACCCGCGACCACGCACAGACGGTTGTGCCTGTGCCGTCTGGATACGCTGCGCAAACGTTCCACAATCTCGCCGGCAAAGCGGATGGACTCCTGTTCCTTCGGATCCACGGAACTGTCCATGGCATGGCGCCCCTGTCCGTAGCTGTCGAAGCTGCGGCCCTGCCGGTCGGACTTCAGTTCCTGTGCGCGATCACGCGCCTGCGGATGATGCAGTTGATCGACTTCTTCCAGGGGGCCTCGGGGTGTTGCCACGGTATAGAAGGTGGCTCTTGCCTGACCTGCTATTAGTATCAATGAGTTGGGCATGTTTCCTCCATTCGTTCAAGGTTACACGTCATGAAGAAATTCTCATGATCCTCATATTATACGTAGTCAGGATCTGACGATTTGACAAGGTCGCAGGATAACGGTCAGCCGGGTGTAATCTGCTGGCGACGGCGGATATCCCGGCATCGGGAGCCGAGTGCCTTACTCCTTCCAGTACTGCTCCGTGGTGATGTGCCCCGGCTCGCGGCGCCGGTTTTTCTTCAGGCCACGCGACTCCAGCACCGCCTGGGTGTCCCGAACCATGGCGGGGTTGCCGCAAATCATGACCTGCGAGCTTTCCGCAGTCAGTGACTGTCCGGCCTGTGCTTCAAGCCGGCCATCCTCGATTGCTGCGGGTACGCGCGCACTGATACCGATATCGGTATCTTCGCGGCTGACAAACGGAATGTAGACCAGTTGACCTGCGTGCTGCCCAAGGAGTTGCTCGATGGTGTCGCGGTAGGTCAGTTCTTCCCGGGTCCTGACGGAATGCACCAGCACTACGTTACGGTAGCGTTCCCATACCTCGCTATCGCCCAGGATCGAGAGGAACGGGCCAATGGCGGTGCCGGTGGACAGCAGCCAGAGGCAGTCGGCGTCCGGCAGTTCACTCAGCACCAGGAAACCGGCACCACGCGGTGAAACGTAGACCGTATCACCCGGTGCCAGCCTTGTCAGTTCACGGGTCAGCGGTCCGTCCGGGACGGTTATAAAGTAGAACTCCAGCAACGGATTGTCCGGGGCGTTAACGAAAGAGTAGGGCCGTGCCACGCGTTCGCCGTCGATATCCAGCGCCACACGCGTGAACTGGCCAGCCTTGAATGGCGGTATGTCCGCTTCGACCTGGAGCGAGTACAGGCGATCAGTCCATTGCCTGATACTGATGACAGTACCGTCCACCCACTGGCTCATGCCGTTGCGATCCCCAGCATGATTTGCCCGTCGCGCAGATGCACCGGCCAGGTCTTCAGTGGCCCGGTAGCCGGTTCCTCTGCCGGCCGGCCTGTAACCACGCTGAAGCGGCTGCCGTGCAGAGTACAGCTGACCAGCTCTCCCTTCAGGCAGCCCAGAGACAGGGAGGAGTCCTCGTGGGTGCACATGTCATCGACTGCATAAAAGCTGCCGTCGACATTGGCAATCAGCACGGGGTGTCCATCCAGCACGATCCGTCTGGTCTTGCCCGGCTGTATTTCCGCAACAGATGCAACAGCGACGTAGGTTTCCGGCATGAAATTTCCCGTTCCGTTTTGACTGTTGTGTATCATATCGCAAAATGACATGACGACCCTGCATTGGCACATGGCCTGCAGGGTTTGGCAACGCAGGCAAGTAAGCTATGGAACAAATGTCCACATGGGAAATGGTATTAATCGGGGCCGTCACGATCCTTGTCCTGCTATGGTTCGGACCCGGCGCCAGGGCCATGCTCGAGCAGAGCCGGCAGGCGGAAAACCGTGACTGGAAGGGACTGCTCATTCCGATCGCGGTGGTAGTCCTGTTCGTCTTTCTGCTGATCTCCATGGTCTGAGCTTCACGATGACGCCCGCGCTTGCCATACACGACCTCCGCAAAACCTACCGTAACGGTCACGTCGCCCTGAAAGGTATCAGTCTCGAGGTGCAGCAGGGCGACTTCTTTGCCCTGCTCGGACCCAACGGTGCAGGCAAGACCACGGCCATCGGCATCGTTACCTCGCTGGTAAACAAGACCAGCGGCACGGTCTCGGTCTTTGGCCATGATCTGGACACCGACCTGGCGGCCGCCAAGTCCTGCATCGGCGTGGTTCCGCAGGAATTCAACTTCAACCAGTTCGAACCGGTCGAGGAAGTCATCGCCAACCAGGCCGGCTTCTACGGTATTGCACGTCCGGAGGCCCGGCGACGCGCGGAGAAGTACCTGCGGCGGCTGCGATTGTGGGACAAGCGGCGCAGCATGGCGAGGGAACTTTCCGGCGGCATGAAACGACGCATGATGATCGCCCGCGCCCTGGTACACGAGCCGGAACTGCTGATACTCGATGAGCCCACCGCGGGGGTTGATATCGAGATACGGCGCTCCATGTGGCAGTTCCTGCGAGAGATCAATGCCGGCGGCACCACCATCATACTCACCACGCACTACCTGGAGGAAGCAGAGAGCCTGTGCCGCAATGTCGCCATCATCGACGAGGGTGAGGTGATCGAGAACACCAGCACGCGCCGGTTGCTCAACACGCTGCACATGGAGACCTTCGTGCTGGATATCGACAGGCCGCTACAGCAGTTGCCGCCCCTGCCGCAACACGAACTCAGGCTGGTCGATGAATGCACGCTCGAGGTCGATATCTCCCGGGGGAACCCCGTTAACGCGCTGTTTACAGACCTGAGCGGGCAGGGCATCAACGTGCTCAGCATGCGCAACAAGACGAACAGGCTGGAGCAGCTGTTCGTCAACCTGCTCGAGAACAACGACAATGGCGGTACCCGGCCATGACGCCGCAGCAGAAATTCAACGCCTACCGCACTATCGTCACCAAGGAGATCCTGCGATTTAGCCGCATCTGGATACAGACGGTGCTGCCGCCGATGATAACCACGGCGCTGTATTTCATTATCTTCGGCAACCTGATCGGTTCGCAGATCGGCGACATGGAGGGTTTCCGCTACATGGAATTCATCATTCCCGGCCTGATCATGATGGCTGTCATCACGCACTCCTATGCCAACGTGGTGTCCTCGTTCTTCAGTTCGAAGTTCCAGCGCCATATTGAGGAGATGCTGGTCTCGCCGGTACCCAACTACATCATCGTGCTGGGTTTTGTCTCCGGTGGCGTGGCGCGCGGCCTTATCTGCGGCATTGCCGTGACAGCGGTCTCGCTGATTTTCAGCCCGCTGAATATCCACAGCCTGCCGGTCATGATATCGATGATCATTCTGACTGCGATCCTGTTCTCGCTGGCGGGGCTGATCAACGCGGTATTTGCCAAAAGCTTCGACGACATCTCGATCATACCGACCTTCGTGCTGACGCCGCTGACCTACCTGGGTGGGATCTTCTACTCGATCAGCATGCTGCCCGGGTTCTGGCAGCAGGTGTCCATGGCGAACCCCATCCTCTACATGATCAACGCCTTCCGTTACGGTTTTCTCGGTGTCACGGACATCAGCCTGTGGGCATCCTACGGTATCAGCCTCGGGTTCATCGCGGCACTCTACGGCATCAGCCTGTGGTTGCTGCGGACCGGCAAGGGGATACGAACGTGAGGAGTGATTCTACGGGCATGCCAGCACGGGCGGTCTCTCAGTTCTGCGAAAACAACCCTTTGCCCAGTCTTCTCAGCCTGTTATGCAGTCGAAGCCAGAGTCTTTCCAGGCGGCTCCTGTCCAGTTGCTGCTTGTATTCCGGACGTTTTCGCAGTTGATCCAGGTACGGCCCGTAGGCTGCCATGTTTTTCCAGTATCGGGGTTGAGGCTGCGCATCGACGCTGCCTGACGGGTAATCACTGCCGGCAACACTGGCTTCAACGGATTCATTAAATGATTCAAATATAGACACGAGCCTGTTGAACTCATCCGGATGCATGACAGAGACATCCTGCGACTCCAGCGGATCATCTGTCAGATCGAACAGCTGGTATTTCCCTTCAGTGACATTCTCAGTCAGTAATTTGTAGTTATTATCAATAAGGGCGCCGCGATTCCTGTGACGAAAAGCAAGTGGCTTGTCACGGTGCTCAAGGTCATTGTAAAAGAGCGCCTTTAAACTGGTTCCATCCAGCACAAGCGGCATCGCGGATGCCGGCAGGCCGGCGATGTCGGCCAGTGTTGGAAAAATATCCAGGGTGGCCGCCGGGTATTCTGTTATGCGGGGTGATATCACCCGTGGCCACTCGATAATGGCTGGAACGCGCAGACCGCCCTCGTACAGGGAATCTTTCCAGCCTCGCAGGCCGCCGACGGACTCCGGTCCGAATGCCTGAAGACCGCCGTTGTCACTGTTGAACCAGACCAGTGTATTCCCTGCAATCCCAATTTCCCGCAGGCCTGCGCGCAGGGTCCCGATACTGCGATCCATGGCAACAAGTTCACCATAGTGATGTTGCTCTTCTTCAGTCAGGCCCTGGAATGCTGCGCGGTCTTTTGCACTGGAAACCCATGGATCATGAGGGCTTGCAAACCATATCACACTGAATGTTGGCATACCCTCCGCGACATGCTTTCGTATGAACTCAAGTGCCTCGGCGACCATGACTTCCGATGAATCGCCCCTGAATTCCTCAAGCTGACCCATTCGCCCCAGAATCGGGTTCATATCAAAATAGTTTGTGACTGACAGCCAGTTATCGAAACCAAATGCTCCGGGGTGGTGGCTGCTGCCGGCCAGGACCGGAACACCCGCTCCACGTATTCCGCTCAGGTGCCATTTGCCAAAATGCCCTGTTGCATAGCCCGCATCACGCAGCGCCTGTGCGACAGTGATTTCCTGCAGTCGTAGTGGAAAGCCGTGATTCTCCACGCCGGAACGGTCGTTCGTGCGCCCCGTCAGGACGGTGGCGCGGGTTGGCGAACAGTTCGGGGCGCCGGCGTAAAACCTGTCGAGCCGCAAACCGGCCGCGGCCATCGCATCGAGATTGGGCGTACTGAGAACGGGATGACTGTAATAACCGGTCTCCCCCCAGCCCTGGTCATCTGACATGACGAGGACAATGTGGGGAGGCTGGTCGCCAGCCGGGTAGACAGTACCGGGAACAAGTGCTGCGACTAGCGCAAACAGGAGGGAAAACACCGTTCCCGTCCAGTAGCTCACCACTTTCAGTTCCTGCTGCAGTTTTTGCCATTGCGCGCCGCACACTGAATGCACGCGCGTATTGTTGTAACTCTGGGCAGCCATGCAACCGGAACTACAGGTCCTCACCTTTCAGTCAGACTGCCGCCGGTGTGAGGGCCGGATGCCGTAGAGGAAACAGCGGTCATTTCACTGTGATACGGCACCTGTCGCGTGAACTGCTGACCGATAAACAGGTCATCATTGACGACCAGCACATCCTGAAGCCAGCGCGTGGATACCTGGCAGGGCTGCGAAAAGGGCGGTTCCTTGCAGACCTCGACACTGCCGTCAGCGAGCAGATCGATATGCAGGCCGGGCAGGGGGCGTACCTGCATGCCCTCCGGTGCCTGCGTGTAGTCCATTATGGCAGGGCCGTTAATGTGCAGCAGTCCCAGCACGATTGCCGGTATTTGATAAATGGCCAGGTCGCCGGTCTTCAGCGGGCCGCGCGTGCCGTCGATGATGATTACGGGGGTGCTGACATAAAACCTGTACATGTCGGCACTGAAATCACTGCGTTTCGATGCGAGCACCCCGGATTCTACATAGGCCGAATAATTCTCGCCCATAAAGGGCAGGTGGTCGCCGAACAGCACAATAATCGCGTCGGGGTCGCGTGCCTGCAGGTTTTCAAGGAACGTCATCAGCTCTGCCGATTTGTAGTACATCGTGTTGGCATAGCTGCTTACCTCATCGACACTGGATGATGCCGTTATCCTGTTCGGACGGGCGTCGTTCAGCGGGTAATTCCAGTGCCCGAAATAGGTGACTATGTAATTGAACAGTGGTTGCCCCCTGTCAACCGGATCCGCAATCTTTTCCAGCACCTGACGGTACAGTGAGGCATCGGAGAGAAACTCGCGGTTCATATCATCACGCAAAAAATCCTGCTTTGACCAGTAAGTCTGGAAACCCATGCGCCGGTAGGCATTGATGCGATTCCAGAACACCGGGACATTGGGGTGCGAAGCCAGCGTACGATAACCGTTCTCGGCCAGCAGGCGCGGCAGACAGGGCGCATCGTTGAGCAACTGGCGTTCAAATTTGACATTGTCCTCGACCACCGGAAAGCCACAGAGGACCTCGAACTCGGCGTTCGCTGTATATCCGCCGAATACCGGGCTCATGGCATGTGAATAACCGGCCTGTTCCCAGAGGGCGCGGAACGCGGGCGCCAGCGGGTCCCGGTCATAGCCTGCCTCTCCCAGCAGGGTCGGGTCCCAGAACGATTCCAGCAGCACGATGTGCACATTGCGTGGTGTGAAATTGCCGGCTGAAGTCGTGTTTCCTTTTGTGTTCTCCAGCAGGTTTGCGGCAGCGGACAGTGCCAGGTCACGGTCCGGCGGTGTATGGGCATCAGCGAAATAGCGCGCACCTTCCTGCAGGCTGTAGAGCGTTGCACCGCGATAAAGGTAATTGGAACGCTGGTCCCAGACCGAATTGCCGAAGTGCCGATCCAGCGGTTGCAGAATCGCCCCGGGTTCGTATACCAGGGTAATGCCGGTAAGGATGACAATCGTGCTGGCCAGATAGGCGCTCCAGTGACGCAGGGTGAAATTGAACAGCAGCAGGGCGGCAATAGCCGCCAGGGGCGCCGCCGCGGCGATGAAGTGCCAGCCTTCCAGTACCAGCAGCAGTGATCGCAGGGCATAGATATCGTCGGGCATGATTGGCCCGCCGAAGAACGAGATTTTCACTGCGTTGCCAACGTATAACACGCCCGTCAGCAGACCCTGCAGCAACACGAACACCCAGAGCCGCCTGGATAACGCAAACAGGACATACGCGACAATCAGTTGCAACAGGTAGTCGAACGGTATGGCCGCAGGCTTGATAGCAACATCGAACTGCAGGCTGCTGATCAGGTAAAACAATGCATAGAACAGAGCCGTGGAAACGACCGGCAGGATTGTTCTCAGCACAGTGTTGAGTGGCGGCATCGCTGGGCACATGGGATGTATTCGTGATTTATGATAACCGCTAACAGTGTGCGAATACGCGGGTGTATCGGTGTCGCAGCCTCAGGTCGTGTTGCTCCTGAACAACAAGGCTATCGCCTGATGCGCGCGTTATAAATAACAGAGAACAGCCAGAGCGTGAATATCCTCGATTCAATGTATTTTCTGCGTGGTCAGCGCGAGCACCTGTCAAGTCATGGTCTATTATGGTTGACAATGCCAGGTTCTGCACGTCTACTGGCGAATCAACGGCGGCTACTTGCACCCGCCCTCAGGTGATCGACAGCTCGCCACCCGACATCCGGATATTCAACTTGCCATCCAGGAATCCCTGCAGGCGGTCGCCGGCCAGTTGCCGGCGCCAGCCCTGCAGTACCGGCACATCGGTATTGCCGAGAAGCAACTGCTCCAGCTGGTTGCGGTTGGCCAGCACCGAGGGATTGATCCGGTTTTCCTCGCCGACCAGCCGGACCACTGCCTGCATCACATCCACAGCGGCATCCTGTGACGGCGTCAAGCGCTGCCTGAGTTTCGTACGGGGCAAGGGCGCCGGGGCGGTGTCCGCAGCCTTCGCAACCAGCGCCAGTAATTCACGGCCATACTTGCGGACGATGTTCTCATGCAGTCCGCGAATCTTGCCAAGACTGGCAGGCGTAGACGGCCTGTGCCTGGCGATATCGAGCAGGACATCGTCGCGCAGTAACCAGCCACGTGGCCGGTCCGAGGCCTGTGCCTTTTCCTCGCGCCAGGCCGCCAGTGCCTGCAGGGTAGCCAGTGCCGCTCCGGACAGCTTGTTAGTGCCCTTGACGCGCAGCCAGGCACTCTCGGGGTGGGCGGCATACAGCGCCGGATCGGACAAGGCGCGCAGATCCCCGGTCAGCCAGTCGAGCCGGCCGGCTTCCCGCAGCTTCTCCTGGATCAGCTCGTATGCCTGCGCGAGGTAGATCACGTCATCAGCAGCGTAATGGATCTGCGCATCATCCAGCGGTCGCTGCGACCAGTCGGTGCGCGAGTGCAGCTTGTGAAGCCTGACGCCAAGCAACTCCTGCACCAGTCCGCCGTAGCCGACCTGGTCCGGCAGGCCCAGCAGCAGGGCCGCGATCTGGGTATCGAAAACGGGGGCGGGTACGGCACCGCGCATGTGGTAGAAGATCTCCATGTCCTGGCGGGCCGCGTGCATGACCTTGGTGATGCCGCTGTCGTAAATTACATCCAGTAACGGCGTCATGTCATCAAGGGACAGCGGGTCGATGCAGGCGACCACATCGGGTGTTGCGACCTGCACCAGGCAGAGAATCGGGTAGTAGGTTTTCTCCCGCAGGAACTCGGTATCGATCGCAAACCATGATGCCTGTGACAACACGGCGCAGAGATCTTCCAGTGCGGCCTGGCTGTCGATGAACGGGATGTCGCGCGCGGTGGTCATCGGTTTTTGATTGTTGTGTGGCGGCGGATTCAGAATGCCGTCACGCAGTTCAGATGTCGCCTTCGATCTCGTCGACATCGACCTGCCCGGTCATGCGCCGGCGAATGTGAGACCAGGAGATTCCGGTGGCCAGCACACCACTGATCACCACCAGGATGATATAGGTCAGCGCCGTGATACTGTCGAGCGGCACAATATCCCAGAATATCAGCAGCCAGATCAGTGTCCCGAAGAAGGCAAACGCAAGCAGCAGCCCAAACGCACCGAGTGACCGGACGGTCGCGCGCAGAAAGATGGTCCAGCCGATCAGCAGGATGACACCGGCAAAGATGACCAGCGGATTGATCCCGGGCAGCATGTCCCTGAACCAGTGATAGTAGGAATACCCGGAGGGGTTGTAGGTCGCGAACACCAGCACGAGAGCGACGATAAATCGCAGCAGGATGCCAGCCCAGCCGATTGGTTTAACTGCCATGATTCAACCTCATCCGGTACGAAGATAACGTGATAGCGGACCCGCAGGAATGCCGCCTGCATTCTATGCGGCATGCAGACGACCAATCAAGGCGCAATCTCCGGACTGAGATGGCATAGAATGAATCCCCGCAGGCGGATTGTGATCGCATGGGGCAACAGTCGGTCTCTGTGTAAGTGTTATGGTACGGCGGGACGGCAGTTACCCCTGCTTTACCGCCGGGACTCATGCATCACGAACGAAGCAGGGCGTCATGAGATGCCCTGCGGCTGACCGACGAAACCCCACGTATATTCGAGAATTGCTTTGCAAGCATATGTTTAATATATTTATTAAATTAATATGAATGTGGTTTTGATCAATCCCTACGAGCTTGGCCGCCAGCCGTTCGGGCTCGCCGAGCCGGCCGCCTGGCTGCAGCGCGAGGGCTGCGCAGTGCAATGCTGTGATCTTTCCATCCAGAAACTCGAGGATAAGGTAACCGCGGATACCGGCCTGGTCGCCATTTACATCGCCATGCACACGGCTACCCGCATTGCCTTGGAGGCCCTGCCGAAGATTCGCACGCTGGCACCGCATGCCAGGCTATGCGTCTACGGTCTGTATGCGCCGATGAACGCCGGGCTGTTTCGCTCGCTTGGCGTCACCACCGTCCTTGGCGGCGAGTTTGAACCCGGGCTGGTATCACTGGTCAGGCGCATCCGTGAGGGTGAAGGTGACGAGCAGACCGAGGCCGTGGTCAGTCTGGAGAAGATCGACTTCATTACGCCGGCACGGGACACGCTGCCGCCACTCGACCGCTATGCCAGCCTCATCCTGCCGGACGGATCACACCGGACCGTCGGTTTTGCCGAGACCACGCGTGGCTGCAAGTACCATTGCCGCCATTGCCCCGTCGTGCCGGTCTACCAGGGCACCTTCCGGGTCATTCCCGCCGGGCTCGTGCTTGAGGACATTCGCAGCCAGGTCGCACGCGGAGCGCAGCACATCTCCTTCGGCGACCCGGACTTCTTCAACGGCCCGGGGCACGCCCTGCGTATTGTCCACGCCATGCATGATGAATTCCCGGACCTCACCTACGATGCCACTATCAAGATCGAGCATATCGTCAGGTACCCGGATGAGATCCGCGAACTCAAGGCTACCGGCTGCCTGTTCATCATCTCGGCAGTGGAAGCGGTGGATGACGATATCCTCGAACGCCTCGACAAGGGTCACACGCGTGATGACTTCATTGCGGCACTGGGTTTCACGCGGGAGACCGGTATCGCGCTCTCCCCGACATTCGTTGCCTTCACGCCATGGACGACCCTGCAGGGCTACATGCGACTACTGCAGGACATTATCGACCTGCGGCTGGTCAACAGTGTCGCACCAGTGCAGCTTTCCATCCGCCTGCTGGTGCCGGCTGGCTCCTGCATCCTGCAGCTGGAGGATGTGCGTGACATGA
>WOR8_10000505_pt1 | contig 40464 bp, 44 predicted proteins | sample DeeMarSeWOR38_10_FD_19890 | JGI IMG/M metagenome (IMG submission 19890) | reverse complement strand
TTCCACCTAAGTACACAAGCGCAATAGAGGATAAATTGGCAGCGCAACAGTTAAAGATACAAGCCGAATTCGAAGCTGAAAGAAAGATTATCCTTGCAAACGCCGATGCACAAGCGTTGTTAATTGGTGCGAACGCAACCGCTCAACAGAAGATAATAGATGGACAAGGAATCAGAGAAGCCATAGACGTTTTAGTAGCGGAGCACAGCATCCCTGATGAAGATTACATGGAGTTCTTAGACCTGTATGTGTACCTAAAGACGTTGGAGACCTTAGCGGAAAATGAAAACGTGAATTTCATTGTCGGTGTAGAAGGAGAAAATCTTCTGATACAACCAACAACCCCCTAATTTCTCCAATTATTTCTGTTTAGAACTCAGCTTTGCCTCGGCTTCTGCCTTCTTTTCATCTTTGTAAGAATCATTACTGCTGCTACGTGCGAGCAGTTCGCCTTTTTCATGAACCCTGGACAGCTACAACTCCACTTGCCAGTGTAGTCTTGAACAACCGTGTAGGTTCCGTGGTCTCCGATGACGTTGTAAACTCCCTGACCTAAAGCTTCCACCCTGCGACTTTCCACGAGCCGTTTAGCCTTTTGATACAGTCTGCTAACGGGCACTGTATTAACCTCAAGCTTATGTAGACACCTGCAAAAGATGTCCGATACGCAATTATTGTGATAACTGCTTAATTAAATTCCTAGAAATAGAGCTTAAGAAAAGTTTAGTCTGCGATAAATTAGTCCGAGGCGAGCGATTGCATCTGTTGAAGTAAACCAACAGAACAGTGCAAAGCGAAATTATTTAAATCGGTGAATCTCGTAACCCCTCTACACGATAGAATGAGCTACAATTGTCACGGAGTGCTTGAAAAGTTTGAAACGGTTTCCAGCTGAAGATTATGCGCTTCCTTTCTTCAAAGATCAGGGGTTCGTGAGGAAGCTTTGTCCAACTTGCGGAGAATACTTTTGGACTCAGAACACTGTACAGGAAACTTGCGGAGAATCCACCTCAGACGGATGTGCCTGTTACACTTTCCTGAAGAACCCCCCCACGCGAAGCTGTTACAGCCTTCCTGAAATGCGCGAGACGTTTCTCTCGTTTTTTGACAAGCACGATCACACACGCATTAAGCCATACCCTGTTGTGGCGAGGTGGAGAAGCGACATTTACCTGACCCACGCAAGCATAATCGACTTCCAACCTTACGTCACCGACGGCATCGCACCACCACCAGCCAACCCACTAGTAATTGCTCAACCATGCATCAGGCTCGTGGACATCTCTAACACTGGACCAACCTTTGGGAGGCACCTTACCATTTTCGAAATGGGCGGACACCACGCCTTCAACTACCCAGACCGTGAAGTTTACTGGAAAGACCAAACCGTTCGCTACCACCACGAATTCCTCACCGAGGTGCTAGGTGTAAAGTCAGATGAGGTCACTTACAAGGAGGACGTATGGGTTGGCGGAGGAAACGCAGGTCCAGACGTTGAATGCATCGTCGGCGGACTGGAAGTGGCCACGCTCGTTTTCATGCAGTATAAGGTTGTGAACGGCGGGTTCGTCAAGTTACCCATACGCACAGTGGACACAGGATACGGTCTAGACCGCTTTGCATGGCTCTCACAAGGAGCGCCCAGCTGTTTCCACGCCATCTACGGCAGACTGCTTGACAAAATCTTCAAAATGGCAGGATTAAAAGTGGACAACGCCCTGCTATATTCAGTGGCGAAGCATTCTGGTTTGGTGAGTGTGGACAAAACCGCAAATCGCCTAGACGCAAGGCGAAAAATTGCAGACCTTGTCAGCGCCAACGTGGAAGAGCTGGACAAGGTGCTTTTACCAGTTGAGAACGCATTCGCAGTTGCAGACCACACAAAATGCCTCAGCTTCATGCTTTCAGAAGGCATTGTACCATCCAATATTCATGAGGGTTACTTGGCGAGGCTTCTGTTCCGCCGAGTCTACCGTCTTCTACGAAGCTTGAACATGGATATTAAACGGCTTTACGACATAGTAGATATGCAGGTTGACTACTGGTCTAAGGATTATCCGCACATTAAGACAATGCGGGACGAAATCGTAGAAATGCTCAAGGTTGAAGAAGAAAAGTTCGAGGACACGCTGAAACGAGGGAAAGGCATGGTGAAGCGTATCGCCGTTGACCTCAAAGCGAAACACGTCAAGTGCATACCCGACGCTACCCTGTCTGAACTATATGATTCACATGGACTTCCGCCAGAAATTGTCAAGGAAGCGGCTGAAGCAGAAGGCGTAGCAGTAGAGGTTCCAGAAGACTTTTACGCGTTAATCGCTAACAGGCACATGCAAGCTGACAAGCCAGTTGAAGAGGAAGAAGGGAAAGCAGAAGCATCACTGGAAACCGCCGTCCAAAAGCTACCGGCGACCGAGAAGATGTATTATGCTGACGCGTACATTAGAGAGTTTGAAGCTAAAGTCCTCAAGATAATAAATGATAAGTACGTGGTTTTGGACCGCACTTATTTTTATCCTGAAGGTGGAGGACAACCGGCAGATCACGGTTTCCTGTTTTTTGACGATGTAAAAGCAAAAGTTGTACATGTGCAGAAGGCGGGCACAGTCATCTTGCACGAAATTGAAGGCTCAATCGCATCTAAGGAAGGCGCTGCTGTTAAAGGCGTTCTTGACTGGGATAAGCGTTACACTTTGATGAAGGCGCATACGGCTACGCACTTAGTTAATGGCGCTGCCCGTCGCGTGCTAGGCGAGCACGTGTGGCAACATGGCACTCAGAAAGGCGTGGAAAGCACGAGACTAGACATTTCGCATTATCGCAGGTTAACTGCTGACGAGATACATGAGATTGAGACTTTGGCGAACCAAGCCGTTTTGGCGGACATGCCTGTTACGACCGAATGGATGCCGCGGAGCGAGGCGGAATCACGCTACGGCTTTAGGCTTTATCAAGGCGGTGCGGTTCCAGGAAAGGATATTCGTGTTGTGAAAACGGGCGATTGGGACGTAGAAGCCTGTGCAGGCACGCATTTGAAAAGCACTGGTGAGATAGGCTTCCTCAAAATGATCTATACGGAGCGGATTCAAGACGGAGTGGAACGGCTTGGATACGCGGTTGGGCTTCACGCGTTGAAAGCAGTGCAACAGGAGGAGCTCTTACTTTGGAAGATTTCGAATACGTTGAACGCCTCGTTGGAGAAGCTAGACAAAACCGCTGAGAAACTGGTGAAAGAGCTTAAGGAAGCAAACTTGGAAAAGCGAAAACTCATCAAAGAACTATCTACCAAAGAAAGCTTAATCGACGCAAGCGAAACGGTGGCAGTTGCACAGGAAGTCGGCGGAGTAATGCTTGTGAAACGTTACTTCCAAGAAGATATCGACGTCAACCGCATGGTGCAAACTGCAAATGAGATGATAAAGCGGAACGAAGCAACAGTTGCACTTTTCTACGGAGCGGACGGAAAAAACGCTAGGGTATTAGTAATGGCGGGGAAGGTGGCGGTGAAAAAAGGTGTTAGAGCTGATGAGGTGGTGCGAGTGCTATCGCCCATAATTGGAGGCGGTGGTGGCGGAAAACCAAACTTCGCTCAGGGCGGTGGAACCCAACCCGAAAAACTGGAAGAAGCTATTAAAGTAGCCAAGGAAACTATCAAAAAACAGCTTGGGGAATAACTGGGGCTGGGCTCTTCAGAAAGTCTTTGGAGTCTCAATTGGAATAATTAGGCTGTCCTTTTTGTTGTTAGATGTGTGTGTTGGCTATTTCACTTCGAATGAGGTGCAAATTTCTTCTACTGTTCGGTTCAGGGTAAGTTCAGCAATGTCTTGCCCATAATCCAAGATTCGCCTTGAACTATCCAGCATCAACCGAAGAATCGCTGCGACATTGGGATCAAGTTTCTTGCTCGACATGAGCCTGATTAGATCAGTTTCCAGTGTTACAAAAGACCCGCGTTTAGCGATTATTTTCTCCGCGTCGTTGTATGCTCTTTTGAACATTGCCTTTGTGGCTTCTTCGAACAGTTGGTGCGCAACAGAATTGAAATTGAGTAGCTGCGAGTATACTTCCTCGTCCATGGGTTCTTTTATAAAGAGCAGTTGATCATCAATTTGTTTCTGGAAAGTTGACAGATTGTTGACTATGTTTAGCGCGTCTTCGGCGATGTTAGTTATGTCATTCACAATTATCCTATACAGCAGGAACTCTTTTGGGGTTTTGAAGCCCAAATCTCTGAAAAGATTACGTTCTATGCCAAACTTTAATTGGCGAACCGAGTACAGACCTAGCCTGTCTGCGTCGTGGTGAGCGTCTATCACACTTTGAAACAGCATATCGTCTCGTTTTTTCAGCGCTAAGATAGCGTCCTTGTTGGCTGAAAGCGCTACGATGACCATTCTTCTAACTGCTTTTTCAATTGGAAATTCTGAGTGTTTTATGAGAATTTGAAGGGTGATTTCATCTGTGGTTTCGTCGATGATTTCTGCGCCTAGAAGAGTGTCTCTAGCAAAATTCTTTATTATAGTCTTGCATTTGATCATGTCCTCGGCACCTTTGAAGTGGACACGAATCAAGTCAGCGCTTATGACGTATAGGGCTTTTATCATTCGAAGCGTGGATTGTAGGTCTTCCTCTGATAGGTCAACGTTGATGTAGTATTCTTTTAGTTTAGAGCTACCGCCTCCTTCGTATTTCTCTTTTATTTTCCTCGGTACCAAATTCAGCGACGAGTCAGGTTGGACGTTGAAGTCAATTTCGCTTCCTTTCTTCAGCCCAACGTCTTGCACCCATTCTTTTGGCAGGGATATTATGTATGAGCCTCTTCCTGTGCATTGGACTCGCCTATACCCTAAGTCTTTTTCTGCCATAGACGTTCACCTGTACATATATTTCATATATACCATCTAATTCATTACCCTGCATATAAATGCTTTTCAGCACAGTTATATAGAATATATGACATTTACCGTGCGACTTCCATAGAACGAGCGATATAAATGATGATAAACGCCTGTAGAGACTACGCGGACTTCACTGGACAAAAGTTTACCGAAGGTTCTACTCTCTACACAAAAAGTGACTCCCCAACTGTGTCTGTGTTCACATGCTCGCGCTCAACTCATAAAGGAAAGAGGCATAAATATTGAAAAAAATTGTCGTAAGAGAAGAACGCTGCATTGGATGCGGACTCTGCGAAGTTTATTGCACCGTCCAACACTCCAAATCAAAAGACATCATAAAAGCGTACAACAAGGAAAACCCACGCCCAACTAGCCGAGTAAAGTTAGAAGTGTGCAAACCTGTTTCTTTCGCCATTCAGTGTAGACACTGCGAAAACGCACCGTGCGCCATCGCTTGCCTCTCCGGAGCTATGCAAAAAGACGAGGAAACCGGCTTGGTGAAGCACAATCTAGAGAAGTGCATCGGCTGCTGGACCTGCATCATGGTCTGCCCATACGGCGCCATCAAAATAGATGCTTCAGGCAAAGTAGTTACAAAATGCGACCTATGTGCGGAACTGGAAGTGCCATCTTGTGTAGCCAACTGTCCAAACGGTGCTTTAGTGTACAAAAAGGTGAAACCATAATGTCAAAGTACGTGATAATAGGCGCTTCAGCCGCAGGAACCGGCGCAGTCGAAGCCATAAGAGAAGTAGACCAAAAAGGAACAATAACCATAATTTCAGAAGAACTCTGCCCGCAATATTCGCGCCCCATGATTTCAGATTTAGTCAGCGGGAAATCCGATTTTGGCAAAATGATGTGCCGTGAACACGAATTTTGGAAAAAGAAAGACGTTCAAGCCCTAACAGGAAGAACAGCCATACGCCTTAATTTAGCGGACAAGTATGTGGCGCTTGACAAGGGCGACCGCGTGTACTTCGAGAAGTTACTAGTGGCAACTGGCGGGAAGCCTTTTGTCCCAAAAATCGAAGGCTCTGACAAGGATGGGGTGTTAACTTTTACAAAACTTTCTGACGCGGAAAGCTTAGCCGCAAAAATTGAAAAAGCGAAAAGCGTGGTGGTTATCGGTGCTGGCCTCATAGGCGTAAGCGTCACCGAGGCGCTCATCAACCACGGCTTGAGTGTAGTTATGGTTGAGTTACAAGACAAAATCCTCAGCCTGATACTAGATCCGACAGCTTCAGGAATTGTTGAAAACGTAATCAGAAAAGCTGGAGTAACAATCGCCACAGGTCAAACAGTCAAGCGTATAGTCGGGAAACCCGAAAACGGGAAGGCTGTTGGCGGTGTAGTCTTGACCAGCGGCGAACAATTGTCATGCGACTTAGTAATAATCTCAATTGGCGTTATTCCACGTATGGAACTTGTTGCAGGGACCGACGTTAAAACGAACAGGGGCATAGTCGTGGACAAGTTCATGCGCACAAATGTTTCCGGTGTTTATGCCAGTGGCGACGTAGCGGAAGCTTATGACTTCGTAATCGGCGAAAACAGGATGCTGCCACTCTGGCCTCTTGCCCAGCTGGAAGGGAAGGTTGCAGGCTATAACATGGCGGGTAAAAAAGCAGATTACCCAGGCGGCACCGCAATGAGTTCCCTAAAGTACTTCGGAGTACCCATCATATCCATTGGAATAGCTAACCCGAAAGACCCAGGCGCGTACGAAAGCCTAGTCAAGCATGACCGAGAACATAACCTTTACAGAAAAATCGTGCTTAAAGACAACGCGATAGTAGGTGTAACGCTTGTAAACGATATCGAAAATGCAGGCGTAATGTTCCACCTCATGAAAAACAGGGTCAACGTGAAAAAATTCAAGCATGATCTGCTTTCCGATGACTTTTGCTTAGCTACTCTGCCGCGATCTTTGCGTAGAAAACTGTACCCGGGGGAATACAAATGATGAATCTAAGCAAAATAAACAATCCTTACGATGACGATAAGGACTTCGACGGTTGCAGTATATTCGGCATGATGAACGTGGATGGCAAACGCTTCTCGTCGCGAGACCCAATTAGAGCCATAGCTAACATGCATGACCGAGGAAACGGCTTAGGCGGAGGCATCGCAGTTTACGGCATTTACCCACAATTCAAGGACTACTACGCATTTCATATAATGTATCTAAGTAGAGACGCAAAAGAGAAAACCGATAGAACATTGGCTGCAAGCTTCAACATAATTTACGACGAGGAAATGCAGACTCGCCCCGCCAGGGTCATAGATCCTCCAATGGTTTGGCGGTACTTCGTCCAACCTAAACGGCGACGCCTTGAGAAGCGGACAGCAGACGATTACGTAACAGAAAGGGTAATGCGCATAAACACGGAGACGGGCAAGGCATTCGTTTTCTCTAGCGGCAAGAATATGGGCGTCTTCAAAGGCGTAGGCTATCCTGAAGACGTTGCAGACTTCTTCTGCCTTGAGGATTATCAGGGTTACCTGTGGACGGTTCACGGCAGGTTCCCAACAAACACTCCTGGTTGGTGGGGCGGTGCACACCCATTCAACATCTTGGACTGGACAGTCGTGCACAACGGCGAACTTTCGTCTTACGGCATAAATCGTCGCTTCCTAGAAATGTACGGTTACAAATGCACAATGCAAACAGACACGGAAGTGTTAGCTTACGCTGTCGATCTGCTCATGCGCAAACAACGCTTGCCAATAGAAATCACAACCAAAGTCTTAGCCGCGCCGTTGTGGGGCGAAATAGACGAAATGGAACCAAAACAGAAACAAGCATTCAGAGCTATACGCCAAACCTATGGCAGCCTACTGATGAATGGCCCGTTCAGTATAATCGTGGCACACCACGGGGAAATGATTGGGCTAACCGATAGAATTAAGCTTCGACCGCTCGTTGCTGGCACCCGAGGCGACTTCCTGTACATGTCCTCTGAAGAGGCGGCTATACGCCTTGTTTCGCCAAAGCTTGATAAGTTCTGGTACCCGAGAGGTGGAGAACCCGTAGTAGGCAAACTCCGAAACCCGGAAAAAGTCTCTAGTTTGGAGGAAAATTAGGTGAAAACGTACATACTTCCTGAATATCTCGTTGAACGAGATGTGGACAGGTGCATCCGCTGCAAGGTTTGCGTTAACCAGTGCACTTATGATACGCACACTTATGATGCTGAGGACGACGTAATCTGTAGCAAAGACGAAAACTGTGTTAACTGCCAGCGTTGCGTAACTTTCTGCCCGACTCACGCCATAACCATACGGAAGAACCCAAACGTTAACACGGAGAACGCTAACTGGACGTTAGGCGCCATCCGAGACGTTAAGAAGCAGGCTGAAACTGGCGGAGTGCTTCTCACCGGTATGGGTTGCGACAAGCCAAAATTCACTTACTGGGACCGCCTTTTATTGAACGCGAGTCAAGTAACCAACCCGTCTATAGACCCGCTACGGGAACCAATGGAAATCCGATCCTACCTAGGCGCAAAACCAGATGCGCTGGAAATGGAGCTCGAAAACGGCAGTGTTGTGTTGAAGACGAAACTCTCTCCTCAACTACGTTTGGACACGCCGATACTGTTCTCCGCCATGTCATACGGCGCCATAAGCCTGAACGTTCATGAAGCGCTAGCGCGGGCTGCCAGAGAATGCGGAACCTACTTCAACACGGGAGAAGGTGGTTTGGATAAACGCTTGTACAAGTACGGTGACCATGCTATTGTCCAAGTTGCATCAGGACGTTTTGGTGTTCACCCCGAGTATCTCAATGCCGGAGCTGCCGTGGAAATCAAGATCGGGCAGGGTGCTAAGCCTGGAATAGGCGGTCACTTGCCAGGAGAGAAAGTCACTGCTGACGTTGCTCGGACACGTATGATTCCTATTGGCACAGATGCGCTTTCTCCTGCTCCTCAACATGACATCTACTCCATAGAGGACCTCCGACAGCTGATTTACGCGTTGAAAGAGGCTACGGATTACACCAAGCCCATTTCAGTGAAGATTGCTGCTGTTCATAATTCGCCTGCGATTGCCAGCGGCATGGTTCGTGCGGGCGCAGACATAATTGCGTTGGACGGAGTTAGAGGCTCCACTGGAGCTGCACCAAAGGTTATCAGAGATAACGTAGGCATACCCATCGAGTTAGCTATTGCTCAGGTTGACCAACGCTTGCGTGAAGAACGCATCCGAAACAAGGCTTCAGTAATCGCGGCAGGTGGCATCAGAAGTAGCGCTGACATCATTAAAGCGATAGCATTGGGCGCTGACGCCGTGTATATAGGCACTGCGGCGCTTGTAGCTGTAGGTTGCACTGTTTGCCAGAAGTGTTACACGGGTAAATGCCCTTGGGGCATCGCGACGAACGATCCGTGGACCGCCAAGAGAGTTAACCCCGACATAGCTACGGAGCGACTTGTTAACTTGCTTCGCGGGTGGAGCTTGGAAATCAAGGACATGATGGGCGGCATGGGCATAAACGCTATTGAGAGTTTGCGTGGTAACCGTTTGGCTCTGCGCGGTGTGGGTCTAACGGATACCGAACTCAAAATTCTAGGTGTAAAAATGGCAGGAGCCTGATAAAAATGTTGAAAGAAGAAAAAATAATTGCAGAAATAAACTCGAAATATGTTCCCCGAGTAAAAGTAGAAAATGGAATATGGAAAATTGACGCAGAAGACATTTACTATAAAGACCTGAACAGCCTTCTGAGAGATATATGTAGCAAGGGCGCCAAAAAAATCGAAATCAGCAACGTTTGCGGTCAAAGGTATATCGGAACTAATTTGGACGCAGAAGTTGAAATCGACATTCACGGTACTCCAGGCAACGACATGGGCGCTTTCATGAGTAGCCCTCGCATAACAGTTTACGGTAACGCGCAGGACGGCTGCGGCAACACAATGAACGATGGGCAAATAGTGGTTCACGGTCAAGCTGGAGACCTCACGGGGCACTCTATGCGAGGCGGGAAAATTTTTGTCCGCAACGATGTGGGGTACCGCGTTGGCATACATATGAAAGAGTACAAACGCAAAGTACCTTCAATAGTGATAGGTGGGGTTGCCGGCGACTTCCTTGCAGAATACATGGCAGGCGGCGTTATCCTAGTTCTCGGCTTGACGCTAAGTGAGCGTGAAGGTTGCAAGGCAAGATTCGTTGGCACGGGAATGCACGGTGGCGTCATTTACGAGCGTGGAGACATACTTAAAGTGGGAAAAGGTACCAAACTCATGAAAGTTGGCAAACGAGACATGCAAGTAATCGAAAGTTTAGTCAAGGAATACTGTAAGCACTTCGGTGTTGATTTCAGAAAAACCATGAACGCAGAGTTTTACAAGATAGTACCCCTATCCAATAGACCATACGGAGCGTTATACTCCAATTAACTGACTTTAAAGGAGCAACGACAGTAGAAGCTGTGTAGAAACTGAGCAGATTTCGATTACTTCGCTGAAGTAGACAGCGTGAAGTTGTTTAGAAAATGAGTAGATGGCAAAAGACTGCGGATCTTTTTAGTGCTTTCTTAGGTCTATAATGCTTCGACATTGGTCTGCATATTCACAGTAGTCTAAGCAGGCGTTGTTTTTGTCTGGTCTTCTCCATTCTGCATTGCATTTAGTACATACACCAATATCTTCATCGCTCCAAAGTTCTACATTACCACCGCATATGTGACATTTGACATAAGACAACGTTGGTCTTAGAAATTCTCGCAAACCAGGGCAAGTTGCTGGGTTCTTGACTTTATGATTTCTATTGTTCATTCAGTTCGCCTCCAATGGTCATAATGTATTGTTTTACTGAAATCTGCTTTCCCGAGGCGTGAAGGGCTTTGTCTACCGCCCATTTTAAGCCTGAACAGCAAGGCACTTCCATGTGCACTACGGTTATGCTGGCAACATCATTCAGCTTCATTATTTCCCGTAGCTTTTCGGCGTAGCCTCTGGCATCTTCAAATTTGGGGCAACCTATCAGTATTCTCTTTCCCAGCAAGAGCTTTCTCTGGAGATCAGGATACGCCACTGGCACGCAGTCTGCCACAATTAGAAGATTAGCCTGATTATAGAATGGTGCCTGCCTAGGCACAAGGTTGATTTTCAATGGCCACTGTGGCTTGCCTGGAGTTTGACTGACTTTTGCTTTGTCTTGTGCTAAGTGTTTTGCTACGGCTTTTTCGTCAAATTCTTCAGCTTCTCTCTCTATCACGGTTATTGCGTTCTGTGGGCATTGACCTATGCAGGCTCCGAGACCGTCGCAGTAGGTTTCGCTCACAATTTTCGCTTTTCCATTTACAATTTGTAGTGCGCCCTCAGCGCATTTCGGAATGCATTGGCCACATCCATTGCATAAGTTTTCGTCTATATGCACAATTTTTCTAACTATCATTGTTAATTGGCCTCCCTGCAACATTTTCCCCCTTTAGGACAGAACCTTTCAGCGTGTGCTTCAACTGCCTTGAACAGGGTGCCAACTGTTTCTTGGTTGGCACAGTAGATGTTTTTTTTGCCTTGTTTGTTAATGAAAATGAAGTTGCATTTGAGCAAGGGCTTAAGGTTGTGCGAGATCATGCTCTGCTCCTGCCCTAATGCTTCAGCCAGCTCATTTACGCTCATTGGCTTTTCCATTAACTTTTCCAGTGTAGCAAGTCGCGTGGGGTTGGAAAGATTGTTGAAAAACTTGTAGCAGATTTCAGTCAATCCTTTTTTCATCCAATTTCACACCCAATTCCCGGTTTTTAATCCACTAGTTTATATGAATTACATTTCATATGAATAAATATTCATTTAAACTTGTCGGCAAAAAATTGTCGAATCATTAATAAGGCAGGGCGAAATTCTCCACATTAGACAGGGTTATGAAGTCTTGCAATTGAAGAGATATGAACTTCAGCGACCGTAAACTTGCCCACTTTGTGAGGGAGAGCTATATTAAAATTGCTGACTCTTTTGGCTTTGGTAATTTAGCAATCATAATTCGGAGTGGCTTGTTCTGACTTATTATGCCAACAATGCACTTTTTGGCGTGGCTGTAAATGATCTTATCCTTGCAAACTTCCTTTTTCTCACCCCCAACTTCCATTTTTTCCTTGCCTTCAAGAACATAAAAAATCAACCACCGGAGGAATATGTCGGCTAAAATATCCACGTGATTGCAAAGTCAAAATTGTAACCTGAGCTTTTTCATGAAAATAAATTGGTTTTGTATCAACTCTGTGTGGATTCTTTTAAGCAACCATTTCTCTAACTATTGTGAGCTCAAATATTGACCTCTTCAAGAAAAAAACTCGAAACCAGACTTAGGAATCGCCATTTGTTTTTTCTATTGTAGAAGGGTGATTTTTTGCTTTTTTTCCCTAAATTCTTTTAGTGTTTGGGGTTTCTTTCGTCCATCAAATACATGATGTAGCGCCAAGCCAGGACTGTGTAGGATCATTCTAGGACCTGAATATCGCATGATTTTCTTTGCTTTCTCTCTCATCTGAGGTTGATAACAGTGCACCAAACATTTGCCACAGGTAGATTTCTCCTCTTGAAACGGGCATTTATCTAGTCGCATGAAAGCATACTCTAAAAACTCAGTACATTCAGGACATAATTCATCTCCTTCGGTATTATGGTGCGCTCTGCAGTATATGTGAACCATGACATCAATAGTTTTTTTTTCTCTTGTAATTCGTGGATGTTGCTCGCTCACGTGTAACTCTTCCTCTGGGAAATATATACTGCAAGAAGATAAGTATTGATGTTTCTTCCGCAACGTATAAAAACGGAAGATATTGATTATTAGCCGTCTTATGCTAATAGGAGATAGAGGCGGGTCCTTTTTGGCAAAAGTTTTTGTCGTTTATGATACGAAGTATGGCAATACAAAACTTGCGGCGGAGAGCATTTTGGAAGGGATAAGAGACGTTGAGGAAATCGAAACTGCAATTGGTAGCGTGAAGGAAGTGGATGTTGAAAAAGTAGCTGATTCCGATTTGATAGCTTTGGGTGCGCCAAGTCATATGGGTAGACCTTCCCGAACTATGAAGAAGTTTGTTGATAGGCTGGCTAAGTCTAACCTGAAGTCGAAGCATGTGGCTGTTTTCGGCACTTATGCGGGGAGGATTAGAACTCTCGACAGGGCAGTCAAGAAGCTGGAAAAAATTGTGGAAAAGAAACTGCCGAGCCTAAACCTGATTTCTCCGAGTTTGTCAATAAGAGTGAATGGGATAAAAGGTCCTATCGTAGAAGGAGAACTACCCAAATGCATAGATTTCGGGAAGAAAATATCGAGGCAACTTCAAAACCAATAGGGAGATTATGTAAAGCACTATCATTTATACTTCCACAAGTTTAGCTTACTGTTTCTTCTGTGAGCACTCCATGCAAACTGCGGCTACTTTCACGTTTTGAAGTGGCTGCTGGAAGCTTAAACCTTTTGCCAGCACGGTTACATAACCCACTGGGTTTCCGCACTTTTGACATCTAACCGGTTTAGAAGCTTTCACTGCCCTATCAACATAAACATTTTGTGTTAATCTTAATAAGCTGTTTCTTTAACATGCACACCTAGGGTTTTTAGAGTCGTTAGAAGTAAACTTAATAGGTTCGCGTTGCGTATATCAACGAGAACGGTGAAAAACATGGAAGGTTACGGACAACAAGCACAACAGGGCGGACTAGCCTGGATTCCAGGCGCGACAACAATCGGAGTTGTCTGTGCAGACGGCGTTATATTGGCTTCTGAAAAACGCGTAACGTATGGCCACTTTGTCATGAGCAGAGGTGGCAAAAAAGTTTTCAGAATAACCGACCATATAGGTGCTGCTTGCGCAGGGCTTGTGGGTGACATGCAAATCCTCACCAGAGAAGTGGAAGCACAAGCCAACCTTTTCAGCATGGAAGTTGGAAGGCCAATATCGGTGAGAGCGGCATCTAAGCTTATGTCGAATATCCTCTTCAATCGTCGATATGCGCCGTTGATTACACAGACTATTGTAGGCGGCTTAGACGATGAAGGCCCTTCACTTTACGTCCTGGATGTTTTAGGGTCGTTGATACCGGATAAGTATGCTGCGGTTGGCTCTGGGACTGAGATAGCTGTAGGTGTTTTGGAAGATGGGTACAAAGAAGGGATGAGCGTAGAAGAAGCGAAAGCGTTAGTAACTAGAGCTGTGAAGTCGGCGATAAGCAGAGATGCAATGAGCGGTGACGGTGTAGACTTCCTGATTATAACCAAAGATGGAATAGTGGAAGATTCAACAAAATTTTAGTTACTCACGTTTTAATACCGTCATCCAAAAATGAAGTTAAATGTATTAGCTGTGCAAATGGGAGAAGGGTAAGTTGCCATTTGAATTAAGCCTGCAGGAAGGAAAATTTCTTATACATCTGGCGCGGAACTCCGTGAAAAAGTACTTGGAAAAAGCGCGAACCTTGAAAGCCCCAGAAAACACCCCTAAAAAACTGTTTGAACACTGCGGAGTATTCGTCACCATAAACAACCTGAAAAACGGGGAGAAGCAACTTCGAGGCTGCATAGGCTATCCTTATCCCACAAGTCCGCTGGTCGAGGCAACTATTGAGTCTGCCATAAACGCGGCAACACGAGACCCGAGGTTTTATCCGCTTTCTTTACGCGAGCTTGACAACGTGGTTTTTGAAGTTAGTGTGCTTACACCACCTGAAGAGGTGGAGGTTGGGAATCCCAAGGAGTATTTGGCTAAAATCAAGGTTGGTCAAGACGGCTTAATTGTTGAGAAAAGCGGTTACAAAGGGTTGCTTCTGCCTCAGGTGCCTGTTGAATGGGAATGGTGCGAAGAAGAGTTCATTTGCCAGTGCTGCGTCAAAGCTGGACTTCCACCGGACAGCTGGTTAATGAAGGGCACTAAAATCTACAAGTTCCAAGCCATAATTTTCGAAGAGGAAACTCCGCAAGGCGAAGTTAAGCGTTTACATCTCAGCGAATAGGCTGCCGAGGTTTGATTATACTGCGTTTTCGATGATTTCTGTTGCACGATCTATACCTATGAACTCGTTGGAGATCACATTCAGCTTCTTGATGTTTTTTGCAAAGCGGTTGTTTTCTTCTTCGATTTTCTGGATAGCTTCTTTCAGTTCATGCGTGTTTTTCACGGATATTGAGCAGTGTAGTTTCTGAAGTTTGGCGGCGTTTCCCATTTGCTCAGGCTGAGTTGGGATGCAAATGCTTGGCTTCGCGTACTTCACGGTTTCGAAACAGCTCAGGTGTCCACCGCTGAAAACGATTAGCTTAGCGTTTTTCATGGCTTTCTCGCGTTCTTGTGTTGACAGCCACGAATGTATCTGGCAGTTGCCTTTTTTTACGTTGATATTTTTGTCGGGTATTCCCAAGCTGATTATGCTTCTTGTGTCAAGTTCTTCAAGCACAGGAAGTATCGTCTGTGTTAGTTTGACTCGGGTTCCATAAGGTCCACTTATCGGAGCGAAAATGTGTTCCTCTGACCCTTTTGCGTACGTGGTGTCGAGGAAGCTACCGACGAACTCTGTTTTTTCGCTTATGCCTACGTTTTCCAAGCTACCTAGATTGTATTCGCTGATTGTGTATGGTGGTGGATTGTCAGGTATGATTATTTTTCGGCAGCTTTTTGCGTAGCGTTCGACGAAACGTTCACCAGGATTGAGGAAGGCGGAAAAACCGTAACTTGGTCGAATTAGGTTGGCTATATACACTGCTGGGAATTTCCATCTTGACGCCATCCGAAGCGCATGCAAGTCGCCATCTGCGATGACTAGATCGGGCTTAATCTTGAGAATGTGCCTTCTAAGGTCATAGTAGCGGTGCACGGTTTCTATCGCAGTTGAGCTTTTAATAGTGAAATTGCCTTTTTCATGGTTGAAAACTGGAAGCGGGAACAAGATGTTAATGAGCGATGCTGAAGCGACTATTCCGGATGCATTTTCGTACCAAGTCACAGACGTGCACGGGTAAACGTTCCTGAACTCTTTCCGCAAAAGCTCATAGGCTTTGCCGCCTGAAAAGAAGGATAATTCATGCCCTTTTTCCTGCAGTTTTTTGCCTAGCGGTATGATTCGTGATACATGCCCTAAACCGAGTTCCGAGCAGCACAACATCAGTCGCATAATACCCACAATTAACGAAGATTTATTTTAATTATCCTCATTATGCGGGACAAAAGAAGCCAAAAGGAGCAAACTGTTCTACCTTTAAGCAAAAGTAAGTGTTTTAAGCCTAAAGGAGGAGATTACAAAGTCATGTTTATGCCACGCAAGCGTATGGAAGAAAAACTCAAGCAACTATTAGCTGAGGACGTTGGACAGGGTGATGTGACGTCAGAGGCTGTTGTTCCGGCAGGGTTAAAAATTGAGGCAGTGGTCTTGGCTAAGGAAGCGGGAGTAGCGGCTGGAATCGAAGAAACCACGATTTTTATGGAGAGTCTTGGGCTGAGTGTTAAGGCGGAAGTTGCGGATGGCGATGAAATCAGGAGCGGTAGTGTAATTTTAAACATTTCCGGAAACGCCCGGGCTATTCTTTCAGCTGAGCGGACGATGTTGAATCTGCTGTCGCGCATGAGCGGCATCGCCACAGCAACGCGGAAGCTTACTGAGAAACTGCGAAAAGACAACTTGACGGCGAAAGTGGCAGCGACACGCAAAACTGCGCCGGGTTTGCAATATTTTGACAAGAAAGCCGTGTTAGTTGGCGGTGGCGATCCGCACAGGCTGCGGTTGGACAGCATGATTCTGTTGAAGGACAACCATCTAGCAGTAACTGGAAGCGTTGAGAACGCGGTGAAAAAAGCCAAAGCCGCTTCGATGAACAAGAAAATTGAAGTTGAAGTCACCAGCATTGAGGATGCTCTGAAAGCGGCGGAAGCGGGCGCGGACATAGTTATGCTGGACAATTTCTCTCCGAGGCAAGTCAGGCAGGCTGTTGAGGCGCTTAAGAAGGCGGGGTTTTTCAGGAAAATTCTTTTGGAGGTTAGCGGTGGAATCACAGAGCAGAACTTGCTGGAGTATGCTTCGGCACAAGTTGACGTTATAAGTATGGGAGCGTTGACTCACAGCGCTAAAGCGTTAGACATCAGCTTGGAAGTTGCCGCTACTTAGTTTTGCTTTCAGTATCCAAGCATCAGTACAGCAAGCACTGCAAGATTAACGGAGGAGTGAGCGATAGCCGCTACGATGTAAGAGTTCCAACGGTGATATACATAACCCAGCACCAGTCCAGCGGTCAAGGCTGAGAGGATGTAGACCAATTGCGGGTCAAAATGGAAAAGTCCAAAAACAAACGCAGAAGCAAAAACTGCTGGTATGAACGAGAATCTGCGTGTTAGCGTGCTCTGGAGAAAACCTCTGAAAGCGAATTCTTCGCATACACCCGCCAGAGCCAAAGCGGCAGTCACATAGATTAGTCCTTCAGTAGACCCAGTAAGCTCAGTTATCATAGCGTTCGATTCTATGACGGCTTGGCTCTCACCGAAAACGATTGTTAGCGCCACAGAAACAGCTATGTTCACGGAGAGCAGGATCGCTCCGGCAAAGAAACCCCACAGCACAAGCTTAGGGTTGAAGTCTAATCCTACGTAACGCTTAATGTCAACACGTTTTGCCAGCAAGTATCCAAGCGGGACAATTAGAATAATCAGCTCAGAAAGAACCAAAGCCAAACCAGCATCTAGCACAAGATAAAAAAAGCCACCCAAAAGGATAATCAAAAAAAAAGTGACCGCCATAACCAGAACTACTTCAACAGTAGACACGGCAACAACTTTTCCTTGCTCCACAGGGTTTGCTTCATTCAACTTCAATCAACACTCGAACTAGAAGGCTTCCAACTTATATCTTTGGTTCTATTTTTAAGGCGCGAAAACCTCTGGCAAAAGGGTTCAGAATTTCCACCATGTTAACTTTGCCTAAAACGTTTCCAGCATCTTCAGCGTACCCACGCACATCATGCTCCGCTGCCATAAGCGAATGCAAATACACTCTTTGGTCAGCTATTCTGGGCTGGCATCTGGAAGGCAAACCCAACATCAACTCTTGATTATCCTCCAACGCTTGTCCACAAGCAAATAATATCGCTTCAGCGCCAGCCGTTAACTCCGCAACCCTTACAGGAATGCTTTCTTTGCCGATAGCAAGCACATCCAACCCATACACCCGCTTGATTTCACCCGCGACTTTCCGCAATCGTGGCAACAACCGTAAAAGATGCTGCCGTGCCTTGCTGGAAACTCTCATGTTTGAAAGCTCTACCGGAGACAAATCTTCAACTGGAATGGCACCCAAGGACAAGTCCAAATGCACAACATCGGCTTTCACGCTGCCCAGCAGATCCCTACAAAGCTCAGCCTCACCCGCTATAACCTCATACCCGTTCTTCACTTCCTTAAAAATCGGCATAGCCAAACGCAAATTCGCCTCCCTATATGGACTCTCAACAAGCACCGAAGCCGACGCAACAAGATATAGCGGCACAAAATTCGAATCCAGTATAGCCACTGACGAATCTGCCGACACGATTCTCAAGTCTCTTGCACCTTTCCGATTATATGCGCGGCGGCAAAAATTAGCTTTACTCTTCAATGCAGGAATCAGTTTTTAACCGCATTGCCAACAGAAACATTTCAGAGCTCTTAGCTCGGCTTGCCTTGGGCTTTACAATCTTGACAACATCAAAATGCTTCTTAACGGTTTTTTTAAAACCCGGCAACATGTTGCCTTCAAATACTTTCACAAAAAAGTTTCCTGAAGCATGCAGTAGGCTCAAGGCAAGACGTAATGCTTGAGCCGCCAAGTCTATCTGCCGCGCATTATCCAATTCCCATATTCCAGAAATGTTCGGCGACGCATCTGAAAGCACAACATCGGCCTTTCGGGGCAGGAAATCCATGATATGTCTTAGTGCTTCAGGCTCAGTGAAGTCCGCAACAATAGTTCGCACGTAATCCTGGGAAAAAGGCTCTATAGGCTTTAGGTCCACACCTAAAACGAACCCTGTCTTACCAACTATTTTCCTAGAGGCTTGAATCCAACCGCCTGGTGCCGCGCCCAAGTCAACTACAACGTCGCCTTTGCGTATAAAATGGTACTTCATTGCTGCTTGAGAAAGCTTGTAAGTCGCTCTTGAACGATAATTTTCAGCTTTTGCCTTTTGGTAGTAGTAGTCGCGCTTTCTATCTTGGATCCAGGCTTTGGTCAAAAGAGTCGTCACCTAATGCATCTGGATCACTTTCTCCCAAAGATGTGATCCACTCGGTAAGTTTCGCACAGCTTTTCGGCGAAATCGCAGTTGTCGGGTCACATCGGGCGTTGTCCTTACAAAGCAGACACGGGCAGTCAGCGATTGATTCTATAGACGGAGGAAGCCTTTTAGGGAAAAGCCTATAGGTCCATCTTCCACCTTGCAGTTCTTTTTCTCTGCGAATTAGCCCTTTTTCTTCCAGTTTAATCGCTACTCTAGAGCCTTCTCTGCTACTTGCACCTAGTTCTCGCCATAACTCTGATTGAAGAACACCCTCATGGCCGGTGTTAATCACAAAATGTAGGGCTTTCTGTTCCAAGTCGTTACGTTTCGGCATGATCTATCAGTTCCGCTTGATACATTAAATATATGGGTTAGTGGGAGATAAAAATATGTATCCCTCCCGTTTGAGAAAAACCTATGGAAGGACTGCGGAAATGAAACAGTCAGCTAAAACGCTTTGTTTAGGCGTAGAATCCACTGCGGACGATTTCGGCGTTGGAATAACAACCTTCAACGGCGAAATATTAGCCAACGCGTCAAGCGACTACATTCCAGAAGAGGGTGGCATTCACCCCAGAGAAGCTGCGAGGCATCACGCGGAAGTGGCAGATAAAGTTCTAAAAGAAGCTCTTGAAAAAGCAGAGGCGAAACCCGAAGACTTGACGCTGATTGCTTTTTCTCAAGGTCCAGGGTTGGGACCCTGCCTTCGCACTGGAGCAACAGTAGCCCGCGCTTTAGCCTCGTTCCTTGCAATTCCGCTTATCGGAGTAAACCATTCCGTAGCCCACATTGAAATAGGAAAGCTTGAGACAGGTGCAGTGGATCCAGTGACGCTTTATGTTTCTGGCGGCAATACCATAGTCTCGGCTTTTGATTCGGGACGCTACAGGGTTTTCGGCGAAACCCTAGACATAGCGCTTGGCAACTGCTTAGACGTTTTTGCGAGAGAAGCTGGGCTAAAGCACAAGCGGGGCACACCACTCGGCGCTGCATTGGAAAAGTTAGCCACGGACGGCAAGGAGCTGATTTCGCTGCCGTACGTTGTGAAGGGCATGGACATCTCCCTGAGCGGGCTACTCACTGCCGCAACCAATTTGCTACATAAAAGCAAGTGCAGACTGGAAGATGCATGCTATAGTCTTCAGGAACACGCTTTTTCCATGGTTGCTGAGGTCACCGAAAGAGCATTAGCTCACACCGAGAAAAAAGAGGTCTTGCTCACAGGTGGTGTTGCGGCTAACATCCGGTTGCAGGCTATGCTTAGCTCTATCGCGGAAGAGCATGATGCAAAGTTTAATGTTGTGCCACGTGAGTTTGCAGCGGACAACGGCGCCATGATTGCTTGGACTGGAGTTTTAGCTTACACACACGGCTTGGTCACGCCCGTGGAGAAGAGTTTTGTTAAGCTACGCTGGCGCTTAGAAAAGGTCGATGTTCCATGGATAGAATAGATTCGCAATCGCTACTCAAGAAGGGCGCGGAAGCCCATCTTTTTCTAGCAAATTGGCATGACCGAAAAGTTATCGTTAAAGCACGGTTTCCAAAAAAATATCGCCCCACCGAGCTAGATGAGAAAATTCGAAGCTACAGAACAGCTCATGAGCCACTGCTTATGCATGAAGTTAAAAAAGCGGGAGTACCAACGCCCACTATTTTTCTTGTGGACATAAAGAACGCGATGATAACGATGGAGTTTGTGGAGGGCAAGCAATTGAAGCAGGTTTTGCCTCATGTTCCTAGGAAGGAAAGACAGGAATTATGCTTTAGAGTTGGAGTGCTTATTGGAAAAATGCACAGACGCGGTGTGGTTCACGGTGATTTGACGACTTCAAATATGATTTTGAGCGGAGAGGGCAAGATTTTTCTGGTGGATTTCGGATTAGGTGAAAAAACCACTGAACTGGAAGCCAGAGGAGTAGATTTGCACTTGATGAAACGTGCGTTGCAAAGTACGCATTATCAGTTTGCAGAAGACTGCTTCAAACATGTATTGAAGGGGTACTTCGAGGTTTGGGACACTGAAGACGCGAAAAAAGTTCTTGAGAAAATCCTTGAAATAGAAAGGAGAGGTCGCTATGTTGATGAGAGGAAAAAGACATAAAACTGAATTCCCGTTGAAAGGCAGAGTTGTGTTTTTCGCCACGGGAAACATTCACAAGTTCAATGAAGCCCGTGACATATTGACAGGGCTTGACATAGCCGTGGGCATGCTCAGAACGAAAGACACTGAAATACAAAGCGACAGCTTAATAGAAATCTCCCGGGCAAGCGCCCTAGACGCGTTCGAACGATGCCGCTTACCCGTTCTTGTTGAGGACGCCGGGCTCTTCATAGACTCGCTTAACGGCTTTCCAGGTCCATACGCAGCTTATGCTTATAAAACGATAGGTAACAGAGGATTGCTGAAGCTTATGAAAAGCTCGAAAAATAGGAAAGCACGGTTTTGGTCGGTTATTGCTTACTGCGACGGTGGCTCATATCTGCCGGTGTGTTTTAAGGGCGAGGCGGAAGGCGATATAACTGTTGTCGAGCGCATTGGAAGCAACAAATCAGGCTTCGGGTTTGACCCCATCTTTCAGCCCGACGGAAGCGTTAAAACGTTTGCAGAAATGACTCTTGAAGAGAAAAATGGTTTTTCTCACCGTGCAAAGGCTGTCCGCAAATTTGCTGAATGGTACAAAAGGCTTAAATTGTAATTCAAAAAGGAGTTGCAGGTTTAGATTTTTGATATTTGTGGCTCTGGGCGCCACTATTTTTAAATATTCGTGTTCAGTGGGTCATAATGCTTAAGGTGTGTAGATGCCGAAACAGGAAAAAGGAAGAGCACATTCAACAAGGCCTGTCAGCAGGCGCCCGCCAACCTGGTGCAGATATCAGCCAGAAGAAGTAGAAGCGTTCATAATCAAACTGGCGAAGGAAGGACATTCTCTCAGCAAGATAGGCACGATTCTCAGGGATCAGTACGCGATACCCTTGGTGAAACCCATAACAGGAAAAAACATAAGTGACATACTCGAAGCGGCGGGAATGGCGCCGACAATGCCTGAAGACCTGGCTAACTTGATAAAAAAAGCGCGTGGTCTCGCAATTCACATGGATAAAAACAAAAAAGACCTCCATAACAAACGTTCAATGCAAGTTATCGAAGCTAGAATTCACAAGCTTTCACGGTATTACAAGCGAGAGGGAGTTCTGCCCAAGAACTGGAAATACAAGGCAAAAGTAGCCTCCATAACTTAACATTGGCATAGCCCAAAATTATTTCACATGCTCCTTGTCCACTGGAATTACAGTTAGCATCAGCTTTAAATCTTGATTTCTACTTTAGGCAAAGAGTGAATTAGCATGGCTGAAGAACAAACATCAATAGAACGCTTTTTAGCGTCAGCTGCACAAGCAGCTAAGGCTATAGTAGAAACCGTAGAGAAAGACGGGTTCATCCATGTTTTCTCACATTTAGATGCGGATGGCGTTGCTGCAGCCGGGATAATCGGAAAAACGCTGTTCAGGCTCGACGCGCGGTTCAGGCTAAGGGTTACGCAGTGGGTTGACGAGAAAATCATAAACGAAATCACCGGAGACAAGCCGAAGCTAGTTATTCTAACGGATTTTGGAAGCGGCTACCTTGAGCTCTTGAACGAGAAAATTCCAGACTTCAAAGTGCTAATACTGGACCACCACCAAGTAAACGGCAACGTGAAGAACAAGAATTTCGTTCAGGTAAACCCTCATTTGTATGGCATTGACGGCGCCACCGAAGTCAGCGGCTCTGGAGTGGCGTATTTTGTGGCTAAAGCCGTAAACTTGGAGAACGTTAATTTGGCGCCTATAGCGATTGTGGGAGCTCTCGGAGACATGCAAGACAAGAACGAGCAGCGACAACTTTGCGGCTTGAACGCGTTGATAGTTGAAGACGGTGTAGACTCGAAACTGGTTACGGTGGAGAAAGATTTAACTTTCTTCGGCAGAGAAACACGCGCCATCCATAGGGCTCTTGCCTCCGCAACCACCCCGTTCATTCCCGGTTTGAGCGGAGAAGAAGACAAATGTCTGGCTTTTCTAGCGAGCTTGGACATTGGGCTTAAGGATGGTGAGAAGTGGCGTGCGCTCAGGGACCTCTCGGATGAGGAAAAGAAAAAGTTGTCCAGTGCTCTCGCTGACCATTTGATTGCAAGGGGATTGCACGCTGACGTAGATAGCCTCATCGGCAACGTCTACGTTTTAAACCGTGAGGAACCGTGGACTCCCCTGAGGGATGCTCGAGAATTCGCTGTGGTGCTGAACTCTACGGGTCGCTTGGACAGACCTAGCCTTGGCCTGGCTATCTGCATGGGAGACAGAGGCGCAGCTCTTGAAGAAGCTAACAGAGTTTTAGAGGATTATAGGAAAAGCATTAGCACATATCTCGGTTGGGTTATGGAAAAACCAGAGCGCATGAAGGAATTCGAGCATATATACGTCGTTTACGGGGAGACATTCATAGACGAGAAGATTGTCGGCACCATCTCGTCCATACTGGTTTCTGGACTAGCGAATCCTGAAAAACCGCTCATAGCCTTCTCGAACATCGAAGCTGAAAACGCAGCCAAGTTTTCAGCCCGAACCACTGCCGTAGCACTCAGCAAAGGCGTCAACCTCGGTCACGTTATGCGCGTAGCCTCAGAGAAGTACGGCGGGAAAGGCGGAGGACACAACGTAGCCGCAGGTGCCCAAGTTCCCATAGACCAAATTGAAAACTTTATAAACTCCGTCAACGAGTTGGTGGCAAAACAGCTTAAAGGCGAAGATGTTGGAAGCAACGATAACGCTTGAATACATCGAAGCAAAAACTGCCGAAGCTATAGCCAACGCGGTATCTCCAGACAATTTCAAGATTCCAGAAGGTTTAGCCATAAAAACCGTGAGAAAAGCCAATAGCGTTCTCACAGAGATAAAGACTGAAGGAAAACTTGCCACGTTCATAGCCACAATCGACGATTTACTTTTCTGCTTCTCCGTCGCGGAAAGAACGTTACACGCATTAACAAGAAAATAGGGCTTAATCTACGCCGTGTGTTCTATAACTTTAAGAACCTTAACGGTGGAGCCTATCCACCTTAGGTAAGCGTTCAAGGCAGCACGCAATGCAATCGTGTCCCTAGCCTCAACCTTCAGGACCACAAAGTCGCCTTCTCTCTCCAAAACCACCTTAGCCCGCACGTTAACAGGTCGATTAGTCTCTGGTGCTAGAGCCTCGAGAAGCGAGGTCAATTGCCTCTCTGAGGATAGTCGCAAGCGTATGGTTGCCTTAGCCTTCATTTTTCAAGCATACCCTATTTGAAATGGAGCGGTTTGCCTTTTAAAATGCGTTGCAGTCTAAATACAAAAATATGAAAAAGGGAAACGGAAAAAGAGGGGCTACTTGGTTTCTTCTTCGGCTACTGAAACTGGGGCGGTTGTCTCGTCTGCAACCGTGCCTTTGGCTGCGCGTTTAGCTACGACTCCGAGTTTTGTGGAGGGCATGTACGCGCCACCAGCAAACGTGTAACCACATTTCTTGCATTTCCAGACGCCAACGCTTTCGCGTTTAACCCTAACGAAACCGCATTGCGGACACCTGTGGGCTTTTTTAAGGCCCGCCGTGACCCTCACGTATCGTTTTCTAACTGTGGAGCCGTATCGTGGTCCCAGACCTCGTGTGTGACCTACTTTTTTTGCTTTTCTTCCCAATGTTGTCACCATTTCATTTTTTTGCGCATTTCCGCAGCTTTCTCTTGGGCCATTTTCATTCCTTCTAAAATCTGTTGTTGTGTGAAATAGCCTGAACCGCCCTTCTGTATGGCGCAAATATTGCCTTCATCGTTGAACGCCATCGTCAGCCTTGAATCAATCACCTGCTCTTCTTCCAGCCATGGGTCAACAATCAACTTGTCACTTATTTTTCCAAGCGTCACTGTTATCGGCCGGCTTTTCATGGGAAGCGGAGTATATCCCTGCTTGATTATTACCTCGCCATCTTTAACCTCGTAATTAGGCATCTTCGTGTTAAGCAAAGCAGACACCGCCGCCAAAGCGGAAGCATCAATCAGATTTCCATCGTGGTTTAGCACGTAAATGTCAACAAAAACAACGAACACTTTCTTTCCAGACTCAATGCACAGCTTCTCAGTGTCTATGGCATGAGACTCACGTATGCCTCTATCAACTATCCTGGCTAGCTCTATAGAGTTCTCATCTGGAGGCCCAGGTTCGAAGTTCGGTGACGCCAGTGGCACAAGCTCCGCGTTTACAGTCATAACGCCATCGTTAGGCGTATCTGGAAACGGCGTTCCAGTTTCAACTTTTACTCCAACAAGCACTTCGGTTTTTCCCAGCAAAATTCTGGCTGAGCCCTCTGCCTTTTCAATAATGCCTTGTTCAATTTCTATTTCTCTGTAGTCGCTCAAGGCTCTTCCATCGAGACGTTTTGCTTTCTTAATCAGCTTTTCTATCTGTTGCAGTCTCACGCGAGTTACTAATGACGACATTACTCTTCAACCTCCTCTTCCTGCTCTATGAGCATATACTTCGTTCTTAACGCTTCCTTTTGCAAAGGGTAGATATCTCGGCACCCAGCAATCGCCATGTCAACTGCCTTTTCGAACTCTTCAGGCTTTAATATGCCATCCATCTGCAACAGCGTAACCACGTTCAAATTAGGCATTAAAGCCACTGGAACGTCTGCGGAGCCTAATTTATCTTCAGTATCAAACAGGTCCAGAACCACTGTGTCTTCAACCTTGCCAGCTGCACATGCGACCACCAAATCTCGCATGGGAATGCCTGCGTCGGCTAAAGCCAAAGAAGCTGCAGTGATACTTGCGCACCTTGTTCCGCCGTCCGCCTGTAAGACTTCAATAAAAACGTCTACACCAGTGCGCGGATAATATTCCACGAACACAGAAGGCTCAAGAGATTCACGGATTACTTTTGAAAGCTCAATTTCCCTTCTTGAAGGCGCTGGTGATTTGCGTTCTCCTACAGAGAAAGGCGCCATGTGATAGCGGCATCGCAAAACCATACGGTCTGGAAGCGACAAGTGTTTTGGATGCATTTCTCTCGGACCGAACGCTGCCGCTAAAATCTTGTTTTTTCCATGTTCAATATATGCTGAGCCGTCGGCGTTTGATAGGATACCTACTACAATTTTTACAGGTCTTAACTCGTCTGGTTTTCTACCATCCAATCTTAAGCCTTTTTTATTAATCAATTTTTCAGGTTTTTCATTCATTCTTGTTTCCTCCAATCTTTTCTTTCTCTTCTTTAAGAAATTGTGCAATACGATCTGTCAAACCGCTTGTGTGGGACTCATTTTCGATCTTTTGAATCGCTGTCATAGCGAGATGCTCATCCTCCGTGTTTTTTCCAGTGACCAGTATAACTCCGTTGAGTCCGAGGATTATCTGGCAGTTTGTTTCCTGTTTTATCATAGAAATCATAGAACCCTTCCTGCCTATAACACGGGGAATTTTTGACGGCGTTACCTTGATTATCTGTCCACGAGTTATTTTTCCCAAGCCTGGTTCCCCAACCGTGAGCTGGGGGTCGTGTGCTCTGTCGTACGAGGCAATTTTGGCAACTATCAAATCTCCGCCGCTAAGAACCTGCGATAATTCATCATTTTGCGGTTTGAAAGGTCTACTTAAAACATCTGACGCTCTTAAAAGAGCCGTGTAGGGTGCTTTGATGTCTACGGTCCAGCCGCTGAATCCAACTTCTAAGACTGTGCCTATAATTACGTCGCCTACTTTTGGAAAATAAAAGGATCTTAAAGCAACGACGTTTACTCTTTTGTTGTCACAGTCTGCAAGCCCGATTCTTGAGGCGTAGATTTTGTTATTTTCCGCGTATGTGTTGCTACCAGCTGAGTAATCGCCTTCAGCTAGGATTTCTCCAGGCGTTACAAGCTGTTTCTTTTCAAAATATGTTGGCATAATGATCAACCTCCAATTCAATTTTTTTAGGAAAGTATTTTCGTTTCTCCAGTTCCTTTTGTTACATCTCCAAGTTTGTTAAGAAACGAAGCGTATGCTCCAGCGGGCATCTCTATAATTCCATACCATGAGCCGTCTGCACGCCATTCTTCTTGTTTGATTTCGCCGAAATTCTTGATTGACCCATAAGCTCTTGCTGAATACTCGGCGGGTACACGTACAACCACCGATATCTGCTCGATTTTCAAAGGCAAAACAGGCCTTAGAAGCTTCACTATGCATCTTGCTTGTTCTTCCACTGGTTTGTGCGCGTCTATTGTGTAGCGAATTTGCTCCATGGCGTTTTCTATGCGCAACGGCGGATGTGGGAGGTTAGTTTTCGGGTCAACCGCCTGCCTTGATATGAAATCGATTATTTGCTTTCTTCTGTCTTCAACCATCTTACGTCTTTGTTCTGTGGTCAGCTGAAGCGTGCCTTTTTTCAATATTGCGTCTGCGATTTTAAGAGGATCCGTTGTTTCGAAGGCTTTTTCCATTTGCTCCTTAGAGACTTTTGTGCCTTTGTTGGCGTCAGCAAAGATAATTTCAGCTACTAGAACTTCGGTGATTCTGCTTGTTTTTCCTGTACGGTAGTCTAAAGCCTTTTCTGGTTTTACCAGAATTTCAAAATGCTCGTTATCTTTTGTTAATCGTGCAATAGTGTACTTATCACTCATCAAGTTGTCACTTGCTCGAACCCAGCTCTCCGATATAGCTTTCTATTTTTTCGTCAGTCAGCATTTGCAGTTGTTTCGTTGCTGAGGGTATTACTGCGATTTTTATTCTGGATGGCAACTGTCTCGCTTCCAATGCTTTTACTAGGCATTTTACTGTGAGTTTCGTGTTTTCTTCTAAGTTTAGGTTTTCGCGGTACTCATCTTTCAATATCGCCAGCACTGTTTCTCTTCCTGCCCCTAAAGCTGTGGCTTTGTAGCCTCTGTAGGTTCCGCTGGGATGTGTTCCAAAAACATGTGACCCCGTTTTGTCAACTCCACCAAAGATTATTGAAACTCCGAAGGGTCTCACACCTGCATGTTGGGTGTACATCTGCTGTATATCGCATATTCTTTTTGTTACAACTTCCACATCTATGGGTTCGTCGTAAGTTAGCTTGTTGCTTTGCGCGTATATCCGCGCTTGATCAATAAGTATTCTGGCGTCGGAACTCAAGCCCACTATAGCGGCGCCTATATGTTCATCAACCTTGAAGATTTTCCATGAATATTCTGCTTCTTCAAGGGGCTCTATATTCTCTTCTGATCCTAGAACTACTCCTTCTGCGCATTGGATTCCCATAATTGTTGCGCCACGGTTTACTAGTTCCATGGCGTATTCAACTTGAAAGAGTCGTCCGTCTGGTGAGAAAACGGTTATTGCACGGTCATATGCTCCTGGTGCTGCAAATACGGACATAACGTTCAACCTCGCATTATGCTATACGCTTTTGCTCTCTCTCATATAACAACTAAAGTAAAAACCTTTCTCATAAAAGCTAATAGCTCAACGTTTAACTGATGCAAAGCGAAACTTGTAAAGGTTGGCTTGCCCAAACAATTGTTTGAAGAGTTCGTGAAAGCAGCTTGTGAGGCGGGAAAATGTTGAAGTATATTGAGGAAGCGAGAAAGTACGTGGAAATCACGGGTTTTAGAAACTTGAGCATAGAGAATGCTGAAGAGTTCGTGAAAGCAGCTCGGAAGGGGACTCCTCAAAACGTTTGGGTTCAGTTTTTCGATGCTGAATTAGTGGCTACTTGGCAGCACTTGTACTTCGCAGTTTTAAATGCGCTACTTGCCTTTAAGAACGAAAGAAACATTTCGAAAAGCGCTGCGATGGAGGCGATGCTTTATGCTTCTGCTCAACGGCAAATTCGAAAGGCTATAGACCTCATAGGAGTGAAATGCGACTCTGTGAACGTAGCGACGGTGATAATTGGCAAAAGCGCAGAGTCTGTTGAAAAAGTTCTTTCTGCGGTTTCAAAGCGTTTCGGCACGGAACCCGACGACGGCGCTCTTGAGATCTCAAATGAGAAGGCTCAAAGAATTCGCGGAGTTTTCGGGATAACCGATTCTGAGTTGGAAGCGGTTTTTGAAAAGGACAACGGCAAGAATGCTTTGGTAGACCTCGTTATCGAGAGAGTAGCTTTATTGTCGACGCAACTTTAGGTTTAGAGCATTTTCTCCTTTAATACGACCAAAACGTCACTGTGTTTTATTAGCGCCATACCCGTTAATCTGCCGACTACCTCGATTAGCAGGATTTTGTCTGGGGTAACCAAGTTGACTTTTCTTTCATTGTCCGACACTTCAATGCCTTTCACAGCCGCTTCTATGAAGTCCTTGGAGTGCAGGCTGGTGAAGCGCTTTTCGACTGTTACTCTATAGGTCTCGTTTTCTTCGATGTTGGTGGCCAGTTCCGAGGCGGCACGTTTGATTTCTTCTAAATCGGTGGGCACAACTTTTTCGATGGGTATGACTCTTAGAGCGTAGCGGAACTTGTAGGGGTGCTCGTGTAGAATAGCGCGGAACTTTTCTATTACCTCGCAGGGGGCGCAGGATGTTTTTGCCGCTACTAAGCCTCTGATTCCAGTCTTGGCAACCTGTGCCGTAAGGTCTCCCAGTTCATCTTTAAGGAGATACGCTAGTTCAAAGCAGATCTGACTCTCGTTTCCACGCGAAGTCGTGGCTAAGAGATTATAATTCTTGAGCAATGTTTTCAGCTTCATTAATTGTTAAGGGTCAGTGTAGGTTCGTGGCTATTCTCACAGCTTAACGCTCGAAGCCGTCGCCTCACATCATCCCGATAGTAGAGTTTGCAGTCGCAGATTTATCCGTTTTGATGTTTTGGGCACTATGGCTTAATTCAGAGTAAATCTTGCTCTTTTATCTATCCGAGAGACGAGTTAATTTGACCCATGACTTCAAACCTGTGATTGTTGCCCATGGTCGTCCCAGAGCTTGGAACTTGGTTCAAAGTAAACCCGCGTTAGCAAGCGTGAAAGAAGACGCGGTTTTGAGGCAAACTCTTGGTGAATAGCAACCCAACAGACAGACACTTTTAAGGTGTAAACTTCCAGAGAGAAAAATTCGGTCAAAAGTGATGGATTTCGCTGTAGTTTTGCAGGAGACTACGACATTTGACGAATAAAAATGTTTAAAGCGCTCCAGACCACGCTACACTACACCTAACTGCGAGTGGAGGTGAAGAAGAATGGTGTTTGAGGAAGACGATTGGGAAGAAGGCGAAGACGAAGAATGGGAAGAAGAAGAATGGTAGTCATCGCGAAAAAATTGAACTTTTTACATTTTTCTTTTCTGTAATGAATAATTGCGTTGTTGTTTTTATCTAGTTTTTTGGGTCCAAGTTTATAACCTACCAGTTAGCTTCATATTTCGAGTTTGCCATGACCCGAGTTGCTGTACTGGAAACTGACAGGTGTAGAGTGAAAAAATGCGATAAGGCATGCGTAAGTTTCTGTCCTATGGTGCGCACCCGAGTGGAAGCTATAAAGATAGAAGGCAACAAAGCTGTGATTTCAGAAATGCTCTGCAGTGGCTGCGGCATATGCGTAAAGAAATGTCCCTTCAAAGCCATCAGCATAGTGAACCTTCCAGATGAGCTGGATAAGGATTGCAGTCACCGTTTCGGACCGAACGCGTTCAAGCTTTTCAGATTACCCACGCCATCGCCGGGCACTGTTTTGGGCTTGTTGGGTCAAAACGGCATAGGCAAAACCACCACTTTGAAGGTATTATCAGGTGAAGTCAAACCTAACTTAGGAGAGTTCGAGAACCAACCCGAATGGGGCGAGATAATCCAGTTTTACAGAGGCTCAACCCTTCAGGAGTATTTCCAGCGGATAAGCGAGGGCAAGCTTAAGGTTGCGCATAAACCGCAATATGTGGATAAGATTCCGAAAGCCGTTTCAGGAAAAGTAAGCGACTTGCTGGAGAAAGTTAACGAGAGAAACCGTTTGAATAAGCTGGCGGAGGACCTTGAGCTGCTTAAGATTTGGGACCGCCCGTTAGAGGTTCTCAGTGGAGGAGAACTCCAGCGCGTGGCAATGGCGGCTACCTTAAGTCGAGAGGGAGACGTGTACCTTTTCGACGAGCCATCCAGTTACTTGGATGTGAAACAGAGACTTCAAGTAGCCAGAGCCATAAGAAGTCTCAAAGAGCAGGATAAAACAGTAATCGTGGCTGAACACGACTTAGCCATTATCGATTACCTGTCGGATCAAATCTGCGTCTTTTACGGGCAGCCAAGCGTCTACGGTGTCGTATCACACGTCCATGGCGTGAGAACAGGGATAAACATTTATCTGCAAGGCTTCATTCCTGACGAGAACATCAGGTTCCGCAAAGAAGCTATAATATTCCACGAGAAGCCACCGACATTAAGCGCAGGCGTCGGTGAAAAAATGCTGAGCTGGACGCACCTAGAAAAAACATTTGAAGAATTCAAATTCGTTGCCGAGCCAGGTGAAATCAAACGGTGTGAAATCATCGGAATTCTTGGACCCAACGGAATTGGAAAGACCACCTTTGTTAAGATTTTGGCTGGACTTGAAGAATCAGATGGCAAGCAGAAGTTTGGCGAGTTAATAGTCAGCTACAAGCCTCAGTATATAGCACCGGAGTACGAGGGAACCGTTCAGGAACTCCTCATGAGCATCGCCAAAGAAACCTTCACATCAAGCTGGTACAAAACCGAGATACTTCAGCCTTTGAGGCTTGATTTACTTTTAGACAGAAATGTCATGGAACTCAGCGGCGGAGAACTCCAAAAAGCGGCCATCGCCGTCTGCCTATCCCGAAAGGCGGATTTATTCTTGTTGGATGAGCCTAGCGCCTACTTGGACGTTGAGGAAAGACTGAACATGGCGCGCACCATCAGAAGAGTCATAGAATCCCAAAACGTGCCCGCCTTCGTCGTTGAGCATGATGTAGTAACTCAAGACTTTATCGCTGATAGGCTGATGGTTTTTGACGGAGAACCCGGACTGAACGGCATCGCAAACCCACCTACAAGCCTAAGAAAAGGAATGAACACGTTCCTCAAAGAAATGAACGTTACTTTCCGCAGAGACTCCGTAACCAGACGCCCTAGAGTTAACAAGGAAGACTCAAAAATGGACACTCTCCAGAAAGAGATGGGCGAGTACTATTATACGCATCTGAGGCAAAAATGAAAGTACTGTCTTTCCTGAACCGAGAAGTTTCGCTAAAAAGGGTAGTTAACTTAAAGAATAAGCGCAACAATAACGTAAGCGAATCATGATGAGAAAGGATCAGAATGGTGGAGGCTAGAAGTGGCGCAGGCAACCTTCGAAGAAATCAGCGCATCTGACTTTTTTTATCGTAACCGCGACATCGCTGGGTTCACTAACCCTTCCAGGGCCATTTTCGCGGCGATAAGGGAGCTTGTGGAGAACTCCTTGGATGCTGCGGAAAGCCTCAAAATACCGCCAGACATTTACATTCGCCTTTCTTTTGAAGGCGAGGCTAGCAAAGACACTCAAGTTTATAAGCTTAGAGTCGAGGATAACGGTTCTGGAATCCAGCCCCGGTTTATTCCTTCAGCTTTTGGCCAAGTCCTCTACGGTTCAAAGTATAAGCTGAAACAAATGAGAGGCACTTTCGGTTTGGGCGGCAAAATGGCTGTACTGTACGGACAAATAATGACGCACCAGCCAGCACACGTGACATCGAGCACTGGTTCAGCTAAGATTTACTCGTTCAAGCTTATGATGGATATTCAGCGGAACCGCCCGTTAATTCTCGACCGTAAAGTGCTCATAAACAAGGAGCAGTGGCACGGAACAATCGTGGAATTCACCCTTGAAGGCGACTACTTGCGGGCTAGATCCAAGATTCTGGAATACTTCAAGCAAACAGCCATGGTGAACCCATATGCAAATTTGACATTCGTCGATCCCAAAGGCAGGCTCTACAAGTTCACTCGAGCCACAAAAGTTATGCCTGAACCTCCCAAAGAGACAGAGCCACATCCATACGGCGTTGACGTTGAACTTCTTCAACGGCTTATTCAAGTGACGCCGTACAAGAACATGCAGGAGTTCCTAAAAAACCACTTTCACAGGGTCGGCGACATCACCGCCCAGAAGTTCCAAGTATTCAGCGGCTTAACTGATGCGTCCTGTGGCAAACATGGCAAACTTGCATATCAGGATATAAACTGGACTGGCGGACCAACTTGTTCAGGTTGCAGCAAGGCGTTGACTTTTAGTTCATCCAAGAATCCGAAAAAGCTTTCCCACCAGGAAATTGTCAGGCTGATGCAGCAACTTAAGAAGTTCAAGGAGTTCTTGCCGCCAGACGCAAGCTGCCTGTCTCCTCTTGGCGAAGACCTTTTGAAAGCTGGAATTATGAAGGAGTTGAACCCTGAATATTTGGTTGTTAATCAGCGCAAACCCGCAACTTATGCAGGTCACCCATTCATTATCGAGATGGGAATCGCCTACGGTGGCGATATACCTAGGAAAAACAGTTTTGTCATTTATCGTTTCGCTAACAAGATTCCGCTTCTATATGATGAGGCAAGCGATGTTTCGTACAGGGTTATAAACTCTATGAACTGGCGTAGGTACAAGGTTTCGCCTGACATGCCCATAGCCATCGTAGTTCACATTTGCAGTACCAAAGTGCCTTACAAGACAGTTGGAAAAGAGTTCATATCTGATCGCCCCGAAGTTAGAAAGGAAGTGGCAAACGCACTTCGGGAAGTCAGTCGCCAGCTTCAGCATTTCTTGTCCAAGCGCGAGCACGTGGACAGGGAAAAACGGCGGCTCAGCGTTTTCGCCAAATACTTGCCTCGAATCGCTGAGTTTTCGACTGTTCTTGCTGGAAAAGAGAGGCGCCCGGACATTCAAAAACTGATAAAGAGCGTGCAAAAGTATGACACAGAAGAAAAGTAAAGGCGTTATTGCCGAAAAGAAAAACGAGATAATGGGTAGCCTGAAGAAGTTAGGCATAAAAATTTATGACCAGCTGGACAGTGGCGTCTTCCCAACCATCACCATGCCCAGTCGCTCCACTGAGAATATTCACTACGACCCCGACGTTCGACAGTATATTCTCGGCGAGAAAAGCGTCACCCGAAGCGCGCGGAACATTCGTCACGTGAAACCTTTCACTCAGCTAGCGTGGGCTGCCATGTTTTCGAATGAACTTACCTTTCACCGTAAAACCTCAACACTGAGAGACGTTTACTATTCGGCTCAGGCTTACAACATGACTTTCAAGGATCAGCAGGAATCCAATAACATAATAACGGACTTGGAAACGGCGACGGGTCGTTCTAGAGAAGACTTTAACATTTTTCCTGAAGAACGGTCCGCGGTATTCGGTGACCTCACCATAGAGTACACAGTTCCAGGCTACGAAGGTAAGACCTTGAATTTGTCGTCGCATCCCGACGGCGTCTTGATTGGTCCAGCGTTAACTTCCTCCGAGTTTGCAAGTACCACTGCTGATAAGGTCATAGCCATAGAAAAAGGTGGCTTGTTCACACGGTTCATTGAAGAAAACGTGCATAAAAAGCACAACGCCGTACTGGTGTTGACGGCTGGTCAAGCTCCTAGGCAAACGCGTTATTTCATACGTCGCTTGCACGACGAGCTGAAAATACCAGTTTACATTTTCACTGATGGCGATCCTTGGGGAATGCACATCGCTATGGTCATAATTTCTGGCTCTGCGAACGCAGCTCATCTACGGGACTTGACCACGCCTGACGCGGTTTGGAGCGGTGTCTGGGCTTCAGACATCGTCAACTACAAACTGCCAACTGATCCGCTGGACGACGTTGACATAAAACGGCTTCACGAACTACAGAGAGACCCCCGATACCAAGGCGACCCCCTATGGCAAAGAGAAATTAAAACGTTCCTGAAAATCAGGCGGAAGGCAGAGCAAGAGGCTTTCAGCCGCTACGGTTTGACTTACATTGTGGACAAGTACTTACCCGCTAAACTGTACGATAAAAGCAAAAAGAAAAAGTAGTTGTTTCGCTTCTTTTTCAAGGTTATACTCGACGTGGCTATTTTAGCTTTGCAAAGACGAATTTTGGAATCGAAAGTATAAAATAACTGTTGCTGTTTTATGTAGGAACCAAACCAAAAAAAGGAAAGGAAAGAACGGGCATGAGTGAAGGAGATACATTCTGGATATCTCTATCTGAGAAGTTTTTCGGACTTCTATTAACAATTATAGGCGGTTTATTGCTTTATTTCACTCTCACCAGCACTGCTGCTCTGGGAGGTTTCACAGGGCTTTTCGGTTTCTTGGGCGTCGTGGTTTTGCTTATTGGTTTGTTCCTTCTTGTAGTCAGACCGCCAGAATAGGTTTACTCTCTTCTTTCTACTACTATGGTGCAGTTGGTAACTAACGCGGCTATCACGCCTAGTGCTGCCAGCCATGGAGCTAGAACAACACCGAGTACGCCTACGGTAGCTGGAATTTCAAGTAAATTTTTTCCCTTCTCGCCTTTTACGATAATTCTTGTCACGTTACCTTCGTGCAAGAATTCTCCGACTCGGTTAACGAGGTTACTTGATGAAACAGTATATTCTTCTCTGGTGACTTTGGCTGCTGGCACGCCACAAACAGAGCAGAACTTGTCATCTTCTTTCAGAGGAACACCGCATTTAGTGCAATAAGGCATGCTTTTCCACCTCACTTTGCCAACGGCTGCAACCAACTTAAAAATCTTGTGTAGCTTCAGGCTGAGTGTTTATTAAGCAAAATCGTATTATTTTTCGATCAGCTAAGCTTATGCGTAACAAGAAAAGAAGGTTGATCTCGAGTGCCTATTCGCCAGCCTATTGTATGTGTTCTAGGACATGTGGATACTGGCAAGACTTTGCTTTTGGATAGGATTAGACGTACAAGCGTGCAAGCGAGAGAGGCAGGTGGCATAACGCAGCACATAGGCGCAAGCTTCTTTCCCGTTGAGACTCTTAAGCAGCTAATTGGCCCTTTTCTCTCCGTACTCAAAGGGGATATTCAAATTCCCGGTTTGCTGATTATTGACACTCCCGGGCATGAGGCGTTCACTAATTTAAGGCGGAGAGGCGGAAGTGTAGCTGACATATCCATTCTCGTAGTGGATATATTGAAGGGCTTTGAAGCCCAAACCTGCGAGTGCATTGAAATCCTGAGAGCACGCAAAACCCCTTTCATAGTAGCGGTCAACAAAATTGATCGTATTCCAGGGTGGAAGCCTCAGCAAGTCACCTCTTTCTTGAAAGCTTACGCGGCTCAAGACCCTTACGTCAAAGAGAACTTGGATAACAAACTCTACGAGGTTATGGGTGCTTTCTCGCGTGTAGGCTTCAGTACCAACCGTTTTGAACAAATCAAAGATTTCACGTCCACAATCGCTTTAGTACCTACAAGTGCAAAAACTGGCGAAGGCATGACCGAGCTTATGATGGTTCTTGTCGGTTTGGCGCAGCAATACTTGAAGAAGCGGCTGCAGACAACCGAAGGTCCAGCGAAGGGTTCTGTCCTCGAAGTTAAGGAAGAACCTGGTTTGGGCTTAACTCTTAACATCATAATTTATGACGGGACGCTGGAAAAGGAGGACTTAATCGTGGTAGGCGGCAAAGAGAAGCCTATTTTGACTCACATAAGGACGATTCTTGTTCCCAAAGCTCTGGATGAAATCAGAGATCCGCGTGACAGGTTCAGCTCAGTTAACTGTGTTTTTGCAGCAGCAGGCGTAAAAGTGGTCGCGTCTGACTTGGAAGGTGCCCTTGCAGGAGCACCCTTGTACGCGGTTCCTCCTGGGGAAGACCCTGCGAAATACGTTAAGCTTGTGAATGAAGAAATCAAACAGATCAAAATAGCCACTGACGTTAAAGGCATAGTGTTGAAAGCTGACACTTTAGGGTCCTTGGAAGCCATAGCTGAGATTTTAAAACGAAATAATGTGCCCATTAGGATTGCAGATGTAGGTGACGTCTCTAAACGTGACATTGTAGAAGCCTCAGTAGTGAAAGCGCGTGAACCACTTTTTGGAGCAGTTTTAGCTTTTAACGTTAAAGTTTTGCCTGACGCTGAAGAAGAGGCAGTAAATTCTAACGTTCAAGTGTTTAAGGACCAAATAATCTACAATTTGATCGATAACTACTTGGAATGGCTTAAATCCAAACGTGAAGCCAAATCTGAGCGTGAATTCGAAAAACTCGTCAAACCTGGAAAAATCTTAGTTATGCCTGGTTTCGTTTTTCGGAGAGCAAAACCCGCCATTTTCGGTGTAGAAATCTTGGGTGGACAACTGAAGCCGAAATACTCTCTCATCAGGGCTGAAGACGGAGCAGACATAGGGGAAGTTCAGCAGATTCAAGACAGGGGCAAAGCCGTGTCGGATGCCAAGCAGGGAACGCAGGTTGCTGTGTCGATGGATAAGCCTATTGTGGGCAGACATGTTTTTGAGAAGGACGTTCTCTACGTGAAAGTAAAAGAGTCTGATGCTAAGACTTTGATGGAAGCACATTTGGACAAACTTTCCGACGAAGAACAAGCGGTTCTCATGGAGTACGTAAAGATTATGCAGAAAAAAACGCCCTTCTGGGGTGGCTTCTAGCTTTTCCGCGAAAGAAAAAGATTGATTTTGAAATTTTGAGGCTTGAGGTTGGTCTTCATCCGCCTCCGACAGGGGGCAGAATAGCCAAGACATCTCCGTCTTTCAACTCTGTTTCGAAGCTATTAAGGATTGAGGCGCTTTTTCCGTTAACTAGAAACTGCAGAAAGCCCCTGGCGTCTCCGGTCTTTGGGTCGTAGACATATTCAACAAAACGGTTACCGTAATATTGCTTCAATGTCTTAAGAACCATTCCAACGGTGACTTTTTTGTCTTCTGGAAACTTTAGGGTTTCCTCTTTCTTGCCGACTATCTCTCTTAGGTTAGTGAAAAAACGAACTGAAACTTGCAACGCTATGGCACCATCGACTGAACTATAGCAGAAATGTGAAATTAAACTGTTGCGCATCGAAGCATTAGGCATTCAAGTTAAACCAAAGGAATACGCTAAAACAGGAAAACAAAGTCAAGAATTAACGATTGCTTTTCATACATTACAAAAGTAACCCCACGCCAATTACAGCCACAAATCCCAACCGGCCTATTTGCTACCTAATGAAGGTTCATTGCAGAAACGTCAGGGGATCATTTGCACTGGATGTTTATCAAAACATATTCTATTTATACTTTAAATAAGGGGGGTATAAACTGTTTGGAGCATTATAGAACTTCGTAAATTCAATAGGAGAAAAAAGTAAAATGCACTTGGAAGAGATGAAGAAGAAAATCGAATCCCTCGTCTTAGAGAAAGGCTTCTACAACAAGCGTGAAGATATTCCTAAAAAACTTCTTTTCGCCTTCATAGAACTTGGCGAAGCCAGTGACTCCTGGAAGAAAGGCGAACCGGAAGAGAAAATAGCTGAAGAACTAATCGACGTAATCTTTTACCTGTTAGATACAAGTCGCTTGGCATGCCCAAACGTCAACATGGATAAAATATTTAAAAAGAAACTAATCAAGAACCTCAGCAGACCTTATCGGTATGGCGAAGGTCACAGAAAAGAGTAATTTCGCGTTAAATGCTGTTTTCTTCCGGAAGAAACCGCACCAAACACAAGAGTGATGCTGGGATGCCTTCTGTTACAAATTAATATTCTTGTCGCTTCAAACTGAGCAGTTCATGGATAACCGTCTTCTTATCTGCAAGGGAAAAAGGAACCTGATAACAGGCCATTTGTAAGTATAGACTAACTTTTTTTAGTATTGATAAAAATGCTTTCCTTTGTTATTCTTGAGGTTATGCCATTCACAAAAAGGATTCTATTCCATCCGCATGTATGACAAGTGGCTGATCTAACCTTCAGGTTAAAATCCAGTTTTCCACCACAAACAGGGCACTTCAAGAATTATATCTCCTTTCTCGACTTCAATTATCCAAAAACAAATAAGAACCATATTCTGAAAACTGCAATATTACTCAAAGCCTATTAAAAAATTCGCTCGCCAGAGGTTTTTATGGCAGTTCAACAGATAATAGAGTTGTTGAGACAAAAAGTGAACTTTGAATATCCTACTACAGTGCGTTTTCAATGTACAAAATGCGGAATATGCTGTGGCGACATAATAGAAAGGACACGGCATATTATTCTTTTAGAAACAGAAGCTGAACAGATCTCCAAGATAACTTCACAGCCGATCTCCAAGTTTGCTCTAAAAATCGAGAACAAAGCACCTTATGTTTACGAGATGAAAAAAAGAGCGGCCGATAGAAAATGCGTCTTCATGGAAAATAATCGCTGCATCATTTACCCTTTGAGACCATTAATCTGTAGATTTTATCCATTTGAACTCAAAAGTGGAGACAACGGAAAGCACCAGTTTCTTTTCACGAAAGAGTGCCCTGGCATAAAAAAGGGTCAAAAACTGAGTGAAAATCATTTCAGAAAAATGTTCCGATTAGCACAAGCCAAACATAGGCAACCAGCAGACTCAAACGGAGAAAGCTAATTTAGTATGATACGGGCGAAAAAGCAGTTTCAATCGTGTGATCCAGCGACAATTTTTTAGCATATTGGATAATAAATACGATTAGTGCGAGTAATTATATTCGGCATAGCATTCAAAAGCAGAGTTATTTCCACTCTTGCGTGAAATAGAGTGCCATTAGATATTGGTACAGTCGGTTTTTTTCTGTATAAGGGCCACAGCGCTTTTACCACGTAAAAAGTGACGCCAGAACGTCATTTTGCTGAGGTTGCATACAATACGAGGTAAACCGTAAAAAGCGCTCAGCATACGGGAAGGATTATTGTTAGCGGGCGTATCATATTTTTTCACTTTCTGTATTTGATTTCGGCAAACATACAATAGCGCTATTTCCATACATATTACGAAACAAGACATGCTACGTCTTGAGATATATAGCTTACTACTTCATCCAAAAATGAAAAACAACTTTAAAGCTGTTGCAAAACATCCGACTTCTCCAAAATATAACCACAATAATGACACTTCAACAACAAAGGCTCCTCACTCTCAACATAAAACTTTGTTGCAACAGGCTCATTACTGTTGCTAATACAAGCAGGATTAACACACTTCACAATAGCTTCAATAACTTTCGGCAACTTAACCTCCAACTTCTCCACGACATCATAACCCCGAATAATGTTGATAGTAGCATGAGGCGCCACTAACGCAATCCTGTTAACTTCCTGCGAGTTAAGAGCACGCCCCTCAATTTTCACAATATCCTTCGCCCTGAAGCGTTTGCTTGG